>Ga0180220_1000724_pt1 | contig 30751 bp, 35 predicted proteins | sample eDN5th37CBELigBY_FD_151335 | JGI IMG/M metagenome (GOLD analysis project Ga0180220, IMG submission 151335) | Enriched backyard soil microbial communities from Emeryville, California, USA - eDNA 5th pass 37_C BE-Lig BY (version 2) (version 2) | ecosystem: Environmental > Terrestrial > Soil >... | reverse complement strand
AGCTCGTCGTCCTCGCAAACACGCTCATCACACAAAATCGGCTTTGGACCCCAATCGCACCTTGACGAAAAACACAGATGCTCATCCGCCCCTGCGGGGCACCTTCTCCCACGAGGGGAGAAGGGGGCGCGAGGGGAGAAGGGGGTCAGACGCGACAGAAGGGGGTTAGCCGCGCACGATGCGGTTGATGTGACCCATCTTGCGGCCGGGGCGGGCTTCGCGCTTGCCGTAGAGATGCGGGCGGGTGCCGGCGGGTGAGTCGGGGGCGGCGAACACTTCGTCGCCGATGAGGTTTTCCATCACCACGTCGGCGAGGCGGGTCGTCTCGCCCAGCGGCCAGTTGATGATGGCGCGGATGTGCTGCTCGAACTGGTCGGTGATGCAGACAGCCTCGGTCCAATGACCGGAATTGTGAACGCGCGGTGCAATCTCGTTGACCAGGAGGTTCGGGCGCTCGCTGCCGGGCACGACGAAGAACTCGACGCCCAGCACACCGACATAGTCGAGGGCAATGACGATGGCCTTGGCAGCCATTTGCGCATGTTTTTCTATCGCCGGCGGGATATCGGCCGGTACCGTGCTGGTCTTGAGAATGTGGTCGCGATGCACGTTCTCGGCAGGATCGAACGCCTTGACGGCACCGGCGGCGTTGCGCGCGACGACGACCGAGATTTCCTTGTCGAACGGCACGAAGGCTTCGAGTACCAGGGGCTTGGGGGCAAGCGCCTCGAAAGCGGCTGCCGCTTCGTCCGCCTCGCGGATAACGCGCTGGCCCTTGCCGTCATAGCCGAGGCGCGTGGTCTTGAGAACGGCCGGCAGGCCGAGATCGGCGATGGCGGTTTCGAGCTCGGGGAGCGAGGTCACCGCGCGATAGGGGGCAACGGCGATGTTGCGGGCCGAAAGGAACTGCTTTTCCTCGAGACGATCCTGCGAGACAGCCAGGGCGTTGGCGCCGGGGCGCAGGGGCTTGCGGGCGGCGAGAAATTCGGCCGTTGCCGCGGGCACGTTCTCGAATTCGTAGGTGACGACATCGATGGCATCGGCAAAGGCGGCAAGGGCCGCCTCGTCGTCATAGGCGGCGATGGTCTTCAACGGGGTCACGTCGAAGGCCGGGCTTTGCGGATCGGGGCAGAAGATGTGGGTCTTCATGCCAAGCCGCGCGGCGGCCAGCGCCAGCATGCGGCCAAGCTGTCCACCCCCGAGAATGCCGATGGTGGAACCCGGGGGCAGGGGGGCGATATCGGTCACTTAGGGCTGCTCGTCGTCGGTGGGAAACTGGGGTACGGATGCGGTCTGCTCGCGGCGAAAGGCATCGAGGCGCTCGGCGACGTCCTCGTCGGCAAGGGCGAGGACTGCAGCGGCAAGCAGTGCGGCATTGATGGCGCCCGGCTTGCCGATGGCAAGGGTGCCGACAGGGATGCCGCCCGGCATCTGCACGATCGAGAGCAGGCTGTCCTGGCCGGAAAGCGCCCTGGATTCGACCGGAACGCCAAAAACCGGGAGCGGTGTCATGGCGGCGATCATGCCCGGCAGGTGGGCAGCGCCACCGGCGCCGGCGATGATGACCTTGAAGCCATCGTCGCGCGCTTCCGTGGCAAAGGCGACCAGCCGCTCGGGCGTGCGATGCGCGGAGACGATGCGCGCCTCATACTCGATCTTGAGAGCGTCGAGAATATCGGCCGCGTGACGCATGGTAGGCCAGTCGGACTGGCTGCCCATGACAATGGCGACAAGTGGCGTTGCGAGCATCGGCCAGGGTCCCTCCGGCACAAAATCGGCATTTAGCCGAAAGGCCGGCGAGCATCAACCCGGCAGGATGTCTTACGCGGCCAGGCCCTGCCGCCAGGCGGCCATGATATCCTCGATTGAGCGCTCATCGGCGAGCACGATGCTGCCTTCCGGCAGGCCGAGAATGCGGTCGACCACGGTGCCGATATACCGAAAACGCGCCAGCAGGCAACTGGCGGCATGCTCGAACTGGGCGGTGTTGTGGGCGTGGTAGATATCGGCAACGAGCGTGCGTGTCGTGCCGAGCATCTGCAGGATGATGTCGGCGGCCCAGTCGGGGTGCGGCGTATCGAAGGTACGCTCCTCGACACCAGCGGCGATGATGCCGGCAAGGATCGGTCGTACGACCGCGATCACCGCTTCATGCGTGCGTTGGTAGAGCCGCAGGTTCTCGTCGCGGAACAGCGGTTCGAAGGCGTTGCGGATCTCGACCGATGCGGCCACTTTCGATTGGCGCATGCTGGCCAGAAACCCCGATAGCCGAGAGAACGCATCCAGGCTTTCATCGTCGAGCACCGGACGGGCGCTTGCCGCGGCATCATCGGCAAAGCGGGCGGCCATGGCTTCGATCAGGTCCTGCTTGGCGGCGAAATGGTGATAGAACGCGCCCTTCGAGAGGCCGAGCGCGGCGATGATCTGGTTGACCGAGGTGGCCTCGTAACCCTGCGTAGCAAACAGCTTCAAGGCGCAATCGAGAATCTCGTCGCGGCGGACTTCGGCGGATTTGACCACGCGGGGCATGGGCGGCTCCCTCGACAGTAGTATCAGACTTGCACAACCGACCGACGGTCGGTATGTTGGCGGGGTCCGACTTTAGTCGCAATCACTCGGAACTGGCAAGGAGAAACGGGATGAGCAGGCAAAATCCCATCGCCAGGGCATTCGGCATGGACGAGGACGCCTGGCGGCGCCATGCCAATCCATGGAGCGTGTGGACCCGGTTCGCCGCGATACCGGCCGCCATTCTCGCCATCTGGAGCCGCGAATGGATCGGCTGGTGGGCGCTGGTGCCCTTCGCGCTGGTGGTTGCCTGGCTCTTCGCCAACACAAGGGTTTTTGCTCCGGTCAGCACGCCCGACAGTTGGGCGGCAAAGGGCATTTTCGGCGAGCGCCTGTGGATCGAGGACAAGGGGCAGATGCCGGCAGAGCACAAGGCGGTGCTGCGGCGCCTCGTCTATGTGGGGCTGGCCGGTTTCGCGCTGATGGCCTGGGGCCTTTTTGCGCTGGAGGTCTGGCCGACGGTGTTCGGGCTCACGCTGACGGTGCTGGCCCAGCTCTGGCGAATCGATCGGTTCGGACTGCTCTACGAGGCGAGCCAGGGGCTCAGGCGATGATGTCGGGCAGCAGGATGTTTTCGAGCTGGACGATCCGGTCCTTGAGGGCGAGCTTGCGCTTCTTGAGGCGCTGGATGAGCATGCGATCGGCCACGTTGGAATCGGTGAGCATGTGAATGGCCGCGTCGAGGTCGGCGTGCTCCTGACGCTTGGCGGCAAGCTCGAGCCCGAGGCTCGCTTCCTGTTCCTTGCTCAGCTGCAGCATGGCTCCTGGCGATCAACCCCCTCGTAACCCGTCTCTCCCGGTTACCCGATCGGGACGTGATTTGCACCAGATTTTGCACCGGGGTTGGAAGGAGGTCGACAAGCCATGAAATATTTGTGACGATCGTCCTGTCCAAAATGCTGAAAGGAGTTGTCATGACGACTGAAGGCCATATCGAAGCACTCGAACGGCGGCATCAGGAATTGGATCGCCAGATCCAGGCGGAAATGCAGCGCTCCACCCGTGACGACATGCTGGTGAGCGCCCTGAAGCGCAAGAAGCTCGGTATCAAGGACGAACTGACCAAGGCGAAAACCCTCGTCTCAACCCATTAAACGAACCTGACAAGAAATTTCAGAAGGTCACGGGTCCCTGCCGCGGCCTTCTTTCATTTTTCATTCCTATAGCAGCGCCGTCGCGCCATCCCAGATCAGCTTGAGCGCGAGCAGGAATACGAGCCCATAGGCGATGCGGTAAAAGTGCCGGGCGGAGATGCGCCGGACAAGAAAGACGCCGGCAATGACCCCCACTACACCGACCGGCGCAAGCATCGCCGAAAGGGTGAGGTTGGCCGCGTTGAGCTGGCCGAGGAAGTAATAGGGGATGAGCTTGGACGTGTTGACGATGGCGAAGAAATAGGCTGCCGTGCCGGCATAGAAGGCTGGGGCGAGGCGCTGGGGCAGCACGTAGATCTGAAAAGGCGGACCTCCGGTGTGGCTGACGAAGCTGGTGAATCCGGCAAAAGTTCCCCAGATACGGCCCCATGGCCTCGACGGCGGCAGGCCCTCGAGGCGTTTGCGTAGCGGCAGGATGGCATCGAGAATGAAGAGCAGCGTGACGATGCCGACAAAGAGCAGCACCATTGCATCGCTGACAACCGACCAGAGCGCCCAGCCGACAAGCGTGCCCAGCGCAGCGCCGGGAAGCATGATCCTGATGATCGACCAGTCGACCTCGCGCCGGTAGCTCCAGACGGCGATGGCATCCATGACAAGCAGCACCGGCAGCATCATGCCGGCGGCGTCGCGGGCGGGCATTACCAGCGAAAGGAGCGGCACGCCGACCATGCCGAGGCTGCCGAGCAGGCCAGCCTTCGACAGGCCAACGATCAGCACCGCTATGACGGCGACCGTCACGAAATAGGGATCCGACATCAGGGAAAGCAAATCAGCTGGTGGGAGGGCTATTGCGATCCCCTGCCGCCGGTTTGTCAACCGGTCCGGACTCACTCGAGCGATCGGGAGAGGGAACGTTGGTCGGCGGGACCTCGGGCAGGGGAAAATCGGCTTTCATCAACTCATCGAGCAGTTCCATCGATCGGCGGCGAACCAAGCCGACATAGGCGTCGTCGTCGTGGCGAAGCGCGAAGGAATCGGCAAGCAGTTGCCGGTCGTGCTGCTCGAAGGCCTCGGCAAGCCGCGCAGCCTGCTCCTTGGTGTAGCCGAGCTGTTGAAGCGCCTGTGCGCCGAGGCTGATGGCGGACAGGAAGGTCTCGCGCTCGAAGGCTTCGACGTTGAGTTCCATGAGCGCATGGGCGTGCTCGCGGTCCGTGGCGCGCGCGACGATGCGCACATGCGGGAAGTGCTTGCGGATCATGCGGGCGATGGTGACGATGCGATGGCCGCCCGCGACGGCGATGACGACCAGCTGGGCCTGGCCGACGCCGGCGGCATGGAGCAGATCGAGGCGCGAACCGTCGCCATAGAAAACCTTGACCCCGAACCGTTTCATCAATTCGATCTGAACCGGATCGTCGTCGATCAGCGTCATCTCGAAGCCCTGGGCGCGGAGCATGCGCGTGACGATCTGGCCGAAGCGGCCATAGCCGAGAACGACAATGCGCTGTCGCCCATCAATGTCGTCGTCGCTGGGGCGCAGGGTGCTGCGTGTGTCGAGGCGTGGTGCAACCAGCTTGTCGAACGCGAACAGCAATAGCGGCGTCGTTGCCATGGAAAGAGCGACAACGGCGGTCAGGAACTGGTGGTCAGCCTCAAACAGGGCGCCGCTGGTCCATGCCAGCTGCAGGATGACGAAGGCGAATTCGCCAGCCTGACTGAGGAGAATGGCAACGGTCAGCCGATCGGCAAGGTGCATGCGAAAGATGCTGGTGATCCCAAACAGGACGAGGACCTTAACCATCACCAATGCCAGCACCAGGAGGACCACGCGCCAGGGTTGATCGATCAGCACGTCGAAGCCGATCGACATGCCAACCGAGATGAAGAAGAGACCGAGCAGCAAGCCCTTGAACGGCTCGAGAATGCTTTCGAGCTCGTGCCGGTATTCGCTGTCAGCGAGCAGGACACCGCCGATAAAGGCGCCGAGCGCCGGCGAGAGGCCGATGAGCTGGGTAATGAGCGATGCGCCGATGACGAGGGCAAGGCCCATGGCAGTGAAGGCTTCGCGTATGCCGGTGCGCGCCACCCAACCAAGGGCCGGGCGCACGAGGTATCGACCGGCGGCGATGGCGGCGACGAAAGTGCCCAGGATAAGCATGGGGGTCAACCAATCGTCGGGATCTTCGATGACGTCAGCTGCTTGCGCCAGTTCTTCACCCAGGGCGTGCGGCGGCAGATAGACGAGAGTGGCCAGGATCGGAACGGCAGCAAGGATGAGGATGACGGAGACGTCCTGCAGCAGCAGGATGGCAAGGCTGGTGCGCCCGGCGTCGGACCGGGTGATGTCGCGCAATGCGATCGTCTGCATGGCGATGGCGGTCGAGGACATCGAAAAGGCCAGGCCGACGATGACGGACCGTGCCCAGCCATAGCCGAAAAAGGTCATCAGCACCGCGATGCCGAGGCTGGTGAGCACGACCTGCGTCAAGCCCATGCCGGCGAGCTTGTTGCGCATGCGCCAGAGTTCGCGCGGTTGCAGTTCGAGCCCAATGAGGAACAGCATCATGACGATGCCGAACTCGGAAACGCTCAGGATGATTTCGGGATCGTTGAAGATGCGCAGCCCGAAAGGGCCGATGAGTATGCCTACAGCCAGAAAGCCGAGGACGATGCCGAACCCGAGGGCATTGAACAACGGCACCAGCACGATGCTGGCGCCGAGAACGAGGAAGATTGCCAGCAGGAGGTTGTTTTCCAAGGAATGACCTCCTGCCGGCAGCTATTAATCGTCGGCGTCCGACTTGAGAGACTTGAGCTTGGAGAACACCGAATCCGCATCGAACGCCTCTTCGGCTTCGGGTGCGCGGCGTTCGTACTCGTGCTCGGAGGCCTCTTCGGTGCTGGCGCGTCCACCAGCGCGCGCAAGCGCCTCCTCGGCTGTCATCAGGGTCGTGCCTTCGTCCAGCTCCTCGGGGCTCGGGGCGCCCTTGCTGGCGCGCTTGACCTCGAGATCGAGATCGATCTGGCTGCAAAGGCCGAGCGTAACCGGATCCATCGGCGTCAGGTTTGCCGAGTTCCAATGGGTATTTTCGCGCACTGACTCGATGGTCGACTTGGTGGTGCCCACCAGACGCATGATCTGCGCGTCCTTGAGCTCGGGATGGTTACGCACCAGCCATTTGATGGCATTGGGGCGCTCGTTGCGGCGCGAAATCGGAGTGTAGCGGGGACCCTTGCGCTTCGCAGCGGCAACGCGGACCTTGGGCTCGGACACCTTCATGCGATAGTTCGGATCAGCCTCGGCCTTCTCGATCTCTTCGCGGGTCAACTGGCCGTTCTGAATCGGGTTGACCCCCTTGATCCCGGCGGCGACGTCGCCATCGGCAATGCCCTGCACTTCGAGCGGATGCAACGTGCAGAACGCGGCGATCTGGTCGAAGGAGAGCGCGGTATTGTCGACGAGCCAGACGGCTGTGGCCTTGGGCATCAACAGTTGTGTGGCCATGATAAAATTCTCCTGGTGGCGCGACCGGTGTTCCTCCGGCTCGCTCCGCCTCTTTGCCAAAATGCTGAGGGGAATGCGCTCAATATATGGAGACTGGCAGCAATCCGCAACGCAATTTGTCGGCTTTTTACCGTTCCTTACCCCAATCGGTGAGGAGCACGATCTTGCCGAAACTGTCGGCTTCGAGCATGCGGTGCGCCTCGGCGGCCTGCGAGAGGGCGAAGCTGCGCAGGTGCGGACGCGGGAAATCCGCGCGCTGGAGATGCGGCAAAAGGTGAATGCGGATGTGCTCGGCAATAGCCGCCTTGGTGCGTGACGTCTGGGGACGCAGAGTGGACCCGGAGAGCGTCAGGTCCTTGGCCATCATGTCGCGCAAGGGGAAAGGTGCAGTGCCGCCCGTTAGCGTCGAAACCTGCAGGATATGACCGCCGCGGGCACTGGCTTGAACGTTCTTTGCCGCGCTCTCACCGCCAAGGATATCGACGATACGGTCGGCACCCTTGCCGTTGGTGAGGGCCAGGGTGCGCTCGACGAAATCCTCGCGCCTGCGATCGATGGTGGCAACGGCGCCCAGAGCGCGCGCATAGTCGGCCTTTTCGGGGGAGGAGACGATGGCGATGGGTTTGGCGCCAAGCGTTGCGGAAATGGAGATTGCTGCGCCACCGATACCGCCTGTTCCACCATGAACCAGGATGTCCATGCCGGGCAGCACGCCGGCGCGCATTACCAGCGTCTGGGTGACGGTGAACCAGGTTTCCGGGAGCGCGGCAGCCTCTGCCAGCGACCAGCCCTCGGGCACACGCAACACCTGCCCGGACGGCACTGCAACATATTCGGCATAGCCGCCGCCATTGGTGAGCGCCATCACACGATCACCGGGCCTGAAGTCTCTTACGCCGGCGCCGACAGCAGCGATTTCACCGGCAACTTCAAGCCCCGGCAGGGGCGAAGCACCGGGCGGGGGATCATAGACGCCGCGACGCTGGGCGAGGTCGGGACCATTGAGACCGGCGGCGGCGACGCGGATCAGCACCTCGTCGTCGGCCGGTCGCGGCACCGGAACGGAAATGAGCTGAAGCACGTCCGGACCGCCGGGGGCTGATATGGAAACGGCTTGCATGTGAGCGGGATTCGTCATGGGCGGCAGTGTGTTGCCTTGCGCCTTGTTCTGCAAGAGCGCGCAGATCATATTGGCGGTTTCGGCCGATCGTTCAGCCAGAAGGAGGCGAGAGATGTTTGACGACGACAAACCCAGGAAACCCTCGACTCACGAAGTCGGCATGGCGCTCGACGCGCTCTCTGTCGAGGAACTGGAGGCACGCATCGCGCTGCTCGAAGGTGAAATCGCCCGCCTCAAGGCAGCTATCGAGGCACGCGGAAAGACCCGCTCGGAAGCGGAGGCCTTCTTCAAATTGTGACGTGCACGGTGTGGTCGGCGCGCAGCATAAAAGGGAAAGCTGGCGACGTCCTTCACGAGCTGTTGAAGGGTAGGGTTAAGAAAACGACTCCTGTTAACGCGCAATTAAGGGCTTTGGGCTAAGTTTTCGTTATTCAGAGTTTTCTGGATTTTCAGAGCGGTTTCTCCCTCTGTTTGACGCCTCCCTGTAAACTTCCGAGAGCCGTTTCGACGGCTCTTTTTCTTTGCAGCAGCACGGTTTGCAGTTTGCAGCCCTGCCGAGCAACCATTAAGCCTCTCTTGAGGTTGGTGGTTTGCAATGGATGACGAGGCTGGCGATTGCCCGTAGATTGACCTCGAACGAAGATGCGGAGTTCTCGTGGCGGAAACAGGTGAAACCAGATCGGCAGTCGCCCTCGGGCCGCGGATCGTGGCTTCGGGCGGGTTCGACCTGCTCTATCGCGAGGGCATGACGCTGATCGAGGAGGTCGCCGCCTATCTCGACGGTGACGGACGAGCGGAAAGCCGCCTGCTCGCGCGCGAAGCCTCGTTTCTTTACGCCACCGAATCCATGCGGCTGACGACCCGCCTCATGCAGCTTGCTTCATGGCTGCTGCTGCAGCGCGCCGTCAACGAGGGCGAGATAACGGCCGAGAATGCGCGCCAGGAAAAGGAGAAGGTCAAATTCTCCGCAACGCCGGCCGAACGCGGCGGGCCGGGTTATGAACACCTGCCGGCAAAGCTCAAGGGCTATATCGCCCAGGGCGATCGCCTGTTCGACCGTGTGCTGCAGTTCGACAGGCTCGAGCGCGGGAAAATCCCGGAGATGGACGCAGGGACGGCGAACTCGATCGCCGATCAGCTCAACCGGCTGAAAGCGGCCTTCGGGCGCGCCGACTGACCAGACCTGGTTGCACTGACAAAAGAGCCCGGCGCCTTGGCCGGGCTTTTCGCTTCTTGCTGGCGATCGATCGGCTTAGATGCCGAGACCCTTGAAGCGCTCCTTGAAGCGCGAGACGCGGCCGCCGCGGTCCATGAGCTGGCCCGTGCCACCGGTCCAGGCCGGGTGGGTCTTGGGGTCGATGTCGAGCTTGAGGGTGTCCCCTTCCTTGCCGTAGGTCGAACGGGTCTGGTAGGTGGTGCCGTCGGTCATCACCACGGTGATGGTGTGATAGTCCGGATGAATGTCGCTTTTCATGGCGTGCGCCTCAAATCAAACGGGCGCCGCGGCGCCCGGAATGCAAACGGAAAGGTGTTGGCGCGCTTTCTACATAATGCAAGGGCAATCCGCAAGCATGGAAACGGCGCCGATTTGGCGCAGGAAGCCGGGTTGCGGGGTTTCCGGGCAAGGCCTATTTAGAGACCCCGTGTTCACCGGACCTAGCCTATGACCGATCAAGCCGTACCGGCGCCTGCCCCCGCGGAAAAAGCACTGCCAGGGACCGAAGTGCCGCCTGCCAAGCTGCAGCCATTGAAGCGCCTGATGCCTTTCGTGCTGCGCTATCCGGTGCGCCTGACGCTGACGGTTGCGTTCCTGCTCATTTCCACCATGGCCTCGCTCGCCATCCCAGCCCTGCTTGGCGGCACGATCGACGAGGGTTTCATTGCCCAGAATCTCGAGAGTGTGGCGCGTTATGCCTGGGCGATCATCGCCATTGCCGCGGTGATGGCGGCCGCGAGCGGGGCGCGGTTCTATTTCATTTCGGTCGTCGGTGAGCGTGTCGTGGCGGATCTGCGCCAGGCGGTGTTCAACCATCTGCTTTCACTCGATGCGCGCTTTTTCGATACGCACCGGGTGGGGGAACTGACCTCGCGCCTCAACGGGGATGCGGCGATCATCCGCGGAGCCGTCGGTTCGAGCGCTTCGCTGGCGTTGCGGTCGCTCGTTACCATTGTCGGCGCGCTCATCATGATGATGCTGACGAGCCCTATGCTGACATTGGCCGTCGTGATTGCGGGACCGGCCATATTGCTGCCTATCGTTGCCTTCTCGCGCCGGTTGCGGCGCATGTCGCGGCGCACGCAGGACGCGCTTGCCGATCTGTCGGCGATGGCGACGGAAATGCTGGGGGCCAACAGAACGGTCAAGTCCTTTACCCAGGAAGCCGAACAGGCGCGTATCTACGAGGCGCGCAGCGAAGAGAGTTACACTGCGGAAGTGAACCGCCTCTTCGCGCGGTCATCGCTGATGGCGCTGGTGATCTTTCTCGGCACCGCGGCGATCGTGTTCATGGTCTGGTGGGGTGCGCGTTCGGTTTTCGAGGGCACGGTAACGGCGGGACAGCTGGCGCAGTTCCTCGTCTATGCGTTGATGGCTTCGAGTGCGCTGACCAATGTTTCGGAAGTGCTGGGGACGCTGCAGTCGGTCGCCGGCTCGACCGAAAGATTGCTCGAAATCCTCGATACCGAACCCAGGATCGAAGTTGCGAGCAAACCCAAGCCCCTGCCGGAACCGCCAGTCGGCACGCTCGCTTTCGAGAATGTCGATTTCAGCTACGGGCCCGACAGCGAGGGTCCGGTGCTCGACAAGTTGAGCTTTGAGGTCGGAACCGGCCAAACGGTGGCGCTGGTGGGCGCATCGGGATCGGGCAAATCGACCATCCTTGCCTTGCTGCAGCGCTTCTATGACGTGACCGATGGTGTTGTGACAGTGGATGGGGTCGATGTGCGCGAGGTCGATCCCAAGGCATTGCGCCAGCGTATGAGCTATGTCGAGCAGGAGCCGACGATCTTTGCCGGCACCGTGGCAGAAAACATCAGGTTCGGCCGGCCCGACGCCAGTGATGACGAGGTGATCGCTGCTGCCAAAGCGGCGCTGGTCGACGACTTCGTCGATGAACTGCCCAATCGCTACCAGTCGGTCGTGGGTGAGCGTGGCGTGATGCTGTCGGGCGGACAAAAGCAGCGTCTGGCCATCGCCCGTGCCATCCTCAAGGACGCCCCGATCCTGCTGCTCGACGAAGCAACGAGCGCGCTCGACGCGCAGAGCGAAAGACTGGTGCAGATGGCGCTCGATCGCTTGCGGCACGGGCGCACCACGCTGGTCATCGCCCACCGGCTCGCCACCATCCGTGATGCCGACAATATCCTGGTGCTCGATCACGGCCAGATCATCGACCGGGGCACGCATGACGAACTCGTCGCCAAGGGCGGGCGCTATGCCGAGTTGGCCAAGCTCCAGTTCCGGTTCGACGAGGCGGCGGAGTAGCGCGGGCCGAGGGTCACCGGACTGCGATTGCTTCGATCTCGACCTTCAGTGCCGGCATGGCGAGGCCTATCCCTCGGTAAGCTTGAACTCGATGCGGCGATTGCGGCGATAGGCTTCCTCGGTATCGCCGGGATCGAGCGGGGCATATTCGCCAAAGCCGGCGGCGACGAGCCGGGCAGGGGCGACGCCCTGCTGGACGAGGTATTTGGCGACCGAAATGGCACGGGCGGCCGAGAGTTCCCAGTTTGACGGGAAGCGTGCATTGGAGATCGGGCGCCGGTCAGTGTGGCCGTCGATGCGTACAACCCAGTTGATGTCGTCGGGGATTTCCTCCTCGAGCTGCAGGATCGCATCGGCAAGGGCGTCGAGATCAGGCAAGCCTCCCGGCTGGATATCGGCCTCGCCGGCCTCGAACAGCACCTCAGATTGGAAGACGAAGCGATCACCGACAATGCGCACATCGGCGCGTCCTTCGAGGATTTCGCGCAGGCGCCCGAAGAAGTCCGAGCGATAGCGCGCCAGGTCCTGTACGCGCTGGGCGAGCGCCAGATTGAGCCGACGGCCCAGATCGGCGATTTCGGTGCGGTTGGCCGTATCGCGGGCTTCGGAGGCTTCGAGGGCGGCTTCGAGGGCGGAAATCTGGGAACGCAGCGCCGAGAGCTGCTGGTTGAGCAGGGCTACGGCGGCATTGGCCTCGTCCGACATCTCCTCGGCTTCCGAGAGCTGCGAGCGCAGGTCTGCGATCTCCTCGTCCTTGCCTTGCAGACCCGTGCCGATGCCGGCGAGCTCCGATTGCAGCGCATCGCGTTCGGACTCGACGCCCCCCAGCGTTGCGGTCAGCGTCGCGATCGTTGCCTCGAGATCATCGGAATTGGCGCGCTCGAGCTGGAGCATTTCGGTGAGCTCGGCGATCTGGCTGTTGAGACGCTGGAGCGCGGTGTCCTGGCCCTGAATCTGCTGACTGAGGAAAAACTGGGCCAGCATGAATAGGCTGAGCATGAAGATGATGACGAGCAGAAGGCTCGACAGGGCATCGACGAAACCCGGCCAGTAATTGGTGACTTCCCTGCGTCGCGATCGCGCCAGTGCCATCAGCTAGTTCCGTCGCTGCTCGTCGTCGCCTTCGGCCAGCATGGCCTCGATCAGGTCACGCAGTTTCTTGTTGGTCTCGCCCTGCTCGATGATGTGGCGGCGCAGATCATCCTGCTCAGTTCGGATGTGTTTGACGAGGCTGTCGATGCCGCGCGCCAGTTCGGCCATGGCGCGGATGGCGTTCTGCGAGGAATTGGAACTCTGCATGGTCGTGCCGAGCCGCTCCAGCATTGCCTGCACCTCGGTGCCCGAGACGCCGAGCCCGGAAGCCTGCATCGCGGTGACCGGATGGTCGAGCTCGGTCATCGAGGTCATCCAATCCTCGAGATCGGTGTAGAAGGCATTCTGTGCCTGGCTCGTCTGCAGGTCCAGAAAGCCGAGGATCAATGAACCGGAAAGGCCGAAAAGCGAGGACGAGAAGGCGGTGCCCATGCCGCCGAGCGGCGCGGTGAGCCCTTCCTTGAGATTGGCGAAAAGGGTTGTGGTGTCGCCCTCGGTCACGTCGAGCGCACCGATGACATTGGCGACCGAGGTCACGGTCTCGAGCAGGCCATAGAAGGTGCCCAGCAGGCCGAGAAACACGAGCAGGCCCGTGAGATAGCGGGAGGTGTCCTTGGCCTCGTCAAGGCGATTGCCGACGGAATCGAGGATGGAGCGCATCGCCGACGGGGTGATGACCGCCTCACCGATCCGCTCGCGCAGGATGCCGGCGACGGGCGCCAGCAACACCGGGGGACGTGTTGAGGAGAGGCTACCTTCCTGCAGGGAATTGACCCAGCGGATTTCGGGAAAGAGCCGCACGACCTGACGGAATGACAGGAAGATGCCGACCGCCAGGGTAAAGACAATCATCGCATTGATGAACGGGTTCGCCCAGAAAAACGTGACCAGGGTCGAATAGAGGATCGCACCCACCAAGGCCGCCAGCACCAGAAAGATGAGCATCTTGATGAGATAAACGGTGGGGCTGGCGAGATGGTAGGGATCGTAACCTTGCGTCATCGTCTCGTGAACCTTGCCCCCTTGCGGCCCGTCCAAATCAGGCGCCGAGAGTAGTCAGACGATCATGGCATGACAATGAGAAAGGTTAACCGCAGGCCGGCTATTGGTCACAAATCGCCAACGAAATCGAGAACAGTGCCAGCCAGGCACTGCCTATTTGATCGGTTTCAGCGCCTTGAGCAGTTGAGCCTGCACGGTTTCGTTTCCCGCGACAACTTCGCCGTTCCATATGGAGCCGGGATTGCCGGAATAGTCGCTGACGAAGCCGCCGGCTTCCTTGATCATCAACAGGCCGGGCGCGACATCCCAGGGTGAGAGGCCGGCTTCCCACATGGCATCATAACGCCCGGCAGCCACCCAGGCCATGTCCATCGAGGCCGAACCCGAGCGGCGCACGCCGGCAACGGCGGGGTTGATCGCGCCGAGCTGGCGTACGGTCAGCGCGTCATTGGAAGTGCCCTGCGTCTTGATGCCGGTGACCAGCACGCAATCGGCCAGATGCCGGCGGTTGGCGACACGCAGGCGCTTGCGATCGGAGAGCCAGGCGCCGCCACCCTTCTCAGCCGTATAGAGCTCGTCCATGACCGGATTGTAGATCACCGAGGCGACGATTTCATTGCCGCGCTGGAGGGCAATGGCAACGGCAAACAGCGGAATCGAGTGCAGGAAATTGGTGGTGCCGTCGAGCGGGTCGATGATCCAGCGGTGCTGGCCATCGGTGCCGGCGACCTCGCCGCCTTCTTCCATCAGGAACGCATAGGTCGGGCGGCCCTTGCGCAGTTCCTCAAAGATGATCTGCTCGGCGCGTTTGTCGGCGGAGGAGACGAAATCGGCCGGACCCTTGCGCGAAACCTGCAGGTTCTCGACCTCGCCGAAATCGCGGGTCAGGGACTTGCCGGCCTTGAAGGCAGCCTGAACCATGATGTGGAGGAGCGCGGAGCGGGCCATGCGGAACTGATCCTTAAAGGGGAATAGGTCTGCCTCGACCTTCCTCGCTGGCGGGGAGGGCGTCATGGGCGAAGTTTGCAGCGTTTTGCCCGAGAACGGGCCGTGGTTCAAGGGTCTTGGGACTGGTCGGGCTCGGCTTCGGGCGCTTCGCCCTCATCGCCTGCATCGCCCTTATCGTCCTCTGGTGTAGCCGGGGACGGCAGTTCCGTCTCCTCGACTGGCGTCGGTAAGGTTTCAGGCGGTTCTGCCTGTTCCGTGGCGCTTGCCGGTTCGTCACTGGGAACCAGTCCCGGCCAGTAGCGGGCGCGCTCTTCCGCGCGCGCCAGCGCATCGGGGGGAATGGAGACGAGCAGTTCGTCGAGGGAAGGGTCAGTCAGCCCCTGGCGGCGGGCGAGCGCGCGCCACATGGCTGCTTCCTCGAGATCGAGATCGACACCTTCCCCGACTGCCAACAGCTTGGCGTAACGGTTCTGGGCGACTGCGTTGCCGCCCTCGGCGGCGCGCCGGTACCACTCGACAGCCGCTTCGAGATCGCGTTCGACGCCTTCGCCGAGATAGAGCATGGTGGCGTAATCGACTTGTGCGGCGAGAAGGTCCTGTTCGGCGGCCTTGAGAATGTACTGGGCGCCAAGCGCTGGATTGGGAGCTATGCCGGCGCCCTCTACCAGCATGGCGCCATAATCATACTGCGCCTCGGGCAGTTCGGCATCGGCCGCTTCCTTGAGCAGCGCGGCAGCCTGCGTCAGGCTCGGCTCGGCATAGACGCCTTCGACATGCAACAGCGCCAGATTGTACTTGGCCTCGATATTGCCCGCATCGGCGGCCTTGCGGAAAAGGTCGGCGGCCATTTGTCGATCCTGCGGGACGCCGAGGCCTTGCTGGTAGAGCAGGGCAAGTGCGAAGGTCGCCAGTGCATCGCCATTATCAGAGGCGAGCCGGTACCAGCCGGCGGCGCGCTCATAGTTCTGCGCCACGCCAAGCCCGTTGGCGAGGATTTCGGCAATCAAGGTCTGGGCGGCGGCGTCGCCCTGTTCGGCGCGGGGCAGGGCGCGTTCCAATGCCGTCAGGTAATAGCCGCGCTGATAGGCGCCATAGGCCATGTCGACCTGGCGTTGCGATCCAAAGACTTCGTTGCTGATCACCTCGGCATCGTTCTGCTGGGCAGAGGCGGGCGCCACAAACGTGACAATCGCGAAGGCGCCAAGGAGAAGTGCGCGCAGGGTCATCAGGCGGACTCCAGCGATTGCAGGGCCTGCGCGACAAGAGCTTCGGCAGGTTCGGCACCCGACCACAGCGCCTCGCCGAGCGCCAGAAATTCGCAACCGGCTGCATCTTGGCCGACCTTGCCCGAGAGTACTGAGGGCACTTCGAACGTTTCGGCCCACCAGGCGGCCAGGGCCCGGTTCTGCGCATCGGCAGGGGCGGCGAGATCGCCAAAGAACAGATAATCGACGTCGAGTTCGCCCATGGTCATGGCCTCATGCCGCGTCCTTACGGGACCTGCGCCAACGATCAGGCCCGGTTTGGCGACGGCAATCGCGTTGCGCAAGGGCGTCAGCCCCCCGGTGACATGCACGCCATCCGCACCCGTCTCGCGCGCCAGGGCCGTGTCATTTTCGATAAGTACGGCGCAGCCCGCCGTCTGGGCGATGGTCAGGACAGCATCGATGAGGCGCCGATACTCGTCCGCATCGCGATCATGCCGGCGCATCAGCAGGCAGGCGACCTCGCTGGCCGCGACCACGCGCGCAAGCTGTTGGGCGAATGCGTGCGGTTCGGCGGCTTGGGGCGATACGAGGAAAAGCTGGGCGACCATCGGCTCATTAGGCATTGAAAGGAAGGAGATTTAATGCAGATCCAGTTTGGCGAGAAAACGTTCGCCTTCCAATAGAGCGGATTGCCGCTGGCTGCCATAAAAGAAAAGGAGCGCATGGCAAAGCACGCGCTCCCTTCCTTGGGGGACATTCGTGGGGAATTCCTGGACGGGCGGATCAGGCCGCCCGGTCGACCTCGTTCGTCCACTGGCCGAGTGAGGCCAGCGAGTTCATGCGCGCCCGGTGGGTGAAGGCCGCCTGCGCCTGCGGATAGTTCTCGCGCCGCCCCGCCCAGAGGCGCAGCGCCACGTTCTGCAAGGCGCGGCCATAGGAGAAAGTGAGCGGCCAGGGCTTGTTCGGGATCTGGTTCATCGCCGAGAGGTGAGCCGTGGCCTCCTCATCGGTCTGTCCGCCCGAAAGGAAGGCAATGCCGGGGACCGCGGCGGGTACGTGCTCGCGCAGCACCTGCACGGTGCGCTCGGCCACCTCCTCGACGCTGGGGCGCTCGCGCGAATTGACGCCGGGCAGCACCATGTTGGGCTTAAGCAGGATACCCGAGAGATCGACACCGGCAAGACGCAGCTCACGGAAGACATCCTCGAGCACTTCGCTGGTCACCTCGGCGCAACGCGCCAGCGAGTGATTGCCCGGGTCGCCGTCGCCCACGACCTCCGGCTCGACGACCGGCACAATGCCGGCTTCCTGGCAGAGACTGGCGTAGCGGGCCAGCGCATGGGCATTGGCGCGGATATTGTTGCGGGTGGGAGCGATGTCGTTGATGGTGATGACGGCGCGCCATTTGGCAAAGCCGGCGCCGAGTTCGGCGTAGCGGGTGAGGCGCTGGCGCAGCCCGTCAAGCCCCTCGGTGATCTTCTCGCCGGTATCGCCCGGCATGGGGAAGGCCCCGCGGTCGACCTTGATGCCGGGGATGCAGTCGGCGTCGGCAAGAATGGCGCGGAAGGGCGTGCCATCGGCGGCTGACTGTTCCAGGGTTTCCTCGGTAAGGATCACGCCGGAGATGTAGTTCTTCATAGCTTCGGTCGAGCGGAACAGCATCTCGCGATAGTCACGGCGCAGTTCCAGCGTCGAGGGCAGGTTGATCTTGGCAAACCGCTTGGCAATGGTAGGTTCGCTCTCGTCGGCGGCCAGAATCCCCTGCCCCGGCGTCATCAGTTTCTGGGCAATGGCATTGAGAGACATCGACGGCATTCCCTTTGTACTCCTCGTTCGGAAGTTAACGTGAAAGTACCGTCGAAAGTCGCATACGGTCGATTAGACCATGGATTAATCGACCAAAGGCGGAGGCCGGCGACCTAGCCGCGCAGCGCCTCGACGCCAGGGAGCGGCTTGCCTTCCATCCATTCGAGGAACGCGCCGCCCGCGGTCGAGACATAGCTGAAATCGTCCTTGACGCCGGCATGGGCGAGGGCTGCGACTGTGTCGCCCCCGCCTGCAACGGAGACGACCTTGCCGGCCCTTGTGCGCGCAGCAACGTAGCTGGCGACCTCGACCGTGCCCTTGTCGAAGGGAGACATCTCGAAGGCGCCCAGTGGACCGTTCCAGACGACGGTGGCGGCATCGTCTATGGCACCCTTGATGCGCTCGATGGAGCCGGGGCCGATATCGAGCACCATGCCGTCCGGATCAAGGGAGTCGACGCCATAAAGCCGGTGGGGAGCATTGGCCTCGAAATGCCAGGCAACCGTTGCATCGATCGGCAGGATGATGGCGCAGCTTGCCTTGTCGGCCTTGTCGAGAATGCGCTGGGCAGTCTCGGCGAGGTCCTTCTCGGCAAGCGACTTGCCGATGCCATAGCCGAGCGCGTGGATGAAGGTATTGGCCATGCCACCGCCGATGACGAGAGCGTCGACCTTGGCGACGAGATTTTCCAGAAGATCGATCTTGGAGGAGACCTTGGCGCCGCCGACGACGGCGAGCACCGGACGCCTGGGCTTGCCCAGACCTGCATCGAGCGCCTCGAGTTCGGCTTGCATTGAAAGACCGGCGGCAGAGGGCAGGGCATGGGCGAGGCCCTCGGTCGAGGCGTGGGCGCGGTGGGCGGCCGAGAAGGCGTCGTTGACATAGATATCGCCGAGCGAGGCCATGCGCTTGACGAGCTCGGGATCGTTCTTTTCCTCGCCCGGGTGAAAACGGGTGTTCTCGAGCAGGAGCACGCTGCCCGGTTCGGCGCTCTCGATCGCTTTCCTGGCGTTCTCGACATCGGTCCAGTCGGTGGCGATGAAGCCGACCGGGTGGCCGATGGCATCGGCAACGGCAGGGGCGACGATCTCGAGCGAATATTCGGGGTCGACCTTGCCCTTGGGGCGGCCGAAATGGGAAAGCAGGATTACGGTGGCGTCGCGCTTGACCAGTTCGCGGATGGTGGGCACCAGCCGCTCGATGCGGGTGGCATCGCCGACCTTGCCATTGTCCACCGGAACATTGAGATCGGCTCGCAGCAATACACGCTTGCCCTCGAACTCAAGCGTATCGAGGGTCCTGAAAGCCGAAGTCATGTCGTCACCATCGTGTGTTTCGTAGAGCGCGGCGCAATCCTAGCGCCTTTGTTCGTGGGGTAACAGAAGCCAGACGAGGGGGGAAGCCCGGCAAACGGCTATCTCGGCAGGCCCACTCGAAGCGGCAATGTCTCGTGGGACGAACGAAAAAGCGCCCCGTGGGGCGCTTCCAGGTTCTGGAGATTGCACGAGGCTCAGAGCGTCTTGCCGAGCGCGACGGCGGTATCGACCATGCGGTTGGAGAAGCCCCATTCGTTGTCGTACCAGGAGAGGACGGTGACGAAGTTGCCGCCCATGACCTTGGTCTGGTCGAGTGCCACGGTCGAGGAGTGAGGATCGTGGTTGAGGTCGATCGAGACATTCGGGTGCAGGGTGAAGTTGAGGACGCCCTTGAGCTTGCCGTTGGTGTAGGTCTTGACGATCTCATTGACCTCGTCGGCCGAAGTGTCGCGCTTGGTGATGAATTTGAAGTCGACCAGCGAGACATTGGGGGTCGGCACGCGCACCGAGACGCCGTCAAGCTTGCCCTTGAGCTCGGGCAGCACCAGGCCGATGGCCTTGGCGGCCCCGGTCGAGGTCGGGATCTGCGACAGGGCCGCCGCGCGGGCGCGGTAGAGGTCCTTGTGCATGGTGTCGAGCGTCGGCTGGTCGCCTGTATAGGAGTGGATGGTGGTCATCATCCCGTGCTCGATACCCAGCGTCTCGTTGAAGATATAGGCGAGGGGGGCAAGGCAGTTGGTCGTGCACGAGGCGTTGGAAATGACGACGTGATCCTTGGTGATCTTGTCGTGGTTGATGCCATAGACGACGGTAAGGTCGGCGCCGTCGGCAGGAGCGGAAACCAGCACCTTCTTGGCGCCGGCCTTGAGGTGGGCCGAGGCCTTTTCCTTGCTGGTGAAGATGCCGGTGCACTCAAGCACGATATCGACGCCCAGATCGGCGTGCGGCAGCTCTTCCGGGTTGCGCACTGCGGTGACCTTGATCGGGCCGCGCCCAACATCGATGGTGTCGCCATCGACGGTCACGGTGCCGGGAAACCTGCCATGGACGCTGTCGAAGCGGATGAGGTGCGCGTTCGTCTCGACAGGGCCGAGATCGTTGATGGCGACGACTTCGATGTCGTCACGGCCTTCTTCGATGATGGACCGCAAGATGTTGCGGCCGATGCGGCCAAATCCGTTGATGGCGACGCGAACTGCCATGGGACGCTCCTTGGGAGGCAGATAGGTAGGAAGGGGTCGGCGCTCTCTTACAACTGTGCGCTGACGGCTTCAACAATGGCTTTTGGCGTAAGACCAAAGAACTCATAAAGGTCTTCGATCGGTCCCGAGGCGCCGAAGGATTTCATGCCCACAAAGCGGCCCTTGTCGCCCAGGAACTTGCCCCAGCTCATGTCGATGCCCGCTTCGATGGCGACGCGCGCCCTGGCATTGCCGAAGATCTCGCTCTTGTAGCTGTCGGGTTGATTATTGAAGAGTTCCATCGAGGGCACCGAGACGACGCGCGCCGAAATGCCCTTTTCTTCAAGCAGCTTCTTGCCTTCGAGAGCGATGGCGACTTCCGAACCGGAGGCGAAGATCACCGCTTCTGCATCACGGTCGCCGGCGAGCGTATAGGCGCCACGGCGGCACTTGTTTTCCATGACGTATTCGGTGCGCACCGCCGGAAGGTTCTGACGCGAAAGGGCGAGAATCGATGGTGCCGCCTCGCTTTCGAGCGCGATTTGCCAGCATTCGAGCGCTTCGGTGGCGTCTGCCGGGCGCATGACCAGCAGGTTGGGAATGGCGCGCAGGGCCGAAAGATGCTCGACCGGCTGATGGGTCGGGCCGTCCTCGCCGAGGCCGATGGAATCGTGGGTCATCACATAGATGACGCGCTGGCCCATCAGCGCCGAGAGGCGGATCGAGGGGCGGGCGTAGTCGGTGAAGACGAGGAAGGTGCCGCCATAGGGTATCAGCCCGCCATGCAGCGCGATGCCGTTCATCGCGGCGGCCATTGCGTGCTCGCGAATGCCGTAGTGAATATAGCGTCCGGTGCGGTCCTGGACGGTGAATGGTGTGGTCTGGCTGGTCTTGGTGTTGTTGGACCCGGTCAGGTCGGCCGAGCCGCCCAGCGTCTCGGGAATGGCGCCGTTGATGACCTCGAGGGCCATCTCGCTTGACTTGCGCGTCGCGACCTTGGGTTTGTCCTCGGCAAGCTTCTTCTTATAGGCGTCGATAGCTTCGGCAAGATTGGGCGCCAGTTCGCCGAACATGCGGCGCTCGAACTCGGCGCGTTCGGCGTGGGCAGCGAGGCGGTCGAGCCAGGCAGCACGGGCCTGGCTGCCGCGCGCTCCGGCTGCGCGCCAGGCCGTGACAATATCGCCGGGCACCTCGAAGGCCGGATAATCGATGCCAAGTCCCTGCTTGGCGGCGGCCAGTTCGTCAGCACCGAGCGGTGAGCCGTGAACGCCCGCAGTACCGGCCTTCTTGGGGGCGCCATAACCGATAGTGGTGCGCGCGGCGATCAGTGTCGGGCGATCGCTCTGCTTGGCTTCGAGCAGGGCCGCTTCGACGGCTTCCTGATCGTGGCCGTCGATCTCGATGGTATTCCACTGGCTGGCCTTGAAGCGCGCGACCTGGTCGGTGGAGTCGGCGTTCGAGACCTTGCCATCGATGGTGATGCCGTTGTTGTCCCAGATGACGACCAGCTTGTTGAGCTTCAAATGCCCGGCAAGCGAGATCGCCTCCTGCGAGATACCTTCCATGAGGCACCCATCGCCGGCGAGCACATAGGTATAGTGATCAACGAGGTCGCTGCCGAATTCGGCAGCGAGCTTGGCTTCGGCGATGGCCATGCCCACGGCATTGGCCAGACCCTGACCGAGTGGTCCGGTCGTCGTCTCGATGCCCTTGGCGAAGTGGTATTCCGGATGTCCGGCGGTCTTGGAGTTGAGCTGACGGAACTGCTTGATCTGGTCGATGGTCATGTCATCATAGCCAAGCAGATAGAGGCTGGCATAGAGCAGCATCGAGCCGTGGCCGGCCGAGAGCACGAAGCGGTCGCGATCGGGCCATTTGTGGTCTGCCGGATCGAATTTCATGATCTTGGTAAAGAGCACCGTGGCGATATCGGCGCAGCCCATCGGCAGTCCGGGATGGCCGGAATTGGCCTTCTCGACAGCATCCATCGCCAAGGCGCGGATGGCATTGGCCATATCGTTCTGCTGGGCAGTATTCGTCATCGGGGGCTCGCTCGTAAAATCGCTCGATTCTGGGGAGAAGAAGCCCTAATGCCCTCCTCCCGGAAGCGGGACAAGGGCATAACAGGTTCGAAATGCCTGTCAATGACAGGAAGGCCCTTGCCGGTTGCATTGGGGACTGTGCTGGGGCTTACTGATCGAGCCGGAATCGGCTTTGGTTGAGGACGATGAGTGCCATGAGCGAAGTTCAACTCGAAGATGGCGTCGAGACCGCGGTCGCGCGGTTCGACAGGGCGCTTGGGCGGCTCGAGGCCAGTGTCCGAAGCCTTAACGGACGAATGCGCACTCTTAACCGCATCGAGACCGATACGCGCCAGCTGATCAGCGAGCGGGCAAGGCTCGCGTCCGAGCTCGACAAGGCCTCGGCCCGGGCCAAGCGACTCGACGACAGCGCGCATGAGGTGTCACGCCGCCTGGTCGATGCCATGGAAACCGTGCGCGAGGTTCTCGCAAAGTAAGGAGGTGCCGCAGGTGCCCGAAGTCAATGTCGAGATCAACGGCCGCAAGTACCGCATGGCCTGCGAAGATGGCCAGCAGCAGCACCTGATTGGCCTGGCCGAACGCTTCAACACGCAGGTCGAGAGCCTGAAGGGGATCGTCGGCGAAATCGGCGATGGCCGGCTCACGGTGATGGCGGGCATAGCCGTGCTCGACGAACTGGCCGAAGCCGAAAGGCGCATCAGCACGCTCGAAAGCCGGATCGAGGAACTGACGCGGGCAGGCGAGGCGCTCTCGAGCGATCTCGAAAGGCTCGAAGCGCGTTTCGCGGCGAAGCTCGGCGAAGCTGCCCGCAAGCTCGAGGCGGTGGCGACCGCGATCGACGAGACGGCAGTCCAGCCGGGTGCGGTGCAGTAGACTATTCGTTTCTTTGCACGATGCAGTTGCCGCCCTCGGCCAGCAGGGCGTCGCAAAGCTTCTGTGCCTCGGCCCTGGTCTGGCGCCCGACCATTGCCGAATAGCGCGCGCGTGGTCCGAATTTCGGATTGCGAACCGTCAGGAGCATCAGCACTTCGTCACCGAGAACCTTTGCGTGTTCGGATTGTTCGCGCCTGAACGCATCACGCGCCACCTGCTGCGAGGCATTCTGAGAAATCAGAACGCCCCAGGGTTGCCACACGCCGACATCGGGGATCACCCGTGGCATCGGCGCGACCCTGGCCATCTGGATGCAGGCGGGCTCGAACTCGAGCTCCGGGTGGAGGCTGAAATCGGGTTGTTCGGGATCTTCGTTCAGCCAGTATTCGATTGGATAGCCGGTGATGATCGAGACGTATTCGCGCGTCTCCAGGGGTACGCCGCCATTGCCCGCGACATAACGCGAAATCCGGCCCTCACCGGAATTGTAGGCCGCCGCCGCCAGACCCAGATTGCCGTATTTGAGTGTGAGGAAGCGTAGATACTCAGCCGAGCGGGCGAGGGCTTCGGCGGGGTCGAACGGGTTTGACACGGTACGCAGGCGCGCCGTGCCCGGCATGAACTGGGCAATGCCCTGCGCGCCGGCCGGGCTGATCGCGGTGAGATCGAACCGGCTCTCCTGCCAGATAAGACGGGCAAGGAAAGCGTCGGGCAGGTGCCAACGGCGCGCATAGCGCGCAATGGCGCGGCAAACATCAGCCGAGTAGGTCTTTGTGTCGATGCACACGATATCGCCTGAAAGCGACGAACAGAAGCGCTGGCTCTCGTCCTCGCCCGAATGTGCGGGCATCGGTTGAAGCATCGCCAGGAACAAGAGGAAAACGGCCAAACCTCTCATAGTGCGCGCACGCAATTGACATCGGTCTGGCGCAGACTAGCGGGCAATCCGTTTTTGACAACGGGCCCAAACGAGAGTTGATCGAAGCGTTGGCGTTCATTGCCGAAAATGCCCGATAAACGGTTCTGCACAGGCACCAGAATCCAAAGCGCGGTATCTGATGCGCGACCCCTTTGCACTCGGCCGGCTCTCGTCCTATATCTCATGCGCTGCCCGGTGCGTGTAGGACCATCAATATCCCCGGGGCCTTATCGATCCTTAAGGGAGCTGTCCCTGACCTGGCTCCTGGGCCGGGACACACGGCGCCCACCTACTTCTGTAGGTTCCCGGGATCGAATGTCCCACGGCCAGGGCGGCACCTGAATTCTTGAACGGACAGCCGCGCCCCATGGTCGAGGACGACATCGAACAAACCAAGGCGGCGCTGCGGATCAAAGCCCATGAAGCGCGGGCGGCGCTGAATGCGGATGAGCGGCAGGCGGCTTCGCGCGCGGCCTGCGAACACTTTTTCCAGTCGATGACCTTCGAGTCCGGCGAGATCGTTGCCGCCTATTGGCCGATCCGCGACGAAATGGACTGCCAACCCATATTGATCCGGCTGATGGATGCGGGCCAGCCGGTTTGCCTGCCGGTAGTCATGGGCGACAACGAACCGCTGCAGTTGCGGCTCTGGGAAGAGGGCGCACCGCTCTATCCGGCCGGGTTCGGCACGTTGGCGCCTGAGGAACTGGCTCCCAAGGTCGTGCCCGATGTCATCATGGTGCCGCTTCTGGGGTTCGACGGCACCGGTACGCGGCTCGGCTATGGCGGGGGCTATTACGACCGCACACTGGCGAGTCTTTCGAAAAGGCCGCGGTTGATCGGGCTCGCCTTTGCCGCCCAGGAGGTGGATTTCATCCCGCGCGGCGATCATGATATTCCCCTCGACAGCGTCGTCACCGAGAACGGCGTCGTGCATTTCGGCCTGAGGCAATGAGATTTCTGTTTCTGGGTGATGTCGTTGGCCGGTCCGGACGCGACGGAGTGGCCGAGCGCCTGCCGGGGCTGATCGAGCAGTTCGCGCTCGATTTCGTCGTCATCAATGGCGAGAATGCCAGCCATGGCAGAGGGCTGACCGAGGGCCATTTCAAAACCCTCAAGGATGCCGGCGCCGATATCGTCACGCTGGGAGATCATGCTTTCGACCAGCGCGAGACCATCACCTACATCGAGCGCGAGACGACATTGTTGCGCCCGCTCAATTTTCCAGCGGGAACGCCGGGACGCGGAGCCATGTTCGTCGAAGGGCGCAACGGACATCGGGTCTTGGCCATCAACGCTCTCGGGCGGGTGTTCATGAACCCGATCGACGACCCGTTCCGCGCCGTCGAGGCGGCGGTCGCAGCCTGTCCGCTGGGCGAGCAGGCCGATGCCATCATCGTCGATTTCCACACCGAGGCGACCTCGGAGATCCAGGGCATGGGGCATTTCCTCGACGGGCGGGTGAGCCTCGTCGTTGGCACCCATACCCATATTCCCACCTCGGATCACCGAATCCTCTCTGGCGGTACGGCGCTGATGGCCGATGCCGGCATGTGTGGAGATTATGATTCCGTCATAGGTGTCGATGTCGAGGAGCCGCTGAACCGGTTTCTGACAGGCGTGCCCAATGCACGCTTTTCGCCGGCCGAAGGGGAGGCGACGCTTTCGGGAATAATCGTCGAGACCGATCCGGCGACGGGCCTGGCCAAACGGGCCGAGCCGCTGCGCCTCGGCGGCGTTCTTGCACAAGCCCTTCCGGACTTCGGCTGAAAGCCTTCGCGCGGCGCGGCTTTATTTTTGCCGCTCCAATGCCTATAAGCGCCCCAAATCCAAAAGACCTGTATTCGGGAACCAGTAATGGCAGGCCATTCACACGCCAAGAACATCATGCATCGTAAGGGCAAGAGCGATGCGATCCGCTCCAAGATTTTCTCCAAGCTTGCCCGCGAAATCACTGTCGCCGCCAAGCTCGGCGTACCCGACCCCTCGATGAACCCGCGCCTGCGGCTCGCCGTCGCCAATGCGCGCGCCCAGTCCATGCCCAAGGACAATATCGAGCGCGCCATCAAGAAGGCGATGGGCGGCGATTCCGAGAACTATGATGAGATCCGCTACGAGGGCTACGGCCCGGGCGGCGTTGCGGTCATCGTCGAGACGCTGACCGACAATCGCAATCGCACCGCCTCGAATGTGCGCTCCTACTTCTCGAAGAATGGCGGAGCGCTGGGTGAGAGCAATTCGGTTGCCTTCATGTTCGACCGCGTCGGCGAGATTCTCTACCCGGCCGACAAGACCGATGCCGACACCATCATGGAAGCGGCGATCGAGGCGGGTGCAGACGACGTCGATAGCTCGGACGACGGCCACTATATCTATACCAGCTTTGAATCGCTGAACGAGGTCGCCAACGCCCTCGAAGCGCAGCTGGGTGAAGCCGAGTCGGTCAAGGCCGTATGGAAGCCGCAGTCGACGACCATGGTCGATGCGGAAAAGGGCGCGACCCTGATGAAGCTCATTTCGATCCTCGAAGAGGATGACGATGTGCAGAACGTCTATGCCAATTTCGAGATGAGCGACGAGGACATGGAAAAGCTCGCGAGCTAGGTTCGCCGATTGGGAACCTTCATGCAGCCTCGTTGACGATTATGCAGTCGCGGCCATTGCGCTTGGCCGCGTAGAGCCGCTCGTCGGCGAGCTTGTAGAGCGTGCCGAAATCGGCTGGACGGGTGAACGTCGCTCCCCCAAGGCTGGCCGAGAGCGGGTATCGTGTCCCGTGCGGGGCGAAGGCAAGAGAGGCGATGGCTTGCCGTATGCGTTCGGCTGCCGCATCGGCGGCCGCAAGGTCGGCATCGGGCAGGTAGACGGCAAACTCCTCACCTCCGAGCCGCCCGACAAAATCGGTGTCATGCACACTGGCGCGGATCGCCTCGGCGATCAGGACGAGCGCATCGTCGCCGCTCTGATGGCCGAAGCGGTCGTTCACCTGCTTGAAGGCGTCGGCATCGATGATCAACAAGGCCCCGGTACCGGCAACCGGTCGCGCGAGGTCGGTCTCGACGGCCCGCGTGAACGCGCCGCGATTGAGGCAGCGGGTGAGCCAATCCGTGGAGGCGAGAACCTGAAGCTGTTCGTTTGCATGGCGTAGCTGTTCGCGCTGCATGGCCAGATAGAACATCATCGGACCGCCAAGCAGGATCGGCATGAGGACGGCGCATATCAGCCCCTGAAAGTTGAGGCCTGCCGAGAAGGTATCCATGATGATGATGGTCATGATGACCGACATGGCAACGGAAACCGCCGTTACCTGCAGGGTCAGGCGCTGGACGCGCCACCATGCCTGCCTCGGCAGATTGGTACTGATGTCCGGCATTGGTTGGAGTTCCCCCTAGGTGCCTTTCCGCAGATAGCCCAGACAAGCTGAAGGAAGCTCTTTCTCGGCGCCGGCAATTTTATCGAATGCGCGGTATCCACAGGCTGCGTTGCCGCTTTGTTCACTTTCGCCTTGGTAGGGTGACGACCGGTGCGTAAGAGTGGCCCATGGGCAATCTGGTGCGAATCATTGGCATAGATCCCGGGCTGCGGCGTTGCGGCTGGGGTGTGATCGAGGCGGTGGGGAACCGGCTCTCGTTCATCGCTTGCGGCACGCTGACGCCGCGGGTCGACGGCGATCTGGCCGATCGCCTTGCAGAACTGCACGCCGGGCTGCTGGACCTGTTGGAAACCTTTGCCCCCGATGAAGCAGCCGTCGAAGAGACATTCGTCAATCAGGGCGCGCGCTCTGCCCTGCTGCTCGGGCAGGCCCGGGGCGTGGCGCTGATGACGCCGGCAACGCGCGGCATGCCCGTCGCCGAATATGCTGCCAATCTGGTCAAGAAATCGGTGGTCGGCACCGGCCATGCTGAAAAAGGACAGATCGGGTTGATGGTCAAAACACTGCTTCCCGCCGCCGATTTCAAGGGGGCGGACGCCGCCGATGCGCTCGCCATTGCCATCTGCCACGCCCATCACCGCGTCTCGCACCAGCGACTGAGGTCCATCGCATGATCGGCAAGCTCAAGGGCGTCGTCGACAGTTTCGGCGAGGATCATGTGCTGATCGATGTCGGCGGTGTCTGCTACGAAGCCTTTTGCTCGGGCAAGACGCTGCAGACGCTGCCGAGAGTGGGCGAGGCGGCGGTCCTTTTCATCGAGACCATCGTGCGCGAGGACATGATCCGGCTGTTCGGCTTTGCCAGCGAAGGCGAGAAAGCCTGGTTCAACCTGTTGATGACGGTTCAGGGCGTCGGCGCGAGGGTCGCACTCGCCATCCTTACCGTTCTATCGCCGGCCGAACTCTCCAGTGCCATTGCGCTGCAGGACAAGGCGATGGTGGGTCGCGCCAGCGGCGTCGGCCCCAAGCTTGCCCAGCGCATCGTTTCCGAACTCAAGGGCAAGGTGCCGGCGCTCGGCGCCGCAGAGGCGGGCGTGCTCGGGCTGCAGTCGGCGCTTGGCGAGGGCGTCGCCGGCGGCAACGTCGCCGATGCCGTCTCGGCGCTGACCAATCTCGGCTATTCGAGCGCACAGGCCTCGGCGGCGGTGGCGCGGGTGGTGGCAAAGGAAGGGGACAGCACGGCGACGGAGACGCTGATAAGATTGGGATTGAAGGAGTTGAGTGCTTAGCGCTCCATCCTTGCATCGAACTTAATTCCTTACTACTTACTGGAAGTAAGGATTCGGTGGAGAAGACAATGAGCACGGCTACGCTGACGTCGAAGGGCCAGATGACTCTGCCCAAGGAGGTCCGGGACGATCTCAAGCTCAAGCCTGGCGACAAGGTTGAGTTTATCCGGGAAGGCGATCGCTACGTCCTCAAGCCAAGGACCAAGAGAATTGGCGATTTTGCCGGACTGCTGCATCGGCCAGGCATGAAGCCGGTGAGTATCGAGGAGATGAATGAAGGTATCGCTCAGGCAGCCGCGGAAGCCTACAAGCGATCCATCTCGTGATTGGGGTCGATACCAACATTCTGGTCCGGTTCTTTGTGGCCGACGACGAAGAGCAGTTTGTCGCGGCAAAGAGATTGCTGGACGCTTTCGAGGGCGATGATCCTCTCTACGTCAACGCTGTGGTGATAGTTGAGCTCGTGTGGGCATTGAACAAGGTCTACAGGCTCTCAATGGCCGAGGTTCGTACCGCTCTGCTTAGCTTGTGCGACAGCTACAACGTGGTCGTTGAACATAGGGACGTAATTGAGCATGCGGTCGCGCGCAACGGAGAGGTAGGGGCTGACATCGCAGATGTCGTTATAGCAGGTTTGAACCGGCGGGCCGGCGTGGTGCGCACGATGACTTTCGACAAGACAGCCGCAAAGCACATTGACGGCATGGATCTCCACACGTGACTTCCCTCACCTCTGCATCCGCCGGGCGCGATGATAATCTCGATGTTTCGCTTCGCCCCTCCGGCTTTGCCGACTTCATCGGGCAGGCCGAGGCCCGTGCCAATCTGCAGGTATTCATCGAGGCGGCGCGGCAGCGTGGGGCGGCGCTCGACCATGTGCTGTTCGTCGGCCCGCCCGGGCTCGGCAAGACGACGCTGGCACAGATCATCGCCAAGGAATTGGGGGTGGGGTTTCGCGCAACATCCGGGCCGGTGATCGCCAAGGCGGGGGACCTTGCGGCGCTCCTCACCAATCTCGAAGAGCGCGACGTGCTCTTCATCGACGAGATCCACCGGCTCAACCCGGCGATCGAGGAAGTGCTCTATCCGGCCATGGAGGATTTCCAGCTCGATCTCATCATCGGGGAGGGGCCGGCGGCTCGCTCGGTGCGGATCGACCTTGCCAAATTCACCCTGGTCGGTGCAACGACGCGCGCGGGGCTCCTGACGACGCCGTTGCGCGACCGGTTCGGCATTCCGGTGCGGCTCAATTTCTATACGCCCGCGGAGCTGGTGAAGATTGTCGAGCGCGGGGCGCGGCTGATGGGCATGGCGATGACGCCGGATGGGGCCATGGAAGTTGCCCGCCGCTCGCGTGGTACACCGCGCATTGCCGGGCGGCTGCTGCGCCGCGTCACCGATTTTGCCCTGGTCGACGGCGCGCGCGAGATCACAAGTGAAGTTGCCGACAAGGCATTGCTGCGCCTCGACGTCGATGCCAAGGGGCTGGACCAGTTGGACCGACGGTATCTGACCACCATCGCCGAGTTCTACAATGGCGGTCCGGTTGGCATCGAAACCATTGCCGCGGCGCTCTCGGAGCCACGCGATGCCATTGAGGAGATTGTCGAGCCTTACCTTCTCCAGCAGGGTTTCATCCAGCGGACCCCGCGCGGGCGCATGCTGACCGCGCTGGCGTTCCAGCATCTCGGCCGCGCCGTGCCGCAAGGATTCGTCGGCATGCAGGCGAGCCTTTTCGAGGAGGATGAGGGGTGAGCGAACGCATTGTCCTCAGCTATCGGCATGGGGAGCGCCGCTTCAACTATCGCGTGGCGGGCATCGTCATCGTCGATGGGCAGGTGCTCACCTGCCGCGAGGATGACGACGATTATGTCCAGCTGCCCGGCGGCCGGGTGGAACTGGGCGAAACCAGCGCAGGCGCCCTTGAGCGGG
>Ga0180220_1000722_pt1 | contig 30806 bp, 34 predicted proteins | sample eDN5th37CBELigBY_FD_151335 | JGI IMG/M metagenome (GOLD analysis project Ga0180220, IMG submission 151335) | Enriched backyard soil microbial communities from Emeryville, California, USA - eDNA 5th pass 37_C BE-Lig BY (version 2) (version 2) | ecosystem: Environmental > Terrestrial > Soil >... | reverse complement strand
CCGTGATCCAGCACGACGATTTTGTCGGCGTGGCGAATCGTCGACAGACGGTGCGCCACGATAAACGAAGTCCGGCCTTCCAGCAGCACCTTCAGCGCCTCCTGAATTTTCAGCTCCGTTTCCGTATCGATGCTCGCCGTCGCTTCGTCCAAAATGAGAATCCGCGGATCGGCCAAAAGGGCGCGCGCGAAGGACAGCAGCTGGCGCTGCCCCATCGACAGCATGTTGCCGCGTTCCTCGACCTCCGTATCATAGCCCCCCGGCAATTTTTCGATGAATTCGTGGGCGTTGACGGCTTTCGCCACCGCTTCGATTTCTTCGTCGGTCGCATCCAATCGTCCAAACCGGATATTGTCGCGAATCGTGCCGGAGAAAATAAACGTATCCTGAAGGACGATGCCGATCTGGCTGCGCAGCGTTTCCAGCTTCACGTCGCGGATATCCATGCCGTCGATCGTGATTTTCCCGCCGGAAATGTCGTAGAACCGGCTGAGCAGGTTGATGATCGTGCTTTTGCCTGAACCGGTATGCCCGACGAGCGCGATCGTTTGGCCGGCTTTGACGTCCAGGTTGATCCCTTTCAGCGCCTGACGGCCTTTGACGTATTCGAACACGACGTTGTCCAGCCGGATGTTGCCTTTGATTTTCGGCATCGGCACGGCGTCCGGCTTATCGTCGATGCTCGGCTTCTCGTCGATGAACTCGAAGATCCGCTCGGAAGAAGCCATCGCCACCAGCAGCTGATTGTACATTTGGCCGAGACGGTTGATCGGCTCCCAGAAGCTGCCGACGTAACTCGAAAAGGCGACCAGGAGGCCGACGGTCAACTGGTCATGCTGGATCAAATAAGCGCCGAACCAGAACAGGATCAGCGTACCGATCCCGCCCGTAATTTCGATCAGCGGCCCGAAACCTTGGTTGAGGGCGGAAGCCCGGTCCCAGGATTTTTTGCTGTCCATGTTCATTTTGTCAAAGAACTTGATGTTTTCCTGCTCCTGCGTAAACGCTTGGGTCACGCGGATCCCTTGGATCGATTCGTTCAAGTGGGAGTTGATCCGCGAGTTTTTCATCCGCACGTCCTGCCAAGCCCGGCGGATTTTGATCCGCAGTTTGGTCGATATGAAAAACATGATCGGCACGGTCAAAATGACCGCCAGCCCCAGCTTCCAGTTGATCAGAAGCAAAATGACGACGATGCCCATCAGCTGCACGCAGTCGATCATCAGGTTCACGACGCCGTTCGTAAACAGCTCCTGCAGCGAGTTGACGTCATTCGTGACGCGCACGAGCACCGATCCCGCCGGACGTTTATCGAAAAAGTTGAACGACAGCTTCTGGATATGCTTGAACAAATCGCTCCGCAGATCATATATGACGCGTTGTCCGATAATATTCGTAAATTTGATGCGGAACGTGCTCGCCAGCCACTGAATAATATAAAGCACAAGGACGCATGCCGTAATCGTATAAAGCCAGGTCAAGCTCGGGGAGCTGCCGTCCGTCGGCGCGATCGCCTTGTCGATCGCCATACTCGTCAAATACGGAACCGTCAGCTTCGTCACCGTGCCGAGGACCATCATCAGAATGACCAGCGGCAGCAGCTGTTTGGCATAAGGTTTCATGTAGGAAAACAATCTCGTCAACTGCGACCAGTTAAACGGTTTTTCGATGACTTCGTCGTCCTGGTACACGAAGCGTTCCCCGGTTTTGCCGGAGGCGCTGCCCTTCGGTTTGCCCGCTTCTTGATGCGAACGCTTCTCTGCGTTAAAAGCCGTACTCATGAGCTCACCTGCTCTCCTGCATCCCCATTCATCCGGGCAATGTGGTCTGCATATTGTATATGGTATACGTCCTGGTATGGGCCAGGAACCGCAATCAATTCATCGTGTTTGCCCCGCTGGACGACTTTGCCCTCATCCAAAACGAGGATCTCGTCGGCATGCCGGAGCGAGGAAATCCGGTGGGCGATAATAAACGTGGTCCGCCCCTTCATGACCTCCTGGAATCCCGCCTGAATCTCGTGTTCGGTTTCCATGTCGACGGCGCTTGTCGCATCGTCCAGGATCAGGATCTTCGGATTTTTGAGCAGGGCGCGCGCGATCGCGATCCGCTGCTTCTGCCCGCCGGACAAGCCCATGCCCCGTTCCCCGACGATCGTGTCGTAGCCTTCGGCCATTTCCATGATAAAGTCATGGGCTTTGGCCAGCTTCGCCGCCCGGATGATCTCGTCCATCGATACGTCCTTCATGCCGTATGCGATGTTGTTGCGGATGCTGGAGGAAAACAGGAACGTTTCCTGGAACACGGACGCCACTTGGCTGCGCAGGCTGTGCACCTGAATATCGTTAATGTTGACGCCGTCCAGCTTGATGCGGCCGCTGTCCACGTTGTAGGCATGCATCAGCAGCTGAATGATGGTCGATTTGCCGGAGCCGGTTCCGCCAAGCAGGCCGATGACCGTTCCCGGAGGCGCATCGAGATTGATGTCCTTGATCGCCGGAAGCTTGTTCCCGTAAGCGAAGGTTACGTTTTCAAAAGTGACGTGCCCCTTGACGTCCTCCGCGCGCAGCGCGATGGCCCCTTCCTTATCCTTCACGTCGATCGGCTGGTTCAACAGCTCCATGACGCGTTCCCCGGAAGCTTCCGACTGCGTGTAGTTGTTGATCAAATAACCGATGTTCCACATCGGGCCGATAATGTACCAGATCAAGCTGAAAAACGCAACCAGGCTCCCGAGCGTCAGCGATTCGCGGATGACCATCGAGCCGCCGACCCCGAGGAGGATGACGACGCAGATGCAGGCCAAAAGCTCCATTAACGGAAAATAGCTGCTCCACAAACCGGATGCAAAGATCTGGTTGTTTTTGTACCGCTCGTTGCGGATGGAGAACTTATCCACCTCATGAGGCTCGCGCGCAAAAGATTTCACGGTTCTGACGCCCGTGATGTTCTCCTGCACCGACGTGGTCAGCGCGCTGAGCGCAAGGCGCATTTCCTGGAAAGCCGGATGAATTTTGTTTTCGAACTTCAGCGCCACGATCACCAAAAACGGAATGCTGATCATCGTGATGAGCGTCAGCTGCCAGCTGATGGACAGCATGACGACGGCGCCGAAAACCACCATCAGAATCGTATTCAAAATTTGCGGAATGCCGAAGGCGATAAACTGGCGAATCGCTTCGAGATCCCCGGTCAGACGGGACATCAGGTCCCCCGTTCTGGCCTTGTCGTAATAACGGAAAGACAAAACCTGGAGTTTCTCGTAACATCCGTTCCGCAAACGGTAAGCCAAATAGTTCCCCATTCTTCCGCCGAAGAAACCGCTTAAAAATTGCATTAGCGCTTTCAAAGAAACGACCGCGATAACGGTCAGCGCAAGCGCGGGGACTTTCTCAAAGTGCTGCTTCTGAATGGCATCGTCAATCAGCGTGCGCAGCAGGTTCGGGGTTACAAGCCCGAGTGCAGTAGCTATGGCGAGGCAGAGTATAGATAAATATAAAAAACTTCTCTTCTCCCAAAAAAAGCTCTGCATTTGCCTGAGAACATTCATGGTTCTCCTCCTTCATATCATCTCAAAACTTGATCGCTTCACGTTCCGGACTGCATCCATCCGGCGAAAGGCCTTCCTCGGTACCCGTTCCCCCGCGGGAAGCCGTTTCGATCCTATCGGAATGCGTGCCCATTCGCCTATCCCGATATCCTTCAAAGCGGTTCCTGCCGACCGAACGGCGGTTTCAGGCCGTTTCCCCTCGTTTTTGCATTTTTTTCCCGGAAGTGACGTCGAATATTTTGAAGTTTATCACCCTCTTCCAAAGGCGGCAAAGAGGATAACCGGGCATATTCTCGCGGCATTGGCAATCAATGGTCATTACCTCGGCTTAATCCTGAATTACTTATCAAATCATTGAAAATCCTCGCGTTCTCTGCCGAACCCAACAAGAAGATCATTCCAGCTGGCAAAAGCTTTCCAAAAAGCGAAATACCACGGTTAACCATTGGGCCATCAATCCCCGAAACGGTCTCTTTCCTTTCGAAAAATGCGTTTCAACCGTGTAAGGTTCGTCTCTTCGATCCGCCGTTAAAAAACACGAAAAAGGAAGCGCCTATCGATGACGCTTCCTTTTTTCTCCCACCGGATTTGCCGGTCATATATGGATGTTTTGTTCCATTTCCTCCAGCTGGGCCGCCAAGCGGTCCCAAACTTCAGGCTGTTCCCCGGAAGCCAAGGATGCGTTAGCCGCTTCCAGCGCTTCCTTGAGCTGTTCCCGCAGTCCTTCCGCTTGCCTGGACTGGGCAGCGGCCGCCAATTTGCCGTAGAAATCCACAAGGAGCTCCTGTTTTTTGGCGGCTTCCGTGCTTAAAGCTTCTTTGATCACGGGTTCGATGGCGTTTTTCAGCTTCTCCCGGCCGCCCCCTTCGAAGAAATGTTTAGGCGATTTGAAGAGCGGCCAATAGGCGTTCCAATCCACGAAATGAACCGTCCCCGCTTCCTCCCACTGCGGAGAAGCCCATTCCGATTCCTCCGGCGGCGTCAGCATCATTGCGGCGTCGTATTCCCGAATGTCGTTTACCGCTTCTTCGGCAGCGGTCCGCAGCACCGCCTTGCCTTTGTTCTCCAGGCGCAGCGTCGTCGCCCACAGCTCCTGCTCCAGCTCGCGGACGATGGTCCGTTCGAGCTCGCGCCCGCAGCCTTCGAAAATCCGTTTCAACTGGCCGGCATCTTCCCGGAGGACCGACGGATGGAAAGCTTCGGCGAAAAACTCGCCGAGACCGAAACCGATCCGCTGCCTAACATGGAACAGCAGCTCCAGCGTCTCCTGCTCCATATCGCCGGAAAGATCCTGGCCGGCAAAAGATTCGATCCGCTTCAGGGCAAGCCGGCCGACCTCCTGCAGCTGCAGGCGGCGCCGTTCGCGGGCCCCTTCGTCCTGCCGGGCCAACCCGGCCCACTCGGCGACCCGCCGGCGCACGGCCGAAATCTCCTGCAGGCTGCCGGCCAAAGACAGCTTCGGCAGCTCTTCGCCGGCAAATGCGCCAAGCGCGTTTTCGAAAGCTTCAAAGGCCGATTCCGCATACAGCCTTTGGTCCCCCGCCAGTTTGCCTTCCAGCGCCTTCATGCTGGATACCGGGTAAATATGCGGAAGCCGGATGCCCCGCGCTTTCAGATTGCCTTCGACATGTTTGACGACCTGCTCCAGCTCCTCTTCCGAGGACGCAAGGTCCGAGGCGTTGACGATAAAAAACATTTTATCGAGCGCAAAGCTGTCCTTCACCCTGCCGAGCTGGGCCAGAAACTGGCGGTCGCCTTTGGAGAAGGCATGGTTGTAATACGTCACGAAAACGATGGCGTCCGCATGTTTCATGTATTGGAACGTGACTCCCGTATGCCGGGCATGAAGCGAATCGGCGCCCGGCGTATCCACGAGCACGATCCCCTGCTCCGTCAGCGGGCAGCTGTAATATAAATCGATCCGCTCGACGAAACAGGAGCGCGTCTCGTCGGCGACAAAGGTTTTGTAGCGATCCAAATCCACGGTCTGCACCGTGCCGAGCAGCGCGCGGGTCTCCTCCCAGCCTGCCGCCGCCGCTTTCAGGAACCCGTAATGCGGCAGCCCGGCCGGATGGATCCCTTCCGGCTGAAGCCCTTCGACGGCCTGGATCCAGCCTTCCTCCGGCGGCGTTCCGAGCTGCAGCACGGAGAAGGAATATTCCAGGTCTTCCCGGAATGCGGCCGGCGATTTCATCGTCACCCGGGCGGTGCCGTGCTCAAAGCCGTCCTGCGGGGCGAGGATGCGGTTGATCGCCGCCGTCGTCGGATGCGGCGATACCGGCAGCACGCGTTCGCCGAGCAGGGCGTTGGCGAACGACGATTTCCCGGCGCTGAACGCTCCGAACAGCGCCATCGTAAAGGAGCCGCCGGCCAGCGCCTCGGCCCGGCTCTTCAGCCCCCGCGCGGCGGAAGCGAGCGCGGGATAACGCGCAAGCAGCGCCGCCGCGTCCTGCAGGCGGGCTGCTGCGGCGTCCAGCCGCTGGCGGCGGCCGAAGGCCGCGCCGCCAAGCGGCTCCGCCCCGCTGCGCGGGGCGGCGGCGGGCGCGGTCTCCCGCGCGCCCGCGTCCATGCCCTGCGGCTGCGCAGCCGCAGGGGCAGGGGCGCTCACCTCCGGCAGGAAGCCGGGGGTGAGCGTGACGGGCGCCGGCAGCAGCGCCTCGGCGGCTGCCGCGCGCGCCGCGATGTCCCGCTCCAGCTCCTTGTAGCGGGACATCGCGGCAGACTTCTCCAGCAGCGCGTTCAGGTCGCGGACGACGCGCTGCTGCTGCTCTTTGGCGGATGCGGCCACATCCGCCAGCACTTCCTCCGCCGCGTTCACCGCGGCGCGGCGGTACATGCCCTTGATGTCTGCCGACAGCATCCGGCAGTAATTCAAAACATATTCGCCGGACAACACCGCATCCGGCTTCACCGAACTTTCGAGCATGCCCTCGCCGATCTCGGGCATCGCTCCCTGCACCGCCGCCTGCCGTTCTTCCGTCCAAACATTCAGCGATTTGCCCCACTGCTTCAGCAGCTCCAGCAAATGCCACTCGATCTGGGCGGACGCCTGCTCCCGCAGCGCAGCCGTAAACTTAAGGAGCCGCTCCTGCTTCTCCTGCTCCGTTTTGGCCCCGCTGAAAAAGAGGCCCTTCTTGAACCCGGCTTTGCGGCTCTCCAAAAACACCCCGGCCAGGTCCCGCAGCTCCGCCGGCGTAATATTGGCATTGTCCAGCAGCGAGTCGACCTGTTTGCGAACCTGCTCGCGTTCCGATTGCGGCAGCTCCTTCAGCCGCTCCAGCTCTTTGCGGTAGCTTGCGATTTCCGCTTCCAGCTTCGCGGCCGCTTCGGCGCCGCCCATCTCCTCCAGCAGCCGTTCCTTCGTATCCTCGAGCGAATCCGCATATTTCTTGACGTGCTGACCGGCGATGTGGCGCGCCGAACAATCCAGGCTGTAGCTTAAAATCGGCTCCCGTTTTTCGATCAGCCGTTCAACCAGCTCCCTGATCTGCTTCCATTGATTGTACGGATGGTCCGGTTCCTTAAGCGACGTAAACAGCAGGCTAACGTAATGGACCTGCCAGCGCTTGAACGCGGCCTCCACTTCGGCCCTGTAGCTTTCAAAAGACAGCTCGCGCTCCCGGTGCTTATCGATTTGGTTGACGACGAGATACAACGGCTTGCCCCAATCGGACAAGCTTTTCGCAAACGCCAGGTTATTCTCCGACTGCACATGATTGTAATCCATGACGTACAGCACCGTATCCGCCAAATGCAGCGCCGAATGCGTCGCCTTCTGATGGCTGTCATCCGTCGAATCGACTCCGGGCGTATCCATGAGCACGCCGCGTTCGCCGAGCAGCGGAATGCGGTCCCATACCTCGACGGAAGCATAGGAACCGCCATTGGTGCAGTATTCATATAACTCGTCGAGGGAAACTTCCCTCGGGACGGACTTTTGCCCCGCTTCCTTGGCCGCGTTTGCCGTGTAAATCAAAGCTTTTGGCTCGCCGTTGCGGATCGAAACGACGTTCGCGCTCGTCGGAACCGGGCTCGACGGCAGCACCTTTTTGCCGCATAAGGAGTTGATCAAGCTGGATTTGCCTGCGGAAAAATGGCCGCAAAAGGCGATCGTCATTTCGCCTGCCGCAGCCTTACGTACTAAATCGCTTACCCATTGGGCCGACTGACGATCTCCCCAGCCGTCCAATGTTTCCTGCAAATGCTGCAAAGAACCCGTATGAGATTGAATGGTCGGACTCGATGTCGACATACTGCGTTTCTCCCCTTAGCTCTGTCAGTGACTCCGGAATGAACGCATTGATCCATTTCCGGATTCCTCAAATAGTTACATTTTAACATTTCGGCAACGGAATGAGAAACATTTTTCGCCGGAAGCCTCGGTCCTTTATATGAGGGGCAAAAAAAATAAAACCGAAAGTTCTTTCGGTTTTATGGCTGGCGAAGCTTATGATTGAATTGTACCGTTTTTAAGCGTTGGCGTTTTCGAGCTCCGGAACGAGAATTTCGAATACTTTGCCGTGCTGCAAAATGGTCGTGCCGCGGGACTTGTCCTTCATGACGACAACCTCCGGCTTTACGGACATCCGCTCCAAATAATGCTCTGGAACGTCGCCGGAATGGCTGACGGTGACGCCTTCGAATTCTTTTTCTTCGTTTTCGGCGAGCTCGGTCTCCATCACTTGGTCCAACATATCGGAAAACAGTTCAAAATTGTCTGTATACACTGAGATGCATTTCATGTATAATCCCATCCTTCTCCATCTTTGTAGTTCCTATCCTGTTATTGCTATTTCTTATCTTTTCTGATTTGGGATGTCTTCATACGTTTTTTCCCTTCGCGGCATACATCAAGCAGCGGGCATACCTGGCATTGCGGATTTTGGGCTTTGCAATGGTAGCGGCCGAAAAAAATGAGCCGGTGATGCGTAAGCGTCCACTCTTCGCGCGGCACCTGCTTCATCAGCTTCTTTTCCACTTCCAGCACCGAATCCTTCCAATTGGCCAGTCCTAACCGTTTAGATACCCGTTCCACATGCGTGTCCACCGCGATGGCCGGCACGCCGAACGCGTTCGAAACCACCACGTTGGCGGTCTTTCGCCCCACTCCCGGAAGTTTGACCAGCTCGTCATGCTCGCTTGGAACCTCGCCGCCGTATTGCTCCATCAACAGCATGCACAAGTTTCTGATGTGCTTCGCCTTGTTCCGGTAGAGTCCGATTCTGCGGATATCCTGCTCCAGCTCTTCAAGCGGAACGGCAACATAATCTTCAGGGGACTTGTACTTTTGGAACAAATCCTTCGTCACCTTATTCACCGTCTCATCGGTGCATTGCGCCGACAACAAGACGGCAATCGTCAGTTCGAAAGCATTGCTGTGGTTTAATTCACAATGAGCGTCGGGAAACATTTCCCCGATCGTATCCAATATATGTCGTACGGTTGCTGCCTTCATCGCTTTTGTACCTCCTGCAAAAAAAACGTCTTGATACGGGTAAGACTCCCCGCATCAAGACGGTGTATCTCATGACCATTCCCAAAGCATACTATTGTTTCTGTATTTCGACAATCGTTCCATTGCTTAAATACAAAACAATATTATCATTTTCTTTCAGGGATTGCACGGTTAATGTCGTATCTCCCTGATGGATGTATGCGGCCGGAGATAGCGCAAATTGGCTGGCGTCATTGACATTTTGGCGTTTCACATATATTTCCTTCGCATAACTGTCATATTTCCAGAAGGATTTGGAGACAACGGAAAGCACTTTTACGACCGAATTTCCGTCCGCATCCTTGCGCACTTCGACGCGGTTGCCTGCCGAAACATTGGTAATGCTGAGCGTGCTTCCGAGGTCGTTCAAGATTCTGGAGGAGCTGTCCAGCTTGAACGTTTCCGTCGTGCCGCCATAGGTTTTGACGGTAATGCTTGGCGACGACGACGCATCAACGGCGGTCACCTCGCCGGTCGTCAGCTTCACCAGCTGAACGGCTGCCGGTTCGATGCCATTGAACGTCACGTTCAGAAGCTGTCCGGCACGCAGGTCTTGAACGGTGATCGTTTGTCCGTTTTCGTCCTTCAACGCGGCTTTATCGACATAGAACTGGCTCGTAATGCCGTCTTTTTTGACCGTTACGCGGGATTTCGCATAGTCCACGCCGAGAATCTCGAATTGAACGTTCGCTTTCACTTGAATGGACTGGATCGCATCCTGGGTCGCATTCAGCACGGCCGCAATTTCGGTGCCGACTTTGACGTCGGAGAGCGAACCGTTCGTTTTTCCGTAAACCGTCACGTTCGGGTTGTTGAACGGCAGCGTGATGCTTTGTCCGTCCGCTCCGAGCAGCGTCAGCTTTTTCGTCGTCAAGTTCAAAGAGGACACTTTGCCTTCATATTGATAAATGACATTGATCGAAAGCGCGCGGTTCGTCAAATAGGTGATATTCACTTTCCGGCCGTTCGTCAGGTATGGCGCAATGCCTTCCAGCGTAGGTTCAGCCGAGTTGTAAGACAATTTGGTTTTTTCGTCAAGCGTTACGACATACGGTTTTTTATTGGCATCCAACAGCGTAAGGACTCTCGACTTCGGCTCGTATTGAACGACCGTCGCTCCCTTTTTCTGTTCCATTTGACGATTGAGGACTTGAATTTTCGTGACCTGATCCTGCGGGTTGAGCGTGATTTCGACTTGATCCCCGTTCGTCTCGTCCGCGTTCAAATCACTGAGCGTCGGCGCGGCGATTCCGCTGATGACGATCTCCGGTTTTTCGGCAAGCAGCTTCACTTCAAGCTGTCCGCCGTCGCGCTTGTAGGTAATCGTCGCATTGTTCGCTCCGACTTCATACAACGAGCCGCGAATCGTTCTTTCCACGCCCTGCGTCACTTCGAGCGTTTCAAGCACATTGTTTTTTACGGTGTATTTGATCACCGCGCCGGTTTTCAGCTCGGAAGGAGACAACAGCTGATTTTGGTATTTGATGACCAGGCTGTCGTCCCAGGTGTAGCTTTCCAGGTCGCCGGACGAATTTTTGATGACCAAGGATTTGGTCGCCGTATCCACGCTTTGCAGCGTGCCGGTTCCGTTTTTGTTGACGATTCCGGATTTCACCTGAACGATGACGGGTTTTTTCGCCGACGTGAACGTCTCCTGCTGGATCACGATCTTGCTTCCGACGGCCAGGGTCGACGGATCGATTTTGGTTCCGTTTTGATCCAGGAACGACGTCCCTTCGTCATACGTAAATTGCTTGAAGGTGCTGTTCGTTTCGAGCCACAAAACATTTCCAGGGGAAAGCTTTTGGAACGTGCCTTCGACGCTCTCCAGCTGCACCTTGGAATCCGTGACCTCTACGTAAGCCGCCTTCGACGTGCTGCCGATGACCATCACTTTCGTGTACGGCTTCAAATCGGCGAAGCCGATTTTGCTTTCGGAAGCGCTCGTGAAGTACATGGTGGAGTTGTCCAATGCATATGTACGGATCGACCCGTCAACGTACAAATCCAGCTTGTTGCTGCTGAGCCCGGTGACGATGCCTTCTGCCGAATTGGCATACTTCACGTCATTATAGGCTTCGGCCCGGCTGAAAAACGTCGCGAGCTGGGCACGGGTGACGGAGCCCAAAGGATCAAAGCGGTTGCCTTCCACGCCGTTGGTCAGTCCAAGCTCCAAAGCTGCGTTGACGAAGCCTCTTTTGCCTGCCGAAATTTTACCGTTGTCCGCGAAGCTCGTCGCTTTGTTCGCAAGCGCCGCCGCGTCGCTTTCCTTGCCGAGCGCGCGGATCAAAATCTCCGTGATCCATTCGCGGCTTGCCTTTCTTTCGCCCCAATTTTGCTTGGAATCGCTCGCCGCGTTTTCGGTCGTTTTATCCAGCAAATTTTGCTGAATGGCAAGCGCGACATACGGTTTAAAGTAATTGTTGACCTGCATGTTGGCAGGCAGCGCCACCGAAGCGTCTTTGTTCACTTTGTCTTCGAGCCCTGCAAAGCGGATCGCCATGGTCACGGCTTCCTGCTGAGTGACGTTGTCATTGGGACGGAAAAGCCCGTTGTTGCCCAGGAGGATGTTTTGTGAAGCCAGCTTGTAAATATGTTTTTCCGCCCAATATCCGCTCTTCACGTCTTTAAACAGCGTGCTTGCCGCAGCGGTTTGTGCGGTTGTATTGCTGCTGGCCGCGTTGTCGGCGAACACCGCCGTTCCTGTACCCATGACCATCATGCCCGCGATAACGGCCGAAACTACTTTTTTAGAATGAGATGATGAATTGCTGCGCCGTGTGACCATTCTATTCTTTTTCCCCTTTCTTGAATGCGGATTGTGCCGCAGACCGGCATAACCCTAAAAATAAACAGAAAGAACTAAAGAGATTACGCCCCGCCCGGACAGCCTGTGCAGGTGCCCGGAAACAATCCCGGAGCGCAAACTTTTTAGTTCAATTCGTATAAGAAAAACGCCTATCGCCGTATCTTCAAAAAAATCACGACGCTATGATATTCGACAAGAAGGAAACAATCTCCTGCTTTTATCCTAATATTTTCAATGTCTTGTCAATGGATGTTCCAAATCGACATGGCCCATCAGGCTTTCGACTTTGGCCCCGTCCACCAAAAGCTCCACGGATTTGACTTCGTCAAACTGAAACATCGTTTTGGTGAGCGCATCCAAAGCGAATTGTTCGCCGCCGGCCCCGAGCCTTGCTTCGTCCGGCATGTGAACGTCCAGCGTGAGTTGGCCGTCTTTAAACTCGAGCTTTTTCAGCTCGATTTTCCCCCAGAGCGGAATCAGATCGGCATTGCCGCTCGACTGCAGCGCTTTGTAAGCTTCCGCGTATTTGTCGGCTTCCTCCTTATAGCTGATTTCCTTTTGGGCCTGTTTCAGGTCGAGCTCTTCCGGGTCCGTATAATAAACCGTGATCGTCTCTTTTTTGGCGGTCTCTACAGGCGGCTTCTGCGACGAACTTTCTCCGGAAGATGAATTTCCTTGGGATGTTCCTTCCCCGGCACTGCTTCCGTTTTCGCTATCTCCGGTTTTCGGATCGTTGGCGTTTTCGCCTCCGCTGCCTGTCGTTTGCTGCTGTTGTTCACCTGTAGCGTTTTCCTGCTGCTGTCCGCTTTCCGGTGCGGATGTCGGCTTTTGGCCGCAGCCGGCCGAGGCAATCATCACCAAAGCCAAAATGCCTGCACACCAAATTTTTCTGCTCATTCTGTACCGCCTCCTTTAAGGGGACATTCGTTATTGAACACCCAAATATTCTTTGATTCCATCGGCGATTCCTTGGGCAACGCGCTGCTGAAAGCTTTCCGAAAAGAGGGCGGCTTCGTCGTTTTTGTTGCTCAAATATCCGACTTCAAGCAAAACGGCCGGCATTTTCGTCTCGCGGATGACATGGAAGTTGCCGTAGCGGACGCCGCGGTCTTTCAAGCCGGTGGCTTGCACCAAATGTTTGTGCATCACGTTGGCAAGCGATTTGCTGGCCTCCCGCTGATAGTATGTCTCGCTGCCGGTTGCTGCCGAGGATCCCGCGCTGTTCGCATGGATCGATACGAACACGTCCGCTTTCAAGTCGTTGGCAATCTTCGCGCGTTCTTTGAGTTCAAGGAACGTATCGTCGCTTCGGGTCAGGACCACTTCGAAGTTCGGATCCTGCTCCAAAATTTTGCCGACCTTCAAAGCCATTGCCAGGTTAAAGTCCTTTTCCTTTTTGCCTGTCACGCCCGTCGTGCCCGGGTCATGATCGCCATGGCCTGCATCGATGACGACGACCTTTTTGCCGCTTGCGCCAGGTTTCGCAGGCGTGCCGCTGTCTGATGTGTTCAAATCGACGATGTATAAACCGTTGTCATTCGTCAGCTTATAATTTTTGGCGTAATTCAAATCGATAACGATTCGAACGGTGGAAGGATTGTCGTTGTAAAGCGAGTATCGGATTTTCGAAACATCCGGATAACCGCTGACATCCAGAGAGCCTGTCTTGTGCTGGTCCAGAGACGCGCTGCTGAACGCGTCCGAAAATCCAGCGTTTTCAAGATCGACGACGATGCGGTCCGGTCCGGTCATTTTAAAATCGTTCACTTTCGCCTTCCCGCTGACGGCGACCATCAAGCGATTGTCGCTGAAGCTGATCCCGTCAACCTCCGCCGCGGTTCCGCTGCCCGTGCCGGTACCCGGATTCGTTCCGTTTCCGGCGCCGGTTCCGGCATCCCCGTTTCCATTGCCGTTATCTTGGGTATATAAGTATACGATTTTCTTTTGATTGTCCCAGTTCACTGCCAATCCCATTTGTTCGCTGACGAATCGGATCGGTACGATGACCGTGTCCGTACGCAAAATGGGAGCGATGTTCATGGACACTTTTTTGCCGTTTATGTCGGCCGTTTTTTGGCCGACGACCAGCTTCATGACTTTGGAATCCTTTTGTATGGTTACCGTGCGCGTCTTTTGTTCCCATGCGACGTCAAACCCCAGATTCTCTCCGACGACACGAAATGGAATCATCACATTGCCATTTACATTTTCGACTTTTGCATTTCCTGACAGACTCAGTTCCTTGTCGTCCAAATAAATTTTGGCACTTCCCGCCGCAGCCTGTCCATTGTGAGGAAACGCCAAAATGAAGACAAAGAGAAGCACTGCCATAAAACCAAATTTTTTCATCCTTCACCCTTCCATTCATAAATTTTTGTCGTTAGCTCTGACGTTTCGGCTTTGGCTATCCTTCGACATCACCAGACACTAGTTAGACGTTGATAGCTTCGAAAAGTTGCGAATATATTCCTCTTTATGCAAAACTTTATCTATGGCTTTTGGTAGACAAAATGAGCGTTTTGTGCATTCCTACTGCGGCCGTTTTCATGCGAAAAGACCGCCGGTTTGGGCTGCGCCTAACCATAGCGGTCTTAAATTTTGCATATTGGTTGTGGATGACGGATTTTAGTTCCCGTTTCTTTTGATCGGATGATCGAGATCCATATGGCCCATCAGGCTTTCAAGTTTTTGCCCGTCTACCAGCAGCTCGATCGATTCTACCTCTTTGAATTGGAACATCGTTTTGGTCAATGCATCCAGGGCAAACTGTTCGCCGCCGGCGCCAAGGCGAGCTTCGTCCGGCATATGAATATCCAGCGTAACCAAACCGTCCTTGAACTCGAGCGATTTCAGCTCCATCTTGCCCCAGAGCGGGATCAGGTTGCTGTCCCCGCTTTCCTGCAGCGCCTTGAATGCCGCTTTGTATTTATCGTTTTCCTGGCCGTACCGGATTTCCTTCTCGCTCTTTTTCAGCTCCAGCTCTTCCGGGTCCGTATAATAAACCTCGATGGTTTGCTTTTGCTCGGATGCTTGCTCCGTCTTCTGATCCGGCTTGTCCGTATCTTCATGCTTGTCCGTTTGATCCGCCTGATGATTCGTCCCCGCTTCTTTCTCTTCCTGCGCGTTTCCTGCTTCGCCGGGTTCGGCAGCATCCGTTTGATCGGACTGGGCCGCATTGACGGACGTATCATCGGTCTGCTGCGCCGCTTCCTGCTGTGCGGGGGCTGCCGCCGGCTTCTGCCCGCATCCCGCCCCGGCCACCATGACAAGGGCCAGAAGCGCCGCGCTTAATAGCTTTTTGTTCACTTAACCGCCTCCTCTTCCTTGCGAAATCACTTTTTACTGGATTCCGAGGTATTCCTTAATTCCGTCCACAACACCCTGGGCGATGGCATTTTGCACGCTTTCGCTGAACAACGCCGCTTCGTCCTTCGGATTGGAGAGGAACCCCGATTCAATCAAAACGGCCGGCATCTTCGTTTCCCGGATGACATGAAAATTCCCGTATTTATACCCTCGATCCTTGAGGCCAGTGGCTTGGCTCACGTATTTATGGATCACTCGGGCCAATTCCTTGCTTGCATCCCGTTGATAGTATGTTTCGGTGCCGTTGGCCGTTGTCGATTTGTCGCCCGTACTATTGGCGTGTATGGAAACGAATACGTCCGCGTTCAAATCGTTGGCGATTTTCGCCCTTTCCGCAAGCTTCAAATATGTATCGTCGCTGCGGGTTAGCACGTAATCAATGTCCGGCTCGTTCGCCAGCAATTGCCCTACTTTCAGGGCGACGGCAAGATTAAAATCTTTTTCCTTGGTATTCGAATATCCCGTCGTGCCTGAGTCATGATCTCCATGCCCGGCGTCGATGACGACGACCTTTTTGCCGCTTCCGCCGACAGGCGGCGTCACCGGGGTTTCGGTATCGCCGGTTTTGTTCAAATCGACGACCAGCAGGCCTGAAGCAGATTCTTCTTGTTCATTGTATACCGAATACTCCTTAGGAGAATTCAAATCGATGACGACCCTCACCGTTGAAGGGGTGCTGCTGAACAGAGAGTAACGGACGTTGGCCACATCCGGGTAGCCGCTGACGTCAAGACTGCGCTGGCTTCCGATTCCCGCTGCCGCCCCGCTTAGAAAATCCGGCGAGAAGGAGGCGTTCGGCAGATCGACGACAATCCGGTCGGGGCCGGACATCGTAAATACTTTCGGCTTGACCGACCCGCCTTCCGTGGCGACCATCAGGCGATTTTCGCTGAAGCTGATCCCGTTGATGACCGCACCGTCGCCGATCGGCGTCGTTGCGGGATCCGATCCCTCCGACCGCTCGCCCGAAGAATTTCCGGGTTTGGGATCCGTCCCGGTTACAGGCGGAGGCGCCGGAACGTCCCCGCTGCCCGCACCGACGCCGTTATCCTTCGCCGGAGGGGTTTCAACCGTGGTCAGGTATACCGCCTTGTCGGTATTGTCCCAGCTTACATGAAGACCCATCTGTTCGCTGACGAAACGGACGGGAACGCTCACGATGTTTTTCTCCAGCAATGGAGGGGTATCCAGCTTGACTTTTTTTCCGTTCACCGTGGCGTTTTTCTGGTTCACGACGAGCTCCATGGACGAGTCGTCCTTGCGAATGAGTACTTTTTGCGATTTCTGCTCCCATTTCACGTCGAAGCCGAGATTCTCGCCGATGACGCGAAAGGGAACCATGATGCTTCCGTTCACGTTCGTTACTTTGGCATCCTTGGATACCTTCAGCGCGTTTCCGTCCAGGAAGATCTGAACGCTCGCTTCGCTGGCCGCCGCCCTGTCCTGCAGCGGCGCCATTGCGATCATAAACATCAACAAAAACAGTAAAAATCCGATTTTCTTCATTGTCCACCTCTGCCAAACTGATTTTTTTGCCGATGAATCGGGCTTGAATAACAAATCTATTTAAAAATTTTCATAATCTCCGGAATATAACCAGTATTCGCCATCGACCCAACTTTTTCCTCCCTGAACGTCCGTTTTTTTTCGTCTTTTTCCGTTTCCCTCATTTCAAAATCCGCCAAATAACGCCGGTCAATCGGTGCATGGAATAAGTTGTCGATCGCGCGTCCTTTATGGCGGCTTTCATTAACGACAAATTTCTACACGCCCAAGAAAAAAAAGCCTCTGATTTCCTTTGAGGGAAACTGAGGCTTTTTTCTTGCAAACTGCATTTCATCAATGCAGGGAATCGATGTATTCTTGAAGATCAGGCGAACAGGCGCGATGCATGCTTTTGCTCATAAGCAGCAATGTCGGCCTCGTGCTGCAGCGTCAAACCGATATCGTCAAGCCCTTGAAGCAGGAATTGGCGGCGGTGTTCGTCCAGATCGAAATCGATATGCAGTCCTTGATTGTCGGTAATCGTTTTGTTTTCCAGGTCCACGTTCAGCTCATAACCTTCGTTGGCCGCAGTGCGCTGGAACAGCTCCTCTACCTGCTCTTCGGAAAGTTTGATCGGCAGGATCCCGTTTTTGAAGCAGTTGTTGTAGAAAATATCCGCAAACGACGGCGCGATGACGCACTTGAACCCGTAGTCCATGATTGCCCATGGCGCATGTTCGCGGGAAGAACCGCAGCCGAAGTTGGCTCTCGAAATCAGGATCGAAGCGCCTTTGTAGCGCGGCTGGTTCAGCGAAAAGTCGGCGATGTCGTTGCCTTGCTCGTCGAATCTCCACTCATAAAACAGGAACTGTCCGAAGCCGGTCCGTTCGATCCGTTTCAAAAATTGTTTGGGAATGATAGCGTCTGTATCCACGTTTACCCGGTCTACCGGGGCAACAAGGCCGGTCAATTTAGTAAAAGCTTCCATGTCGGTTCTCCTCCTTAGCTAACCACTTCAGTTTTGAATTTCCAGTCGCGAACGTCCGTGAACCGCCCTTTGATCGCCGCGGCCGCAGCCATGGCAGGGGATACCAGATGCGTCCGTCCGCCGCGTCCTTGACGTCCTTCAAAGTTGCGGTTGGAGGTCGATGCGCAGCGTTGCCCAGGCTGCAGAACGTCCGGGTTCATCGCAAGGCACATGCTGCATCCCGCATCGCGCCATTCGAAGCCGGCTTCGACGAAAATTTTGTCAAGGCCTTCCTTCTCCGCTTGCAGCTTCACGCGACCGGAGCCCGGCACGACGATCGCCGTTACGCGGTCCGAAACCTTGTAGCCCTTGGCCACTTCCGCTGCGGCGCGAAGGTCTTCGATCCGTCCGTTCGTGCAGGAGCCGATGAAGACATAGTCGATTTCGATGTCGGTCATTGGCGTGCCCGGAATAAGTCCCATGTATTCGATCGCTTTTTCGGCGGCTTTGCGTTCGTTTTCGGTCGGCAGCTCCGCAGGTACCGGCACTTTTGCCGTAATGTCCGTGCCCATGCCGGGGCTGGTTCCCCAAGTCACTTGCGGGATCAGGGAGTCCATATCGAATTCCACCACCGTGTCGTAGGTCGCTCCCTCGTCGGTCACGAGCTGCTTCCATTCTTCCACGCGCTTTTCGAATGCTTCGCCTTCAGGCACATACTGGCGTCCGCGAAGGTATTCGAACGTCGTTTCGTCCGGCGCGATGAGTCCGGCGCGCGCACCGCCCTCGATGGACATGTTGCACACGGTCATGCGCTCTTCCATCGTCAGCTCGCGGATGGCTTCGCCCGTATATTCGATCACGTAACCCGTAGCAAAATCCGTTCCGTATTTGGCGATGACGCCAAGGATCATGTCCTTGGCCGTGATGCCCGGCTTGCGTTTGCCCACGAAGCGAACTTCCATCGTTTTGGCTTTGGCCTGCTGCAAACATTGCGTTGCGAGCACGTGCTCAACCTCGCTGGTTCCGATCCCGAAGGCCAGGGCGCCGAAAGCGCCGTGCGTGGAGGTGTGGCTGTCGCCGCAAACGATCGTTTTGCCCGGATGCGTCAGGCCGAGCTCCGGTCCCATGACGTGGACGACCCCTTGGTCGATCGTTTCCAGGTCGTACAGCGTCACGCCGAAATCGCGGCAGTTTTGGGTCAGCGTATCGATCTGCTGCTTCGAAATCGGGTCCTTAATGTTGAAACGGTCTTTCGTCGGCACGTTGTGGTCCATGGTGGCGAAGGTCAGCTCCGGACGGCGGACCTTCCGGCCGCTGAGGCGAAGTCCTTCGAACGCCTGCGGGGAAGTCACTTCATGGACGAGATGCAAATCGATGTAGAGGATGCTTGGCTTGCCTTCTTCCTGATGAATCACGTGGTTATCCCAGATTTTCTCAAACATTGTTCTTTTACTCATCTTTTTTCACCTCATCATGGTTATAACGTCCTTGGTTAGGCGTGCCGCCGGGTAAGCGGCGCGACTTGAATGAAATAAATATAGCATTGGTTTGCTGAGTTTTGAAATACATAAAGATAATTACCTTAATAGGTTCTGGCTATAGCTGCTTGAAAGGAGGTGAACCCGATTATGGAGGAACTAGTGTTCAGCAAAGATATAGTGATCGATATTTTGAAGTTCTTTGTTCCGGTCTTTGTTCTGCCGCCTCTCGTTTTTCTTTCTGTTAGATTCTTCAGATCGATTTTTGAGACTTATGTTTTGGTAGAGCCTCAGAAAAGTAATGTTGATAGTGATGATCCAGTAATCAAGTCCGGCCGCGGCTATAAAGTACGCATGGACGATGGCTCTTATGTTTTTGTAGATCACTCGGACTTATATCCCGACGATCCGCCTGAACAGAAAATTCACGCAGGAAATTATATTTGGAATTCTGAAGCTATGAAATTTGTTCGCAAGGATTAAAAGGAGATGACGACGATCCATGAAACTTGATCTGAAAATGTATGATAGATATTCTGTCGTTCGCGATGCAATTGATCGATATATCGAATTATGTGAAGAAATGATGAAACTCGCTGGTGCTCCTGCGCATAAGGCGGCTTATGAATATTATTCTAATCGTTTGGCTGTTGCTTCGATGATTAAGGAAGAACTTAACGAACTTTAGGAGGATTACAGCATGGGCATTTACAACTGTGACTGGTTCAGTTTTACGGCTGATTTTAAAAATTATCGCGCTGCCGAAGGTGCAGACCGAAAGGATATTTTAAATCCGGAAGAAAACAAGCATCTTGCCCGTCTATTCAGCCGATTGGACGAGGAACGCGAAAAGTCCGAGGGCGACGGTTATATTGACTTAGGTCTATGGAAGTTTGAAGTCCTGAACCACGGCAGCCGTAGCTATTATTATCTGCTGCATAACGAAGACATGGAAATTCGGCTCGCTCGCTACCGATCCAAGAAAGAGGAAAACTTTCCGGTATTCGTGCATTTCAAATCTCAATTCCTGTGGTCTGATATTTACGGCCTGTCCTCCCTGATCGACAAATATAATCTTGTCATTGAATGGCTGGAAGACGTGCTAAACGGCAAATACATTACGTCCAAGATTAACCGGATTGACCTTTGTTATCACACGGACGACATTCCGGACGGTTTCAACGCCGAACACTTTGTAGGCCGTCATACGCTCGATACAACGCGCCGGACGCATCGCGTGGTTTCCGGTATTGATATTGGTTCTAGGCGCTCAAATAAACTGTTCCTGCGTTGCTACAACAAGTATCTCGAAGCCCGATCTTCGAAAAAGGAATGGTTCTTCAAGATTTGGGAACGCGCCGGGCTGAACATTCGCAAGGTCTGGAACATCGAATTTCAGATTGACCGTGAATTTTTTTCAGATTTCAAGATTGGCCGACGTCGCTTGGACACATCCGAGGAAGTCATAGAACGCATGCAGGATCTCTGGCATTACTTAACGCATGATTGGATTACATATCGTATTCCGGACAATCCACGCCGGACACGCTGGACGATTCATCCTTGGTGGGAATCCCTATTCGGTTTCGCAGAGACGAAAGAAAAGATCAGTCGCGGCAAACAACGCGAGTTGCCTACAGTGAATCTGCTAGTGCCGGCGATCCGAGGTTATCTATCCAGTTACGCCGCACGTACAGGCAGGGATCTCCAAGACGGAACATTGTTCAAGGAATTATACGAACAGATTTTAGATTACGAAGAGTTGACAGGCAAAACCTTTACGGAAGATGTAATTTACAAACGCAGCCTGATGGACCCTGACGACCCGATTCGGGAAGACGAAGTTCAGCAGCTTGCGGATATCGAGGAACGATTGGTCAAGGCGTACAAACGTGGAGAAATCGCACAGAAACCGAGTTTGATGCAGTCTTTATATGATCAGGGCATCCATTTAGACATGAAAAAAGAGTCTGCTGCAACAGACCCTTCATGAAGTCCTAAATTAATAGGAAATTAAGCCCATAAATCGACAAAAAAACGTTGCCAACTACCTCCTATTATTGCTATAATAGAAGAAAGTTTTACCAACGAAAAAAATCATATCGGAAAAGGTAGCTGCATACTTTGGCGAGTCCAGTTACCTTTTCCTAGAGGCATCCATACTAGCACTATGGGTGTCTCGTTACATGTATTATATCCGTTGACTATTGTCAATGAAACGGGAACGCATGTTCTATTTCTGCACTCGCCATTCGCGGGTGCTTTTTTATTGCATAAAATAAACATTTCACTGTATAAATATTCATCCCAACTTTAAATATTTATGCAACGAAAAAGTCCCAAAAATAATTGTGACAAATTTGTGAACACTGTGTTGGAACGATGTTATATGCAAGTTTTTTCGTAACGATGTGCTGGAACGATTAAGGTAGTGAACAATAGCCTTTTGGCTGTTCAAATAAAAATTAGAGAAACCCAAAGGAGATATGAAAAAGATGGAACAAAAAATGAAGGTTGTCGTGCTGGGTGCCAACCGTTACAGCTTTGAGGATCAGCAAACCAAACGTGAAGTTAAAGGTTGCAAAGTGCATTATGTCGCTTTGGATAATCCGCCGGAAAATAATCAAGTCGGCATGATCCCGATGGCCGAGAACATGGAATATTCGTATTTCACGCAGCTTGGACAAGTGCCGGGCGTTTACGAGGCCACTGTCGGACTTCAAATGCGTGGTCGGTCGATTCGCCCTAAAATCACGAATTTCAAGTTTTTGGAGCCTGTCACTTTTGAACTTCCAGTTAAGGCCTAACATAAATCGTTTACTCCATGAAAGGAGGTGAATACATAATGCCAACAGGCGGTATCCCTTCCGTAACGCTGACTTACAGTCTGGCGGACGTGGCAACGGGCGTATCCAACTGGTTCTCCTCTTACTGGTTGATCCTTGCGTTCGCCGTTGCGATTCCTTTGTCGTTCTTTATCGCGCATCAGGTCAAAGGCCTGTTCAACTAATGAAGAAAAGGAGCCTGTCACATGGATGAAACAATGACGGACAACCCGACGACAATTCCAAAAGAGGTTATACCCGATGAATCAGTTGTCGACCCTTCCGGAATTGATCCTTCGGTGATTGATCCGAATGCGGTTCCTCCATCTGATCCACCGATCATTTACGACATTAAGAGTGACGTAATTGGTGCGTTGACGGATTTTTGGAACACGAATGTAAAGTCTCATGTCGAAGGCTCCATTCAGGTTTTTCATTCGTTGACACTCGGGGAAGCAGCCATTTGCGTTTTATTGGCGGCAATATTGCTGATCATGATATTCAAATGGATTTGGGAGGTAATCCGGTATGCTTAATGAGGCATCAGCACAACTGATACATAACTATTCATATCTTGGATTACCTCTTGTTATCCTTGTGATCGGCGTCATCGCTGCTAGATTTGGAGGTTTCCTGAAATGAATTATTTATTGCCGGAAGTATTTGCATTGATTTTTAACCAGCATGTGGTTAATGTCGCCCTGGTTACGCTGGTCACCTTCGTGGTGATCGTCGTCTCCCTGTTGAATCTGTTTATATTCTGGGGGCGTTCTTATTGAGTTTTGATTTGGATATGAAATCAATCTTGCAATATAGCTTTAACCTGTTCGGCTCTTTCATGCCGCTGGTTTACTTGTTTGCTGGATCAGCAGTCGCAATATTTATATTGTTTGCGATCATAAACAAAATCAGGGGTAGAGATTGAAAATGAAGCCGATATTCGTTATCGGCTTTAATTTTTTAAGGATGTGAATCACTTGGATTTTAAGCGAATGCCTGAAATTCCTGAAAGTCCGCCGATTCAGGACCTTTTTTCGAATTTCGCTCATAACTGGAATACGTTAATGCCTGCTTTGGCCGTGTTGTTTGGTGTGCTGTTTGGCGGTTGGGTCATCCGTAAGATCATCAAGAATATACGGGGTGATGATGATTAGAAAATATGTAGTCACTCTCTTTTTTCTTTGTGCTTTGCTGGCTTTGCCGATGTCGGCGTTTGCCAGTATCACGCCGCGTCCTCTCGATCCGAATACATTTGACGTGACGCCGGAGGAATACGGTGTTGTGATCCCTGCAGGTGCAACAGGCGCGTTCCCGTTAAAGACTCCTTCTGGCTCAACAAAGTTTATGCCGCCAGAAGCAAAAGGAAAAGATCTATCAAAGTTTGTATTGCGTTTTCGCGGCATAATGTCGCCGGATTTTTACATGGTAACTACCTTTGGTGACGGATATAAGTTGATTTATGAAGAAGGCGGCGAAACAGGGCGTGTCGGCATAAATTCGCTTGCTTTTGATCCTCACCGAAGTAAAGGCGTGAGCATTGTCTTGTATGTCAAAAAACCGATGGATAAAGAAAGATATGCTAAAATGCTTGAATTTTCGGTTTTTGAAAGTTCGGGTAGCGGTGGTGGTACCGATCCGACTAATCCGGGCGGTACTAATCCACCCGGCGGTACCGATCCGACTAATCCCGGCGGCGGCACTGATCCGGGAGGCACAAATCCCGGTGGAACCGATCCCGGCGGCACGAATCCAGGTGGCACCGATCCCGGCGGCACAAATCCCGGTGGTACTGATCCCGGCGGTACGAATCCCGGCGGCACTGATCCCGGCGGCGGAAATTCGGGCGGCTGCTTATGTCCTGAACTCTGCGAAATTCTACCCGAAGCACTATCCGGATTGCAGCTTGGTTTGGATGGCATACAGGACCAGTTAGGCGTGATAGCGGATGCCGTCGCTCCCTTATCCCAGCAACTAAATACGATTTCCGGCCAAATGGACGAAGTCATTGACAACACAAGACCGTTACACGGTGATTTGCAGGAAATCATCCGTCAGATTACGCCAACCCATTATTACGACGTCCCTACGGTCAATACGCCGGGATATTATCAACCTGCTGAAATCGGATATTATTTTACGGATAATTCAAATTATTTCAAGGATCAGGGCGACGCCGCTAAACCGAATGCCATGCCAGCGGCCCCAGAACCGAAGAACTGGACATTTAATGGTGTTGAAATAAATCAAGATCCGCAAGGGGTCAGGGATCAGCAAAAGGCCGATCCGGTTCAGAAAAAAGATCCGAATCAGCAGAGAGATCCGAAGCAAACAAAAGATGACTCCATGACGTCCGATCCGATCCAGACGAAAGATGATTCGCAGGAGATGACCCCTTATCAAACAAAGGATACATCGCAGAAAAAGGACGATCCGCAACAAATGAATAATAAACTCGAACGGGATGAGCCATTACAGGTTCAGCGCCAAAACTATCCTTTGCGTTGGGACTCTGGTGACTATCCGTAAAGGTGGTGTGAAATGAAAAAAATATTTTTTGCCTTACTCCTGCTGTTGTCAGTGATACCTATATCATCGGCAGCCGCTGAAAGGGTAAGTGCAATTGATGGCATAACACCAACCAATCCATATAACTCGATGATAGATTTTGCCAAGGCGTTCGATGGTGATCCTGATACCTTTGCCTCTTATACATCAGGTGGATGGTCGCCCCAGTATACATGGAAATTGCCTGAAAAGGTGACGATTGATGCCTTTATATTAAACGGTTATTTGGATGACTTAAGGCCGTATAATGCGATTGATTTTAATGTTATTCAGGAGGATGGAACATCAATAAAGATAGCAGCCATAGGTTATCGGTCCTTTCAAACTTTTCCTGTTTCCTCAAATGATCCAACGGTTCATGCTTTAAAAGTTCCGATTCCGAACGTGGTTGCGATTACATTAAATATTAGTCATTCTTTTACGGGGGTTAAGTACAAACTTTACGAGTTTCAGGTTTATACGACGAAACTGACAGAAAATCCGGAACCGGAAAAATTCAAAATAAATGGTTTGAAATCGGTACTGACATCGAATGATTCGATTACGCTGCAATGGGACCCGATTCAATCGGATTATTTTAAAACGTATGACGTTTATCAGAATAACAAGCTGCTGGGCAGTACCAAGGGCAATTCCTATTCGATTTCCGGATTGGAGCCCGGTGTTGAAAACACGTTTAAGGTTGTGCCGATCGATACGTTTGATAAGGACTATGCGCCCGGCGTCATTTCGTACACGCTGCCGATCCCGGACACAACGCCGCCAGCGATCCCAAAAAACTTAAAAGCTGTCGCCGATCAAACGGCCGCAAGGATTACATGGGATGCCGTACCGGATTCAGACTTGTTTGGATACTACGTTTATCTCAATGACAAGCTGTTAACGTCGTCACCGATAAACCGCACTTATTATGACGTCACAGGGCTCGAAGTCGAAACGGAATATACCGTTGAAGTCTCTGCGGTTGATATATCGGGAAATCATTCGGAAAAGTCGGAGCCTTTGAAATTTACTACGTTGAGTCTTGCCACGCCGCCGCCTAAACCAATGGGCTTAGAGGCGAATTTGTACGATGGCGCAGTTATGCTGCATTGGAAATCTGTGCCGACAGCCAAATCATACATCGTGTATCAAGACGATAAAGTTGTCGATGAAACGGACAAGACAAGTCATAAAATTGACCATTTGAAAAATGGCGTCAAATATACGTATCAAATTTCGGCGGTGAATGATATAGGCGAGTCCGAAAAATCCGAAAAAGTAACGGTGATCCCGAGCGAAGCGCATCTGCCGTTTATCGCACTTGGGTATGATTTGAAAGACGTTTCGGACGGTACATCAAACTGGTTTGGGTCATTCTGGCTTATCCTCGCCTTTGTGATTGCGATCGGTCTGTCATTCTGGTTCGGACGTAATATCAAAACATTGTTCGGAGGTGGTAACAAATGAATATGGCTGAATTGATGGCAGGTCTGCAAATCTGCGTCAGGGCGTTCGAAGATCCCTTGTTCCTATCTTTCACGGCATTAATTGCGTTTGCGGTCGGCGTCGGCGTGAAAAGGCTGTTTCTCGAATGACGTTCGTAGACGCTTTACTCGGCCTTCTGTCGCGTTTTGGATCGATGGTAGCCGATGGGTTTAACAAGCTCTTTAACTTCCTTTCTGTGCCTCTTGGATGGCTTATATGGCTGCTGGACGGGATATGGTATTTCATCCTGACCCTTTTCACTATTGCGATGAAAATCATCATGATATTCGTTGCCCTATTTCAATACATTGGCGCCGTTATTCTAGGCTTTATGAGAGCGATTAAGGGGCTTGTGACCCTTAGCTTTAGTTCTACCCCTATAAACTTCCCTAGCGCGTCTAAAACAGGCTTTCAGCTTGTCCTAGACATCTTACAGCCTACGGGGTTGATGACGGTCGTACCTTTGGTGCTGCTGGCTATCCTTTGGATTTACTTCGTCGTCCGGATCATGAGCCTGATCGGTGGAGGTACTAGTAACAATGCGTAATTTTATCGATACCATTTTCGCCCCTGTGCTTGCTTGGCTAACAGGTATTTATGATGCCTTAGATAGCATGAGGGTTTCGACTGCTCGACCGATTGATTTTAATAACTATTTTGGATGGTTCGGACTGCTCGGGCCATCCTGGACACTTCTTATCGTGAACATTGGGCTTTTAGGATTTATCTATTTTGTCGTCTTTATTGTCGTTTCCCAAGAAGGTTTATACCAAAAATTTAAAGATGCGATTAAGTGGTGGTGATTGATATGTCAGTCTTTAAAGCGTTTTTTGAAATAGGATCATCCCTAGCGTTGTCCCTGCTCATATTCCTTGTGATTCCTTCCCTGATTCTCTATCGAAAATTTGTAAAGTGAGGTCGTATCCGTGAGTAAAAAAGATAAAGTTTTAGTCTTCAGCGAAGACAATCAAACTTGTGAAATGTTAACGGTGAAAGATATTTCGGACGAGGCTTTAGAGACTGAGCGCGGCTTGTATTATCTCGATGCTGTGACGCAGCGTCTGGACGTGAAGAACGGGAATCTTATTTACCTTGTAAATGTCGATATGCCGGCGAGAGTTGAAGCTGAAAAGTTGCGCCAGCTCCGCAGGTCTACTGCCTTAAAACGGATGTTCGAATTTGACGTGAAAGATAAAACGGATTGGATGAAGTTTTTACCGTACATCATCATTATGCTTCTCATTTTGTTTAAGTAGGTGAACCGAATGCAAACAACCGTACAAGAAATTATGATTGAGGATTTGCTTGAATCCAACGACGACAATGAAATGATTCAGGTTTTAGACTTTGTTAGGAAACATGGTGTGCCATTAACGCAGTCACAGGCCATTGCGTCCTTTATGCTTCAGGAGTCCGGATTGTCGGATATCGTAAGCTTCGTTCAGACGGTACGTACGCAAATGACGCCTACACAAAAATTCTTCAAGATGACGGACAAGCTTACCCTTGCCGATCGGATCAAGGGGAACGCGAAATTGTCCAATTTGCTTAAGGCAAATGCGAATCCGGCGAACTCTGTTGGCGTGCCGATGTCCATTGAAAAGGGGATTAAATAATATGTATCTTATGGGATTCGACGGCCGCATGGGCCAAGGCAAAACGCTTGGTATGAGTTTGTATGCCCAGCATTTCCGGCAGAAGTCAGGCTGCACGTTATATAGCAATTATGGCTTGGCAAACGCAAAACTATTTACGAATTTCGAGCAGTTTATCGAAGTTGCCCAGCAGCCGAGCAGCATTATTTGTTTGGACGAGATCCATCAGGATTTAGATAGCCGATCCGTGAACACAAACGTGGCCAAATACTTGACGCATATGATTTTTTACCTTCGTAAAATTCGTGCCACGATCTTCTTCGCATCTCCGGACATCACGAACGTGGATTTGCGTGTACGTCTGGTCATGAATGTGTATTGCCGGGTTCGGAAGAACAAAAAGAATTTTTATTATGACATGTACGACATGCAATCCGAAAGGTACTTACGGACACAACGGATACAACAATCCAAAGTGTTCCAAATAAGCGATCAGATTTATGACACGCATAAAATGGTCGTGCCTATGGATTTCCCATCGACAAAGGAAGAGTATGTCAAAATTCTTAATCTGCTGAAAGAAACCAGTGATCAATATTATGAGCGACAGGCGACGGACGAGCCGGAACAGCATGTTCCGGATGTCGTCGCCGTATAGGAGGCCCAACATGAATAAACTTGTGCAGATCAAATTGAAAAAACAAATCGGGGAAATGAGAAAATCTACGGAATCATGCGCTGAGTTCTTAACAGCGTTTACTAATAACTTGGATTTTCCGAATGGTGTTGTGGCTGCCGAATTGAATAAAGTTCTCCAGCACCAAAAAAATATGGTGAAGTTCTTCGGAATCCTGGAAGATCAGATCGCCAAGAAGTAAAAAAAAGACCAGTCCTTTTCGGACCGGTCTTTAGATCGTTTGTTGATTTAAAATGTCTTGAACCATTTTCAATGCTTCTTCGTGTTGGTTCAGCGTGATCTTATCTTCGTATATCGTCCGGATCGCGGCCAAGTAGGCGATCGCTTCGGACTCAGATTTAAAGTTAAATTTTATTTTCAAGTCACGAACTATATTTTTAACGGGGCCGTGAAGCTGTACTGTTTTGTACACAAAATCCCTCCTTTTGTATAGATTTTACCCGTGTTTCTATAGAAATTCAAGCTAAAATAGTATAGACAGAATTACTATAAACGATATATAATCTACTACAAATAGAGTTAAAGTAGTAGATTTCGTTTGTAGGGGTGTAGGGGATATATCCCCTACTTATACCTTGTTGGGTACGAATACCGGGAACATTAGATATGTAAATAAATGGGAACGGTACGCAGCCCTAATCACCCTTTCAACCCATGTTTTTAAAAGTCAGTGGTGGTCAAACTCTGCAAGGATGAAAAGAGGCACAAACGTATGCGTGGCGCGGGTTCGCGCTGACCCCCCCGCCCTACTAAGAGGGGGGGTGAGAAAACCAAAACTGACTTATTCCTCGTACTCTCGAATCTCTTAAATTAACTCTATGAAGGTTGTGACAACAAATGTACTACAGAAGATTATCCGCAAGTAAATATCGCCCTACTCGGGTACGGAATACGCCGCATGGGCCTGTTGTTGGATATGACATTCAGCCGATACGCGATCCGGATGCAATTAACGCAATACTTCGTTACCTTTCCCCGAACCGTCGAAATCAGTTTATGTTTTTGCTCGGTATTAACTGCGGGCTTCGCGTGTCTGATCTGCTATGGCTCAGGGTTCGGGATGTTCGGTACGGTACGCACATGATTACACGCGAGCTCAAAACGGGCAAAGTCCGGAGGTTCTACATAAATAAATATTTCCGGCCGATCTTGGACGAATACATAGACGGGAAACACGATGAAGAATTTCTGTTTGCTTCGAACCGATGGCCTTTCCTCCCGATCAACCGGACGACCGCCTATAAAATCTTGCGCGATGCTGGCGAAGCTTGCGGCCTTCATGATGTGGGTACTCACTCCATGCGAAAAACGTTTGGCTATCATTTCTACAAGCAAAAGCGTGACATTCTTACACTCATGATGATTTTTAATCACAAACAACAAGCCGTAACGCTCGATTACATCGGTTGGTCACAGGATATCGTTGACGAAGCCACGTCAGAGTTTCATTTAGGATTCGATATTTAGGAGGGTGTTTTTGAATGACTGAGGAACAATTTATTATCTTTTTGAAAGTCTTTGCTTATTTTGATCTTGCCTTAATTATTCTTTGTTTCGTGTTTTATGTAATCGGGTTTATTTTGTCATCCAGGGATTGAAAGGAGCTTTTTTATGAACGTGGAAGATTGGAATTGGTTCATGATGTTAAGCACTGTGTTTCTCATATTGCTGGCGATCATACTTCTTAACTTTTACATCAAAAAGAATTAAACGTGATAGAAAGGCGGATTTTAATGGACTTTTGGCAAGCTGCACTTTTAATCTTTATTGGTGTTTTTGGTTTTATAGGCACTATGATTTTTGTGGTCTATGTGAATGACAAAATGTGAAATGAATGCTTGACATGCGCTAGCGCACATTGTATATTATTAACAAAAAGTGCGATAACGCATAAATCAAGGAGGAATTGTCCCATGGATCGTAACGAAAAGTTTGGAAGATTGTTGTCAATTGCCAATGTATTGAGTGATCGAGTTTTTGAAGATGGTAAGCCGAATATATCCGGTAAGTATTTGAGTCGTTTTAGCAACAAACCTGCTTTGGCCCTTGAAAAGATTCATAAGGAATTGCTGGAATATACGCATAAATTCGGCAAAGAAGAATGGCATTTGTTTGAGCTTTTCGGTGAGGTTATGGCGGAAATGAATCTAGCAGATTTTACAAATGATCCTTTGCCTAGTCAGTATCTCTATCACTATTATTCGCAAAACCACGATTTAGAAAATTGCATAGGTGTAGACGAAGCTTCTGCGCTTTGGGGGTTGTCTCCCGGTACGATAAAAAACTATTGTGCTGCTGGAAAGATTGTTTCTAAAAAAATCGGTAACACATGGATTATTGATCGCAATCAGGAGAACCCGAAGACCTATGGTATTTAGGTCTTCTCTTGTTTCCTGAAATTCAACATTTGTTTGCTGAGTTTTGAAATACATAAAGATAATTACCTTAATAGGTTCTGGCTATAGCTGCTTGAAAGGAGGTGAACCCGATTATGGAGGAACTAGTGTT
>Ga0180220_1000720_pt1 | contig 30820 bp, 33 predicted proteins | sample eDN5th37CBELigBY_FD_151335 | JGI IMG/M metagenome (GOLD analysis project Ga0180220, IMG submission 151335) | Enriched backyard soil microbial communities from Emeryville, California, USA - eDNA 5th pass 37_C BE-Lig BY (version 2) (version 2) | ecosystem: Environmental > Terrestrial > Soil >... | reverse complement strand
GCGGCACCGTGAGCACCTCCCTTTCGTTCAGCAGCACGGCGCTCTCGCGCCCCGTGCTCGACAACCTCGACCAGCTCGGCTACGCGCGGATGACCCCCATCCAGGCGCAAAGCCTGCCGGCCATCCTGGAAGGGCGCGACCTGATCGCCCAGGCCATGACAGGCAGCGGCAAGACCGCCGCCTTCGGCCTGGGCATCACGCATACGCTCAAGCCCGCCTGGTTCGGCACCCAGGCGCTGGTGCTTTGTCCCACGCGCGAATTGGCCGCCCAAGTGGCTCAGGAGCTCAGGCGGCTGGCCCGGCATGCCGGCAACATCAAAGTGCTGGTTCTGGCGGGCGGCGCCTCGCTCGAACGCCAGATCGATTCCCTGCGCCATGGCGCCCACATCATCGTCGCCACGCCCGGCCGCTTCCGCGACCATCTGCAGCGCAACACCGTCGACCTGTCCGGCCTGCGCACCCTCGTCCTGGACGAGGCCGATCGCATGCTGGACATGGGATTTCACGACGACATGGTGGACATCGCCGCCGCCTGCCCGCGCAAGCGGCAGACCCTGCTGTTTTCCGCCACCTATCCGGACAACGTGCAAAGAATCGCCGCCCGCTTTCTGCGCGACCCCGTCGAAGTGCGCATCAAGGCCCTGCTGCCCGAAAGCCGGCTCGAAGAACATTTCTACGAAGTCGAGGCCGACCAGCGCCTCGCCGCCGTGGCCCGCCTGCTCACCCACTTCCGCCCCGTCTCCACCCTGGCATTCTGCAATACCAAGGCCGCGGTCCACGAGCTGGCCGAGTTTCTGCAACAAAGCGGTTTTTCGGTACTGGCCCTGCACGGCGACCTGGAACAGCGCGATCGCGAAGACATACTGGTGCAGTTCACCAACCAGAGCTGCTCGGTGCTCGTGGCCACCGACGTCGCGGCGCGCGGCCTGGACATGCAGTCGGTCGACGCCGTGCTCAACGTCGAACTCGCGGCCCAGCCCCAGGTGCACGTGCATCGCATCGGCCGCACCGGACGCGGCGGCACGAAAGGCCTGGCCCTGAGCCTGGTTTCGCCGCAGGAACGGCATCGGGCCCAACGCATCGAGGAATACCAGGGCAAGCCCCTGCCATGGCGGCGCCTGGATTCCCTGCCCCGCTCGGCCGGCCGGCCGCCGGAGGCGCCCATGATCACCCTGTGCATACAAGGCGGCAAGAAGAACAAGCTGCGGGCCGGCGACCTGGTCGGCGCGCTGACCAAGGACGCCGGGCTGCCCTTCGACAGCCTGGGGAAAATCGACGTGTTCGATTTCGTGACCTTCGTCGCCCTGAAGCGATCCATTGCCGACGAGGCTTACGACAAGCTGGCCAACGGCACCATCAAGGGCCGCCGCTTCAAGATGCGCTTCATGTGAAAAAGCCGGCTGGCCGCCGGCTATTCGAAAACAAACAGATGATGGAAAAACGGCGCGCCTTGCGCCCGGGGCGGATCAGCCCAGGTTTTCCTTCACCCACTCTTCGCACTCGACCGCCAGGCTCATGACCTGCCGGGCGATCTGGGCTTCGGAGCGGCCCGCCGCGCGCTGTTCATCCGCATACGCGAGCAGGCTTGCATCGGTCGGGAACCAGTCGAGCTCGGGCTGTATTTCCAGTCCGTCGACGTGGCGGACATTGCCGTTGGGAAGAATGTACCAGCCGCTCATTGATCGGGCTCGGTCAGGGTGGTTTTGAGCCAATGCCCCAGCTTGGCGGCCTTGGTCTGCAGATATCCCTCGTTGTGCGGATTGCGATTGACCTGCAAGGGAAGGCGTTCGACGACCTCGATGCCGATGGCCCGAAGCTGGTCGACCTTGCGCGGATTGTTGGTCATGAGCCGCAAGCTGGCCACGCCGAAGTGATCGAGCATGGGCTTGCACACGTCGTAGCGGCGCATGTCGGCCGGGAAGCCCAAGTACTCGTTGGCCTCGACGGTGTCGAAGCCCTGGTCCTGCAGGTTGTACGCGCGTATCTTGTTGAGCAGGCCGATGCCCCGCCCCTCCTGGCGCAGATACAGCAGCGCACCCCGCCCTTCGGCGGCGATGGCCTTCATCGCCGCTTCAAGTTGGGCGCCGCAGTCGCAGCGCTGGCTGAACAGGCCGTCGCCGGTCAGGCATTCGGAGTGGATGCGCGCCAGCACCGGCTGGCCGTCGCCGACGTCTCCCAGGGTAAGGACGACATGCTCCTTGCCCGTGTCGGGCTTGATGAAACCATGTAGCTGAAATACCGCCCAGGGGGTCGGCAGATTGCAAGATGCGACGTAATCCAATTTTTCTTCCGGTGTCTGGCCCCGCGCGGGGAGAGCGGGCCGCGGCATGGCGCCGGCTCTGTGCCCGCAGATAGAAGATTAACACTAGATGAGCTTGCTCTCGGCGTAGCCCTCGCTGGGCTCCACATTCCACGCATTGGCGGCCAGAAAGGCCCTTATGCGGCTCACCGCCTGCGAGCGAAGCTGGGATACACGGCCTTCGGTCACCCCCATGGCCAGGCTGATCTCCTTCTGGTTGAGATCGTGCTCGAACTGCAGCGACAGCAAGAGCTGCTCGCGCTCGGGCAGCGCCTGAATCGCTTCGACCAGGGCCGAACGCAGCCCCTGGGAAACGAGCCGCTCCAGCGGATTGTCCCAGGCGGACAGCTCCGGATCGGCCGCAGCGTCGGCGCCGTCCCTCGTGTCGCCCGGACTGCGCGCCAGGTCTTCATAATGAATGACCTGGACGCCGCGCGCTTCCTCGAGCATCTCCTGGTATTGCTCCAGAGACATGCCGAGCTCATCGGCCACTTCGGCCTCGGAGGGCGCGCGCAGCAGTCGGTGGTTCAAGTCGTGGATCGCCGCTTCTATCTGCCTGGACTTGCTGCGCACACTGCGCGGCAGCCAGTCCTGACTGCGCAGCTCGTCCAGCATGGCGCCGCGTATGCGGGTGGTCGCATAAGTTTCGAACTGGGCCTCGGCCATTTCGCGATAGCGCCGCGCCGCGTCCAGCAAGCCCATCATGCCCGCCTGCATCAGATCGTCGAGTTCGACATTGGCGGGCAGCCGGGCGACCAGCTGCAAGGCCACTCGACGCACCAATGGGGTGTGCTGCCTGACCAGCAGGTCTTCGGAGTTGAGCATTCGTGGACGAAAAACAGGCAAAGACGACATGCTGTATTTTCACCCGCCGCTTGCCGTGGAACGGCCGGATCAAATAGGACTTTAGCATCCTGTTCAGGCTATTGGGCCGCGCCGCCCATAAAGTATCGGCGCCGCAGGCCGTTACACCCATTGTCAATACTGCTCGGGAGCATCCTGATGGTCAACCCGCTTACCCCGAATTCGTCGGTCTCACTCCCTGTGAACCCTGTCGCCCTGGAGGTCGAGCGCCCGGTCCTGCCCGAACCCGCGCGCCAGGTGACGCCGTCCGCGGAAGTCGTCGAGGCGGGAGACTCGAATCAGCGCCGGGCGGCCGGCGGCGCCGGCTCGGGCAACGCTCTGGAACAGGCGCTCGAGGATGTGAACAGCAGCCTGAAAGCATGGTCCACCGGCATGCGGTTCGACGTCGATCCCGAAGCGCAGCGCGTCGTGGTGTCTCTCATCGACAATGAAACCGGCGAGGTGCTGCGCACCGTGCCGAGCGACGCGGTCATACGCATAGCCAAGATGATCGTGCAGCTTCAGGGACAGGTGGTGAGCACCCATGCCTGAGCCGGCCCGTCCGCTGCGCAATTACCCAAACTAGGCATACATATCGCGCTTGTCGCGGGATTTGAAACCCGACGCGCTGCACGACAATATCCCCATCAGGAGAAGTTCAATCATGGCTGTATCTTCTATCGGCGTGGGCTCCGGCCTGCCCCTGGACCAGTTGCTGACCGATCTGCGCAACAGCGAGAATCAGGCCCTTGCGCTCATCCAGACCAGGCAGGTCAGCGCGCAGAACCGCCTGTCGGCCTACGGCAAGATCCAGAGCTCCATCGAAGCGCTCAAGACCGCCGCCGAGAAAATCGGCAAAGAGGAAACCCTGGGCGCGCTGAAAACCTCGACCGCTTCCGAGGCCTTTACCGCATCGGCCACGCATAAGGCCATCGCCGGCCAGTACAGTGTCCAGGTAAACACCTTGGCCAAAGCCCAGACCCTGGTCAGCCAGGGCGTCGCCGACCGCAGCCAGGCCATCGGCCAGGGCGGCACGCTTACCATCAAGCTGGCGGATGGCACCGAACACTCCCTGGATCTGGATGGCGTGGACACGTCGATCGACGGCCTGGTCGCCGCCATCAACAATGCCGATCCCAGCCTGGGAGTGCGCGCGACCGTCCTCAACGATGGCAGCGAGAATCCGCATCGCCTCATGCTGACCAGCACCAAGACAGGCACGGACGCCGCCGTCGCAAGCATAGAGGTCACGGGCAACAGCGATCCCGAGAACGCCTTGCAGGCTTTGCTCGGCTTCGAAACCGGCGTGCCCGGCGCCTTGCAGGAACAGGCGGCCGCCAATGCCTCTCTGACCATCAACGGCATTGCGATCAGCAGCCAGACCAATCGGGTCGAGGGCGCCATCGAAGGCGTCACCCTCGACCTGCTCAAGGCGGGCGGCGATTCCGGCACGCTCAAAGTCGAACGCGACGACGCCGCCGCGACGCAAGCGGTCAAGGATTTCGTCACCGCCTACAACAATCTGCAGAACACGATCAAGTCGCTCACCTCGTATGACGTCGAAGCGCAGCAAGGCAGCGCCCTGACCGGCGACACCCTGGCCCGGCGCGCGCAGACGCAGGCCCGCGACGCGCTCAGCGGCTTCTCGTCCGCGGGCAGCGTGCGTACGCTGTCCCAGATGGGCATCACCACCAACCCCTCGTCCGGCCTGCTCGAGGTCGACAACGACAAGTTGGCGGCAGCCTTCAAAGACCACCTTGGCGACGTGCGTCAGCTGCTTGCCGGCGAAAACGGGCTCGCCAAGCGTTTTACCGAGATGACGGGCAACTTCCTGGGCAGCAAAGGCTACATCCAGAGCGCCAAGGACGGCACCGATCGCAACATCAAGGACCTGCAGCGGCAATACGACGACACCTCGATCCGCATCGAAGCCAAGATGGAAAACTACCGGCGCCAGTTCACGGCGCTGGACAGCATGATGGCGCAGATGGGCTCCGTCAGCAGTTATCTGACCCAGCAGCTTTCCATGCTGGGCAACCTCAACGAGAAGTAATGATGACCTACCCCTCGCCGCGCGGCGCGCGCGGCCAGCACTCAGCCCAGGCCTACGCCAGCATCGGCCTCGAGACCCAGGTGCTCAGCGCCACGCCCGAACAGTTGATCACCATGCTGTTCGACGGCGCCCTGGCCGCCGTCGCCAAGGCCCATCTGTATTTGCAGAACGGCGACATCCAGGGGCGCGGCAATGCCATCTCCAAGGCCATCGACATCGTCGACTCGGGCCTCAAGGCCAGCATCGACATGGAAGCCGGCGGCGAACTAGCCCACAACCTGGCACAGACCTACGACCTCATCATCCGCAACCTGCTTCAAGCCAACCTCAACGCGGATGCCGAAAAACTGCAACTCGCGCAGCGGCTGCTGAGCGACATCGGAGACGCTTGGCGCACCGCGACCGGGCTTTCCAAAACACCTGCTTCTGCCTGAACCGATCCCGCCCAGGTAGCCAAGCCTGAACCCACCAGGCCTCTTCAAGGCGTATTCACCATGCTCGACTCCTCCTCCATCGTGCTCCGCTACCAACGCATCGCCGATTTATCCGGCCAGATGCTCAAGCTGGCCCAGGCCAACGACTGGGATTCCGTCATCGCGCTCAGCCAGCAGTACTGCGACGCGGTCGAGATGCTGCGGCCGTTGACGCCGCTGGACAGCGGCGACAAGGTCGCGCGCAAGACATTGCTGACCAAGATACTGGACGACGACGCGCGCATCCGCAACCTGGCGGCGCCCGAGATGGCCCGGCTGGGCGCCATGCTGGGCGCCATGAAACGCCACCAGAGCGTGCTGGAAGCCTATTGCAATACCCATCCCGGCGGCCGCTAAGGCGCGCCGCGACGCAATCCATCCATGAGCGTGGGCGGACCTTCGAACCTCGGCACATTGCTGATACGGCGGCTGGACACCGCGTTGAGTGTCGCGGCCTCGCAGCAAAGCCAGATCGTCAACGCCGGCCGATCCGACGCCATTTCGCAATTGGCCGACGCCTCGCGCGTCAATCCTCTGCACAATGAGGGAGGCCGCCCCCTAGCCGAAACCATCGACAAGGCGCTGTCCCAGACAGAACAGCCGGGCCGCCGGGCGGTAGACGATGCCAGGCTGCACACCCGGCCCGCCGCGCCGAGAGCGGAGCGGCCCAGCACCGAGACCTCCAGCACGCCTTCGGCGCCCACGACCCTGGGGCATGCCGCAAAAGCCATTCTGGCGCTGCTTTCCCGCTTTCCCGAGCAAGCCCCGCCCGTGAACGGACGCGCGCCCCTGGTGCAGCCGGGTACGGCCGGCGCGGCGGCATCCGCTCCTTCCGCTGCTCAAGCCGCTTCGCCCGCCGGCTCCGCGGCCCCGGCCGGATCGGCGCATGCGGCGGGCAGCCCGGCTCCGGGCGATGTCCACACCGCGCTGATCGCGCGTGCTCTGGCGCTGGCCGTGCGGCAAAGCGGATTGTTCTATGAATCCCACCTGCGCGATCTCGCTTTCGGCGGCAGGACCGCTGCGCAGCTCAAGCTCGAACCGCAAGGCCAGTTGGGCGGACCGGCGGCGTCCGCCAACGCATCGGCGGGCTCCGCCCCGCATGCGCCCGGGACGCCCGGCGGCGCACAGCCAGGCGTCCCGCAAAGTGCCGCCCAAACCGGCGCGCAGGGCTCCGAAGGCGCCGTCGAGATGCGCGGCGCGTCCGCGACGGCGGGCCAGCCCGGTCCGGGCCATGCCCCGTCCCTGGCCGGCCTGCATCCTGACACGCATCTGGTCGTGCGCCAGCAGCTCGAGGTATTGGCCGGCCAGACGTTCGGCTGGCGCGGCGAAGCCTGGCCGGACGCCCCGCTGGATTGGGAGATCAGCCGCCGCGACGAACAGGGCGCGCCCGACGAAGCCGGCACGCACTGGGCCACCCGGCTGCGCCTCGTGCTGCCCGCCCTCGGCGAGGTCGAGGCAAGGCTGACCCTGCATGACAAACAGGTGGTGATGCGGCTCGTGGCGCCTCAAAGCGCCCAGACCCTCAAGCGGCACGACCAGGCATTGAGGACGGATTTTCAGGAGGCCGGCCTGACGCTCAGCCAGCTGTCGATCAAGACCGAGGAAGAAACATGACGGACGATGCGCGGGACGCCGGTCCGCCGCACAAGCACTCGCGCCACAGCGCGGTCGCCATCGCCTATGACGCCGCCGATGCGGCGCCGCGCGTGGTGGCCAAGGGCTATGGCACAGTGGCCGAGAACATCATGCGCACGGCGCACGAACATGGCCTTTACGTACACGAATCGCCCGAACTGGTGGGCCTGTTGATGCAGGTGGATCTGGACCGGCACATTCCGCCCGAGCTCTATGAAGCAGTGGCCAGGCTGCTGGCCTGGCTGTACCGGCTCGAGGCAGCCCCCGACGCGGAAGCCTGAGTCTGGGACCGTTGTCAGGCCTAGACAGGCATGCTGGCGATTTCCTGATAGGCGGCCACCAGCCGGTTGCGCACCTGGACCGTGGCCTGGAAGGCAATGCCCGCCTTCTGCATGTCTATCATCACGTTGTTCAGGGAAATGCCCGGATCGCCCAGGGCAAAAGCCTTGGCCTGTTGGGTGGACCCGTTCTGCATGGCGGAGACGCGCTGCAAAGACCGCTGCAATTCGGCTGCAAAGCCGCCCGGGACGGCGTCCCGCTCGTCCGCGCGCGCGCCCGTGCCGGACGCCGCGCGGGCGACTTCCCGCATCTGGGCCAGATTGGATTCGATGTTGTTCAGGTTCGAGATAGCCATGGCGCACACTGTAGCGCAGCCGTTCGTCCGGCAAGCGCGCCATTAGCCGCCAAAACACCCGGCTATTTGCCTCATACCGCTTTCGCCCCTCTATTTACCATCAGCTTCGTCCGTCCAGGGGCGCCGCTCTCGGCCCCTTGGCGTAAAGCCGAACTGCGCTCGAAAACCTATGCTTTTCGGCGCTTGGTCCTGCTTGAAGACACGTAATAATGACGACTCCCCTTCACGTATTCCGTCGCATGCATATCGTAACCACGCAGTCTCCGGCAACGGTGCGACCCTGCGCAGACCCCGCCGGAGGCTCGCGATGAGCCAGGCGCAAGCGCTCGTGGCTCGCTTTCCCGCGCTGAGCAAGCTTCAAGACATACCGCGTCCGATACTGCTCGGCGCCGCATCGGCGCTGATCGCCGTCATCGCGGTCGTGCTGCTGTGGAGCCGCGGTCCAGAGTACCGCGTCCTGTTCTCGAACATCGAGGACCGCGACGGCGGCGCCATCGTTTCCGCCCTGGCGCAAATGAATGTGCCCTACCGCCTCTCGGACAATGGCGGCGCCATCCTGGTTCCCGCCGACCGGGTGCATGAAACCCGGCTGCAACTGGCCACTCAAGGCCTGCCTCGAAGCGGCGGCGTGGGCTTCGAACTGCTGGACAATACGCGCTTCGGCGCCAGCCAGTTCACCGAACAGGTCACCTACCAGCGCGCCCTCGAAGGCGAGCTGGGCAACTCCATCGCCTCGCTGCACGCCGTGCAGCAGGCCCGCGTGCACCTCGCCATTCCGCGCGAATCCCTGTTCGTACGCGAGCGGCAGGAACCCACCGCCTCGGTGTTGCTGACGCTCTACCCCGGACGCACGCTCAGCGAGGCCCAGGTCTCGGCCATCGGCTGGCTCGTGTCCTCGAGCGTGCCGCGCCTCTCGGCCGAGAACGTATCGGTCGTCGATCAGAACGGCCGCCTGCTCAGCGCTCCCACGGGCGAAGCCGGCGCCGAGGGTTCGCAACGCAACTTCATCAACGACATCGAGCAACGCACGGTGCAGCGCATCCTCACCCTGGTCGCTCCCCTGGTCGGGCCGGGCAATGTGCGCGCTCAGGCCAGCGCGGATGTCGATTTCTCGCAGCGCGAGCAAACCTCCGAGGTCTATCGGCCCAACCAGGAGCCCGGCCAGGGCGCCGTGCGCAGCAAGCAGACCAGCGGTTCGCAGCAGTACAACGTGCTGCCGCCCGAAGGCGTGCCCGGGGCGCTGACCAACCAGCCGCCGCCCAATGCCACCGCGCCCGTCGATGCCCCGCGCAGACCAGCGGTTCGCAGCAGTACAACGTGCTGCCGCCCGAAGGCGTGCCCGGGGCGCTGACCAACCAGCCGCCGCCCAATGCCACCGCGCCCGTCGATGCCCCGCCTCAGGCGGGCGGCCAGGCCGCAGCCGGGCAGGCGGCGGCCGGACAGGCGGGAGCCAATCAACTCCAGACCGGCGGCAACACGGACGACGACGGCGTTCCCGCCAACACCCGCCACGATGCCACCATCAACTACGAGGTGGATCGCACCATCAGCCACGTGAAGGAGCCGCTGGGCAAGCTGCGCCGCCTGTCGGTCGCGGTGGTGGTGAATTACCTGCCCGGCGAAGACGGCCAGGCGCAGCCGCTGCCGCCCGAAGAGATCGACAACCTCAATCGTCTCGTGAGAGATGCCATGGGGTTCTCGGAAGATCGCGGCGATACGCTCAGCATCATCAACAGCCGCTTCACCCCCGACGCCTCCGCCCAGGTCCCGCTCTGGGAGAACCCCGACTATCGATCGATGGCCATGCAACTCCTGCGTTATCTGCTGTTGGCCATCGCCGCCTGGCTGGTGTGGCGCAAGGTCGTCAAGCCCTATCTCGCCCATCTCGCCAGCAGCCAGGAGGCCCGGCAGATCGCCGCCGAAGAAGATGCGGCCACCCGCAACGCGGCGGCCAACGCGGCCGCCGCCGCGGCGCGGCGCGCATCGGAGATCAGCCGCTACGAAGACAATCTGAACGTCGCGCGGGACCTGGCTTCGAAGGATCCGCGCGCCGTGGCCATGGTGCTGCGCTCTTGGATGGAACAAAATGGCAAGCACTAGTCCGGACAACCACCTGCAGCGCTGCGCCATCCTGATGATGTCGTTGGGAGAGGACGCCGCCGCAGAAGTCTTTCGCCACCTTTCGGCCCGCGAGGTTCAGCTGGTCGGCGGGGCCATGGCCACCCTGTCCCAGGTCACCCGCAGCGACGTGGACAAGGTGCTCGAGGATTTCCGGCAAGAGGCCGACCAGTTCATGGCCGTCACCGTGGGGTCGGACGACTACATACGCAGCGTCCTCACCAAGGCGCTGGGCAACGATCGTGCCGCCGGCCTGATCGAGGACATCCTCGAAGCCAGCGACAATGCCAACGGCATCGACGCCCTGAACTGGATCGACGCCAACAGCGTCGCCGAACTCATCAGCGACGAGCATCCGCAGATCATCGCCACCATCCTGGTTCACCTTGAACGCGACCGCGCCTCGGCCGTCCTGGCCCTGCTCGATGAGCGCCTGCGCAACGACGTGGTGCTGCGCATCGCCACCTTCGGCGGCGTCCAGCCTTCGGCGCTGCACGAACTGACCGACGTGCTCAACGACATGCTGTCGGGCCAGGGCGCCAAGCGCAGCAAGATGGGAGGGGTGCGCGCGGCCGCCGAGCTGATCAACTACATGAGCTCGTCCGACGAGGACGCGGTGGTGGCCAACCTGCGCGAGCTCGATCCGGACCTGGCGCAGCGCATCGTCGACGAAATGTTCGTCTTCGACAATCTGGTCGAGATCGAGCCTTCGGCCATCCAGCTGATTCTCAAGGAAGTGGACACGGCGACGCTGACGATCGCGCTCAAGGGCGCGCCCGAAGAGGTGCGCGACACCTTCATGAAGAACATGTCCAACCGGGCGGCCGAAATGCTGCGCGAAGACCTGGAAGCGCAAGGCCCCATCCGGATGTCCCGCGTCGAAGAAGCCCAGAAGAGCATACTGCAGGTCGCGCGGCGCCTGGCCGAAGCCGGCCAGTTCAGCCTGAGCCGCCGCGGAGACGACGAATATGTCTGAGCCCGCCCGCCGGGCGCTGCGCGCCTACGGAGACCAGGCCTGGCGCCGCTGGGAAATGGAATCGGTGGAATTCGCGGCTCCCGACGACGAAGGGCTTGCCGACGCTCCCTTGGCGGTGCCCGAACATCTGCGCGATGAAATCGCGCGGCTGGAGCGGCAGGCCCGCGAAGAGGGACGCGCTCGAGGCCAAGCCGAGGGCCACGAGGAAGGTTTCAGCCAAGGTCTCGAGGAAGGCCGGGCGCACGGCCGCGAAGCGGGCCATGCCGAAGGCTTCGAGGCCGGCATGAAGGATGCCCTCGAACAAGGCAGGATGCGGAACGATGAACAGGCGCGCCGCCTGGCCGAACTGCTGGACGCCTGTTCCGGCGCCTTGCACGACGTCGAAGCCGAAACCGGCCAGGCCCTGGTGCGCTTGGCCATCAGCATTGCGCAGCAGGTCGTCCGCTCCACCCTGGCGGCCGAGCCGGAGAAGATCCTCGACACCTTGCGCGACATTCTCTACCTGGATGCCGGGCAGGAAGGCCTGCTTCGCCTGCGTCTACATCCGGACGATCTGGCGCTGGTCCAGCCCCATCTGGCGGACGATCCGGGCGCGCGCCGCTGGCGCCTGCAGGCCGACCCCAATATAGAGCGCGGCGGATGCGTCGCCGAGACGACGCTGGGCAGCATCGATGCAACCCTGCAGACCCGATGGCAGCGGGTGGTCAGCGCACTGGGCCACAATCTGCCCTGGAGCGCCGCGCCGTGAACGCCACCTCGCGCCTCGAAAGCGCCGCCGACCGCTGGCGCATGCAGCTTGCCATCGGCGCCCGGCGCGTGGCCCATGTGGAATCCTGGCATGCCACCGGCCGCATCACGCGCGCCACGGGCCTGGTGCTGGAGGCCACCGGCCTGCGGCTGGCCGTCGGGGCCGCCTGCAAGATCGAGATCACGCCGCGCCAGAACCACTGGGCCGACGCCGAAGTCGTCGGCTTCAACGGCCATACGCTGTACCTCATGCCGCAAAGCGATATTTCGGGACTGCCGCCCGGCGCGCGGGTGGTGCCCGTCGAGGCGGGACTGCGCACTCCGATTGCCCTGCCCTCGCACGATGCGGTCGAAAACCCGGTCACGGGCCAGACCCGGCATCTGCCGGTGGGCGACGCCTTGCTGGGCCGCGTACTGGACGGCGCCGGTCGGCCGCTGGACGATCTGGGCCCGCTCAAGCACGTGCATCCCGCCCCGCTGGCGGCGCAGACCATCAACCCGCTCGAGCGCGCGCCGATCGACACGGCGCTCGATGTCGGCGTGCGGGCCATCAACGGCCTGCTGACCGTCGGCCGCGGCCAGCGCATGGGCCTGTTCGCCGGTTCGGGCGTGGGTAAGAGCGTGCTGCTGGGCATGATGGCCCGCTACACCCGGGCCGATATCGTGGTGGTGGGCCTCATCGGCGAGCGCGGCAGAGAGGTCAAGGAATTCATCGAGCACAACCTGGGAGTAGACGGGCTGCGCAGATCGGTGGTGGTGGCGGCGCCGGCCGACGTCTCGCCCTTGCTGAGGATGCAGGGCGCGGTCTATGCGACCCGTCTGGCCGAATACTTTCGCGACCAGGGCAAGCACGTGCTGCTGATCATGGATTCGCTGACGCGCTATGCCATGGCGCAGCGCGAAATCGCATTGGCCATCGGCGAGCCTCCCGCCACCAAGGGCTATCCGCCGTCGGTATTCGCCAAGCTGCCGGCGCTGGTCGAGCGTGCCGGCAACGGCGCGCCGGTGGACGGCCAGCCCGCGGGATCGATCACCGCCTTCTACACCGTGCTGACCGAGGGCGACGACCAGCAGGATCCCATTGCCGATTCGGCCCGCGCCATTCTCGACGGACATATCGTGCTGTCGCGCAGCCTGGCCGAGTCGGGCCACTATCCGGCCATCGACATCGAGGCATCGATTTCACGCGTGATGTCGGCCGTGGTGCCGCCCTCGCAATTTGCCATGGTCCATGCATTCAAGCAGATGCTCTCGCGCTATCAGCGCAACCGCGACTTGATCGCGGTGGGCGCCTACGCCCGCGGCAATGACCCGCGGACAGACGAGGCCATCGACAAATACCCCTGGCTGGAGGCGTTTCTGCAGCAGGGCATAGAACAGCGCATCGACTACGGGCGCGCAACGCGCGAACTGGCTGCGGTGCTGGGACACGAGACGGCGGAGGCCTCCCATGGCTAAGACTTCGACCCTGGACATGCTGGTCGACCTGGCGCGCAACGACACCGACGAGGCCGCCAGGCAGCTGGCCCAGCTGTCCAAGGCTCGGCACGATGCCGAACAACAGCTGCAAGCCCTGCACAGCTACAGGCAGGATTACGCCGAACGGCTGCAGCGGGTATCTAAATCGGGCCTGACGGCTTCGAACTATCACAATTTTAGGCAGTTTATCGCCACTTTGGACGAAGCGATCTCGCAGCAAAATAGGATACTGGAGCAGATGGATGCCCGGCTGCAGAAGGGGCGAGACTCCTGGCAAGCCGAAAAGCGGCGTCTCAACTCATTCGAGACCTTGCAAACGCGCCAGCTGCGCCAGCAGGCCGTGCACGAGGCGCGCCGCGAACAACGCATGAACGACGAGATTTCCGCCCGCGGGTATCGCGGAATGGGTCATTGAGCAATCACCTGGTCACCGCCATGAATTCACCGATAATCGCCGCCGTGGTCCCGGGGCTTGCGCCGCAAGCGGGCCGCGCGCCATCCGCCGAGAACACGGCCGCCGACAGCCCGCGCTTTGCGGACGTCCTGGCCGGCCAGGCGCCGGCCGCCGCCAAGGAAGAAGGCCGGACGGACGCCCGCGCGCAAGCGAAATCAACCGGCGGCGCGGACCATTCCGTGGAGGATGGCGACCAGGCCTCCCAGGCGGGTGAACCGGCCGAAAGCGACAAGGCGGGATCCGAACCGGATACCGCCGACGACGCCCTGGCCGCCCTGCCCCAGATAACGCTCGAGATCGCCTTGCATGCCCGCGGCCAGGCGGGCCGGACCGGCCTGCCCTCCGGCGACGGCCTGCCGGTCGCGGCGGGCGGACCGGCCGCCGACGTCCGATCCGACGCGTCGCGCCGGCACACCGCCAGCGGTAAAGAGCCCTTCCCGGGCGCGCTGCGCGCCGAGGCGCTCGCGGCCGCCCAGGCCTCGACGGCGAATGGTCCCGAGACGCCGGCCATCGACACCACGTCTGTCGCGCAGGCGTCGGCAAGCGGCGCCACGGCCGCTCCGGGCCCCGCCCGCGCCACATCCGCCGAACTCGCCGCGGTGCGCCGGAAAGCGGCCGCACAGCTCTCGTCCGCCACGAACACCGAGCCCGCGGGCGCGCAGCCGGGCAAGCTTCCGGGCGCGGCAAACGGCCCCGCCGCCCCGGCGTTCTCCCATGCCGGCGATGCCGCGTTCGCGCCAGCCCAAATGCCCGTTGCAAGGGACCAGGCGGCCCCGCAGAACACGCAGGCCATGCCGGCCGTCGAGGCGCCCGCGGCGGCTTCCGCAGGGGCAAACCCTTTCGCCCAGGCGGGAACGGCCTCCTTCCCGGCCGCTTCGGCCATCGCCACGCCCTTGCACCATGCCGACTGGAATACGGATTTCGGCCGGCAGGTCATCATGCTGGCGCGCGACGTCCATGGCGGCGCGCAGACCGCCGAACTGCGGCTGGATCCACCCGAACTGGGGCCGCTGCGCATTTCGATCAGCCTGAACGACGGCATGGCCAATGCGGTTTTCGTCTCCGCGCACGTGTTGGTGCGGCAAGCGGTCGAATCGGCGCTGCCCCAGCTGAGCCAGCAGCTCGCCCAGGCCGGCATATCGCTGGGCCAGACTCACGTGGGCGACCATGGCCAAGCCGGTTTCGCCTTCCATGACGAGGGCGGCCCGGCGGGCGGCCGCACGCCGGGCGCCGGCGCCGGCCATGCCGCAGCGGCCGACGCCTCGCCCGCGCCGCGCGTCAGCGTCGCGTCCAACGGCCTCGTGGACACCTTCGCCTGATCGGCCGCCACCATGAAAACGACACTCATCGCCCTTCGCTGATTCAAGCCCCATGCGCATTCTCAACACCATTCTGCTCGTTCTGATACTGCTCGTAGCCAGCGGCGGCGCCGCGTACTATTACTTCACCACCAGCGGGCAGAGCGCGCCCGAGGCTCAGGCGCAGGAACCCGCCAGACCCGTCGTGGCCGCTCCCATTTTTCTGGCGCTGGAGCCTTTCACCGTCACCCTGCGCGGCGAACGCGGCAGCCAGATTCTCTACACTGAAATCACGCTGCGCCTGAACGAGACCGAGTCGCATACGACACTGGTGCAGTACATGCCCGAAGTGCGCAATCGCGTGCTGGCGGAGCTGGCCCAGCACACCGCCTCCGAGCTGCAGACCACCGAAGGCCGCAACGCGCTGGCAGGCCGCCTGAAAAGGGTGCTTTCCGCATCCTTCCATCCGCATCTGAGCGCCCCGGGCATCTCCAGCGTGCTGTTCACCGCTTTCGTGATCCAGTAAATGGCTTACTCGAACTTCCTGTCGCAGGATGAAGTCGATGCGCTGATCGCCGGGGTCACCGGGGAAAGCAGCGAGGCATCGCAAACCGAAGAGCTTGGCGGCGTCCGGCCCTACGACTTGAGCTCGCCCGATCGTGTGGTCCGGCATCGCATGCAGACGCTGGAGTTGATCAACGAGCGATTTGCCCGGCGCCTGCGTTCAACGCTGCTGAGCTTCATGCGCCGCAATGCCGACATCACGGTGTCCACCATCAAGGTGCAGAAATACTCGGAGTTCGAGCGCAACCTGCCCGTGCCCAGCAACCTGAACATGGTGGCCATGAAGCCCCTGCGCGGCGTGGCGCTGTTCACCTTCGACCCCAATCTGGTGTTCCTCGTCATCGACAGCCTGTTCGGCGGCCATGGACGCTACACCACCCGGGTCGAAGGCCGCGATTTCACCACCACCGAACAGCGCATCATCCGGCGCCTGCTCAACCTCACCCTGGAAAGCTACGGCGAATCGTGGCAGAACGTCTATCCCGTCGCCTTCGAGTACATACGCTCGGAGATGCACACCAAGTTCGCCAGCATCACCAGCGGCAACGAGATCGTCGTCGTCACGTCCTTCAACATCGAACTGGGCGCCTCCGGCGGCAATCTCAACATCTGCCTGCCCTATTCGATGATAGAACCCGTGCGCGACCTGCTGACGCGGCCGCTGCAGGAAGCCTCGCTGGACGAAGTGGACCAGCGCTGGACCCAGCAGCTTTCGCGCCAGGTCCGCAGCGCCGAGGTCGAACTGATCGCCGAATTCGCGTCCATACGAACCACCGTCGGCGAACTGATGAAGCTGAAGGTCAACGACGTCCTGCCGGTGGACATACCCAAGATCATCACCGCCCATGCCGGCAACGTGCCGGTCATGGAATGCACCTACGGCACTTTCAACGGCCAATATGCCTTGAGGGTGCAGAACGTCCTGGCCCATTCCGAGCCCGAACTCAAGAAAACCACCACATCTCATGACTGATCCAAACCAAGACTCCGACAAAGACCAGTCCGCCCCCGACGCGGCGGACGCGGACTGGGCCTCGGCTTTCGCCGAGCAGTCAGCGGGCCATGCCGGCACGCCCAATCAGGCCGAAGGGCTGCAGGGCGACGACTGGGCCAGCGCGCTGGCCGAGCAGACGGCGGCCGAGAACACGGCCAAGCCTCCCGCCACCTCCAGTGTGGCGGACCTCTTCCAGCCCCTGGCCGGCATGCCCGCCGAGGGCGAGAGCGACATCGACCTGATCATGGACATTCCGGTGCAGCTCTCGGTGGAGCTGGGCCGCACCCGCCTGACGATCAAGAACATCCTTCAGCTGGGGCAAGGTTCAGTGGTCGAGCTCGACGGCCTGGCCGGCGAACCCATGGACATCTTCGTGAACGGCTACCTGATCGCCCAGGGCGAAGTGGTCGTGGTCGACGACAGATACGGCATCCGCCTGACCGACATCATCACGCCCTCCGACCGGCTCAGCCGGCTGAACGGCAAGCGCTGAGCCATGAACGAGGGCGATGTCCTGCGCATGGTGAGCAGTCTTGCGTTCATTGTGCTTCTCATCCTGGCGGGGGCCTGGCTGATGCGCCGCGCCGGATGGCTGCGCGCGGGCCCCGGCCAGGCCATCAGGGTCGTGGGCGCGCAAAGCCTGGGCGCCCGCTCCAGCGTGGCGATCGTGCAGATCGAGAACCAGCGGCTCGTGCTCGGCGTGACGCCCCAGCAGATCACCCTGCTCCACACGCTGCCTGCAGGCGGCGAGCCCGACGCCGCCGGCCATGCCTCCACCCTGCCCGCGCAGCAGGGTTTCGCGCAATCCCTGCGCACCGCCCTGGCGCGCGGTGGCAAAGGCTCGAACGGCATGCAGCCATGAGGCGCGTCTCGCTTCCTTACCGCCCCGCTCCGTTTCGCCTGTCGCCAAGCCTGCTGTGGATCGGCCTGGCGCTGCTGCTTTACCCCGGAACCGGCATCACCCAGGCCTTGCCCGCCCTGACCGCCACCGCGGCGGCCGATGGCTCGCAGACTTATTCGCTCAGCATCCAGACGCTGCTGCTGCTGACGATGCTGTCCTTCCTGCCGGCCATGCTGCTGCTGATGACCGGCTTCACACGCATCATCATCGTGCTGGGCCTGCTGCGCAACGCCATGGGGACCGGGGCCTCGCCCCCTAACACGGTGCTGATCGGCATCGCCCTGTTCCTGACCTTCTTCACCATGTCGCCGGTATTCGACGAGGTCTACTCCCAGGCCTATCAGCCCTTGAGCGAAGGCAGCATCGGCTTCGAAGCCGCGATGGACCGCGCGGCCGCGCCCATGCGCAGCTTCATGCTGAACCAGACGCGGGAATCCGACCTGGCCCTGTTCGCCAACATGGCGCAGGCGCCGGAATTCGATTCTCCGGCCGATGTGCCGCTGCGCGTGCTGGTGCCGGCCTTCGTCACGAGCGAACTGAAGACGGCGTTCCAGATCGGCTTCACCGTGTTCATTCCCTTTCTCATCATCGATCTGGTGGTGGCCAGCGTGCTCATGGCGCTGGGGATGATGATGGTGCCCCCCGTCACCATATCCCTGCCGTTCAAGTTGATGCTGTTCGTGCTGGCCGACGGCTGGCATCTGCTGCTGGGCTCTCTGGCCCGCAGCTTCTACCAATAAGCAGCCGAACAGGAGGCGCCCGATGACCTCGGATACCGTGATGTCCATGACCTATATGGCGATGAAGGTGGCCCTGGCCATGGCCGGACCGCTGCTGCTGGTCACGCTGGTCGTGGGCCTGGTGATCAGCATCTTCCAGGCCGCTACCCAGATCAATGAAATGACGCTGTCCTTCATTCCCAAGCTGCTGGCGGTGGGTGCTGCCCTGGTGCTGCTGGGTCCGTGGCTGATCAGCACCATGGTCGACTACATGCGCCAGCTGTTCACAGGCCTGCCCGGCCTGGTGTCATAGGGCCCGTCAATACAAAACACCCCGGGCTCCGCGCCCGCCTCGCGACATGGTTTCCTTCGAACTCGAGCAGCTTTATGGCTGGATGAACGGCTTTCTGTGGCCCTTCCTGCGCATACTGGCTCTGGTGGGCACGGCGCCGCTGCTGAGCGAGTCTTCCATACCCACCCGAGTCAAAGCAGGCCTGTCGGCCCTGCTCGCTCTGGCCGTGGCGCCCGCCCTGCCGCCGCCTCCCGAGTTCTCGCCCGCCTCTTACCAAGGCCTGTGGATCGCCGCGCAGCAGGTGCTGATCGGCATTGCCCTGGGCTTGACCATGCGCATCGTGTTCGCCGCCGTCCAGACGGCGGGCGAATTCATCGGCCTGCAGATGGGGCTTTCCTTTGCGTCCTTCTTCGACCCCGCCACCGGAGCGAACACGGCCGTGCTCGCCCGCCTGATGAACGTGATCGCCATGCTGCTGTTCCTGGCGCTCAACGGTCATTTGCTGATGATAGGCGGCCTGGTGCGCACTTTCGAGGTGCTGCCGGCGACGGCCGGCTTCCATCTCGAGGGTTTGGGCGTACTGTTCGACTGGAGCGCTCAGGTGATGGTCTCGGGCATGCTGCTGGCGCTGCCGCTCATCATCGTCCTGCTGACGATCAGCCTTTCCCTCGGCATCCTCAACCGCACCGCTCAGCAGCTGTCGGTCTTTGCCGTCGGTTTTCCCATCAGCCTGTTGGTGGGCCTGATCCTGCTGGCGGTCGTCCTGCCCCAGACCGCGCCCTTCATCGGCCGCCTGTTCGACGCCGGACACGAGGCCATGGCGCGTCTGATCCAGGCGCTGGCCGGCGTGTCCTAGAATCGTTGGCGAATAAAGGACAGCCCCTATAACGCCCGGGCGAATCAGCGCACCGGATAAACCGCGGCCGGTCCGTCGCCGAAGTCCGGGCCGTAGGGAAAGCCGGCGGGCACGGCCCGGGGCAGGCCGCCGGCTAGCGGATCGGACGCCTGCTCGGCCGCCCGGCCGGTTTCCCCGTGGACATTGACACGATCGACGACATGCTGGAAGCGGCCGTCGCCGCCGAAGCGCAGCCACAGTTCGCGGCGGAAATACACGGCGTCGGTGACCAGGGTGGCCTTGTGGGTCCAACCCGCCAACGCGGAACCGTCCCCCTGGCGGTAGACATGGTCGGGCTCGGCCTTCAGGATGCCGGACGCCTGCTCGAGGGTCGTCCGGCCCGGCACGATGCGATTCATTCCGGACGTGTCGAAGGAGCGGCCCGTCGTGCTGCACGCGGCCAGCGCCCATGCCAGGCCGGCCAGGGCCAAGCCGCGCGAGACCGACCGGAACACCCTCGCCGCGCCTTGGCCGCCGGACATCAGAATTCTTCCCAATCGTCGTCCGCCGGCTTGCCGGCAGGCGCGGCGGCCAGGGCCGGCGCGGCCGCCGTCCTGCCGAGCGCGGGACGGGCCGCCGGCGTCGAGGGTGTCGCTGCGGGCGCATCGGCCGCGGCATCGGGCGATGCCAGCGAAGTCCGCGCGGGTCCGGCCACCTTGGCCGCAGGTTGCGCCGCGCCACCCGCCCGGCGCTCGCCGCTCTTGGCCGCGGGCGACGCGGCGCGATGGCCGGCGGCCAGGCGGAAGGTCGATACTGCCTGGCCGACGCTGCCCAGATGGCGGCGCAACTCCTCGGCCACGCGGCTCGCCTCTTCGACCAGCACGGCGTTCTGCTGAGTGACGCCGTCCATCTGGGTGACGGCCAGATTGATCTGCTCGATGCCGCTGGACTGCTCGACGGTGGCGGCGGATATCTCGCCCATGATGTCCGTGACCCGGGCGACCGAAGATACGATTTCCTCCATGGTCGAGCCGGCGCGCTCGACCTGGTCGGAACCCTCGGCCACCTTCTTCACCGAGTCCTCGATCAGATCCTTGATCTCCTTGGCCGCGTGCGCGCTGCGCTGGGCCAGGGCGCGGACCTCCGAGGCCACCACGGCGAAACCCTTGCCCTGCTCGCCCGCGCGCGCCGCTTCCACGGCCGCATTGAGGGCCAGGATATTGGTCTGGAAGGCAATGCTGTCGATGACGCCGACGATGTCCGAGATCTTGCGCGAGCTGGCCGAAATGCCCTGCATGGTGGAGACGACCTCGCCCACGGCGACACCGCCGCGCTGCGCCACCTCGGAGGCGGTCACCGCCAGTTGATTCGCCTGGCGTGCATTGTCGGCGTTCTGCTTCACTGTGCTGGCCAGCTCTTCCATGCTGGCGGCCGTCTGCTGAAGCGCCGCCGCCTGCTGTTCGGTGCGGCTGCTCAGATCGGCATGGCCGGAAACAATGCGCTGGGCGCTGTCCCCGATCAGCTCCAGGCCGGCGCGCACATTGCCCACGCTTCGAGCCAAGCTATCCTGCACACGCTTGACGCCCTGGGCCAGCGGGCCCAGTTCTTCGGGCCGGGCCTCGACGCGATAGGTGAGATCGCCCGCGGCCAACGCATCGAGTTGGCGCCCGACCAGGGCCAGCGGCCGGATGGCATTGCGCGATACCAGGCGCAGCGCCGCGGCGGCCAGTACGACCGCAAGCAGCGATACCGCAATGAAGCCCCAGGCCGCCTGGCCCAGCCGCTGGTTCGCCGCTTCCAGGGCCGCACCCTGCAGCGCGGCGGCGTTCTGCTGCAGCATGTACCATCCCGCCGCCGCGGAAATCAGGACCAGCAGGCAGAGGCACACCATCAGTACCGAAATGCCAATGCGGATTTGCCATTGTGTGGATTTCATCAGCTAGACCCCATGTTGAACAGGCTTGTACCTTGAATCTTCTTGAATGCCAGCGCGGCGGCTTCCAGCGCGGAACGGCGCAGTTCGAGCTGGGTGGTGACGGTGTAGTAATCGACGTCCTCGAGCTTGGAAAGCTGGTTGGCGTAGCTCAGGCCGCGCGAACTGCCGTTGGCGTCGATGGCGTCGATCTCATTGAGCCGCGAACCGACCGAAGCCCGCACCGTCAGGACCTGGTTGTAGTTGACGTCGATGCGCTGCATGGCCGAGGCCAGCGCGTTGGCCACCTTCGCCTGGCCGAGCTCATCGCCATCGTTCGGCGTCTCGAGCGCCTGGATGATGGCGTCCAGCGTGTCGAACACGTTCAACTCGGTGTCCGCATGGGCGGCCGGCTCGACCGAAAAACTGTCTCCCGCCTTGGGCTGGCCGGAGAAGGCCACCTGCACGCCGCCGGGCAGTTGCAGCGTCGTCGTCCCCTCCTCGTAGTCGATAGGGCCATAGCTCTGCGGATCGCCATCCGCGTCAAAGGTGTTCACGGTGTACTGGAGCACCGGATCGGGGCCGGCGGTCTCGGTGAACTCGATCGTGAAAGGCATGCCGACGTGCTCGCCCTGGGCGTCGGTGACGACGGGCGCGCCGATCAGCCCCGTGCCCTGGTTGCCGGCCCCCGCCTGGGTGAGATAGGCGCGCGAACCCGACGCCGCGCGCGCAAAGACGTCGCTGCCCAGGTCGGTGGCGGCGATGCGCCGCGTCTGGTCCGCCTGTATCTCGCGCTTGCCGCCATCGCCGGCGTAGCTCACCGCGCCGCCCGCGTCCTTCACGAAGGCCGGCTGGGTGGCCGAGAATCCCGAAAACAGGTACTGGCCGTTCCCGTCGGTGGAGTTGGCCAATCCGAACAGCGTCTCCTTGGAATTTCTCAGCACGTCGGCCAGAGTGGCCCTGTCGGCGTCCGACATGGTGCCGTTGCCGGCCTCGACCAGCCGGGTCTTGATGTCCTGCAGCAGGGTCGTCACCGAGTTGAGCGCGTTTTCCTCATTGCCCAGATTCATCTTGAGCACGTCGCGGTTGGCGGCGTAGCGCTCGTTGAGCGATTGCGACTGGCTCAGATTGACCGCCTGGGCCGCGCCCAGCGGATCGTCGGCCGGCGTGACCATGCGCTGGCCGCTGGCCGCCTGCTGGTAAAGATGCAGCAGATCGGACTGCTGGGCGTTGATGGCATTGAGCCCGGTCTGAAAAAAATAGGAAGAACTGATACGCATGATGGCGGCCCCGAATGGAAAGACGCTGATGTGGCGATGGACTCAGGCGGCTCAGGCGCGCAAGCCGAGCAGCGTGTCGAACAGGGTCGAACTGACGTCGATCAGGCGGGACGCCGCGCGGAACTGCTCCTGATAGCGTTCGAGATTGACGTACTCTTCGTTGAGATTGACGCCCGACACGGCTTGCTGCGCGGCATAGTTCTGCTGGATCAGCGTGGCCTGCGCCTTGGAGGCGGTGGCGTTCTGCTGCGTCAGCACGCCCACTTTGTTGACGATCTGGGAGTAGGCTTCGTTCAGGCTCATGGAGCCCCGGCCCAGCGTCTTGCCGGTCTGCAGCTCGGCAAGGCGCAGCGCATTGTCGCCGTCGGCCTCGCCCGCCGCGCTGCCCGCCGCCGCGATCTGCGAGGCGTTGTCGATCGCCAGCTTCAGGCTTCCGGCCGCATTCCGGGTGGGCTGCACCAGCCAGGAGTCGCCCGCCATGGGCGTGCCGCCGGAGATATCGAACTCCACGCCGTCGAAGGAGGCGGGCAGCGTATCGCCCTCGTACACCACCGAGCCGCCCGGCACGCTGGTGATCTGGTAATTGGAACCGTCGAACACGACACGGTAATCCTGGGCGGTCAGCTGATTGGCATCCGTCAGCACGGCGCCGGCCACCGCGCTGCCCTTGTTCGTGGCGGCTTCGATCACCTTGGGCGCGCCCAGCGAAAAGAAGTCGACCCCTGCGGCGCCATTGACGTCATAGCCCTGGCGATGGATCTCATTGACCGCCATGGCCAGGCCCGCGGCCAGGCGTCCCAGGTCGTTCTGGACGGTGTCCAGCGCTTCGCTGCGATATTGCAGCAGGCCGCCCAGGCTGCCGCCGCCGATCGAGGCGTCGGACATCTCGACCAGGGTCGTGCGGCCCGAACCCGTCGGAGCGCTGTAGGCGACGACGAGTCGGGTGGGATCGTCGGCCGACGGTACGGCCTGCAAGGGAAAGACCGTGTCGCCGCCCAGCAGCACTTGGCCGTTGCCGATGGTGATGTTGAAACTTCCGTCCTGCTCGATGACGCGGACGCCGGCCAGCTGGCTCAGTTCCGACAGCACCTGCTCGCGCTGGTCCAGCAGGTCGTTGGGCGGCTGGCCCGAGCTGGACGCCTTGGCCACCACGATCTGCTGATTGAGATCGCGGACGCGTTCGACGTAGCTGTTGATCTGCGTCACCACCGTCGAGATCTGCGTATTGATGTTTTCGCGCTGCGAATCCAGAAAAGCGTTGGCATCGTTGATCTGGCCCACCAGGCTGGACGCGCGGCCCAGCAGCTCCTGGCGGGCAGCCGGATCGGCCGGAGCCGACGCAACGGCCTGCATGCCGTCGAAGAACTTCTGCAGCGCGGGGCTCACGCCCACGGTGCGATCGCCGAACAGATTGTTGATTTGCGTGATTTCGGTGCCGTACGACACCAGCGAAGCGCCCGTCGTCTGGGCGTTGACCAGTTGGCGATACAGGAAATTATTGTACGAGCGCTCGATGCTGTCGGTGCGCACGCCCTGGCCGACGAAGCCGTAGCCCATGTTGCGTCCGCCCGCGCTGGACACCACGACGCTCTGGCGGTTGTAGCCTTCGGTGGCGGCGTTGTTGATGTTGTGCCCGGCGGTCTGCAGGCGCGCCGTGGCGGCAGCCAGACCCGATAGACCAAGATTCGCTAAATTCATTGTGATTCCGCTGTTGGTTGTTGATACCCGGCACGGAGGGCACAGGCACGGCTTCTGCTTGTATTACGGCACGGAAGGGAGAATATTTAATACGGAGCGGCGGGCGATGGAACCCTCCGGAAGACCGTCACCGGTGCGTTGCCGCCGCCCTTCTTCACGCCCTCCGGCTGTCGAAATAGCCCATGATGGAAATCAGCTTGTCCGCGTAGTCCGGGTCGGTGGCATAGCCGGCGCGCTGGATGCTGCGCGCGGCCTCTTCGGCGCTGCCCGCCTTCACGACCTCGCTGTAGCGTTCGTTGCGGCTGATGAGGCGCGCATAATCGGCGAATGATTCGGCGTAGGAGTCATAAGCGCGAAACGGCTGCATCACCTTGCGCGCGACGCCGTTCTCGTACTCGGTGGTCATGATGTTGACCACCTTGCCCTTCCAGTTGGGCGAGGCCTTGATGCCGAACAGGTTGTAGCTCTGGCTGCCGTCCTCGCCGCGGATCTCGCGCCTGCCCCAGCCCGATTCCAGCGCCGCCTGGCTCAGGATCAGCTCGGCCGGAACCCCGCTCTCCTTCGATGCGCTGCGGGCCGCGTGAGTCATTCTGGAGACGAACTGCTCGATGTGCTGCGGTGCGCCGCGTATGGCCGACACGGCCGCGCCGGCGGCCCGGCCCGCCACGCTGTTGGACAGCATGTCGATGAGCGCGGAGATGGACGGCGCGTCGTCGGGACGCTCGGGCCCTATGCGCGACCGCAGCGCCGGCAGGCGCGAGCCGGACAGTTCGGGCGGACGGCTTTCGGCGCCGCTTCCGGAGGCCCTGTCCCGTCCGGCGCCGCCCTGCATCTGGTCCAGCAGCGCCTGAGCCAGGCCCACGCCGGGGTCCGCCAGCTGCAGGGCCGTCTGCTCGTCCGACATGCTTTGCGCAAGACGGGTCTGGTCGCTTTGGAACAGGCCCTGTATGCCCGTGGAGGCCTGACGGGCCTGCTTGATCAGCTGCTGCAGGAACAAGGCCTCGAACTGGCGCGCCACCTCCTTCTTTTCCTCGTCGCTGCCGCCGCTGCGCGACACCTCGCCCTGCAGGCGCGACAGGGCGCTGGTGTCGAAAGCCGCGCGGGGGCTGTCGGCCGGCCGGGGAATGTATCGCACGAAACTCATGATCGTCTGTTCATTGTTCGTCGTCTAGATGATTTCCAGATCGGCGCGCAAGGCGCCGGCGCTCTTGAGGGTCTGCAGAATGGACAGGAGATCCTGAGGCGTCGCGCCCAGGGCGTTCAACGCCTGCACCACGTCGGCCAGATTGGCGCTGGTGTTGACGCGATGAATGGCGCCCGTGTCCGAACGCATCTCGATCTGGGTGTTCTCGGTCACCACCGTCTGGCCGCCGCCGAACGGCGTATCGGGCTGGCTGACCTGCTGCTGGCTGCTGATGACCACCGACAGATTGCCGTAGGCGATGGCGGCCTCTTCGATGGTGACGGTACGGTTCATGACCACCGAGCCGGTGCGCGCATTGACGATGACCTTGGCGCGCGCGGGCGGCAGCGTCACTTGCACATTCTCCACGCGCGACAGGAAGCGGGTCTGCCCCGCCGAGTCGAGCGGGCCCCGCAACTGCACCAGCCGCGCATCCAGCGCGGTGGCCGTGCCGGGACCGAGTTCGCGGTTCAGGGCGGCCACCACCCTGTCGGTCACGCTGAAGTCGGAACTGTTCAGTTCCAGATTGATCAGGCCGTCTTGCGCGAACAGGGTCGGGACGGCGCGCTCGATGATGGCGCCATTGGAAATGATGCCGCCGTTCAACTGGTTGACCTGGACGCTGGACCCGCCCGCCTGGGCGCCGGCGCCGCCCACCAGCAGATTGCCCTGGGCCAGCGCATACACCTGTCCGTCCGCGCCTTTGAGAGGGGTCATCAGCAAGGTGCCGCCGCGCAGGCTCTTGGCGTTGCCCATGGAGGAAACCACCACGTCCACCGTCTGCCCCGGCCGGGCGAAAGCCGGCAGGCGCGCGGTGACCATCACCGCCGCCACATTCTTGACCTGCATATTGGTGCCCTGCGGCACCGTGACGCCCAGTTGGGACAGCATATTGGTCAGGCTCTGCTGGGTGAAGGGCGACTGGCGCACCTGGTCTCCGCTGCCGTCCAGTCCCACCACCAGGCCATAGCCGATCAGTTGATTGGCGCGCACCCCCTGGATGGAAGCCAGGTCCTTGATGCGGTCGGCCGCGCCGGCGGGCGCGGCCCACAGGCCGCCGAGCAGAAGCAGGCAGGCCAGGGCGTGACCGGCCCGGGCCGACAATGCGAGGATGAGGTGAAAGCGTTGCGGCACAGCCGTCCTCAGAAAGGTGAAATGTTCAAGAAAAAGCGCTGCAGCCAGCCCATGGTCTGCACTTCGTCCATGCGTCCCTTGCTGCGAAACTCGATGCGGGCGTCGGCCACCTGGGTGGAAGAGACCGTATTCGAGCCCGTGACCGAGCGCGGGTCGACCACGCCGGAAAAGCGTATATGCTCGCTGCCGCGATTGATGGCGATCTGCTTTTCGCCGGCGATCTGCAGATTGCCGTTGGGCAGGATGCCGATCACGGTCGTGGTCAGCGTGCCGCTGAAGGTGTTGTCGGCGCGGCTGGAACCCGTGCCCTCCGCGGCGTTGCCGCCGCCCATCTCGAAGCCCTGCTGGGGTCCCAGGCCCGGGGGGAAGAATGCGGGCACCACGTCCAGGCCGAGGTTGGCGCTGCCAGTGCGGTTCGACGACGTGGCGACGTTCTTGGCGGCGTTGGTGCGTTCCTGGATGATGACGGTGACGATGTCGCCCACGTTGCGCGGGCGCCTGTCCTCGAACAGCGGGTAGTTGCCATAGGCCGTGGGCTGGTAGATGGCGCCGTTGGCGACCGGCGCCGGCGCCTGCATGGCGGGCGGCGGCGCGGTAAGCGGGCCGGTCACCACCGGCTCGGGCGGCACCAGCGCGCAGCCCGTCACCGCCGCGGCCAGCAGGCAGGACAGGCAAAAGCGTAGGAAATTGCGCATCATGAAGCCGGCCGCGTCAGATCTGGGTCAGCCGCGCCAGCATCTGGTCGGAAGTCTGGATCGCCTTGCTGTTCATTTCGTAGGCGCGCTGGGTGGTGATCATGTTCACCAGTTCCTCGGCGACGTTGACGTTGGACGTCTCGACGTAGTTCTGCAGGATCAGCCCGGCGCCGTCCAGGCCCGGCGCGGCGAAGTTGGCCGGTCCCGACGCGTCGGTTTCCACGTACAGGTTCTCGCCGGCGCTTTGCAGGCCGGTGGGATTGATGAAGGTGCTGATCTGCAGCTGGCCGACCTGCACATTGGTGCCGATCGCGCCGGGCTGAGTCACCGATACGGTGCCGTCACGGGCGATCGTGATGCTCAAGGCATTGTCGGGGACATTGATGGGCGGCTGGATGGGATAGCCGCCGGCCGTCACCAGTTGGCCGTTCTGGTCGACCTGCAGGCTGCCGTCGCGTGTGTAGGCGAAGGTGCCGTCCGGCATCTCGACCTGGAGAAAGCCGCGTCCCTGGATGGCGATGTCCAGCGAATTGCCCGTGTCCTTGAGATTGCCCTGGGTGTGCACGCGTTCGGTCGCCACGACGCGTGTGCCGGTGCCCACCTGCAGCCCCGAAGGCAGCTGGTTGGCGGCGCCGACCTGGGCGCCGGGCTGGCGTATGGTCTGGTACATCAGGTCTTCGAACACCGCGCGACTGCGCTTGAAGCCGGCCGTATTGACGTTGGCCAGGTTGTTCGAAATGACGTCCATCTGGGTCTGCTGCGATTCCAGACCCGTCTTGGCGGTCCACAGTGAGCGTATCATTTCCGTTTCCTCGTCGATGCGCCCGGGCGCATCCAGTAAGTTCAGTTGCCGATGGACAGGATCGAATTGGCATTTTGCTCGATGCCGCTCGCGTCCTGGATGACCTTCATCTGCATTTCAAAGCGGCGCGCATTCTCGATCAGGGCCACCATGGTCCCCGCCGCGCTGACGTTGCTCTTCTCGACGAAGCCCGACACCATTTGCACGGCGGGGTCGGCGGCCACGAAAGGCAGTGCCTCGGGATCGGCGCGAAAGTAGCCGTCGCCGCCCCGCTGCAGAGCAGCCGGCTCGGGGTTGGACAATTTGATCTGGCCAATGACCTGGATATCGGCAGGGTTGTCGCCCGCACCCAGGGCGGTAATGGTGCCGTCGCGCGAGAAGGTGACCGTGCCCCGATCCGGTATCTCTATCGGGGCGTTGTCCGCCGACAGCACGGGATACCCGTCCCGGTTGACCAGCAGTCCCTGCAGGCTGACCTGGAATTCGCCCGCCCGCGTAAAGGCCTCGCCGCCGTCCGGCGTCTGGACGCTGAACCACCCCTCTCCGGTCACGGCCAGGTCCAGCGCGCGGCCGGTCTCGGTCATGATGCCCTGCTCCAGGTTGCTGCCGGGCGTGGTGGCCACCGTCGAGACACGGGTCGACAGCTCGTCTCCGGCCACCACCGGCACCGAGCGGTAGTTGATGAATTGCTCGCGGAAACCCGTGGAACCGATGTTGGCCAGATTGTTGGACAGCACCGCCTGCTGATCCAGCACGCGGTTGGCGCCGTTGGCCACTGTGTAGATGATGCGATCCATGGCGGCGCTTAACGCATGGTGATCAGGGTCTGCAGCACCTGATCCTGGGTCTTGATGGTCTGCGCGTTGGCCTGGTAGGTGCGCTGCGCGATGATCATATTGACCAGCTCCTGGCTCATGTCCACATTGGATTCTTCCACCGACTGGCCCTGCAGCGTAGCCAGGCCGTTGCTGCCCGGACGGCCCACGACCGGACCGCCCGAGGCGCCCGTTTCCACCCAGGCGTTGCCGCCGACGGGCTGCAGGCCCTGCAGGTTGTTGAAGTCGGCCAGCGCGATGTAGCCCATGGCCTGCGTTTCGCCATTGGTGTAGTTGGCCACGATGGCGCCATCGGCGGCGATGGACATGCCGGCGTATTCGCCGGTCGGGAAGCCCGTCTGGGTGAAGTTGGGCGAGAAGTCGCCGCCGAACTGGGTCGAGCCGCCGTAGCTGACGTTGATGCTCAGGTCGTTCGCCGGCGAATTCACGCCGCCGGGGTTGGCGAAGCTGAGGGTCTGCGTGCCGCCGCTGAGCAGCAGCCCGCCGCTCGAGAAGCGCAGTTCGGCCGGCGAGCCGTCGGGATGGGAGTCCAGCTCCTGGCCGTTCAGGCGGTAATACACTTCCCAGGTGCTTTCGCCGGGGGTGGCGCTTTCGCGCTTGACGAAGTATTGCGTCAACTGGTGCGCGTTACCCAGCGAGTCGTAGACCGAGATCGGCAGCGAGTGGGTGAAGCTTTGCGCGTCGTTGGGGTCGAAGGGGTGGCCGACGATGGCGGGAACGAAGGCGGTTTCACCCGCGCCCTGCGCGGGCAGACCGCTTGCGGCCAGCGGCGTGGTGGCGGCAATGGTCACCGTCGAGCCATCGGCGGACGTATATTCCCCGTCGTCCGGTGCCGTTCCACTCCAGACAACGTCGCCATTGGCGTTGACGGTGTAGTTGTAGGCTTGCGTAGCGGGCGGCGTGCCGCTGTCGGTCAACACGATCGTGCCGGGAGTCTGGGGCACCGACGCCGTATGGATCACCGGCGCATTCGCGTCCAGATTGGTCTTGGTCGTCATGCTGTCGGTCGCGCGCGGCGGAATATTGCCGACCGGCACCTGAATGGGCACGAGGTCGGTGCCGTTCAGGGCGTAGCCCGTCAGGCGATGCCCCTGGGCATTGACGATGTAGTTGTCCTTGTTGGCGTGGAACTGGCCGTTGCGGGTGTAGAGGATGTTGCCGCTGGCGTCCTGCACCCGGAACATGCCCTTGGCGCCGTCTATCGCCATGTCGAACTGATTGCCGGTGGCGCTGATGGTGCCCACCGTGAAGCGCTGGTTGACGCTCGAGACCTTGGTGCCCAGGCCCACCTTGCTGTTGGCGTACACGTCGGCAAAGGCGGCGGAGCTCGATTTGAAGCCGACCGTGCCCGAGTTGGCGATGTTGTTGCCGATGACATCCAGTTCCTGCGCGGCGGCGTTCAATCCGCTCAAGCCTTGTCCGAAACCCATGATCTACCTCGTTGTGTGTTTATTCAAATGAAGCCGCGCGACGAGACGGAATTCGCCGCATCGACGCTGTGCTACATGATCTTGCGAATATCGAAAAGCGAATACGTGCCCGCCAGCCCAAGCTCCAGCTGCAGGCCGGTGGAGGCATAGGCGACGCTGGACACCGTGCCCGAAGTCAGCGCCTCGGCCGCCACCGGCTGGCCCTCGGCGTCCATGGCCGCCACCTGCACGGTGTAGGCGCCGTCCCCGGCGGGCAGGCCGGCATCGTCCTTGCCGTCCCATTGCATGGTCAGCACCCCGGCCTGCTGCGGATCCTCCAGTTCGATCTGGCGGATGGCTTTCCCGCTGGCGTCCAGGATCGTCACGACCACCTTGGCCGCATCGGAAATCAGGTCGACCCCGAAAGGCGTGGCGACCTGAGTGGCCACGCCGTCGACCACGCTGCTGCCCAGCGACACTTTCTCGCCCGGCACCAGCACCTCTTTGCCGATCAGGTTCGCCGCCTGCATCGATTGCGACAGATCCATCTGGCCCGA
>Ga0180220_1000719_pt1 | contig 30939 bp, 28 predicted proteins | sample eDN5th37CBELigBY_FD_151335 | JGI IMG/M metagenome (GOLD analysis project Ga0180220, IMG submission 151335) | Enriched backyard soil microbial communities from Emeryville, California, USA - eDNA 5th pass 37_C BE-Lig BY (version 2) (version 2) | ecosystem: Environmental > Terrestrial > Soil >... | reverse complement strand
AAGATCGACCCGTCGGGCAGCACTCCGAAGTCGCTCCTCCGTCGCCACAACCGCATCATGCCCCTGAGCCTGAGCCTGCGGGCTATCGTCGTCCTCCGGGCGGACAGACTTCTGCGCCGAGCCATTCGGCGGCGGCTCCAGGGTCGGAGTCTGACGAGCAGCCGTCTCCGCCTATGCGGGAAGAAGCACCGGCGGCCAAGTATCCACCGTCATCTCCGCCGATGCCTCAGGCTCGCCCTCAACCTACGGACTGGCATCACCCGAATTCTGAACGGGAGGCCGCTGAAGTCGCCATTCGGCCACGAGCAGGCGCAGGTCCAAATGCGCCGCAGCCCGGCGGATACCATCACCCGCAGCCGGTCCGTGGGGCAGAGCAGCCGGCTCAGCCACCCCGCGCTGCTCCGCCGCGAATCCATCCGCACCCGGCGCAGAATCGCCCGGTTCACGGCCACGCGCCTCACCCGTCCAGTCCGACGCCGCCACCTCCGCCTAGGTATCCCGAACCGCCGCGGCCGGCCGATGCGCGCTGGTCAGAACCGCCGCCCATGCCTGGTCCCCCGCAGAGCGGCCGGATGGAGCCGCAGGCTGCTCCGCCGCCGCGGCCGTCGCTCGACGCGAGGCGGCGGGGAGGGGAGAGCGAGACTTCGTCCGCGCCTTTGTCGCCTGGGCAGCTCGTCGAGAACATCCCGCGCCGGATGACGGTGGGCGTCACCGAGCTGGTCGAGGTTGCCATCGCGCGCGCGGAGATCACCGCCCTCGCCGAGAAGCTGCAGGGCTCTGGTGCTGCCTATCGCCACGAAGTCATCGTCACAAAGGCAATGTCGGTGCGGCTGCGCGCGCCGGAGGGCGGATTTTGGATCGAAACGGCATCGCCCGAGACGCAGTGGATTGAGAACACGCTGGGGCTATTGTCCGACGACTACGCATCCTGGCGCTGGGCCGTCACGCCGCAGCAGCGGGGCAAGGCGCGGCTGCAACTCATCGTTTCGGCACGAACAGTCGGCGCCGACGGATTAGCCGCCGAAACGGCCCTGCCGGACCAGGTCATCGAGGTAAAGGTCCGCACCAATTACCAACGCACTGCGATGCAGTGGGCCGGCTGGCTCGCGGCCGCCATGGTCGGCGGGATTCTCGCCAGGTTCGGTGAGGGCCTATGGGAGATCGGCGGCTCGGTGCTCACCCAGTTGGGCATCATCTAACGACGCAACGTCTCCGTCTCACAGGCAGAGCTCGGCGATGGTGGCTCGGAGGACGTCGATGTCTTCGCCCTTTGCCGCCGAAGTCACGATGATTTCCGGGTAGGCGGCCGGGTGGGACGCAATTGTGCTGTGAGTGGCCGCAATGACGCTTCGCAGCTGACTGAGGTTCGGTTTGTCAGCTTTCGTCAGGACGATCTGATAGGAAACAGCCGCCTCGTCGAGCATAGCCATGATCTCGCGATCAATGGGCTTCAGTCCGTGGCGGGAGTCGATCAGTACGAAAACCCGCTTTAGCGTCGGCCGGCCGCGGAGGTAGTCCCGCACCAGCTCGGTCCAGGCCTTCACCTTTTCCTTCGGGGCCTGAGCGAACCCGTACCCCGGCATGTCCACCAGGTAGAGCGCCACGTCGGCGGTCGCGAAGAAGTTGAGCTCTTGCGTGCGGCCCGGGGTATTCGAGGTACGGGCCAATCCGTTCTGCCCCACGAGCGCATTGATGAGGCTAGACTTGCCGACATTGGACCGGCCGGCGAACGCGATCTCCGGCCGATCCGCCTCGGGAAGGATCTCGAGGCTTGGCACGCCCCGAATGAATTCCCAAGGGCGGCCGAACAGCCTGTCGCCGGCGGCAAGCCAAACGGGATCCGGCGCTTTCGAGCAGGGCAGATCACTTCCTGTTTTGTCGGAAGATGCCATGTCGAGCACCCCGCCGAAGCTGCTACCGGTTCGTCCTGCTGCTATCGCTTCGACTTTCGTGACTTGGCTTGACCACCCTGTCCAGCCTGGGCCGCAAAGGTCTTGTCCTCGCCTTCGTTACCCGCGCCCGCCTCCTCGCCCGAATCCGATGGCGCGTCTGCAGACTTGGGTGCTGCGGAAGAAAGCTTTGCACCACTCTTTCCGGAGCTCTCGGTTGACTTGTTGCCGGAGACCAGGCGCGCGATGGGCGCGAAGTTCCGCTTCAGGTTGGCCACGATCGGCACCTCGACACCCTGACGCTTCATGATCAGCCACTGTTGTGCAAGCGACAGGACGTTGTTCCACGCCCAGTATATCACCAGCCCGGCGGGGAACGCTGCCAGCAGGAACGTGAACAGCACCGGCATCCAGTTGAAGATCTTCTGCTGGAGGGGGTCCGGCTGTTGCGGGTTGAGCTGCATTTGCAGCCACATCGTGATGCCCATGATGATGGGCCATGCGCCGATGTGCAGGAACTCCGGCACCGCAAAAGGCAGCAGTCCGAACAGGTTGAAGATCGACGTTGGGTCGGGCGCCGAAAGGTCCCTGATCCAGCCGAAGAACGGCGCGTGGCGCATGTCGATGCTGACGAACAGCACCTTATAGAGCGCGAAGAATACCGGAATCTGGATCAGAATCGGCAAGCAGCCGGCCAGCGGATTGATCTTCTCCTTCTGGTAGAGCGCCATCAGCTCCTGCTGCTGGCGCATCCTGTCGTCCTTGAAGCGATCCCGGATGCGCTCCATCTCGGGCTGCAGCTTCTTCATCTTCGCCATGGACTCGTAGGACTTGTTGGCGAGCGGGAAGAACGCAGCCTTGACGACAACCGTCACGGCGAGAATGGCCAGACCAAAGTTGCCGAGCAGCCCGTAGAACCAGTTAATGAGGTAATAGAGCGGCTTGGTGATGAAGTAGAACCAGCCCCAGTCGATCAGCAAGTCGAACTGCTTAATGCCGAACGTGTCGGCATAATTCTGCACAGTCCTGACTTCGCGCGCGCCGGCGAAGAGCATGCCCTCGGTCTGTGCCCGGCCGCCGGCCGGGATGACCGTGGCGGGCTTCAGATAGTCCGCCTGATAGGTGTCCGGTTGCCCTGCGCCGGCAGGCTGCCCTGTCATCCTGGCGTTGAAGGAAACCTGCTGGTTTGGGATCAGAGTGGTTGCCCAATACTTGTCTGTAATGCCGAGCCAGCCGCCGGTGGCGTTGTCTACCGTGACGCCGCCGCCCTGCTTCAACGCGTTCGAGTAGGTGATCTCGTGCAGCCCCGACTCGCCGAGCACGCCGATGAGGCCCTCGTGCAGAATGTAGAAGCCTTGCACGACGGGCGTGCCTTCGCGGCGCAGGCGAGCATAGGGGTAGAGCGTGACGTCGGCGCCCGTCTTGTTCTCGACGGAGTCCGCAACCTTGAACATGTAGCGGTCGTCGATCGAAATCGTTCGCCGGAAGGTCAGGCCCTGACCGTTGTCCCAGACGAGCGTTACAGGAGTGCTCGGCGTCAGAGTGTTGCCGCTCTCGACCGTCCAGACGGTGTTCCGGTCAGGCAGAGCGACTGTTGAGCCGCTGGGCGCGACCCAACCATACTCGGCGAAGTAGGCCTTTGGCCCCTCTGCAGGTGAAAGCAGGACGATATTCGGACTATTCGGGTCGACGGTCTCGCGATAGCGCTTGAGCACGAGGTCGTCGATGCGCCCGCCTCTGAGCGCGATGGACCCACGAACCGACGGCGTGTCGATCGAAACGCGCGGTGATGACGCGAGCGCAGCCTCTCGTGTCGGCGCGACTTCGGGTGTTGCAGGAGAAGTTGCCCCTGGTGCGGCCGGCGCGGAGGCCTCAGGTGTCGCGCCCGGAGTGGGGACGTTTTCCGTCGGCGCCGGTCGGTCCGTCTGCCCCTGCTTCGGCATTGGCGGGCCGAAAAACATCTGCCAGCCCAACAGAACCGCGATCGAGAGGATGATCGCGATAAGCAGGTTTTTCTGATTGTCAGGTTGTTGGGTCTGCATATGCGCCTCGAGTGGGCCGTGTCCACGTCACGGTGGCTGATTGCGTGCGGCCTATGTGCCGGTTTTTTGCGTCTGGGGGAAGTGGCAGCGGGTCGCGCTCAACTCTTGGCGCGCCGCGCCTTTCCGCCTTCCGCTGCGCGGTCGATCCGAGCAAAGGCTTGCGCCAGATCGGCTTTCAATTCCGCGTAGGACCGGTTCACGGCTTCCGGCCGCGCGATAATCACGTAATCGAACTCCGGGCGGGTTGCGCCGAGGAGCTCTGTCGTTGCAGCCTTGAGCCGTCGCCGGGTGCGGTTGCGGATGACCGCTTTCCCAACCTTCTTGCTCACGGTGTAGCCGAACCTGGCGCCTGCGCAGTCGGCATTCCCATTTTGTCGGTCGCGCGGTTTCGCCTCGACGACGAGTGAGGGTGTAGCCCACCGCAGGCCGCCCCTGACCCGCAGGAAGTCCGCTCTGCGCTTGAGTGTCTTGAGCCCCACGGCCTTCCAATGCTCGATGCGGGGCTTGCCGCGAGCAACCGCCTAAGGCGGCCTCTGCCATCAGGCGGAGAGGCGCTTGCGGCCCTTGGCCCGCCGGCGCGCGAGAACCTTCGCACCCCCGGCTGTCATCATGCGCTTGCGGAAACCGTGGCGGCGCTTGCGGACGAGGCGGCTCGGCTGATAAGTGCGTTTCACGTTCTCTCTCCGTATGGCAGTCGATCACGGGGCTGACCGAGCGGAGAGGGCCCGTATGGCTCACCTCGTGCGCGTCACCCGAGCGGTCACGGTTTCACCTGCCTCGTGATCCAGAATTGACCGGCGTGCTTATAGGGGGCCCCTCCGTTCAAGTCAATTGTGGGTAGAGCCGAGAGGCCGCAGCTTGCGACGCGAGCGCTCGATTTGCCCGAGATGCTGTTCACTTATGGTTTATCCCCCGTTTCCTTCTTCAGGATCTCGTGAGCAACCTTGAGGGGTACCGCAGCATCTCGACTGAAACGCGGGTGGCTCGGTCCTATCACGATGATGCGGCTGCGGCGGCCCTGGTGAACTCATGTGGTATCACATCACCGAGCAGACGAAGGCGAAGCTGAGGCGCTGGCTGCCTCCCCTCGCTCTCATTGCAGCGATGGCCCTGGCCTATGGGATGGGCTGGCACAAGGTGCTCACGTTCAAGACGATCGGCCTCAACTATGAGGCGCTGAAAAGTTTCGTCGCAAGCAACCTCGCCACTGCACTTCTTCTTTATGTGCTCGTCTATGTCGCGGTGGTAGCCCTCTCTCTGCCGGGAGGATTGGTGATGACGATAACCGGCGGACTGTTGTTTGGCTGGTGGTGGGCCTTCCCGGCGACAATCGTTGCTGCAACCACAGGTGCGAGTATCGTCTTTCTTGTCGCCAAGACGTCGATGGGCGAGCCTTTGGCGGCGCGTGCGGGGCCTTGGCTCGAAAAGCTGCGGGACGGCTTTCAGCGGAATGCGCTCAACTATCTGCTCTTCCTGAGGCTCGTTCCGGTCTTTCCGTTCTTTGTCGTCAATCTGGCTCCGGCCTTGCTCGGAGTTCCTTTCAGGACCTATCTCATCGCAACGTTTCTCGGGATCATTCCCGGCACGCTCGCCTTTGCCGTGACGGGCTCAGGTCTGGGCAGCGTTATTGAGGCTCAGAACCGCGCTTACGCAGCCTGTTTGGCCCAGGCTCCCGCAGATTCAGAGACAAGCTGTCCCTATAACATCGATGTCGGAGTACTGGTAACGCCTGAGCTCATCGCTGCAAGTGTGCTGCTCGGCGTAGTGGCGCTGATACCGGTGGCCGTCAGAAGATGGAGTAAGCCGAATGCTGAAACGTAATCTCGGCAAAGCCGGGTCGACTCCGACCGGATCCAGCAAAAGCGATGTCATAACAACCGACCTCTGCATTATCGGAGCCGGATCAGGTGGCCTTTCGGTGGCCGCAGCTGCTGCGGCATTCGGACGGAATGTGGTGCTGGTCGAAAAACACCGGATGGGGGGAGACTGCCTCAATTACGGCTGTGTACCCTCGAAGGCGCTGATTGCGGCTGCAAAACGCGCGCACGCCATGCGCTCGAGCGGCGCGTTCGGAATCGAACCCGTTTCACCTCGTGTCGACTGGCAGCGCGTTCGCTCCCATATCCGCGATGTCATTGCGGAAATCGCCCCCAACGATTCCGTCGAGCGTTTCACCGGTTTGGGCGTGCGCGTCATTCAGGCCGCGGGCCGGTTCGTGAATAAGCGGACCTTGCAAGCCGGCGAACATCTTATCCGCGCCCGGCGGTTTGTGATTGCGACCGGCTCTTCGCCTACTCTGCCGCCCATACCTGGCCTCGACAATGTGCCCTGCTTCACCAACGAAACGATTTTCGACAACGCTGCCCCGATACCGCATCTGATTGTCATTGGTGCCGGCCCGATTGGATTGGAATTGGCGCAAGCCTTTGCGCGCCTTGGCAGCCGTGTAACGGTGCTCGAAGCCGCGACGGCTCTCGTCAGAGAGGATCTGGAGCTTGTGCCTCACGTGCTCAAGGCATTGCGGGAGGACGCTGTCGATATCCGGGAAGGGCTGCGCATCGAACAAATCGAGGGGCGCGAAGGCGAGATCCGAGTGACGGTCAAAGCCTCCGACAACTCCGTCCAGGTGATCGAAGGTTCCCACCTGCTCGTCGCCACAGGCCGCAAGCCGAATGTTTCGGATCTCAATTTGGAAGCTGCAAAAGTCAAGTACGACAAGCGGACAGGCATTCACGTGAACGAGGGGCTCGTCACGTCGAACCGCAGGATTTTCGCCATCGGTGATTGCACGGGCGGACCACAGTTCACGCACGTTGCCAATCACCACGCCGAAATCGTCATCAGGCGGGCTTTGTTCCGGCTTCCGGCCAAGGTCAAAACCTCCCTGCTGCCACGCGTAACCTTCACAGATCCCGAGCTGGCTTACGTCGGGCTTTCCGAAGAGGACGCGCGCAAGGTCCACAACGATATTCGCGTACTGCGCTGGCCTTTTTTCGAAAACGACCGGGCGCATACCGAGCGGGCGACACGGGGACTCATCAAGGTCATCATCGACAAGCGCGGCCGTATTCTGGGCGTTGGCATCGTTGGCCGAGAAGCAGGGGAGCTCGTTCAAATGTGGTCGCTCGCACTTTCCCGAAAAATGAAGATCAAAGACATGACCGGCTGGATCTCCCCCTATCCGACTTTTTCAGAGGTCAACAAACGCGTTGCCATCCGCTATTATGCAGCAGCAGCCAGCAACCCCATATTGCGGAAAGTGGTCTCGTTGCTGGCCAAGCTTGGCTAATCTTCCACCGGCTCGAGGCGTGAGTGCCGCAAGACTCGGTTCCACCTAAAACTGGCGGCCGGCAAAGGGCGCGCGATCCGGCCATGGAGTCTCCGACGCACAGCGCATCGGAGTTACTGCTGCATGGCCTGCCGTCGAAGCTGCTGTATCTTACTGTGCTCTTCGTGATGCTGGCCGAAGTGCTGATTTTCGTGCCCTCGATCGCCAACTTCCGCGTAACCTGGCTGACGGATCGGCTGACCGCAGCGCGACTTGCTTCCCTCGCAGCTGACGCAGCTCCGGGCGGCATCATCCCAGAGAATGTTCGCAGCGAGTTGCTGAGCACCGCGCAGCTTCGGTCGGTGGCGGTAAAGACCAGTGGCATGCGTAAACTGGTTCTCCCGCCCGACGGTTTGTTCGTCGTCGACGCGCAATTCGACTTGCGCGAGCCTGCCAACGCGACATTTGCAGAATGGCTGGCGGGCCGGTTCACTCAGGTGGCCGATGCTCTAGGCGTGTTCTTCGCGCCCGAGGCGCGGATGATCCTCGTCAGAGGTCACCCAGAGCCGGGGTTGCGATCGCCGCTGGCCATGGACGACTTCGTCGAGATCGTGCTGCCGGAGGCAACGCTGAAAACCGCCATGGTGCGGTACGGGCTCAGAGTCCTGGGCCTCTCCATCATCATCTCGCTGATAGCTGCAGCGCTCGTCTATATCGCGTTGAGCATGATGTTCGTGCGACCGATGATGCGGCTTACGCGAAACATGCTCTCGTTCAGCGAAAACCCGGAGGACGCCAGCCGCATCATCGTTCCCTCGGACAGGCGCGACGAAATCGGCATTGCCGAACGGGAACTCGCGCGGATGCAGCGGCAGCTCGCGCAAACGCTGCATCAGAAGAGCAGGCTGGCCCAGCTCGGCTTGGCGGTGAGCAAGATCAATCACGATCTGCGCAATATGCTGGCTAGCGCGCAGGTGATTTCGGATCGCCTGACTGCCATTCCCGATCCTACGGTTCAGCGTTTCGCACCGAAGCTGATTGCCTCGCTCGACCGCGCCATCAACTTCTGCAACGACACGCTGCGCTTCGGCCGGGCGGAAGAAGCAGCGCCACGCCGCGAACTGATCATTCTCCGCGCGCTCGTCGAGGAGGTGGGGGATGGCCTCGGTTTGCCGCGAGACGGTATCGATTGGCGCATTCTCATGGAGCCGACGCTGCGTGTGGACGCGGATCCGGAGCATCTCTTTCGCATCCTCAACAATATCTGCCGCAATGCCGCTCAGGCTATCGAAGGCCAGGGTCCACAGGCCTCCGGTGAAATCATTGTCGAGGCGCGCCGGGAAGGCTTGCGGTCGATCATCGAAGTTCGCGACACAGGCCCGGGTCTGTCCGAGCAGGCCCGCGCGCGCCTGTTTCAGGCATTCGGCAGCTCAGCGCGTAACGGAGGTTCCGGCCTCGGGCTTGCCATAGCGGCTGAGCTGGTTCGTGCCCATGGCGGGACCATCGATGTCGTTGAAGTGGAGAAGGGTGCAGCATTCCGAATCGAGATTCCGGACCGCACCCGTGCCAAATACAGTTGACCAGCCGATCCTGTTTCGCCTATTTCGCCCGCAAACCTGCATTTTCCTGCGGCGGGAACGTTGATTTTTCGACAGAGCGCGACGAGATGTTTGCTCGCGTGATGTGCGGCGCACGGGCTATGCGGGTGAATTGCATCGATAATAGTGCCTGGGCAGCGTGAGGCGAGCATGCACGGCGAAGAGGTATGTTGGGTGGACGCCGGAGACATTGTCGAAGCCGTGCGGTCTGGAAAAGCGACCGCCACTGACGTCGTCAGCGCTGTTCTGAAGCGGATCGACGAACTCAATGGCACACTCGGCGCCTTCGTGACCGTTTGCGCTGAGGATGCTTTGGCCGCTGCGCGCGCCGCAGATGCGCGCCGTCCGAAGGGCGAAGTTCTGGGTCCACTCGATGGCGTTCCTGTATCGATCAAAGACATTATTTTGACGAAAGGCATTCGGACGACGGCCGGCTCCAGGCTGCAGGCGGACTTCGTTCCGGACGTCGACGCGATTGCAGTGGAGCGGCTCAAAGCGGCCGGAGCCATTGTCATAGGCAAAACGACAACTCCGGAGTTCTGCCACAAGACGGTCACCACCTCTCCCCTCACTGGTGAAACACGCAATCCCTGGGACTTGAGCCGCACTCCTGGAGGATCTTCGGGCGGAAGCGCCGCTGCACTTGCCGCCGGCATGGGACCGATCAGCATTGGTACGGACGGCGGAGGATCCATTCGGCTGCCCGCGGCGCTTTGCGGTGTCGTAGGCTTGAAACCCACGGCTGGAAGGGTCCCGCAATGGCCGACAATTCCCGGATGGGATCTGCTCGGGCACACCGGTCCTATGGCGCGTTCCGTGGCCGACATCCGCCGCGTATTGGATTGCATCGCAGGGCCGGACAGTCGTGATCCGGATTCCCTCATTCCTTTATGCAATGAGGTAAACCCAAATCCCCGCGTTGCCTGGGCGCGATCACTCGATCAGCTCGAGCCTGAACCGGACGTCGCGCAAGCCCTGAATGAAACCGTGAGAGCGGCGAAAGAGTGCACAGGCTGGATTGAAGAGGTGGTCCTCAACTGGAGCGACCCTGATCAGCAATTCCGCGTCATTGTTCTTTCCGATCTGCTTTCTGCCTTCGGTGGCAGGCTGGAATCAGAAGCGGACCGCAGCGTTATGGATCCGACTCTGATCCAGATGCTGGAGTTCGGGAGAACGCTTAGCGGCAGTGATCTTGCGGAGGCGCTGCGTTGGAGGCGGATATATTCTGCTCGGGTTCTGACTTGGTTCCGGGATTATGATCTTCTCATCGTCCCAACGGCTCCCGTGAGCGCGTTTTCGCTGGGAAGCCTCGGGCCCCGAACCATTTCCGGCAAGAAAACCTCTCCGCACGCGTGGTTCAATTGGACTTGGCCGTTCAATGTGACAGGCCAACCGGCACTGTCCCTGCCGATTGTTCGGGATCATGGCCTTCCGGTTGGTATTCAGATCATTGGCCGACGTGGTGAGGACTCGACCGTGCTATGGTTTGCGGAACAGCTTGAAAAGCGGCTCCGCACGAAGCGGCATCCGGATTTAGAAGTGGAGCGATTCGCGAATTAGAGCTTTTTCGGGTCGAGTGAAGTTCATCTTGTGCTGGATAAATCACGAGGTCGGTGGGTGCGGACCCCCAAATTTGGACTGAAAGATACTCTCGCGAAGTCAGAAGAGCCTGTAAGTGAATACTTATTGTTGCAAACGCGGCACACCAAAATGTTTAGTTTCTGTTTAGACGCAGCAATTAGGTTCGCAAATGAGGTGAACTCGGTTAAGTGCCCAAATTTATAGAGTTTCGAGCAAGCACCTCGATTTGGCGAGGTACCCTTTAAGTTATAGAGAGAGGAACAACCATGAAGGAAAGCCAACTTCAGAAGATGAGCTACAAGGAGCTCCTGCAGCTCCAGCAGCGTGTCGCAGAGGCTATCGAAAAGAAAAGGGTTGCGGAGCGCGCAGCCTTGAAGCAGAAGCTGAAGTCGATGGCCGAGCAGGCCGGCTTCCAGATCGACGATCTGTTCGGCCAGGCTCGGGAGAGGGCTGCTAGCTCCTCCATCACTGTAAAATATCGCCACCCCACCAATCGTTCATTGATCTGGACCGGTCGCGGCCGCAGGCCGAAGTGGCTGGTAGCGGCAGGTGGTGATGTCGAGCGTTTTCGCGTTGCCTGAGTTCGTGATAAGCCATCCACTAGTTCCTGAGGAGAACTCAAACCTATGAAAGCTCCAGCCGCAAAGACGAAGTCCACGAAAACGGCGGCCGCTTCGAAAACCGCTACGGCGGCTACAAAAACGGCCCAGAAGCCGGCCACCATCACGCTGAGCCAAATGGCCAAGGCTCTGTCGGAAACGCACGAGATGCCGCGGAAGCAGACGACGGCTCTGCTGACCGAGCTGACCTCGATGATCCAGAAGCATCTCAAGAAGGGCGCCCGCGTCCGCATCGGCGGCATCGGCGTTCTGCAGGTCCGCAAGCGCCCGGCTCGCATGGGCCGTAACCCTGCAACCGGCGAGCCGATCAAGATCAAGGCCAGCAAGAAGATCGCGTTCCGTCCGGCCAAGGAGCTCAAAGAGCTCCTCTGAATCGGATTGTTCCGCTCTGGTCTACCACCATCTGCGCTCCGGGAGGTGCCCGCCCCGGGGCGCTTTTATTTATGAAGTCCGTACCACCTGTAAGGATTTTTGTAGCGGGAATAATAACGGGCATCGACGCACCCCGCGCCATTCCAGTAACGGAACGTTCCGCAGCTCCCCGCAGGGTCGACGAAAGGCCCGACAAAACCCACCGGGGGAGGATAGTCTTTGATGGAGCCGTAGGCGGGCGCACGATAATACACCCTCGGCTGATAACCATAGAACTGCGCTGCGGCGCGCGACTGAGCCGCCAAGCCGGAATCATAAATGATGCGCTTGTCCGGCGTAAAAATAGCGTCATAAGCAACTTCGCGCTGCCGCCACAGTGACGGCGGTCGTGGGAGATAGGCAGCACCGTAGCCGTACGCCGGCGCGGCTCTGTAGCGGATTGTGACTTCGACTGCGGCTCCGTTACCCGGCGATTCGACAAGCTCCGGACCAGGAAAATAGCCATAAGGTTTGAAGTGATTTCTGTAGCCGTCCGCGGAGGCCGGAGTAGCAAAGGCAAGCGCGGTGAGTAGCGTTCCGATGACGGCGGAGTGCAACTTGGGCATGGGGACCTCCATCCAGTGTCCCCCCGCCCTCAAACGCGTGCGTTGAAATTCTGGTTCCGGCAGAATGGTACGAGAAAGGAGCGTTCCTTTCTCGTCGGAAGACGGATCAATTCAATTCAGTCAGCAGTGGCCTCAAGCTTATAGACCTCTTGGGCGACTTTCGGACTGATCCGCTCGTCTTGCAGGTCGCGCAGCACGGCCTCTCGGTCGCGCTCAAGAGGTGACCCGATGCCTCCACCCCCAGGCGTCATGATCAACAGCCGCTCTCCTGGGGCGACGCGCTGAACGCCTTTGCCCTTGAGGGTTTTTCCTGACGTAAGAGCGACGACGCCGTTCGCCCCGTTGTGGCCGCCGTCGCGTCCCCGCGCCGGGTATTCCACGCGGTCGAAGCCAGCCAGCAGTTCGAACGGCTCGCCGATATTGCTCTCGATTTCGATGATCTGCCCCAGACCACCCCGTGTGCGGCCGGCCCCGCCCGAGTCGGGCCGCAATTCTTTTCGCCAGAAAAGAAGTGGCGTGATCTGCTCTGCGATTTCGATGGGTGTTCCTTTCACCCCCGACGGATAGGCCGTCGCCGAAAGGCCATCGGACTGTGGTCGCGCACCGGTCCCCCCGTTCGAGGTCACCGTCATCATGAACCCGTAATTGCCTCCCTCGCCGCCTTTGACCGAGCCGCGGACGTTCAAATTCCAGAGGCAAGACGCGCCTTCAGCCGGAACGCGGTCGGGGACGGCCTGCCGCAAACAGCCGAAAACTACGTCCGGCAGCATCTGACCGATCACGTGCCTCAGAAGAACGGGCGAGGGTTTTTGCGCATTGAGGATGGAGTCCTCCGGCGCCGAAACCGTCAGCGGCTCGAGTGAGCCTGCGTTGTTCGGCACCTTGGAAGCGACGACGCAACCCAATCCGAACGCCGTATAGGCCGTCGTATAAGCGAGGGGCACGTTGATGCCACGCCGTACAGGGCCGCTGGTGCCCGTGTAATCGACGTGAATGCCATTCTCACTGATGGTGGTCGTCGCGGAAAGAACGATGGGCTCGTCATAGCCGTCCGTCACCATCGTGTTCGACCACGTTCCCTTGGGCAGCTTGGCGATCTCGGCCAGAACGGCAGCGCGGGAACGGTCGATGATGTGCTCGGAGAGCTGGTCGAGATTGTCGAGGCCGAACTCGTCCATCATTTCGATGAGCCGCTGGCAGCCGATGTCGTTACAGGCCGCCAGGGAATAAACATCGCCGACGGTATCGATGGGCAGCCGGGTGTTGGCCCGGATCATCGCCATGAGCGTTTCGTTGACCTTGCCCTCGTCCAGCAGTTTCAGGAACGGAATATAAAGTCCTTCCATGAAAACGTCGGTTGCGTCCGGTCCGAAGCCGATGCCGCCAATGTCCGTGAGATGGCTGGTGCAGGAAAACAGGCCGACCAACTTCCCCTTGTGAAAACAGGGTGTGGTGACGACGAAGTCATTGAGGTGACCGGTCCCCAGCCACGGGTCATTGGTGATGTAGGCATCGCCGGGCTTCATGTTTTCCAGCCCGAAATGCGCGATGAAATGTTTGACCGACAGCGCCATGGAATTAACGTGTCCTGGCGTGCCCGTCACGGCCTGGGCCAACATGCGGCCTTGTCGATCGAAAACCCCGGCTGACAAATCGCCGGCTTCGCGCACCATCGACGAAAAGGCCGTTCTGAGAAGTGTCTGGGCCTGCTCCTCGACGACGGAGATCAGGCGGTTCCACATGATTTGCAGTTCGATATCGTTAGCCATCTTTTCCGTCATGGCCGGCCCTCCGAAACCTTGGCGGTGAGGATCAATGCCTTGCCCGCGTCAACGGCAGCATCGAAGCTCGCCGAAATGTAAGTCGATGTTCCGTCCTCTACGACGATGGCTGGCCCCGAAATCTGTGTGCCTGGCTCCAGGCTGTCGCGCTCAAATGCAGGGACTTCGAGCTTCTTGCCGAGCTGCGCGTCGAAAACAGTCCGTATCCCCGCAGGCGGCGGTGCAGATCGGCGTGGTGGTGTGGCGAGTTTTTCCGGCCGGCGTTCATCGGACGATACCAGCACCACCCAACTCATGATCTCGATTGCCGCGCCCGGAATGTGCCGCGCAAAAAGTCGGTCGTACTCCGCTTCGAATGTCTGCCGAATGGCGACCGTATCCGCTTCGGTCAGTGCGCGGTTGGGGAGCTCGATCGGAATCTCGTGCCCCTGCCCCGCGTAGCGCATGAAAGCACGTCGCTGCTCGCGGAGCGGCTGATCCCCTGCCGCTTCGCTGGCAAGGGCAGTTGCCTCCTGGCTCATAGCATCAAGGAGCGCGGTCGCTGTCGCCGCGTCGAAGCGGTCCAGCCGCATATAGAGTGAACGGACGAGCTCGAACGCCGCGGGTGCATCCAGAAAGCCTATCGCCGAGCCCACGCCGGCGCCGGCTGGAATGACGACCCGCATGATACCAAGCTTCTCAGCGACGCGCGAGGCGTGCAGCGGCGCGGCTCCGCCGAATGCCACCATGGTCCGCGCCCGCACCTCGGCTCCACGCTCGACCGCATGCACGCGCGCCGCATTGGCCATGTTTTCGTCGACGATCTCAGCGACGCCGTAGGCTGCTGCCTGCGTGTCGAGGCCCAGCGGCGCGCCGACGTTGGACTCCAGCGCATTAGCTGCTTTGCGGGGATCGACCTCGATCTTGCCTCCCGCAAACCGTGACGGGTCGATTTTGCCGAGCGTGACGTCTGCGTCCGTAACTGTCGGCTCGGTTCCGCCGCGATTGTAACACGCTGGGCCCGGTTCCGAGCCGGCGCTTTCCGGTCCGACATGAATGCGCTTCAGCGCATCCACGCGTGCGATCGAGCCGCCGCCGGCGCCGATTTCGACCATTTCGATGACTGGAATACGCAGTGGGAATCCGCTGCCTTTCATGAAGCGCGACGAGCGATCGACCTCGAACACGCGCGCTTTGAAGGGCCGCCCCTCGTCGATCAGGCAGACCTTGGCAGTCGTACCGCCCATGTCAAAGGAGAGGATGCGGTCTTCTCCGCGCTCTGCTGCGATGCGCGCGGCCAGGATGGCTCCTCCGGCCGGGCCCGACTCGATCAGCCGGACCGGGAAGCTCACCGCAGTCCTGAGGCTCGCCAAGCTGCCGCCCGAGGTCATCAGGTGAATGGGGGCCATTGATCCGCCCTCGCGAAACGCGCGCTCGAGCCGCCCGAGGTAACCGGCCATCAACGGCTGCACATAGGCGTTCGTAACGGCAGTCGATGTGCGCTCGTACTCGCGCGCCTCGGGGCACACCTCTGAGGACAGCGTTATGCTGAGCCCGGGGCAGTGCTGGAGAAGAATGTCGCGGGCCCTCTCCTCATGCATTGGGTTCACGTAGGAGTGGATGAACGCAATTGCGACGGCTTCGATCTCTTCCGCCTTCAGGCGCTCGGCGACCTGAACCACGGCGGCCTCGTCGAGCGGCAGCTTGACTTTGCCGTGCACGTCGAGCCGCTCGGGTACGGTGAAGCGCAGGCGGCGCGGAATCAGCGGCTGCGGCTTCTGGATGAAAACGTCGTACTGGTCGAAGCGGCTCTCATCCGCGATCTCGAGCACATCGCGGAATCCCTGCGTTGTAATCAGGGCCGTGCGCGCTCCCTTGCGCTCGATGACGGCGTTGGTCGCCAGCGTGGTGCCGTGCACGAAGAGGCGGATATCCGCGAACGTCTTCTCAGCCCGCGCGAGAATGGCCGCCGTACCCTCGACCACTGCGCGCTCCGGCGCAGAGGGCGTCGTCAGAACCTTCGAGGTAAGGCGTTCCGAGCCAGTGTCGAGGACGATGTCGGTGAAGGTGCCGCCGATGTCGACGGCGAGACGGAGTTCGGGTGTGGATCGACCCATATCGCTTCGCAAATCCGATCAAGAGCTTCAGTCGGGCCGGACTATGGCACTGATAGGCCTCCTTTTTCTACGTCTAAGTTGTCAGGGCGCCATGCACGCAACGCATCGTACAGCCGGCGGATTTGCCGAACCAATCCCGCGAGCGGGCGTTGAGGAATGCCGGCGCGGGGCAAGCCTTCCTATCGGACGCGCCGCGCCAGCTTGACGATCATCAATGATGCTCAGGACGCGTCGCGCTATCCAGGCGCGTTGCGGAAACGAGGCTTGGACCTATGGCATCCAGAAGAGGGTCGACCGCGAAAGCGGTGTCCGCTGAAGCGGGCGTCGGCGCTGCTGCCGAGATCAAAACGCTGCCAGAGGCTGCCGTGCAACGTGAAGCCATCCTCAAGTCTCGCAGCCCGAAGATTGAGCCTCGGCCGACAATACACGACGTCGACGCGTCCGCCGTTTTTGGCGAAGCCCTCGACCAGTCGCTCAACTATCTGGTCTCCCGTTTCACTCTTGGCCTCTCGCCAGCGGCATTGGCGGAAGCCTACTTCGATTGGTTTATCCATTTGGCTTCCGCTCCTGGCAAGCGGATGCAACTCACCGAAAAGGCGCTACGGAAGCTCGCGCGGCTGGCACGCTTTGCCGCAACATGCCTCATGAACCCGAAGGGGGAGCCGCCCTGCATAGAGCCGCTGCCCAACGATCCACGCTTTAGAGCCGAGGAATGGCAACAGTGGCCGTTCAACGTGATTCACCAAGCTTTTCTGCTCAATCAGCAATGGTGGTACAACGCCACCACAGGGGTTCGCGGCGTCACCAAGCAGCACGAACGCGAAATCGAGTTCGCCACGCGACAAATACTCGACGTATTTTCGCCTTCGAACTTCTTTTGGACCAACCCGGAGGTGCTCCAAAAGACGGCGTCCGAGGGCGGTCAGAACCTGATCCGCGGTTTCCTGAACTTCGTCGATGACTGGCAGCGGACACTGAACGAGCGCCCTCCGCCGGGCATGGAGGAGTTCAGGGTCGGCGAGACGCTTGCCCTGAGCCCTGGGAAGGTCGTCTATCGCAATCGCTTGATGGAGCTGATCCAGTACGCGCCGACGACGGACAAGGTGCGTCCCGAGCCGGTGCTCATCGTGCCCGCGTGGATCATGAAATACTACATTCTCGACCTGCGGCCCGGAAAGTCGCTGGTCGAGTTTCTGACGGGGCAAGGCTTCACCGTTTTCATGATCTCGTGGAAGAACCCCGACGGTGAGGATCGCGACATAAGCCTCGACGATTACCGCCGGCTCGGCGTTTTGGAAGCTATCGAGGCGGTGAAAGCGGTGGTTCCTGGCGTCGACATTCATGGCGTCGGATACTGCCTGGGAGGCACATTGCTGGCGATCGCTGCGGCTGCCTTGGCGCGATCCCACCAGAATACCTTCAAAACGCTGACGTTCTTCGCCGCCCAGGTGGATTTCGAGGAAGCGGGCGAGCTGACGCTTTTCATAAACGAGAGCCAGCTGGTGTTCCTCGAGGACATGATGAAAATGCAGGGCTTCCTCGGCAATTACCAAATGGCCGGCGCCTTCCAGCTCCTGCGCTCGAACGATCTCATCTGGTCGCGGATCGTGCGCGAATACCTGATGGGCGAACGACAGCCGATGTTCGACCTGATGGCCTGGAACGCAGATACGACCCGCATGCCATACCGCATGCACTCCGAGTATCTGCGCCACCTGTTCCTGAACAACGATCTCGCAGCGGGACGCTATGTAGCGGACGGCCGGCCGATCGCGCTGACGGACATTCGGGTTCCCGTCTTCGCCGTCGGGACCGAAACTGACCACGTTGCGCCGTGGCGGTCGGTTTACAAAGTGCACCTGTTGCTGGATGCGGAGGTGACGTTCGCGCTGACCAACGGCGGCCATAACGCCGGGGTCGTTTCCGAACCGGGGCACCCGCGGCGACGCTACCGAGTTGCCACCAAGAGTGAGGATGACCTCTACGTTGATGCGGAAACGTGGTTCGAGCAAACTCCGGTGAAGCAGGGGTCGTGGTGGCCGGAGTGGACCAGCTGGTTGGCGCGGCGCTCCGGTGACTGGACCGCGCCACCCCCGATGGGCGCTCCGGAGAAGGGATACCGATCCCTCATGGAAGCGCCCGGGAGCTATGTGTTGCAGCCTTGATCGCCCGAAAGGGTCCGAGCCATGCGTGCGATGGTGCTCGAGCAACCCCGAACCGAGCTGAAGCTTCGCGATATTCCAGTGCCGCAGCCAGAGCCGGGTGAGATTGTCGTGCGGGTGGCCGCTTGCGGCGTCTGTCGAACGGATCTGCACGTGATCGATGGCGAGTTGCCGAATCCCAAGCTGCCGATCATTCCGGGGCACGAGGTCGTCGGTTACGTTACGAAGCTCGGGGAAGGCGTCACGGCATTCAAGCCTGGGGATCGGGTAGGAATCCCTTGGCTGGGCAGCACCTGCGGAACGTGCCGTTATTGCCAAGCTGGGCGGGAGAACTTGTGCGAGCGACCAGGCTTCACCGGCTACACGATCAATGGCGGGTATGCAGAATTTGCGGCAGCGCGCGCCGATTATTGCTTTCCGTTGCCGCCGGAGTATGAGGACGCCGCCGCGGCGCCGCTGCTTTGTGCGGGCCTCATAGGCTATCGCTCGCTGAAGCTTGGCGGACCGGGTCGGGAGCTTGGCATCTACGGTTTTGGGGCCGCAGCGCACATCATTGCTCAGGTCGCCAGATACGAGGGGCGGCGCTTTTATGCGTTCACGCGGCCTGGCGATAGGGCGGCTCAGGAATTCGCACGATCATTGGGCGCGGAATGGGCGGGCGGCTCGGACGAGGCTCCGCCGCGCCCACTCGACGTTGCGATGATTTTCGCGCCTGTCGGCGAGCTCGTCCCTGCGGCGCTGAAGGCGATGGTTCGTGGTGGCACGGTGGTGTGCGGCGGCATCCATATGAGCGACATTCCCTCATTCCCGTACGAGCTGCTGTGGCATGAGCGGGAAGTGCGGTCCGTCGCCAACCTCACCCGGGAGGATGCGACCGAGTTCCTGGCGCTTGCCCCAAAGGTGCCGGTGAAGACCACTGTCGAGACGTTTCCGCTCGAGGAAGCGAACGAGGCTCTACGGCGTTTGCGTGAGGGCCAGCTGACTGGTGCAGCGGTGCTCATTCCATAACCGAACGTGCGGACCGCGGCCGCCTGCCGCCGGGGTCTTGGAACGTGCCGAGCCGGTGCGCAAATCCCAGGAAATGCTTCGACCAGCGAACTGGAGCAGAGTCATGATTACGGTCGAAGATATGATCGCCTTCTCCGGCTTGAGCCGCGACGAGGTTCTGGCCATCGCGGAGCATGAGCATCTGCCGGAGACTGCGGCCTGCGCCCTGGCCGAGTATCTCATGCAGCAGGAGCACGGGCCTGAGCGCATCAGGGAGATGATCGTCGACGACATCCGAGCCGCACAGGAGAAGGGCGATAAGGAACATGTGCGAATGCTCCTGCACGTTCTTCATCATTTCGTGCGCGAGCATCCGGAGTCGTTACCGCTGTCCGGCGGCCAGACCGAGACAACTTGAGCCGGAGCTATTTGCGGCTCGCGTACCACGCGACAGCCAGCACGGCGATAACGAAGGCGATCGCGACGATGTATCCGAACGTGCCGCTCATGCGCGCGACCGAGTGCTGCCGCAGCGGGTATCGCCTGCGCGAGCGCTTGGCGCCAGAGGAAGAGCGGGGCTCAGCCGCCGATCAACGGCAGCACCAGGGCTGCGGATAAAGCAATCGCGACGCCGACCACAAACTGGCTCGCCACGACGATGGCGATGATATGCATTGCTACTCCGTGCGGGAAATCCAGGCTGAATGGATTGCGGATCGATCATCTCCGGCCCTGCGGACCTCTCTGAGAGAGATAACGCCCGATCCTGGAGTTGAGCTGACGTGCCGCCGCTACGGCTTCGGCGATCGAGCCATCGCGGGACATGATGGCCTCGATCCTATCAGCCTCGCGCGCGTCCAGCCGGCCGGCGGCATAGTCGACAATGAGATCCGGTGTGATTGGGCGGGAAATCGTAGACATATCGGCTCCAGCGTTACGCAAACAAGATTGTAGCCGGCCCGGTTGGACCCGCGGCTCGAATGCTGGAGAAATGATTGCGATATTCTGAATCCCGCCGCTGTTCCGCGCGTGACAGGGGTAGGGACAGGTGCCGTGCTCGAGGATGACCACACGTCCAGCCTCCGCCGAAGCACGGGAGCTTCCCATTCCCCCCCACCTTATACACAGGCGCGTCAAAACTCTTCATGCCTTGCTGTTTGCTAAAGTTCGAACACGGTCTGTTGGCAAGCTCCCCCGTCGTAGGTTGAAACAGGCTCCGGGTGCCAGCCTTCATTTCAGCAAGGCGTGTGCGGTCTTGAGCTGACAGCGAATGGAGCGGATATGCTCAGAGTCTTCCTGGCAACGACCGGAATGATGACGTCGCTCATCCTCGGCGCACTGGCGATGGGCGCCGTATGGTATTGGTCACCTGACGTTATGCAGGAGCTTTTTCAGTCCGCCAGCGGGTTCAAATCCTGGCTGACCAACATGGGGATCGAGCCCAAGTACAATAACTTCATCTGGTTTCTGATCGAGGAGCGGCAGCTCGTGTTCATGGGATTCGTGATTGCCACACGAGCGTTGATGGCCATCGCAACGGCGATCTTCATTGCGCCCTTTACCGAGGCCGTCTGACGGATCCCGTCAGCCTTACGTCTCGCTTCCAAAACGATGCAGGTCCATGCCGTAGACCTGCAGCCACTGCTTGGCCTCGTCCATCCGCGGCATTGTCTTGCGAACCAGCGCCCAGAACCGCGGCCCGTGATTCATTTCGGCAAGATGCGCTACCTCGTGAGCGGCTACGTAATCAAGGATCAGCGGTGGCGCGAGCACCAAGCGCCAGGAAAATGACAGCATGCCCGTCGTGGAGCAGGAGCCCCATCGGCTCACTTGGTCGCGCACGGCAATGTCGCGCGGTTTCAGGTTCAGATTGGCCGCATGCCACGCCACGCGTTTTTCGAGGTCTGAGCGTGCTTGCCCGATGAGCCAGTCCTGGAGGCGCCGAGGTGCGTGATCCGGTTCTCCCGAAACGACGAGCTGAGGGAGGCCTTCAGAGTTCTCTTCAACGGACACCACTGACCCGCGTCGAAGGTAGCCAAGGAAGCGGACCGCGTGCGGAACCCCTCGGAGCGGAATTTCGGCGCCATCTGCAAAAGGAACCGGCTCCGGCAGGCTCCCTAGCTTGGCGTTGACCCAATCGATGTGACGGGAGACGAATTGTCCGGCCTGCTCGAGATCGCATTGCATCGGCAGCGTCACGATCACTGCCCGCTGCGTGCGGCTGACGCGCAATGTCATGCGTTGTGCTGTGGGATGGTGCCGGACTTCGACAGCGGCCGGAATGCCTGTGAGGCGGATTTGCTTCGATGCTCGTTTGCCAGTCGAGCGAGCCTTTCTCATTCTTGGAACCTCGGTGCTGCCCTTAAGTCTGCCTGTATCAAGGCGAACATGCACACCGCCAATCAGAAATACCGACTCACAGCAGCCAAGCGCGACGGTGTGGCTGCCAGGCGTCACTCAGTGATGAACAATGTTACAGAGGATTACGGACGATCTTTCGACGCGACCGAATTCAGCGAAAATGGCCAGCGCAGGAAGCTCTCAAGGATCAGACCGCTGGCGAGAGCCATCATCCTGTATGGGGCAGCGAAGGCACCGCTTATCGATTCGGCCCCATCATAGCTCGAAGCGATGCTCCCCAATCCCTGCGCTCTCAATTTCTCCACCATTGGATCGGGGCTGCTGTCATTGGCAGGCGAGAACGAGAAGGCCATGGCAGCAAAGTCGTTGCTGCTGCCGCACTCGGTTGCTGCGCCCGCATTAAGAAGCGCAAGCTCGTCGAGTGCCCTGCTGCGCTGATCGTGCGTTTGCACGAAACGGGCAATCCGCGGCGCGATCTCGGCCCGGAAGCGAGAGCCGTTGAAAATGCCATAGTGCCCGACCTTGGGGCAGACGAAGTGCTCCTTGCAGTCGGCCGGGATGTTGATGCAGAGATCATGCGCGGCTGCACACTGCCCCACGCCGGTGATGTCGTCCTTCTCGCCTTCGATAGTCATCAGCGGCACGCGCCGGATCGCAGCCGGGTCCACCTTGCGTCCGCGGTGTACCATCTCACCTTTAGGCAGCAGGTGGCGCACGAAAACGCTGTCGACAGTCTGCAAGTAGAACTCGGCCGTGAGATCCATTACTGCGAGATACTCGTCGTAGAACTCGCGGTGTTTTTCGGCGGAATCTCCGTCGCCGCGGACGAGGTGGTAGAAGAGATCCTTGTGCGCCTTGAGATGGCGGTCGAGGTTCATGGTCATGAACCCCGTGAGTTGCAGAAATCCCGGATAGACGCTCCGGCCGAAGCCCAATCTCGGCCAGGGCACTGTTGTGATGACGTTATTACGGAACCAATCGGTGCCGCGCTCCTGGGCGAGCTTGTTGACGACCGTCGGGCTCACGCGCGTGTCGATGGGGCCCCCGGCCATGATCATGCTGAGGGGAACGGACGGGTCGTCCTCCTCCTCCATCAGCGCAACGGCGGCCAGCACCGGCACGGACGGTTGGCATACGGCGAACACGTGCACATCACCGCCGAAGTAGCGGAACATGTCGCGCATGTAGTCGACGTAATCGTCGAGGTCGAAGGACCCGGCCCCCAGAGGAACGTCGCGCGCGTCCTGCCAGTCGGTAATGTAAACCTCGTGCGTCGGCAGGAAGGTCTCGACCGTGCCGCGCAGCAGCGTCGCGAAATGGCCAGACATCGGAGCGACGAGGAGAAGGCGTGGATCCTGGGCTCGCCGCTCCTGCGGCAAATCCCGGACGAAATGAACGAGCCGGCAGAATGGGCGCTGCCAGACGACCTTCTCGGTTACGGGGACGGGTGCCCCGTCCACGGTCGTTTGGCTGATGCGGAACTCCGGCTTGCCATAACGGCGCGTGGTGCGTTCGAAAACCTCGCACGCGGCTGCCGCGTGTCGGCCGAAGCCTGTGTGAGTCAGGGGATTGAGCGGGTTGTTAAAGAAGAGCCGACCAGCATCCGCTGCAACGCGAGCCGGCCTTACCGCAGCATGGCTCAGCTCGTACCAGTGGTAGAGCATGCTGGCACCCCCGTTTTTCTGTCCCTCATACACAGCATGTTCCCGGCCCACTCTTGCCGGCAGGCTCGGACAGGAGGTCGCATTGCCGTGCGGCCTCGCTCCACTCTGCACCGATTCGCGGTGAGAAGGAAGATCAGGAGCAGTTACAACACTTTTTCAAGTTTTTCTACCATGACGTCGACAGGCGTCGCATGCGTGAAGTGCGTAACGAACTCGCCGTTCGGGTCCATCAGGTAAATGATCGACGTGTGGTCGATCGTGTACTCGGCCGTCGACTTCTCGTCCTTCACCTTCCGGAAGTAAACCCGATACGCTTTGGCGACGGATTGAATCTCCTCCGGCGAGCCCGTCAGCCCGATGAGGCGCGGATGGAAGCTCGGCACGTACTGCGCGAGCTGTTCGGGCGTGTCGCGCTCGGGATCCACGCTGATGAAGATGGGTATGATCTCTTCGGCTTTGGGTCCAAGCTGATCGAGCGCGGCCGCCATCACCTGCAGGCCGGTGGGGCAGACATCGGGGCAGAATGTGAACCCGAAGTAGACGAGCATGTACTTGCCGCGGAAATCCTGATCCGTCACGCGCCGACCCGTGTGGTCGGTGAGCGTAAAGGGCCCGCCAACGGCAGCCTTGCCGATTGACATGACCTGCGTCGGCTGAAACCGCTCGATGAGCTTGTCGCGGGCACCCGGCACAACAGCCAGTCCGATAAGCGCGCCCCCAATCAGTCCCGTGATGACCAGGCCCAGCAGACGAAGCCGCATGAGAGCTCGACTCCAGTTTCGTTCGCGTGAGAGCGTTGCGTTCGGGTCATTCGCCCATCTGCACCAGGGCGCCATTCTTCCGAGCACTCTCGAGCAAGGCGCGAAATACCGCCAGTGCTCCTGATACATAGAGCATATTCAGTAGAAGGGCGCGCAGCATAAAGTCGCCGCGGAACGTCTGCTCGAGAACCAATCCTCGCAGCCCTTCGAATACGTAGGTCGATGGGAGCGCAAGGGCGACCGGTTGCAACCAACCCGGAAGCGTGGAGACGGGGTAGTAAACGCACGATATGGGCAGCAACAGGAACACGATGAGCCAGGCGATGCTCTCGGCGCCCATGCCCCATCTCAGTACGGCGCCCGTCGAGATGAGCCCGAGCGCCCAGCTCATGAACACGAGGTTGGCAAAGAACGCCGCAAAGGCGATACCCAACCCCAGCAGATTGAAGCCGAAGAAGACGTAGGCCAGAATCGCCACCGGCACCATGGCAACGGTCAGTTTCATCAAGCTGACGATCATGAGCGAGCCAATGAGCTCGACAGGCCGAAGGGGGCTCATCATCAGGTGCCCCAGGTTGCGCGACCAGATCTCCTCCAGAAACGCAACGGAAAATCCGAGCTGGCTGCGCACCAGAATGTCCCACAGCAGCACACCGCCGACGAACAGGCCTGCCGCTCTGGCGGCGAGGCTCGTCGTTTGCGCGAGATGCGATTGCAGAAAACCCCACATCAACATCGAGACGAGGGGCCAGAAGATGAGCTCGGCCGTTCGTGGACCCGACGAGCGGATCAGGTACCAATGACGGCGCACCATGCCGCCGATCCGGCGTGCCGAAGCCGCCAAGCCGAACTGGGGATAAAGCTTGGTCGTCAAAAGGGATCTCCTATTCGGCAGATTTGAGCGCGGCGAGCGTTTCCGGTGCGCGACGGCGCGCGATGTCGAGGAAGACCTGCTCCAGGGTGTCTCGTCCGAAGCGGCGGATGAGCTCTTGCGGAGTCTCGTCTGCGAGAATCCGGCCGCTCTCGAGCATGATCACGCGATCTGCCAAGCGTTCGACCTCCGCCATGTTGTGAGAGGCCAGCACGATGGTTGCGGAACGGGCTCTACAATAGTCCTCGATGATCGAGCGCACCCAGTCGGCCGTGTCCGGATCCAACGATGCCGTGGGTTCATCGAGCAGCAGCAGGTCAGGCTCGTTGAGGAGCGACTTGGCTAGGCTCACGCGCGTTTTCTGGCCGGCTGACAGTTTGCCGTAGAGCCGATCGAGCAACTCGCCGATGCGCAGCTCCTCGGCAATCGCGCGAACCCGCTCCGAAACGTCGATAACCCCGTAGAGCTGACCGAAGATCTCGAGGTTCTGGCGCACCGTAAGGCGCATCGGAATCTCGACGTAGGGGCTCTCGAAATTCAGCCTGTGCAGGGCCGCATGACGGTTGCGCACCATGTCGACGCCGAAAACGCGCACATCTCCCGAAGTCGGGATCACGAGGCCCATGAGCATGGAGATGGTGGTTGTCTTGCCGGCACCGTTGCCGCCGAGAAGGGCCGTCACCGAGCCAGGGGCCAAGCTGAAGCTTATGTCATCCACCGCGACGACATCGCCGTAGACCTTGCGCAGGTCGCGAACTTCCACGGGTGGCACCTCGCCGGTGCCAACGGTTCTGGCTCCAGTTTGCAGCATGATGATATATCCGGCGCCGATGCAACGCCTTGATGATCAGGTGTCGAGTCTCGACCTATTTGGGCGATGGCTTGGCGCGGCGCAACCCGTCCGGCCGATCGGAAGGCGGACCAAGCAATGAGGCTACTGCCGTGGTGACTGCGTGGTTGGGACTCGAGGACCGAGTCGGAGTTGAGCAGATCGAGAGCCGCCTGAGGCTGCAAACGATTGTTCGCTTGCGGTGGTTTGCGGTGGTCGGGCAGCTGATCGCCGTCAGCGTGGTTCACTTTTTGCTCGGATTCGAGTTTCCGTTCGGCCTCTGCCTGTTGCTCATAGCAGCTTCGGCGTGGCTCAACGTTTTTCTGAGCGTCCGCTATCCCACGCGGCACAGGCTGGGTGCTACGTTCGCAACGATTCTGCTCGCCTACGACATCCTGCAGCTCGTGGGGCTGCTTTATCTGACAGGGGGTGTCGAGAACCCGTTCGCTGTCCTCATCGTGGGGCCCGTGACCGTGTCGGCCGCCACGCTTCCCCCGATCAACACGGTGCTCCTGGGCGGGCTGGCGCTCGCTGCGACGACCTCTCTGCTGCTGAACCATTGGCCTCTGCCGTGGCAGCCGTATGAGCTTCTGGCCCTGCCGATGGTCTACAAGGTCGGCCAGCTTGCCGCCGTCACCGCAACCATGATGTTCCTGGCATTCTACGTTTGGCGCCTGTCCAAGGAAGCGCGGCAGATGTCGGCTGCATTGACCGCGACCGAGCTGGTCCTTGCGCGGGAACAGAAACTCCACGCCCTCGATGGACTCGCAGCGGCAGCCGCCCACGAACTCGGAACGCCGCTGGCGACCATCGTGCTCGTGACGAGCGAGCTGCAGAGGGACGTCGAACCCGGGACGCCGATGGCAGAGGACCTCGCGCTCCTGCGCAGCCAGGCGGACCGCTGCCGCGAGATCCTGCAGAAGCTGACGCGCCAGCCGAGCGAGCAGGATCCGCTCCACGCCACCCTTTCGGTGACTCAACTTCTTGAGGAAGCGGCCGAGCCCTACCGCAGCGCGGCGAAGGCCATCGAGATCTCATGCGGTCCGATGGAGGGTGTCGAAGGCTGGGCCGCCAAGGAGCCTGTCGGCGAGCGCCGTCCCGGCCTCATTTATGGTGTCGGCAATCTCGTGGAGAACGCGATCGATTTCGCGGCCAGCAAGGTCGAGATCACGGCGCGCTGGGACGGGAATTCCCTCGACATTGAAATTAAGGACGACGGCCCCGGCTTCCGCCCGGAGCTCCTGGAAACGCTCGGCGAGCCTTACGTGACGACCCGGCCTGCCGGAACTGGCGGACCCGGCAAGCGGGCAGCCGGCCTTGGACTCGGCTTCTTCATCGCCAAGACCCTGCTTGAGCGTTCCGGGGCGAACGTCTCCCTGGACAACAGGCAAGCACCGGAGCACGGTGCGATCGTCCGAATCAGCTGGGCGCGCGAGGTATTCGAGGCGATGATGCCAAGTGAGCAAGGCTCCCGAGCGGCCTAGCGGTAGCTGCAACCCGAAGTTTAGCCCTGGAAAAAAGGAACACAGGGCTTGGCTGCGGCATTTCGGCAATTATATGAGGGTCAGGAGATGAGTGCCGTGGCCGAAGAATTCGCATTTAGCAAAGAAGAGCTACCAGAGGATACTTCGCTCATCATCGTCGATGATGATCGGGCGTTCCTGCAGCGCCTTGGCCGCGCGATGGAACAGCGCGGGTTCGAGGTGAGGACGGCGCAGTCGATCGCCGAGGGCATGGAGTTGATCCGCCAGAAGGCGCCTGCCTTCGCGGTCGTAGACATGCGGCTTGAAGACGGCAACGGGCTCGACGTGATCGCCGAGCTGGCGCGCATCCGCCCGAACGCGCGCGCAATCGTGCTCACCGGGTACGGTAATATCGCGACCGCCGTTTCGGCTGTGAAGCTTGGCGCTGTGGACTACCTGGCTAAGCCGGCCGATGCGGACGACGTGACTGACGCTCTTCTCGCGCCGCCGAACGCAAAAGCGGCACCGCCGGAGAACCCCATGTCCGCGGACCGGGTTCGCTGGGAACACATCCAGCGCGTCTACGAGCTGTGCAACAGGAACGTCTCCGAGACGGCGCGGCGCCTCAATATGCACCGCCGGACGCTGCAACGCATCCTGGCCAAACGCGCACCCAAGTAAAGGGGCGCTAGAGAGACCGCCGGGTCGAGCGAGGCAGCTTATTCACCGCGCATCATTGTGCCGAGGGTGAGGCCCGGGTCGGCGAGGGCCTGCAAGCGCGCGGCTGCAGCGCGACCGAAGCGAAGCGCCATGGCACGGCGTCTTGGCGCGGTTAAGCGCAGATCTTGAGAGGAACGCACGATTTCACCGCCATAACGGTCGGCTACGATGAGTCCTGCGTCCTCGGGCAGAAGTTCCTGCGGAAACGACGGTGCAACGGCGAAGAAGAACCTGTCGCAGAACTCCCAATACTCAGGCCATTTCTGGTCCGAGCGAAAGTCCTCGACGCAGGACTTGATTTCAACGATCCAGAACTCACCCTTTTCCGAGAGGGCCACGACATCCGCGCGACGGCCGTTGGGAAGCGGCAGCTCGGAGAGGCTTGCAAGGCCGAGGCTCGCCATCACGCGGCCCACTCCACGGGCGATGTGCAATGCGGCTGTGGACTGCCGGCCATCAACGAGCGGTCCCTTACCTAGCCCGATCGGGGTTGTCATGCGTTCGCCATCGGTGGGTGACATTTCCGCAACTCTCGCGAGAGCCGACCGGTGGTGACTCTCGATTCAGCTTCTTCTCGTCGGCACTACCCTGACATACCGTGCGGGCCAAAGTGAACGATATGGGGAGCGCGTCATAATGTTCTTCAAACGGGCGCAACAGGGCAACAAGTCAACTCCGGCGGAGCCGCCGAAGGGCGAAGCAGAGCAAAAAGCGTCGCCGATCGCCGATCCGCATGAGCCGCTGCCTGCCGGCGAGCTGCGCCGCACGGTAGACCCAACGACGCTCGGTTTCGAGACCACCAACGACCTCGAGCCCATCAACGGGCTGATCGGCCAGGAGCGGGCCCTGCGCGCGATCCAGTTCGGCGCGAACATGAGGAGTCATGACTTCAACATGTTCGTGCTGGGACCTCCTGCGTCCGGCAAGAGCACGGCCGTCCGCACCTATCTCACCAAGAAGGCGGCCGAAATGCCGCCTCCCCCCGACTGGGTCTATGTCAACAACTTCGAGCATTTGAATCAGCCGCGAGCGTTGCGGCTGCCGGCCGGCCGCGGGCGCAAGCTGGCCGAGCTTATGGTCGCCGCCATTGACGAACTCCGCACGACGCTGCCCGCCATCTTCGAAAGCGAGGAGTACCAGGCCCGGCGCCGCGCCATTGAGGAGGAGTTCCGCTCAGGTCAGGAGGAAGCGTTCGAGGAGCTGAACCGCAAGGCTCAGGCGCAGAATATCGCGATCCTGAGGACCCCCATGGGGTTCGCCATGGCGCCTGTCCACGAGGGCCGTGTGGTCAAGCCGGAAGTGTTCAATGCGCTGCCCGAGGACATGCGCAAGAACGTCCAGGCGAAGATCGAAGCGCTTCAGAAGGAGTTGGAGGTCATCCTCGAGCGGGTCCCGAAATCGGACAAGCAGCGCCGCAACCAGCTGAGCGAGCTCAACCAGGAAATGGCCGAAGGTGCGGTGACCGAGGCGCTCGATGATGTAAGGGTCAACTTCTCCGATGTGCCCGAGGTGCTCGAATACCTGGACGCCGCGGGCAAGGACCTCATCCGCAACGTCGGCCTGTTCCTGGCCCAGCCCGAAGAAAACGAGCTCGTCAAGCAGACGGTTAATACCTCGCGGGATCCACGCTTCCGTCGCTATATGGTCAACGTGATCGTCGGCAACGGGGAGACCTCGCCCGGAGCGCCCGTCCTCGAGGAAATCAATCCGACGTATAGCAACCTCGTCGGACGGGTCGAACACATCGCCCAAATGGGGGCGTTGGTCACGGATTTCTTGCTGATCAAGCCAGGCGCGCTGCACAAGGCCAATGGGGGCTACCTGCTGATCGATGCGCGCAAGCTGCTGATGTCGCCGTTTGCGTGGGAAGCCCTGAAGAGGATCCTCAAGGCGCGCGAGATCCGTATCGAGCAGCCGCTCGAAAGCATGGGCATGGGAATGATTTCCACCCAGACGCTGGATCCAGAGCCCATTCCCCTCGACGTGAAGGTTGTGCTGTTCGGCGACCGCGAGCTCTACTATCTGCTCGCTGCCTACGACCCGGATTTCCGTGGCCTGTTCAAGGTCCAAGCGGATTTCGACGACACGATCGCCTGGTCCGACGAGAACAATCGAGCTTATGCGCGCGTGATCGCGTCAATCGTGAAAGAGCATAAGCTGAAGCCCGTCGATGCTTCAGGCGTCGCCCGCGTGATCGAGGAGGGCGCCCGGCTCGCGGATGATCGCGAAAAGCTGTCGATCGAGCTTGGCCGCATTTCCGATCTCGTTCGCGAGGCCGATTACTGGTCGAGCGAGGCTGGACGCGAGGTAACGACGCGCGCGGACGTGGAGCGCGCAATCACGGAAAGCATCCAGCGCGCCGACAGGCTGCGGGATCGGTCACAGGAGATCATCGGCCGCGACATCATCTTCATCGATACCGAGGGCTCGAAGGTCGGCCAGATCAACGGTCTGTCCGTCCTGCAACTCGGCACCTTCTCGTTCGGGCGCCCGAGCCGGATCACGGCCCGGGTACGTATGGGCCAGGGCCGGGTGGTCGATATCGAGCGCGAGGTGAAGCTTGGTGGCCCGCTGCACTCCAAAGGCGTCATGATCCTTTGGGGCTATCTTGCGGGGCGTTACGCCGAGGATGTACCATTGGCGCTGGCGGCGACGCTCGTCTTCGAGCAGTCCTACGGAGGTGTCGATGGCGATAGCGCCTCCTCTACGGAGCTTTACGCGCTGCTCTCGGCGCTCTCCGAAGTGCCCGTCAAGCAGGGTCTTGCCGTTACAGGCTCGGTGAACCAGAGGGGAGAAGTGCAGGCAATCGGCGGAGTCAACGAGAAGATCGAAGGCTTCTTCGATATCTGCAAGGCGCGCGGGCTGACGGGAGACCAGGGTGTCCTCATCCCCAAGTCCAATGTCCAGCATCTCATGCTGCGCGAGGACGTGGTCGAGGCCGTGCGTGAGGGCAAGTTCGCGATCTACGCCGTGAGCCACGTCGATGAGGGCATGGAAATCTTGACGGGTCTCAAGGCGGGCGAGCGGGGCGAGAACGGAGAGTTCCCGTCGGGCACGATCAATAGACTGGTCGAGGACAAGCTGAAGCTCTTTGCCGAGCGCGCGAAAGCCTTCGGGCGTTCAAAGAGTGATTCTCAAGGTAGCGGGAAGTCTGCGTGATGATTGCGCATGTCGCCGAGGCTGCAGAGGCGCGGGGCCGCGTCGTCCTGCAGCTGCGCACGGCAAACCCGAGCTCGGTGGCAATCGAAGCCGCTCTTCGGGTCGCGCAA
>Ga0180220_1000718_pt1 | contig 30948 bp, 25 predicted proteins | sample eDN5th37CBELigBY_FD_151335 | JGI IMG/M metagenome (GOLD analysis project Ga0180220, IMG submission 151335) | Enriched backyard soil microbial communities from Emeryville, California, USA - eDNA 5th pass 37_C BE-Lig BY (version 2) (version 2) | ecosystem: Environmental > Terrestrial > Soil >... | reverse complement strand
TTCGTCGCCGCACCACGGCAAGTTCGCCGCCGTCCCGACGCCGCGCCGACATGAGGTCGCCGACGCCACACCATCGGGATGAAAGGATACTCGTCGCACATGACAGCCCGACCCTCCATCCTCGCCGCGATCCTGCTCCCGCTCGCCCCGGTGCTCGCCGCCGCCTCGGGGCCGGCATCGCCTGCTCCGGCCCTCGCCGTGGCGCCCGCGCCCGCCGACGCGCCTACGCCGCAGTCACCCGACCCCGCCTTCGCCACCGCAGCGCCTGCGTCCACCGCCGCGACCGAGCCCGCCTCCGAGGAGGCCGCCGACGACCGCCTCGTCCTCGGCAGCCTGAAGCTGAAGATCTCCGGCGTGATCTTCGCGCTCTGGGCCCGCGAGCTCGCCCTGGCCAACCAGCCCGACCACACGGCGGGCGCCAACCGCTTCGACGTGACCCGCGCCTACGTCAACATCGAGCCGCGCATCACGGAGACCATCTCTCTGCGGATCACGCCCGACGTCACCCGGGTCTCCGCCGCCGGCACCAGCCTCGACGGCAACCTCGCGCTGCGCCTCAAGTACGGCTACGTCCAGTTCGACGACGTCCTCCTCGGCGCCCGGGTGAGGGGCGGGATGCAGCCCACCCCCATCGTCGACTTCACCGACTCGGTCTGGGGCTACCGGGTGCTGGGACCCTCCCCCTTCGAGATCTTCGGCGGCTCGCCGTCCTCCGACCTCGGCGCCGGCGTCGGCGGCAAGCAGCTCGGCGGCGCCCTCGAATACGCGCTCCTCGCGTCGAACGGCGAGGGCTACACGAAGGCCGAACAGTCCGCCCGGGACGCGGCCCGCTACAAGGACGTCGCCGGACGCGTCACCCTCGCCCCCTTCGCCGAGGCGAGCGGCGCGCTGCGGAAGCTCCGGCTGACGGCCATGGCCCAGTACGGGATTGTGCGGGCGACGCCGGACGGAAACCACGTCGATCGCGCCCGCCTCTACGGCCTCGCCTCCTGGGAGGGTGGCCTGGGCACCCTCGGCGCGGGCGGCGGCCCCACCTGGGATCACGACGCCCGCGAGGAGGGCGGCGTCCGCCTCCGCAACGGCCTGCTCCTCACCGCCTTCGGCTGGGTGAACCTGCCCCTGAACCTGCGGCTGGTCGGTCGCTACGACTGGTTCGACCCCAACCTCGACGAGGAGGCGCAGGCGCTCACCCACCCAGCCGGCAGGACGACCCGGCTCATCGCCGGCCTGGCCTACCGCTTTACCGACGAGGTCCAGGTGATCGCCGACTACCAGCGCTTCGGCTACGAGCACCCCTCCGGCACGAAGGCGACCGATCCCGGGACCACCGCCTACCTCCACCTCGAAGCGAAGTACTGAGCCCCCACTCGTTTCCGTTTCGTCACACGAATGTCACACGGCGCGCCTAGGGTGCGCCGCGAAAGAGGAGCCCACCATGACCCTCAGACTCATCCCCGCTCTCACCCTCTCCGCGCTCCTGGTGGCTTGCTCCAGCAAGTCGAAGGACGATGAGGGTGGCGCCACGCCGGCCCGCGCGGCGGCGGTGACCATCAAGGGCTCGGACACGATGATCCTCTTGGCGCAGCGCCTCGCCGAGCGTTTCATGGAGGCGAACGACGGGCATCCGGTGCAGGTGACGGGCGGGGGCAGCGGCACCGGCATCGCCGCCCTCATCAACGGCACCACCGACATCGCCAACGCCTCCCGCGCGATGAAGCCCGCGGAGGAGTCGCAGGTGCAGCAGCGGCGCGGCAAGCCCGCCGTCGAGCACGCCGTCGCGCTCGACGGGATCGCCGTCTACGTCCACGAGAGCAACCCCCTCCCCTCGATCACCCTCGCGCAGCTCAAGGCGATCTACGAGGGCGAGGTCCGCAACTGGAAGGACGTCGGCGGCCCCGACGCCCGCATCGTCCTCTACGGCCGCGAGAACAACTCCGGCACCTACGCCTACTTCAAGGAGCACGTCCTCGACGACGAGGACTTCACCGCCGACACCCAGACGCTCCCCGGTACCGCCGCGGTGGTGAACGCGGTGGCCAAGGACGTCCGCGCCATCGGCTACGGCGGCATCGCCTTCGGCAAGGGCATCCGGGCGATCCCGGTGAAGACCGACGACGCCGCGAAGGCGGTGGCGCCCACCCTCGAGACCGTCACCGACGGCAGCTACCCCATCAGCCGCAAGCTCTTCATGTACACGGCGGGCGAGCCCACCGGGAACGTGAAGGCGTTCCTCGACTTCGCCCTCTCCGAGGAGGGCCAGTCCCTCGCCGTCGCCGCCGGCTACTATCCGCTGGCCAGGAAGGCGGGCGGCCCCGCGAATGTCGCCCAGTAGGACCACCGCCTTGCGAACCGAGGAGGGAGCGGTGCCCGCAACCAGGGAATCGGGGATCGGCATCGCGGCCCGACCCGCGCCCAGGCCGCGATCGTCTCCCGGTTACGCGAGGCGGCGCGCCGTCGACGCCGTCGCCCGCTGGATCATCGCCGCGATCGCCACCGCCGCCATCGCGGCGGTGGCGCTGATCTTCCTCTTCGTCGCGAAGGAAGCGCTCCCCGTCTTCACGTCACCCGAGGTGCACGAGGAGGTGACGATCGAGCGCATGGTGCTGCCCCAGGCGTGGAAGGAGGGCGCCACGCCGTCCTTCTCGTGGCAGCCCGTGTCCAAGGTGCCCAAGTACAGCCTGGCGCCGCTCGTGGTGGGCACCTTCAAGGTGACGCTGATCGCCCTGATCTTCGCGGTGCCGATCGCGGTGCTGGCGGCACTCTTCTCCGCGGAGTTCGCGCCGCCCCGCGTCCGCGAGACGCTGAAGCCGGCCATCGAGCTCCTCGCCGGCATCCCGTCGGTGGTCCTCGGCTTCTTCGCGCTGATGGTCCTCGCCACCTTCTTTCAGGACACCTTCGGCTTCACCTTCCGCCTCAACGCGATCGTCGCCGGCGTGGGCCTCGCCCTCACCATCGTCCCGGTGGTCTTCACCGTGAGCGAGGACGCCCTCACAACCGTGCCCAAGGCCTACCGCGAGGCGGCGCTGGCGCTGGGCGCGTCCCGGGCCCGCACCGCCTGGTCGGTGGTCCTCCCCGCCGCCACCCCCGGCATCTTCGCCGCCATCGTCCTCGGCTTCGGCCGGGCCATGGGGGAGACGATGATCGTGCTCATGGCCTCGGGGAACGCCGCCATCCTCTCCGCGGATCCCGCGGTGTCGGTGCGCACCATCCCCGCCACCATCGCGGCGGAGATGGGCGAGGTGGTGGTCGGCGGCGCCCACTGGTCGGTGCTCTTCTTCCTGGGGAGCCTCCTCTTCCTCGTGACCCTGGTCTTCAACGGCCTCGGCGGCTGGTACGTCGGCCGGCTGCGCCGCAAGGTGGGAGGAACCTCTTGACGCGCCTCACCCCGCACCAGCGCGCCAACTTCGCCTTCGGCGCGTTCTCGGGCTCCGCCGCCCTCGTGATCGTCGCGGTGCTGGCCTTCATCGTCTGGGACGTCCTCTCCCTCGGCCTCCCCCAGATGTCCTGGGAGTTCGTCTCCGCCCCGCCCCGGGACGGCATGACCGCCGGCGGGATCTTTCCCGCGATCTTCGGCACGGTCCTCCTCGTGCTGATCATGACCGCCGCGGTGATCCCGGTGGGTGTCGTCACCGCCGTATTCCTCTTCGAGTACGCCCGGCCGGACGCCTTCTTCGCCCGCGCGGTGCGCAGCGCCGTCTACAACCTCGCCGGCGTCCCCTCGATCGTCTTCGGCCTCTTCGGGGTCGGCTTCTTCATCCAGTTCGTCGGCGGCAACCTCGACCGGCTCTTCTCGGACGGACGGGTGGTGTGGGGCCAGCCCGCCATCCTCTGGGCCGCCCTCACCCTCGCCGTCCTCACCCTGCCCGTGGTGATCGTCGCCACCGAGGAGGCGCTGCGCGCCGTGCCCCGCGAGCATCGGGAGGCGGCCCTCGCCCTGGGGAGCACGCGCTTCGAGGCGCTGTGGAGGGTCGTCCTGCCCCAGGCGGTGCCGGGGATCCTCACCGGCGCGATCCTGGCGGTGGCCCGCGGCGCCGGGGAGACCGCGCCGATCCTCTTCACCGGCGCCGCCTACTTCCTCCCCCACCTCCCGACCAGCGGCCACGATCAGTTCATGCACCTGGGCTACCACGTGTACGTGCTCGCCACCCAGTCCCCCGACATCGAGGCGACCAAGCCCATCCTCTACGGGACCGTGCTCGTGCTTCTCCTGGTCACCGTGATCCTCAACCTCGTCGCCATCGGCCTGCGCAGCCGCCTGCGCAAGCGGCGATCGTGACCTCGGGTGGAATGACGATGCACCTTCAGGCCCCCCTCGAAGCCAAGCTCGCCTCCGAGAAGCTCGAGCTCTACTACGGCGAGAAGCGCGCCCTCCACGGGATCGACATCGAGATCCCCGAGCGCCGCGTCACCGCCCTCATCGGCCCCTCCGGCTGCGGCAAGTCCACCTTCCTGCGCTGCTTCAACCGGATGAACGACCTCATCCCCGGCGTGCGCATCGTGGGCAGGGCGACCCTGGACGGCGTCGATCTCTACGGCCGCGGCGTCGACGTGGTGGAGCTGCGCCGGCGGGTGGGCATGGTCTTCCAGAAGTCGAACCCGTTCCCCAAGACCATCTGGGAGAACGTGGCCTTCGGCCCTCGCATCCTCGGCGAGAAGAACAAGGCCCGGCTCGACGAGGTGGTGGAGCGCTCGCTGCGGGCCGCGGCGCTCTGGGACGACGTGAAGGATCGCTTGCAGGCGTCGGCGCTGGGTCTGTCCGGCGGGCAGCAGCAGCGCCTCTGCATCGCCAGGGCCCTCGCGGTGGAGCCCGAGGTCCTCCTCATGGACGAGCCGGCCAGCGCCCTCGATCCGATCGCCACCGCCCGGATCGAGGAGCTCATCCACGGGCTCAAGACCCGCTACACCATCGTCATCGTCACTCACAGCATGCAGCAGGCGGCCCGGGTGAGCGACTTCACCGCGTTCTTCTACATGGGCGAGCTGGTGGAGTTCGGCGAGACGGAGACCATCTTCACCAACCCGACCGAGCGGCGTACCGAGGATTACGTCACCGGCCGGTTCGGCTAGACTCGAACCTCGAAGTGCAGGGAAGCCGTGGCTGCGAGAAGACGCAAAGAGGGCACGCCCACGAAGCGCCGGACCGGCGCAGGGCTCGGCGACGAGCGCTCCGGGAGCGACATGTACCACACGGACAAGGCATTCGAGGCGGAGCTGACGGAGCTGCGGGAGAAGCTCCTCACGGTGGGCGGCATCGTCGAGCAGGCGATCGTGCGTTCGGTGCGCGCCCTCGCCGAGCGGGACTCGAACCTCGCCCGCGAGGTGATCGAGAACGACCGCCGGGTCAACCTGCTCGAGGTCGAGATCGACGAGCTCTCCATCCGCATGCTCGCGCTGCGACAGCCGGCGGCGTCCGACCTGCGGTTCATCACCCTGGCGCTCAAGATCGTCACCGACCTGGAGCGGATCGGCGATCTCGCGGTCAACGTCGCGGAGCGGGCGATGGAGCTCAACGAGGAGGCGCCGATCCGCCCCTACGTGGACATCCCCCGCATGGCGGAGATCGCCGAGAAGATGCTCACCATGGCCCTCGACGCGTTCGTCGCCAGCGACGCCGCGAAGGCCCGCGCCGTCCTCGCCCGGGACGACGAGGTGGACGAGCTCTACCACACGGTCTTCTCCGAGCTGGTCGAGCTGATGAAGGAAGACCCGGGGATCACCAAGCGGGCCATGGCGATCCTCTTCATCGCCAAGCACCTCGAGCGCATCGCCGACCACGCCACCAACGTGGCGGAGATGGTGATCTACTTCGTCGAGGGTCGCGACGTGCGCCACCCCCGCAGCCGCGAGACCCCCGGCGCCGAGGGCTGATCCGCGCCGCCCGCCACCGATCGCTGGTAGGATCCCCGTCCTCCGTGGGTGAGATCCTCCGCACGATCGCCGCAGACGCGAGGGCCTGGTGCCAGGGCCGCAACTGGCTCGTGCGCGCGCCCCTCGTGGCGTGGGGTGCGTGGATCCTGCTGCACCACCTCCGCTCCCCCGACTACGCCAGCTTCTTCGCGGGCCTGAACCTCGGGATCCACGAGCTCGGGCACGTCGTCTTCATGCCCCTCGGTCAGACGATGGGCGTGCTGGGCGGATCGCTGGCGCAGGTGCTCGCCCCGCTGGCCTCGTGCCTCGTCTTCCTCCGCCAGCGGGACTGGTTCGCGATCTCCTTCTGCTTCCTGTGGCTGGGCGCGAGCCTCTTCGAGCTCGCCCGCTACGTGGGCGACGCCCGCGCCCTGGAGCTGCCTCTGGTGTCGCCCTTCGGCGGCGACCCGATCCACGACTGGCACTACCTGCTCGCCGGCGCCGGGCTCCTGCGCTGGGACGGGACCTTCGCGATGCTCCTGCGCGCCTGCGCCGCCGCCTCGATCCTGGTCTTCCTCGCGGCGGCGCTCTGGCTCCTCGTGCAGATGGCGCGTTCCGGCCGCACCGGCCGCGGCGCGACGACGGCGCCGTTTCCCTAGAGACCGCGCGTCCCCGCGGCGGGGGCGTCGTTCAGGGCCTGGGGATCTCCTCCGAGGTGGCGTCGCCGTAGCCCGGGGGCGGCACGAAGTTGGCGCGGACCCAATCCCAGCCGGTGGGAGGGAGAAGCGCGGAGAACTTCCCGTTCTCCAGCGGCAAGGTCCGGTTCTCGAGCCCTCCCGGGCCACCGATCGTCAGGATGACCGAGCCCGACGGCGGGTACGCGCCCCCATTCTTCACCACCACGCTTCCGCCGACCTTCACCTCCCCTCCCACGTCGACCGCCTGAAGTCCCCCGAACTGGACGGCACGCCCCTCGACCACCACGATCTGGTTCCCGCCGAGGAGCCTCGTGGAGTCGTAGACCTCGTCGGGGAGCAAGTGGGCCTCCACGATCAGCCGGTTGGGCTCATGGCGCGCGTCCGGGTCGAAGTGCCCGTCGGCGTCCGTTCCGACGAACTCGGACATGACGAGCACCTCCCTCGAAGCCCCCGCGGCGAGCCGCATCCAGGAATGCTCGACGAAGGACCGATAAAGCGCGTTCGTCTGCGACACCGCCACCTCGATGATCCGCTCGGCATCGGTGGGGTTGGCGATGACCAGCTTCTGCGCGACCCGGGTGGAAGGAGAAGCGGTCTCGGAGATCATCCGCTGGAGGTTGCTGCGCGCCTGGTTGTTGCTCTTCGTGACCTCCACGATCGGTGGATTCGAGCCGGGTACTTCATAGAAACCGTCGCGGTTCCCGACGATGGTGGCACGAACGCAATGATGGTTTCGGGGAAGCACGGCTCCGCCATCCGGAACCCATGGATCGCTGACGAACGTCCGTCGACCCATTTTCGGGATGTCTCCGCTCACCAGCTCCCCGATCTGGGTCCAGTCTCCGTCTACGCCCGCACGAGTGAACTCGAATTTGACCTGCACCCCGGGCGCGTCCACCTCACCTTCATTCGTGATGTTCGCTACAAGCCAATTTGGATTGTCCGCAAAGGCATCGTACTTCCATTCCTCGTCGATCCACTCCGTACCATTCCAGTTCCGCGCGTTGCGCACGAAGAGATCAGGGCTGTGATACGACCGATCCTCCCCGCGAATCGAGATTTCGGGCCGCAATGAGGTTCCCTTGATGACGTTGACTTGACCAAAGAACAATGAGTGTATCCGGAGCGCCAAGGGGTTGGTCGGATCGGTCGGATCGCTGGCCCAGAATTCCATCCCATCGTCCAAGATTGGACCGTCGCCCCATGGGGGCGCCATCGTGACAATCGGAAGGATGTGCCCCTCCACCTCCGTTACGAGCGCAACTCGGTCGTTGGGAAGAGCCTGATCCGCCATGTACTGGAAGGGATCCTCCGCTTGACGGAGCTCGACCATGTAGTTGTGCCTGGCGCCCAAGCGGATCTCGAGGGCCGAGAATTTCGACGGCGGAGGGTCCCACGTCGCCCAGGCGCTCGGATGAAGGTCGACGATTTCGTTGGTCGCGGCGGACGCCTGGAGCCGGATGCACTTGATCTTCTCTTTCTCGATCCACCCCATTCGGATCTTTTGCGCCATCGTAAAATGAGGAACCTCGCCGTGATCTGCCATGAGATCCCATTTACTGACCGATGTCCGCTGGCTGTACCACCCGTCCAGCGCATTTTGGTACAAGTCTGGAAGTCCAAGCGCGTGACCAATTTCATGGGCCGCCACCGAATATCTCGTTCCTCCGGGACGATCGCCCTCTGCCGGCATCACGATGGACCGCACCGCGATTCCAAGATGAAGGTCTGACGGAATATACTTCCAATGGTAGTATGCAGGCCAAGGGAAACGGACGTCATCAGGACTAGCCACCGCGAAAATGACGATGTCGCCTCGCGAAATGCCAGCCAGCCCTTTTGCATGGAGGGCCGCTTGGTAATGGAACTTCGGCTTGGCGTGATATTTCTTGATATCCAGCTCGAAGTAGTCCGACCACTCCCCAGGAAGGCTCGCGATGGTGGGATTCCCCGAACCATCTCGAACTACTTCGCCGCTCAGGGTCAGTCTCCCCGAAGAGACTTCATCGAAATATTTGGAGGTCGAAGGGTTCCCCGTTTGGTCGAGGCCTGAAAAGAGATGCCTTTCCCAATCTTCTGCCAGGCTCATTGCCGTTGCCGGGTCCAACCTCGCCGAAGCAGTGTCGACGAAAAGGACTGCCACACTTTGTTGACCAAGGGCAGGATCCCCCACTGCGGCTCGCAGGGGCCAGAGAGATCCTCTTCCTCTTCGTCCTCCCAGGGATCCCGTGACGGTCCCTGCCGCGATCCATCCCAGATTGCGAGCGGCGGTCCCAGGTCGGGATCGTCCCATTCCAGGGTGACTTCGTACGACGCCGTCCCGACCAGATCGTCCGCGCCGGAGATCGCCTCCAGCGAATAGGTACCGGGTCTCCATCCTGCCGCTAGGAGGAAAGTCGGACGTGCCGGCTCGAACGAGAAATCCTTCGACTGGGAGACGAAGCCTCCTTCCGGCTCCACCACTTGGAAGGAGAGTTCGTCGAACTTTAGTCCGGAGCCTGAATCTATCGAGACGTCGACGTAGGAGAAGCTTCCGACGTGGACTTTGGGCTCTCTGACCTGCATCGTGACCAGCTCGCCGAGATACCGTCGGTGCCGCCCGATTTCTGGTGGTTCCGAGAGCGAGCAGCCCGTGACGAGAATCCACGCGAGGGCGATAGAGACATAGGCGAGCGACCCCGGGGAACGAAGCCTCCTGCACAGAAACTCGACGGACTTCGACATGTCACACCCCCTAGGTGCGGCAATCATCCTCCCTCTTACCGCACGGCCCTTCCACCCCCGCTTGGGGCGCGGCCGACGAAGCGCTGCGCCGCGGGAGGGGCGCGGCCCCTCCGCAGGCCGGCGTCGCTACTCCTTCACCACCGCGAAGCGGAAGTTCGGGTAGCCGGCCATCGCCGCGGTCTTCATCACGGGCGCCAGCAGGGTGAAGGGCGCCGTCTTGTCCGCGAGCAGGAAGACGACGTCGTCGTCCTTCGACAGCCCGGCGGTCTCCGCCTGCCGCGCCGCGCGCAGCGTGTTGAGGCGGTCGTAGATGGGGACGATCTTCTCGCCCTCCTTGGGGGCGTCGATCTGGCCGTTCACCACCCGCGCCACCGGCACGTGGTCGATGAGGATCTCGTCGGCGGTGATCGCCACCGCCACCGACAGCTCGATCTCCGCCTTGGTGCTCGAGGTGGGGAGCTGGATCCGATCGGCGTTCTTCACCTGCACCTCCTGGGCGACGAAGCCGACCATCAGGAAGAAGAGGAGGTTGGTGAGGACGTCGATGAGCGCCACTAGGTTGAGCGGGACGTCGTATTCGTTGGCACCGCCAGAGGACATCGCTGGCTCCTACTCGGCCGGCTCGGCCTTGACCAGATCGGCGACCACCACCTTGGGCAGCACGCGGATCCTCTTTCCGCCTTCGGTGTGCTCGCGGGCGGCGTCCATGATGCGGATGATCTCCTCGTAGACCGTCGTCTCGCTCGGCACGATCATCAGCGTGTCGCTGGCCGGGAAGTCGAGCTTGATCTGGTAGAGGAGCGCCTTCAGCTTCTCGTTGTCGTACTTCCCGTTCACCTTGGGGAGCACCTTGCGGTGGGCGTCCAGCCTCTCCTGCTCCACGAGCTCGTTCGAGATGGAGAGCCGGTACTCGTCCGGCATCACCCGGAGGTTCACCATCACCGAGTCGGCCTTCGGCGGGGCGCCCGGCGAGTCGGACTGGACCGGCACGGAGACCGCCACGAAGGAGATCACCGCCGCGCCGAAGGACGCCATCAGGAAGAAGAGGATGTTGCTCATCACGTCCATCAGCGGCGTGAGGTTCAGGTCGACCGAGATGTCGTCTGAACCCTCGCTGCCGAAGACGGACGAGCCTCCGCCGAAGGCGCGCTTGGCGGAGCCGCCGAAGGCGCTCATCGTCAGGCGGCCCTGTCGTCGTTGTTGAGCGCCTGGCGGAGCAGGAGCGTGTCCACCAGCTTGGCGGACCCGATCTCCATCTGGCCGATCACCTTGTTCTGCCGCCCGAGGATCACCATGTAGGCGGCGATGATCACCACGGCCACCACGAGGCCGAAGTAGGTGTTGTAGAAGGCGATGGAGATACCCTTCGACAGCGCCGCCTGCCGGGTGGCGGCGTCGCCGCCCTCCATGCCGCTGAACGACTCGATCAGGCCGCGGATGGTGCCGATGAGGCCGAGCAGCGTCGCCATGTTGGAGAGCTGCGGCATGTAGGCCGTGCCCTTGCGGACCTTCGGGATCTCGTCCACCGCCGCCGCCTCGACCGCCCGGCGGATCTCGCGCTCGGAGCGGTTGGCCCGGGTGAGGGCCGCCTTGAAGATCGCGTTGAGGGGGTGGTCCTTCGTCCCGCACACCTGGATCGCCTTGGCGTAGCTGCCCGACTCCACGAAGCCGAGCACCTGCCGCAGCATGTCGTCGACGCTCCCGCCGTACTTGATCCAGAGGCTGTGGAAGCGCTGGGCCGAGAGGGCGATGCCCACCAGGAGGACGGCCATGTTCGCGAACAGAAAGGGTTCGCCGGACTTGATTAGTTCGAGCACGCTTGCGCTCCCTGCAGGGTCGGTTTGAAAGAAATCTTTGAAAATTATCGTAGAGTGGGATGGTAACCCTGTCAAAAGTTGTACGGTGGTTCCCATGAGATCCTGCTTCGTGGCGCTCCTCGCGCTGCTCGTCACCGCTTGCGAGACGTCGAAGCCTCCCATCCCCATCCCCAACGACGGCGCGCCCATCCAGGGCGCCTTCTTCCGGCCCGTGGACGCGCCCGACGCGCCGGCCGGCAACCTCTTCTCGGTCTGGGGCGACCGCGACGGCGTCGTCTGGGCCGTGGGGGAGAAGGGCCTCGTCGCCAGGCTCCACGAGGGGCGCTGGGAGGTGGCGGAGCCGCTCACCGACGAGGACCTGCGCAGCGTGTGGGGTCGGGCCGCGGACGACGTCTGGGTGGTGGGCACCAGGGGCACCATCCTCCATTACTCGAAGCGAACGCCCCTCCCCGAGGAGGATCCCGACGAGATCCTCCCGGAGTGGAGGCTCGAGCCCTCGCCCACCGACCTCGATCTGAACGCCGTGGCCGGCGGCGGCGGCAGGCTCTACGCCGTGGGCCAGAGCGGGACGATCCTCTCCCACGACGAGGAGGCGGGGTGGACGCTGCTCGAGGACGGCCCCACCCTGGAGACCATCAACGGCCTCTTCGTGGACGGCGGCGGCCGCGCCGTGGCGGTGGGCAACCTGGGGCTGCTGCTCCGCTCCACCGAGGACGGCGGCTGGTCGCGCCAGCGCATCGACGGCGTCAACCAGCCGCTACGGGCGGTATGGGGGATCGACGCCGATCGCTTCTACGCCGTGGGCCTGGACGGGATCATCCTCCGGGCGAACGGCGACGAGGAGCTGGAGCCGATCCCGGGATCCCCGAAGGTCTTCCTCCGAGGGATCTTCGGCACGTCCATGGGCAACGCCTGGATCGTGGGCTGGGGCGGCACCGTCCTCCACCTGAACGGCAGCCGCGCGACGCCGATCGATCCCGCCGCCACCGACCGCCGCCTCGAGGCCGTGTGGGGCCGCTGGGTGGTGGATCCCGAGACGGAGGAGTCGAGGCCGCTCTTCCACCTCGTGGGTGTGAACGGCACCGTGCTGTACGGCCCCTGATCGCGGGCCGAGACACCGCTCGCGGGGCGAACCGAGCCACCCGAGCTCGACGTCGTCGCGGGGGCGGCGGCCCGCCCTGCGATCCGGCGCCCTTGCCCTCCGGCGCCACGCCGGGGCCCGAGGCTACTCAGTCGCCGAAGAGCAGCAGGTCGCGATCCTCGACGGCGATCCTCCGCCCCTTCGTCGCGTCGGGATCGTACTCCACCGGGAAGGTGGCCACCCGCACCACGCCGGCGCCGGTGGGGTTGTTGCTCGGCACCTCGGAGAGGAAGACGTCCACGAAGTTCGTGCCGGCGGGGGTGCCGTCGTCCAGCTCGAGGGTCGGCACCAGGCGCACGTTGTACACGGCGAAGTCGAGGCAGAACCGCTCGCTGCGGCGCAGGAGCACGTCGTCGCGCACCGCCTTGCGGGGGAGAAGGTCCACGTAGACCTCCACCTCGAGCTCCAGCGGCGCCTCCTCCGAGGCGCTGGCGGAGGGGAGAAGGTATCGGCCGTCCTTGCCCACCGCCACCCCCTGGCCCCGGCCGCGATCGGGGCCGTCGCCGGCGCGATCCTCCGGTGCCCGCCAGGAGAGCCAGCCGGGGTTCTTCGCCGAGATCGGCGCCGACGGATCCGCCGGCGGCTCCCAGAAGACCGTGCCCCGCCCCTCGGGCGTGTCATCGGAGGCGCGCGTCGCGGTGGTCCCGGTGACGTTCCACGGCTGCGTGGGCGAGACCACCGACGTCTGCCGCTCGTTCTTGATCTCGTAGCGATAGGCCCGCTCGAAGGCCCGATCCCGGGAGAGCGGATCCCGGTGCATGCGCAGCTCGTCCACGTTCGAGAAGCCGTCGGCGTCGGTGTCCTCGAGGGCGTCGTCGTGGATGGGGTTGGTGCCGTAGACGAGCTCGAGCAGGTCGGGGATCCCGTCGTGATCCGAGTCGAAGAGGGTCGCCTCGGTGCGCAGGAGCGCCTCCTCGCAATCCGTGAGGCCGTCGCCGTCGCCGTCCCTGTCGGGCGGGAACGCCGCCGGGTTGCCGCTGCCGGGGAGCGGGCACTCCTTCGGCCAGTTGCCGTCGGGATCGGTGAGCTCGTTGCGGAGCGGATCGAGCCCCTGGGAGCGGAGCATGTGCTCCACCAGGTCCGAGAGGTCGTCGCCGTCGGTGTCGCGCGTCGTGGGCGAGGTCCCCAGCTCGAGCTCGATCCGGTCGGGGAGGCCGTCGCCGTCGCTGTCCACCTCGATCCCCGAGGGCCCCGCGTGGGCGTTGCGGTTGGTGACGATGAGCTGGCGCCTGCGGAAGACCGCCTCGGTGCTGCGCAGGTCCACCGACGAGAAGAGGCAGCCGACGCCGCCGCTCTCGTCGCCGCAGATCGCGGGGCCCGGGAACCGGTACAGCGTGCCGCCGCCCACCATCGTCATCTCGCCGAGCAGCGAGACCGCGGTGGAGTCGTCCACCGAGCCCGGCATCGAGGCCAGGTCCGGATCCCGCTGGTAGATCGCGTGGAAGTGGAACTCCTGGACGCCGGCCTCCCGCGCGAAGTCGCGCATACCGCGCACCAGCTTGGAGTACTGGGCCCGCTCGCAGTCCTGGGGCGCCGGCGTCATCCCGCTGCAGAACGCCTCCTCGTACCGTGAGACGCAGGTCTGGCCGGTGAGGGCGGGGCTGCGGCTCGCGCACCACTCCTGCCGAAGGGAATGGGTGGGCGCGCCGTTGGTGAAGAGGACCACCACGTACTTGGTGCGCGAGCGCTTGCCGATGCTGGTGGTGAGGATGTCGCCGGTGATCACGCTCTCCGCCAGCGACAGCGCCTCGCTCCAGTCGCGGCCGCTGCCAGCCGCGTGGGTGCACTGCACGCCGAGGGCTGCGTCCTCGAGGCTGCGGGTGAAGCCGTCGGGCGTGAGGTTCTGCAGGGAGCAGGGGGGGCGGCTCGAGGAGCCCTGCGTGCCGCTCGCCCGGGCGGAGTAGCGGATCACCGAGTAGCTCGTCTCCGGCCCCGCGTACGTGCGCAGGAGCCGCTCCACCGACGCCCCGCGCTGCGCCACGTACTCGGCGTCGCTCACCGAGGTGTCGACGAGGAGCAGCACCTTCACCGGAAAGCCCAGATCGTTGGGATCCGAGGTGCAGATGCTCCCCGAGAGCTCCACCTCGTTGGGCTCGAGCTGCCGCGCGTCGCCGTAGAGGGCCGCGTCGGTGCAGCCCAGCGCCAGGGCGGCGAAGAGGAGCGTGGGGGCGGCGCGGCGCATCGACTAGAACCCCGCCTCGAGCGTGGTCTCGAACGCGCCCTTGATGGTGCGCTGGCTGCCGTCGTCCATGCGGAAGCGGGCGTTGAAGCAGCCCGAGACCTCCTTCCCCTCCTCCAGATCCGACTCGAAGGTGACGGCGCCGGCCTCGATGCGCTCGGGGAACTGCGTCTCCGGCGACGTCACCCGGTAGATCGATCCGTCGCGCAAGGGGAAGGCCGCGCCCTTGCGAAAGCCGCGGACGTTGGCCACCACCTTGGTCACCACGTTCTCGCCGTGGAAGTACTCGACGGTCACCACCTCGTCGTCGATGCGACGGGCGCGGACGTCGTCCACCTCGATGTCGTAGAGCTCGGAGACGGAGCCGCCCAGCTCGTTCGGCGCCTCGCCGCAAGGCCCCGAGTCGCAGGCCGTGGCGAGGGCGCAGATCGCGGCGGCGGCGAGCAGGAGTCGCAGGCTCATGGCAGCTCTCCCCTGGCGAGGACGAGGCGCCTGAGCACCGTCCCCTCCTGTGCGTCGAAGTAGGATTCCTGGAAGAGGATCGCCGGGCGCCCCTCGGGGTCGAAGACCAGCGAGGTGGAGAGGCCCTCCTGTCGGCCCTCGTCGCTGCGGACCGTGACGGCCTTCCATCCGTCGCCCGTGCGGACGGCGAAGCGGAGCGCGTCGTCGGCGGCCGTGCAGTCGGCGCCCGACTGGCCCGCGGGCCCGCAGCGCCGGTAGGCCAGCGCGGGGTTTCCGTCGGCGTCGAACGCCAGCGACGGCGACAGCCCGGTGCGGCCGCGGTTGTCCACCACCTGCGGCGCCGCCCAGCCGTCGCCGCTGCGCTCCGCGTAGCGGACCACGCCCGCCTGGGGCTCGTGCCAGGCGAGCCCCACGATCGCCCCGGAGGCGGCGAGGGCGAGGGTCTCTCCCACCGGCGTGGTGGGCACCACCTTCTCCCGCGACCACGCGCCTCCCTCGAAGTGGAGCATCCAGATGCCCTCCGTGCTCACGTTCGGGATCGCGCTGGAGAGCTTGTGCTGGTTGTAGTGCGCGATGTGGACGCCGCCGGCGCCGTCCACCGCGAGGCGGGTGAACTGCCCGCCGCCGGAGGTGGCCTCGGCGGTCACCAGGCTCCCGTTCCACCAGAGCTGCAGATCCGCCTTCTCCTCGGCATCCACGCCGAAGCCGAAGTGGATGTCGCGGTAGGCGAGGAGCGGCGAGCCGTCCGCCATGCCCAGCGCCGGCCACAGGCCCACCACGTCGCCCCTGTTGCAGGCGTCCTGGTAGTCGGCGCAGAAGGCCACGTCCTCGTCGAAGATCATCGCGGGAACCGCGCCGTCGGCGTCGATGGTGGCGTGGGTCCACGAGCCCCCGCCGCGGGTGGAGAGGATCGAGTCGGTGCCGCCGCAGCGGTACTGGGCGGGCTGGCCGCCCATGTACGCGACCATGGGCGCGCCGGATCCGTCGAAGGCGAGCGACAGGCCCGTGGGCCTGCCCACGAGCTCCACCTCCGCCACCACCTCGGTGGCGAACGCGCCGTCCCGCTCCTCGCCGTAGACCACCTCCCACACGTCGGTGGGCGCGGGCTCCCGGTCGGGGAGCTGGCAGATCCCCTGCCGGCCGGTGTTGCGGTACCAGGCCGCGGCGAGGCCCCCGCCCGGCGCGACCCGCAGCTCGGCCTGGTGCCCGGTGTCCGCCTCGGCGTCGACGGTGGAGAAGGTCCAGGGCGACCCTCCCCCGGCCCCGCCGGCGCCGCCACCGGTCCCGCCGGTCCCCGGCTCGCCGATGGGCTCGGGCCGCTGCGCCTCGCAGGAGGCCAGCGCGAGGACGCCCGCGATCAAGGCGCAGGTGGTTCGCAGGTGCATAGCTCGCTCATCGGGTGGGTGAAGGGGCAGCTCTCGGGGCAGCCGGGCACCACGTTGGCCGTCATCTTCCAGGTGTAGCAGTGGTCGCCGTCGGGGTCCCAGTGGTCGAGGCCCGAGTCGTAGACCACCACGTGGTAATCCCCCTGGTCGTTCGCGTTGTAGACGTTGCACTCCCGCGCCTGGGTCCCGACGCAGGCGGCGTCGCCGAAGATCGGATCGGCCAGGGTGGACTCGGAGAAGGACGCCCGGGCGCCCATGTTCTCGTTCATGATGAACCAGGTGAGGTTCATGTCGCCGCCCGCCGGGCGGCTCACCTCCAACGTCATCCCGCAGTTCACCCGCCGCTTGGCGGGATCCGTCTCGTCGGGGGCCACGCAGGGGTTGCCGCCCTGGATGCGGAACACGTCCACGTCGGCGGTGAAGCCGATGCAGCCGAAGCCGGAGGCCTCCTTGGCGATCACCACCTCCTCGTCCGTGTCGTCGTCGATCTCCACCACGTCCTGCCACGGCGCCGGCGTCGCCCTCCCCTTGCCCCGCCGCAGGACGTCCTGGAGGTTGGTGACGTCGGTGTAGGGCATGTAGAAGTTGTTGAGGGTCCCGCCCCGCTCGTTGGGATCCGGATCCTCGCGGAGGGAGACCTTCAGCTCGTAGGTGCCGTCCGACCAGTCGTCGTCGCGGAAGTCGTGGATCAGGATCCACACCGGGCCGCGGAGGACCGGCTGCGAGAACGCGATCTGCTGGGACGATCGGGAGGTCGCCACCTCGCCGTACTGCACCACCCCGCAGCGTCCGCCGGCGCCCTCCGGCACGCAGACGGCGCCGCCCACGCACGCCTTCACGCCGCCCGCCTGCTGGCACTGGAACGACGGGCAGTCGGAGTCGGCGTTGCAGCTCTCCGCGCAGACGGACGCGCCGTCCGCCTCCCGGCACACGCCGGAGGCGCAGGACTTCCCGTCGGCGCAGGCCTTCGACGTGAGCAGGTAGTCGCAGGAGTCGGTCCCGGAGCAGGGCGACGCCTCGTGGCCGTAGACGAGATCCACCGCGAGGTCGAAGGCGCAGTCGTCGCACGTCACCTCGACGTCGAGGAGCTCGCCGGCGTCGGCGTCCACGCGGAACCAGTCCAGATCCCCCGGGGAGAAGATCGAGCCGGTGCGGGTGCCGCCGCGGCCGAGGGAGGTCGCGGCCGCAGGCGTGTCGTTCCGGGTCCCGACGTCGTTCGGATCGGGCTCGTCGACCAGCCGGACCTCGATGGTGTAGGGGACCTCGGGATCGGCCGCCGTCCCGTCGACGTCCTCCACCACCACGCAGACCTTGCCCGAGGTGGAGACGGCGCGGCGCAGGAGCACGTCGTTGGCGGCGCCGCGCAGCGGATCGGAGCGGGTGTCGAGGAACCTCCCCTCCGCGTCGTAGAGCGAGACCTGCAGGGCGACCTTGGTGGCCTCGGAGCGGGCCCGCACCTCGACCACCTGCGAGGCCTCCACGTCGAAGGAGAAGGCGTCGGTGTCCGCCTCGTACGAGATCGCGCCGCCGCCCGACTCGTCCAGCTCGGTCGCGTTCGCGCAGGAGTCGTTCGGCTCGTTGGGATCCGGTTCCGCCTCGGCCGTGACCTGGATCGTCCACGCGTTCCTCGCGTCGTCCGCCGCGTCGGCCGAGTCGCGGATCCGCACCAGGAAGGTGCCACCCTCGGCGCCCAGGAAGTGCCGCCGGCGCAGGATGGAGCGGCGATCGCTCGTGTCGGCGTCCGCCGCCGACGCCACCGGCGTCTCCAGGTCGCCCTCCCGGTAGATCTCGTACGCGAGGGAGACGGAGCTGATGGCCCCCTCCGAGTACCCGACCTCCATCGTCACCAGCGGCTGGCCCTGGGGGACGACGAAGCGGAACCAGTCCACGTCGCGCCGCGGGCAGGTGTGACCCGAGCGGCTCTCGCCCAGCTCGAGGTCCGCGGCGGAGGAGGGCTCGCGGTTCTCCCCGATCGTGCAGGGGATGCGGCCGTCCCGTCCGCCGGCGCCGCCCTCGCCGCCGTCGCCGCCCTCGGGATCCTCGCCGCCGCAGGCCGCGAGGGCGAGGAAGGCCGCCATCAGGATTCTTCTCGCGTACATCTCGCCTCTCATGGGGTCACGCAGTCGCGGGCGGGATCGAAGGCGTCGGGGTCGCCCACCACGCCCACCCGCTTGAAGTCGCTCTCCTGGAGGGACACCCGGCCGTTGCCCGGCCACTTCATGTCCTCGGGGAGCCGGTATCGCGCCCGCACGCACGCCATCCGGAACTCGCCGTAGTCGCCCGGCGCGTCGGCGGGGGCCTGGGCGAGCACGAGGTGGATCTCGTTCCACCCCTCGTCCAGGCCGGGGGTCGCCATGGTGGAGACCAGGGAGACGTTCGAGACGCTGAAGTCCCAGCACACCCGGCTCTCCCGGATCTCGGTCTGGCGCATGTCGTACCGGTAGCGCAGGAAGGCGGTCTGATCCGCGTCGGGGTGGTTGGGATCGGTGTGGTCCCGCACCTCGTCGCCGTTGGTGCGGCCATCTCGATCGAGATCGCCGAGCCGATCGTCGGCGATGGGGCTGGTGCCCGCCCTCACCTCGATCCAGTCGGGGATCCCGTCCGCGTCCGAGTCGATGAGCCGCGGGTTGGTGCCGAGGAAGCGCTCCTCGCAGTTGAGGAGCCCGTCCCCGTCGTCGTCCCTCCGGTTGAAGTCGTCGTCCTCGGTGACGGCGCAGTCTGCGTCCGTCGGATCCAGCGGATCGAAGCCGGCGTTGCGCAGGCGGTGCTCGAGGAAGTCGCCGAAGCCGTCGCCGTCGGTGTCGCGCAGGGTGGGATCGGTGCCGATCCGCAGCTCCTCCACGTCCGGGATGCCGTCGCCGTCGGAGTCCACGGCGAGCGCCGGATCGCGCAAGGGGAGCGCGTTCACGTTGGAGACGGTGAAGCGCTTCATGGTGAAGAGGCGGCGGAAGGAGGTGAAGTCGATGTCCAGGAAGTTGATCGACTCCCCGTTGGCCACGTTGCGGAAGGAGCCGTTGCCCACCCGCGCCATGTCGCGCAGGAGCGCCTCCGGCTGCCGCTGCAGCCAGGCGGGGGTGCGGCCCGACAGGTAGATGGTGTGGACGCGGAGCTCGGCGAGGCGCCGTTCGCGCTCCAGATCCTGGATGCGCTTCACCATCTCCATCGCCTCGTCCGGCGTGATGTAGGGGTCCGGCATGCCGTCCGAGAGGAAGATCATCACGTACTTGGAGCGGGCCCGCATCTTGTCGTCGGCCTGCTTCGTGTCGGTGACGATGGCCTGGTAGGCGAGATCCAGGGCGGCGGCGTAGTCGGTCTTCCCGCCGGCGAAGTTCAGGTTCGCGGCGGCGGCCACCACCGAGGCCACGTCCTCCGGCTCCACGATGGGGCGGAAGCCCTGGGTGGTGTCGGCCACCGTGCCGTTGAAGACGACGATGCCCACCTCGACGCCGGGGATCCCCGCGTAGTCGTCGATCACGTCGAGCACCGCCCGCAACCTGCCCGACTCGTTGTTGTTCGCCGGGTCGGGGGGATCGGTGACGTCCATCGACTGCGAGGTGTCGACGACGAAGAGGATCTTCACCGGGAACTCGACCGCGAGCGGATCCTCGGTGCAGAAGGATCCCGTCACGGTGAGCTTGTTGTCGATGGGCCGCTTGGGGGGAGGGGCCTGCCCGACCAGGTCGCTCTCGGTGCAAGCACCAAGCACCAGGAGCAATAGCCAGACGAGGTGCGAGCGAGGCTTCATGGGGCCTTGGACTCTAGCAGAGGATGTAAATTTTCCTAGAAATCGACCTAGTACTCGGCGCCCACGCACTCGACCTCCCGGTCGAGATCGAGGGGATCGACGAAGTCCTCGTCCTCCAGCCGCACCACGCCGCCGGCGGGCCGCTTCAGGAAGGGCTCCACGTAACGGGCCTCCACGCAGGCGCGGCGCATGGTGCCGCGATCCCGCGGATCGTTGGGAGGCCCCTCGAGGAACTGCAGCCAGATCCGGTTCTTGCCCTTGCGCTCCGCCGTCGCCGCCGAGGTGGTGAGGAGGGTGATGTTCTCCACCCGGAACGAGTAGCAGATCCGCCCGTCCGGCTGCTCTCCCTCGTCGCTGATGTCGTAGCGGTAGTGGGGCAGCGGGTTGCCGGCGGGCTCGCGCACCAGGGGGGTGCCGTTGCGCAGGATGGCGTCGACGTTGCGCACGCCGGAGGAGGCGAGGTCGCCGATGGCGTCCACGGGGTCGAGGGGATCGAGGCCGTAGCGGAACTCCAGCCCGTCGGGGATCCCGTCGCCGTCGGTGTCGAAGGAGTCGGATCGGGTGCCGAGCACCTCCTCCTCGCAGTCGAGGAGCCCGTCGCCGTCGGTGTCGAGGCCGGGCATGTCGCAGGGGATCGGCGCCGGCGCGAGCGGGTCGAAGCCCCACGCCCGCATGCGCAGCTCGAAGAGATCGGAGTAGCCGTCGCCGTCCGTGTCCACGCCGTTGCCCCTGGCGCAGGCGCGGCCGGCGACGTCGAAGGGGCACGAGCCGAGGAGCCGCTCCTCCTCGTCCGCGATCCCGTCGGCGTCGCTGTCGACCCGCAGGAACCCGGTGAGCGTCTCGGCGTTGGCGTTGAAGGCGAAGAGGTTCTTCAGGCCGTACGGCTTCTTCACCGAGGCGTAGTTCACGTTGAGGAAGGAGATCGCCGCGCCCGAGGTGAACTCCGTGAAGGTGCCGCCGCCGGCGTCCTTCATGGCGGTCATCAGCGCGATGCCCTGATCGCGGTCGAGCTGGAACGCCTCCCTGAAGGGCCCGTCCATCACGGAGGGGTCGAAGAGGAAGCCCGTGTGGAAGCGGAGCTCGGCCACCTCGAACATCTCCTGGAGATCCATGATCTCCTGGACCTTCCCCACGATCTGCTCGTCGGTGTTGTAGTCCTTGCCGTACTCCATGTCGGCGAAGAACTGTTGGAACTCCGCCATCGAGTAGCCGGGGGGCGGGTTCACGGTGCTCGGCCACCGATCCCGGGGGATATCGCAGATGAAGGGCTCGTCCGCAGAGCGGGCCGGATCGGCGAAGCACTGGGGATCGGGGTTGCCGTCGCTGAAGAAGATCACGACGTACTTGGAGCGGGAGCGCTCCTCGGGGCTGCTGCGGGACATGTCCCGAAAGAGCGTGGCGTAGGCGCCGGCGAGGGCGCCCTGGTAGTCGGTGGCGAGATCGGGGGCGCGCAGGCGGGCGTCGATCGCGCCGAGGTCGGGGCTGGCCGTGAACCCGGGCGCGCCGGTGTCGTCGAAGGTGAGGTAGGTGGTGCGGGAGTCGAACGCGATCACCCCGAACTTCACCGAGGGGTTGCCGCGGTAGCGATCCATCACCTGGAAGACCGCCCGCGCCGCCTGCGACTCGCGATCGGTGATCGCCATGGAGTTCGAGGTGTCGATCACGAAGAGGATCTTCACCGGAAAGAGCTCGTCCTTGGGGATCCGCGTGCACACCCGGCCCTCGATCGCGAGCTTGTCGTCCACGGGGGCCGGTGGCGGCGGCTGGATCGCCTCGAGCCCCGCATCGGTGCAGGCGGCGACGAGGGGGAGGGCGAGGAGGAGGCGCGGTCGAACTCTCATGGCCATCGAAAGAAAGAGGGGGCCCGGCCGCAGCGTCGACCGGGCCCCCGGTTCGGGTTCAATCCCCGCCCGCGCGGCGGGCGTCCGAAGGTCCGACCCTCGCGGGAATCGAGATCACTTCCGGCGGCGCCGCAGGCCCGCGAGGACCAGGCCCACCAGCGTGAGGCCCGCGAGCGACGTGCCGCCGACGCCGGTGCTGCAGCTCGAGGCCGAATCCGCCTTGCCGTTGGCCGACTCGGCGCCGAGGTGCATGGTGAGCGCGAACTTGGCGGTGGTGGGCGCGTCCTCGCCGTAGACCTCGTCGCCGTCCCGGAGCTCGCCCGTCACCTCGAGTAGGTAGGTGCCGGGAACGTCGGGGATGAGCTGCGGCTTCGCGCTCCCCTCGGCGTACTTGTACTCCCAGCCGCCGTTCGAGGTGTCGACGGTGCCGATGGCGTTCTTCAGCTCCGCCGCCGAGCCGCTCGGCTTCTTGGCGATGCGCCAGGTGTAGTCGATGGTCGCGTCCTTCCGGTTGGCGAGGAGGCGAAGCTCGAAGGCCTTCACGTCCTTGGCGCCGCCGCTGCCGTCCAGGAAGCCGAGGGCGAGGCCGCCGACCTGGAAGGTCTCGAGGGGGTCGAGGCAGGCGGACTTGTCCCAGGGGTCGAAGACGTAGCACTCCTCGTCGTCGCAGGCGTCGCCGATGCCGTCGTGATCCTTGTCGGCCTGATCCGAGTTCTCCGCCTCGGGGCAGTTGTCCAGGTGGTTGAGGACGAGGTCGCCGTCCATGTCGGGGTCGCAGGCGTCGCCCACGCCGTCGCCGTCGAGATCCTCCTGGCCGGGGTTGTAATTGCCCGGGCAGTTGTCGATCGCGTCGGGGATGCCGTCGCCGTCCTCGTCCGCCTCCTGGCAGCCGTCGGCGTCCATGTCGTTGCGGCAGGCCTCGAGGCGCGCGGGGTTGCAGGCGTCGCCGGTCTCGGCGCCCGTGGTGTTCTTCTGGGACGGGTTGTAGACGGTGGGGCAGTTGTCCGAGTCGTTGGGGACGTCGTCGCCGTCGATGTCGGGATCGCAGGCGTCGCCCACGCCATCGCCGTCCGCGTCGGCCTGGTCGGGGTTCGCGAGGTTCGGGCAGTTGTCGCAGGCGTCGCCGACGCCGTCGCCGTCGCTGTCGCGCTGGTCGCGGTTGGCGACGAACGGGCAGTTGTCGAAGTCGTCCTCGAAGCCGTCGCCGTCGAAGTCGTCGGACGACGAGTAGGTGTCGCCCATGTCCGTCATGTTGACGAGGATGGAGCAGCCGCAGCCGCACCCGCAGCCGCCGCCGTCCTCCTGCGGCGTCCCGCACAACCCGTTGGCGCACTCGCCCCCCTGGTTCGCCGCGCCGGCGGGGGCGGCGAGCACGAGGGCGCTCGCGAAGAAGAGACTCGTCAGCACCTGCTTGTGGAGCTTCATCTGGATCCTCCAGTCCGTGTCACTGGGGCTTCCTTGCCAGAAGTACGCCAGCGTCCAGACCAACGCAAATTCTCGAAATACCCGGCTTTCCGACGGCCCTTCGGTGGGGCGGCTGTGGTCTGCAGACCACGCCGGACGGCGTGCGCCATCGGTCGATCGACCGATTCCCCTCGTGATCATCGGCTCTTGCCCGTGGTGTGGCCTCGAGACCACACGCCCGATCGGCCGCCCGCCGAGGGCGGAAAAGGCAGGGATTTCCGCAAGCTTGGCTGCGATCGGCCGGCAACTGGATCGCCCCTGGGGCATCCGCTAGGCTGCGAGGCGATGTCGGAGAGGTTCGGTCGCTACCAGCTCCTCGCGCGTGTCGGAGCCGGCGGGATGGCGGAGGTCTTCCGCGCGCGGCTCGACGCCCCGGGGGGCGCCGCGAAGATCCTCGTGGTCAAGCGCATCCGGGCCGGCGCCTCCGAGGATCCCTCCTTCCTCCGACACTTCGTGGACGAGGCGCGGATCGCGCTCCCCCTGAGCCACGACAACGTCACCAGCGTCTTCGAGTTCGGCGAGGTCGACGGCCAGTACTTCCTCGCGATGGAGCATGTCCACGGGCAGAACTACGCCCAGGTCCTGCGCCGGGCGGCGGAGGTGCGGGGGCATCTGCCGCGGGAGCTCGCGCTCTTCGTGGCGGCGGAGGTCGCCAAGGGCCTCGCGTACGCCCACGGCTTTCAGGGCCCCGACGGCGAGCACCGGGGCGTCGTCCACCTCGACGTCTCCCCCCAGAACGTCCTCGTCTCCTACGACGGCGCGGTGAAGCTCACCGACTTCGGCATCTCCCGGGCGGTCGGCTGGCAGGGCGGCCGCGAGGGCGCGCCGCTCCTGGGCAAGGCGAGCTACCTGGCGCCGGAGCAGCTCCGCGGCGATCCCGTCGACGCCCGGACCGATCTCTACGCCCTCGGCTGCGTCCTCTACGAGAGCCTCGTCGGCGAGCCGCCCCATGGCCGCGGCAGCGACGAGCAGGTGCTGGGCAGGCTGCGCGAGGGGAACGTGAAGCCTCCCTCGGCGATCGATCCCTCCCTCGCGGCGTTCGACGACGTGACGATGCGGGCGCTCGCGCCCCGCCCCGAGGACCGCCACCCCGGCGCCGCCGAGATGCACAAGGAGCTGTCGCGGCTGCTCCACGCCCTGGGCCCCGGGACCGACGCCCCCCAGCTCGCCGCGTGGATGCGCGAGGCGTTCGTCGACGAGCTCCGCCCCGCCGCGAGGGCGGATCACGTGGCGCGCCAGCTCGCCGCCGCCGGCTTCGACGATCGGGATCAGCACACGGTGCGGATGCAGGACGTGGCGACCGTGGCCCTCCCCGGCCCCGCGGAGGCGCCGGCGGTGGAGCGCCGCGGCAGGTGGCGCAAGCGCGCGCTGGTCTCGGCGGGCGCGGCCGCCGCCCTCGCGATCGGCGGCGGCGCCGCGTTCGCGCTCCTGCCCGGATCCTCGCCGGCGACGGCCGCCTCCGAGGTCCGCAGGGAGACGGCCCTGGTCTCGCTCCATTCCTGGCCCAGCGCCCAGGTCGAGCTGGACGGGACCCTCCTCGCCGGGCGCACGCCCATCGCGGATCTCGAGGTCGCCGCCGGCGACCACCAGCTCGTCTTCACCCACGAGGAGCTGGACCTGCGCCGGGAGATCGACGTCCACCTCGAGCCGGGCTCGTCGCGGACCGTGGTCGTCACCCTGCGCTGAGCCGAAGGAGCGGAGTCTCCTCCTTTTCGCGACCGGGTCGAGGCGCGCCTTCCGGCGAGTGACCTCGGACCGACCGACGGCGCCCTCAGACGTCCCGGCGGCGGAAGCGCTCCGCCAGGTGCTCGGCGACCCGGAGCGCGTTGGCCTGGATGGTGAGGGTGGTGGGCACCGAGCCGGAGGTGGGCATGAAGCCGCCGTCCACCACGTAGAGGTTCGGCACCTCGTGGGCGCGGCAGTTGCGGTCGAGCACCGACTTGCGGGGATCGTCACCGAAGCGGGTCCCCCCGTGCTGCAGCACCCAGGTGGTGCCCAGGCGCGAGCGAACCCACACCTTGTCGCAGCCCATCTCGCGGAAGAGGTCGGCGGCGCGATCGGCGAGGAAGCCGGCGGCGTGGACGTTGTACGGGTGGTGGCGGATCCGGATGCGGGCGACGGGGAGGCCGTAGCGGTCGCGGACGTCCGGATCGACGTCCACGTAGGAGGAGGACATCGGCACGAACTCCGCGAAGATCTCCGCCGCGATGGTGCGCGACTCGTGGAAGCGCCGCTGCATCTCCGCCTGCAGCGCCCTGCCCCACAGCGGCGGATCGACGCTCATCGACGCCATCTGCGCGTTGGCGATCGGGTTCGGGGGGACGATGTCGAACCGCAGCGTGCCCGCCTTCGGCATGGCCTCCCCGGGGGTGACGTAGAAATCCTGAAGGCTGCGGCCCAGCCAGGCGCCGCGGCCCTCCATGAGGCCCGGGATCCCCTTGCCGCCGCCGTCCCGGTGGAGCTCCGCGAGCACCGACGCGTTCGCCGAGAAGCAGAGGTTGCGGCCCACCTGCCCCTCGCCGTTGGCGAGTCCGTGTGGGAACCGCTTCGACCTGGAGTTGAGGAGGAGGCGCGCGGACTCGATGGTGGAGCAGGAGACCACCACCACCCTCGCCTCCAGCTCGTGGAGCGCGCCCCCCTCGTCCAGCCAGCGCACGCCCCTCACCCTGCCGTCGCCCCCGGCGACCACCTCCGTCACCATCGCCTTGGGGACGATCCGGCACCTGCCGGTGGCGAGGGCCTTGGGGACGAAGGTGGCGAGCACGCTCGCCTTGGATCCGTTCCAGCAGCCGAAGTTGCCGCAGTGTCCGCAGTAGTTGCACGCGGGCCTGCCGTCGTAGGGCCGGGAGAGCACCGCCCGCGGCGTGGGGTAGGGATGCCAGCCCAGCCGTGCCGCTGCCTCGTCCAGGCGATCGGTGATCGGGTGATTCTTCAGCGGCGGGAGCGGGTAGGGCTTGAGCCGCGGCGGCTCGAAGGGGTTGCGGGAGGCGTCGCCGCTCACGCCGAGGAGCATCTCCGCGCGCTCGTACCAGGGCTCGAGCTCCTGGTACGAGACCGGCCAGTCCTCCACGCTGCTCCCCTCCGCCTGGCCGTAGACGCTGCGCTGGCGCATGTCGTCGGGGTGGAGGCGGAGGAAGTAGCCGCTCATGTGCACGGTGCCGCCGCCGACGCAGTTGGCGATCCAGCCGTCGTCGGTCCTGCGAAAGGGGCCGTCGGGCCGATCCTGGACGAGGTGCGGCTCCATTGTGGGCGGGGGCACGAACATGCCCCCGCGGGTGACGGCGATCTCGTCGTGCTTGGCGAAGTCGGCGAGGTCCAGGTACGGGCCCTTCTCCAGCACCACCACCCGCGCGCCCGCCTTCGCCAGCCACCAGGCCAGCGCACCGCCGCCGGCGCCGGATCCCACCACGCAGACGTCCACCTCGCCCCTCATCGCGATGCCTCCGCGGCGCTCGCCCGCCCGATCGCCTCGGCGTGGGCCGCGGCGCGATCCTCGAGGGCCGAATCGAGGCGCCCGCGCTCGGAGGTGGGCGCCGCGCCGGTGACCTTCCAGCCCACGGCGCCGCGATTGCCGCCGTAGGCGGGATCTCCCAGGAAGCCCTCGAGGGTGAGGGAGATCAGGATCCGCAGGAACTCCTCTCCCTGCAGGGATCCCACCTGCGTCTCCCGGAGGATCCGATCCTGCTCGTCGGAACCGAGGTCGGCGAAGCGCTTCCCGCCGAACGCCCGGGCGGCGCGGCGATCGAGGGCCAGGAGGCCGCCGTCGATCCGCTTGCGGATCTCCCCCAGCTCGGGGCGGCGGAGCTCGGCGGCGGCGAAGTCGATCACGCCGGCGTCCGCCGCGCCCGGGATCCCCTCGCCGCCGGGGAGGATCCGCTCGCAGGCCGCCGCGAGCGTGGCGAGCTGGGCGGGGGTGAACGGCGCCGGCGCCTCCGGCGGCAGCGGCGGCCGCAGGTCCAGGCCGGCCGACTTGGGCTCGGCGCAGCGGAACGACGCCACCGCCGCGCCCAGGAGGGCGAGCTGCGAGAGGAACGCGCGGCGGTCCATGCCGCCTCCCTCCTCGCGCTCCGGCGGGCCGTGCACCGCCGCATCCCTCGCGTCGCCCCGGCTCATCCCGCTCCTCCGGCCGTCTCGTGGCAGACCGGGCAGAGCGCGCGATGCGCCTCGACGAAGTCGCAGCGATCGCCCTCCGGCACGCGGTCGTGGCAGCGGGCGCAGCTCAGCTCCTCCGCCCGCGCGGCGAGGTAGGCGCAGCCGTGCTCGAAATCCGCCGGGGCCCGGGCCGCGTGGCAGCTCGCGCAAGGCCTCGCGGCCTCCGCCGGCGCCGCGGCCGGGGGGCCGCCCTTGCGCGAGGCGAGGTACGCGAGAAGATCGCGCTCGTCGCCTTCGGCCAGGTGGTACGCCGGCATGATCGTGCCGGCGTGGAAGCCCTCCGGATGCCGGATCACCTCCCGCAGCCTGCCGGCGCCCTGGTGGCCGACCGCGGCGTGATCCGGGGCGAAGGCGGGGCGGCCGATCCCGGGCGGCGCGTGGCAGGCGACGCAGCCCTGCTCCACGTAGACGAGGGCGCCCCTCGCCTCCGCCGGTCCCGGCATCGGCGACCGCTCCCCGCCGGGAGCTGCCGAAGCGACGAGGCCCGCGTCGAGGACGCGCACGCCCTCGAGCGGATCGACATCCGCCTCCTGCTTCGCGCACGAAGACGCCGCGGCGAGCGACGCGAGGAGGACGAGGACGCGGGCCATCCGCGCATGATGATCCCAGGCGCCGCCCGCGGGCAAGCCGGCTCGCCGAGGATCCCGGCGCCTTCTCCGCGCGTCCCGCGATCCGCGGCGGGCCGGCCCGGCGCCTTCGCTCCCCCGCCCGTCGGCCCGGACGCCGTGCCGAGCCGCGCCCATCACAGGGTGAGCAGGTACGCGATCAGATCGTCGCGCTGCTTGGGATCGAGGCGGGCCGCGGCCTCGTGAGCCACGCCGTCCGCCAGCGGCGACTGCAGCACCCGTCGCAGCGCCATGCCGGGCTGGGGCACCACCGCGTCGCCCTCGACCTCGAGCCCCGCCGCGCCGCTGGAGAGGAGGGGGAAGGTGTTCCACACCCCCACGAGCGACACCGGCGGCCAGCCGGGATCCAGCTCCATGTCCTGCATCGAGGGGCGTAGCGGCAGCGCCAGCGGCGTGCCCGCGTGGTGGAGCCTGCCCCGGGTGGCCTCGTCCTGATCGGTGGTGAACTGCGGGGGCGGGTGGCAGCTCTCGCAGCCGCTCGCCTCGAAGACGCGCAGGCCCGCCACCGCGTCGCCCACGCCGCCGTCGGGGAGCTCCACGCGCCGGGGCAGCTCGCCGCCCGGGCCGACCCACGGGTTGGGGAGCGGGACGATCGTCTCGGTGAAGTGCGCGAGCGCCGCGATCTCCGTCTTCGTGGGCCGCGGGTTGTAGAAGCGGTTTCGGCCGAGGACGTCGCGCGCCATGTTCCGCAGGGTGGGGAGCATCGAGGGAGTGAAGTACGGCGCCGAGTCGCGGACCGCCCGCATCGTCGGCGAGCGGTAGATGCGCATCGGCGTCCCCTTGGTGAAGAGGATCCCGCCGGTGCTCCCGCCGGGATGGCAGGCGTCGCAGGTCATCCGGGAGTTGCCCAGATCGGTGTGATAGACGATTTCACCCAGGCGCCGGGCGGGCTGCTCGACGAAGCGGCCCAGCTCCACCCTCTCGCCGAGGCGGGGGGCCTTCGGATCGGAGACGTCGACCCGCTGCACCGCCCCGGCGAACCGCGCCAGCACCACCAGCTCCTCGCCGCCCCGGGTGAGGGCGAGGGCGTGGGGGCCGCTGTGGAGCGACTCGCCGCTGCGGCCCTCCACCCCGAAGTCCTCCGGCGGGCGGATGCGCGGCGTGTCGGCCGACGGCGGGATGTCCAGGGAGGCGACGAAGGCGCCCCGCGCTTCCTCGTCCGAGGCGGCGAGCTTGCGGGCGTCGAGGATCTCGATCCGGCCGGTGGAGAGATCGGCAACGTAGAGGAGGCCGCGCGCGTCGTCCAGGGCCAGGCCCTGGGGCAGGCCCCGGCGCAAGGGGACGTGGCGCAGGAAGGCGCCGTCGGTGTCGACCACGCCCACCCCTCCGTTCATGGTGATCTCCATGCGGTCGGGGTTGGGGCCGATGTTCGGCCCCAGGCTGGTCACGAAGAAGACGCCGAGGCGATCGCTCGCGGCGATGGCCCGCACCCGCTTCCCGCCCATGACCCAGGGCGTGAACCGCTCGGTGTGCCCGCCCACGATCGGCGTCGAGGGATCCGGCGCCACGCGCTTCGGCGCGGGCCGCTCCGCCCTGGCGAGGCGAACGCCGCCGGCCACGCCCGGCCACGCCAGGGTGAGATCCTCGGAGGACTGGTTGCCGACGAGGAGGAGCTCGCCCAGGGTCGCGAGCGGCCCCGGATGCACCGGGCTGCGCACGCGCTCGACGATCGCGCCGCTCGCCAGATCCACCGCGACCGCGGTGTCCGTGAGCTGCTCGGTCACCCACGCGATCGCCCCGTGGATCGCCACCTCCCGCAGCGCCGGCCCCACCGGGATCGATCGCTGCCGCTGGGGATCGGCGGTGCTCATCAGGCGCAGCTCCCCGGCGTGCTCGCAGACCACCGCCAGCCACTCCTCTCCGGCGGCGTCCCCGTGCAGCGCGAGGGATCGGGGCCCGTCGCAGGTGGGGATCGATCGGACCTCCCCCCCCTCCACGACGAGGATCTCGTCGGTGGTGCGGGACGCCACGTACACGGCGCGCGATCCCGCCGCCAGATCCAGGGGGGTGCGGAAGGCGGCGTCGTTCACGATGGTGAGCTCCGCCTGCCCCTCGGCGCCCTCGAGCGTCGCCTCCAGCCGCGCGATCGCCTGGGCGGACGGGATCTCCCAGCCGGCGGGGATCACGGCGCCGAGGTGGCGCTCGTCCACGAAGCGGGTCTCCAACACGCGATCGCCCAGCCGCAGGCGCATCCCCTCCCGCAGGCCCTCGCCGTAGACCATCACCGGGTAGTCGGTCTCGTTCGAGATCATCCGCGGGCCAACCGCCCGCAGCCTCGCGGGCGTGGCTTCGATCCGCGCCTCGGAGAGAGGCGCGGCCATCCAGACGATCGCGGCGCCGAGCGCGACGACCGCCGCCGCCAGAATCCAGCGTTTCACGGGAACTCCCATCGGGCAGGGCCCCGGCCGTCAGCCCTCCTCCTCGGGGGGGAGCTCGCCGGGGGCCAGGCCGAACTTCTTCAGCAGCGTGTAGAGGTACTTGCGATCGATGTCGGCAGCCCGCGCCGCCCGGGCCATGTTCCCCTCGTGGAGGGAAAGGAGCTGGCGCAGGTAGGCCTTCTCGAAGCGCTCGATGAGCGACTCCTTCGCCTGCTTGAACGGCAGGTGCAGATCCACCTCGAGGCGAGGGCCGTCCGCGAGGCTCTCCACCGGGAAGGTGGAGAGGCCGGCGAAACCGTAGTCGTCGGTGGCGCTCGCCCGCTCCACCGCGTTGCGGAGCTCCCGGATGTTGCCGGGCCAGGTGTGGTTGGACAGACGCTCCCGCGCCTGGGCCGGCAGGTCGTCCCAGCGGCTGGCGCCGTCGAGGAAGCGATCCACCAGGAGCGGCACGTCCTCCCGGCGCTCGCGCAAGGGAGGGATGGGCGCGAT
>Ga0180220_1000717_pt1 | contig 30955 bp, 22 predicted proteins | sample eDN5th37CBELigBY_FD_151335 | JGI IMG/M metagenome (GOLD analysis project Ga0180220, IMG submission 151335) | Enriched backyard soil microbial communities from Emeryville, California, USA - eDNA 5th pass 37_C BE-Lig BY (version 2) (version 2) | ecosystem: Environmental > Terrestrial > Soil >... | reverse complement strand
CGGACGGCGCGCGGCCGGCCGTCTCGATGATGCGCGCAATGAGCGGGCGGGGGACGGGACGGGGCAGGAAGGCCCGGATCGACTGGCGGCCGCGGATCGCATCCTCCACCGTCAGGCCGATCCGCTCGCCCGAAATGGATCCGGCACTCGTCTCCGCCTTGTGTTCGCGCTGCATGAGGTCGTCCTCGTCTCTTCATCTATAGCGTGGGCGGCCAACGGGCCGGCATTCGGCGCAAAGATAGTCCGGACATGAGCGGCTTGCCCAGCATTCACGCCGCCCGTTTCGCGTCGACGCCGCGTCGATTGGCCGGATTGCCAGGCGTTGTGCGCGACCTCATGTAAAACAACAGAAGACAGCTCCCGCTCAGCCGTTGGATATTGCTCGATGACCGATACTCCCCCATCGCCACTCGCGGCAGGCCTCACCTGCCGCTGTCCGCGTTGCGGCAAGGGGCGACTGTTCAAGGGACTGCTGTCGCTGTCGCTGAAGGACAAGTGCGATGTCTGCGGCCTCGACTATGCCTTCATCGATTCCGGTGACGGGCCGGCGATCTTCGCGATCCTCATCCTCGGCTTCGTCGTGCTCGGTGGCGCGCTGATCGCCGAGTTCAAGTTCGGCGTGCCGGTCTGGGGACATATTTTGCTTTGGGGCATTCTGACGCCGCTGCTCGCGATCGGGCTGCTCAAGGTGCTCAAGTCGACGCTTGCAGCCTTGCAGAGTCACTACAAGGCGCGCGAGGCCGGCGGTGCGGACTTGAAAGGACCGGGTGCCTGAAATGGCGGCCGACGACCGCAGGACCGGCTTGCTGTGGCCGAGCATATTCAGTGCATTCGCGCTCGTCGTGCTGTTGGGCCTCGGCACCTGGCAGGTGCAGCGGCTGCAATGGAAGAACGGTCTCATCGCGCAGATCGAGGCGCGCGTCCACGCAGTGCCGATCTCCTTGGCTGACGCCTTGGCAGCGGTGAAGCGTGGCGACGACCTCGAATATGCCCGGGTGAAGGTGACGGGCACGTGGATTCCCGGTGTCGAGTGGCATCTGTGGGCGCCGTCGTCGAACGGGCCCGGATGGCACGTCTATGCGCCGCTCAAGACGAACGGGGGGACGGTCGTGATCGTCAACCGCGGGTTCGTTCCCGATGCGCTGCGGAACCCGGCGACGCGCCCCGAGCCGTCTTCGCCCAATGAGGAGACGCTGGTGGGGCTGTTGCGGATGCCCGAGCCGAAGCACCTGTTCACGCCGGACAATGACCTTGCACGCAACGTCTGGTACTCGCGCGACATCGGCGCCATGGCTCGGGCCATGCCGGTCGGCGCCGGCGCTGACGTCGCACCCTTCGCCCTGGACGCCGAGGCGGGATCGGCGCCGCCGCCCGCGCCGCAAGGCGGCGTGACCCGGCTCGAGCTGCCCAACAGCCATTTGCAATACGCGGTAACTTGGTATGGCCTTGCGGCAACACTCGTTGGTGTATATGTGGCTTTCGTGCGGTCGCGATTGCAGCGTGACCGCGAGGACGCAGGTTCTGCTACCTAAAGTTTTCCTTTGCCCTGGGGACAGCCGGGAGTGCGGTCTTGGGCGGCCTTGTGGCAGCCAAGCTTCGCCGATAGTTTCGCCCGTCTGTTGTGCTATCGCTTCCGTATCAAACCTAGCCGAAGGCCCATCGCCGTGAAATACGTCAGCACTCGGGGGAAGGCTCCGTCGCTGAGGTTCGAGGATGTGCTCCTGACCGGGCTGGCTCGCGACGGCGGGCTCTATCTGCCTGAATCATGGCCGCAATTCTCGCGCGGTGAGATCGCGCGGTTCGTCGGACAGCCTTATGAGGACGTGGCGCTGCAGGTGATCCGGCCGTTCATCGGGGGTGAGATCGGGGATGCGGAACTCGCGGGGCTCATCCGCGACGCCTACACGACATTCCGACATCGCACCGTCGCGCCGCTCGTCCAGATCGGCCCCTCAGACTGGGTCCTCGAACTGTTCCATGGGCCGACGTTCGCCTTCAAGGACGTCGCCATGCAGGTGCTGGCGCGGCTGATGGATAGGGCGCTTGCGCGCCGTGGCAAGCGCGCGACGATCGTCGGGGCGACCTCGGGCGATACTGGCGGCGCGGCCATAGAGGCGTTCCGGGGGCGGGCGTCGATCGACATCTTCATCCTCTATCCGCACGGGCGGGTCAGCGACGTGCAGCGGCGGCAGATGACGACGCCCGAGGATGCCAACGTCCATGCCTTGTCGGTCGACGGGACGTTCGACGACTGCCAGGACATCGTGAAGGCTCTGTTCAACGATCTCGCCCTTCGCGACCGGCTGGGACTGGCCGGCGTCAACTCGATCAACTGGGCGCGGCTCGTTGCGCAGATCGTCTATTACTTCACCTCGGCCGTGGCTCTCGGAGCGCCCGAACGGCGGCTGAGCTTCACCGTGCCGACGGGCAATTTCGGTGACATCTTCGCCGGATACGCAGCGTCCCGCATGGGCCTGCCGGTCGAGCGGCTGGTGGTGGCGACGAACGTCAACGACATCCTCGTGCGCACGCTGGAGACGGGCCTCTACGAGCCGCGCGGGGTCGTGGCGACGCACTCGCCGAGCATGGACATCCAGATCTCGTCGAACTTCGAGCGGCTGCTGTTCGAGCTTGCCGGGCGTAATCCGGCCCGTCTCAACGAGGAGATGTCGGCGCTGCGTGAGGCGGGCCACTTCGCGCTCGAGCATGAGGAGCTGCAGCAACTGCGCGCGCTCTTCGATGCAGGCCGCACGAGCGAGGACGAGACGATCGACGAGATCCGCCGGCTCGAGAGGGAGGCCGGCTACCTGGCCGATCCGCACACCGCCGTCGGCACGGCCGCCGCCCGTCGGGTCGCGCGGGATGTCCGTGTGCCCATGGTCACCCTGGCGACCGCGCATCCCGCCAAGTTCCCGGATGCCATTCGCCAGGCGGTGGGACGCCCGCCCGCCATACCCGATTCAGTCTTGCGGCAGGCGCAACTGCCTGAGCGCATCAATCGCGTTCCCGCGGACGCCACCCAGATCGCGGCGTTCATCGAGGCACGTGTCGGTCGCAGGAGTAGCTCGTCATGACGACCAATCAGTCACGCTTGTCGAACGGTCTTCGCGTCGTGTCGCACGAGATGCCCCATCTCGGCACGGTGGCGCTCGGGCTCTGGGTCGCGTCCGGCGCCCGGCACGAGGTGCAGTCCGAGCACGGCATCTCGCATCTTCTCGAGCATATGGCCTTCAAGGGCACCCGCCGGCGCTCCGCCCGGGAAATCGTCGAGGAGATCGAGCATGTGGGCGGCGACCTGAACGCCGCAACAAGCCTCGATACGACGTGCTACTACGCGCGCGTGCTCAAGGACGATGTGGCGGTCGCCCTCGATATCCTGGCCGACATCATCCAGAACTCGCTTTATGCGGACGAGGAGCTGGAGCGCGAGCGCGAGGTTATCCTGCAGGAGATCGCCTCGACGCGGGACAGCCCCGACGACACCGTCTACGATCTCTTCCAGGATGCAGCGTTTCCCGGGCAGGCTCTGGGGCGCCCGATCCTCGGCACGCCGGAGAGCGTCACCAGCTTTTCATCGAACGAGCTGCGCCGCTTTCTCGAGACCCGCTACCGGGCCGGGAGCATGGTGCTGTCGGCAGCCGGCAACATCAGGCACGAGACGCTCGTGAAGTATGCCGAGGCGCTGTTCGGCAGCCTGCCGGCCGGCGAGACGCCGAAAGCGGCTCCCGCGATCTATGTGGGCGGCTCGCGCATCTCCGCACGGCCGTTCGAGCAGGCGCACGTGGTGCTCGGGTATCGCGGGCTCGCCTATCGCGACCCGGACTTCTATGCGGCGCAGGTGCTTTCCGGCCTCCTCGGCGGCGGCATGTCCTCGCGTCTCTTCCAGGAGGTGCGGGAGAAACGCGGCCTCTGCTACTCGATCTACTCGTCGGCGTGGGGGCTCGGTGATGTCGGCCTGCTTTCGGTGCATGCCTCGACGGGACCGGAGACGCTGCAGGAGCTCGTCGACGTCGTGCAGCAGGAGTTGTCGCGCGTCGTCTCGGAAAAGCCAGATGAGCGTGAGATCCAGCGCGCCAAGGCACAGCTCAAGACGGGATTGCTGATGAGCCTCGAAAGCTCGGTTTCGCGGGCGGAACAGATGGCACGCCAGCTCCTGGCGTTCGATCGGCTGCTGCCGGCCGACGAATTGATCGCCAAGGTCGATGCGGTGACCGCCGAAGGCGTACGATCGGTTGCCGAGCGAATCATCACGGGCTCGGAGCTGTCGATTGCGCTGGTTGGCGGCAGCGACGGTGGGGATTTGCAGGACGTCGCCGACCAGTCTGCTGCGGCGGCGGGGTGACATAGGCGAGCGAGGCGCGACCGCGAGAGATGGGATTGACGTTCAACAGGCTGTTCGCGCGATCGGGGCCACCGCTCCGAAGCGGCCGCGTACGGCTTGTCGAGCCGGCCGCCCATCATTTCGAGGCATGGTCGCTCTTGCGGGAGACGAGCCGCCAGCATCTCGAGCCCTATGAGCCGGCCTGGTCGCCGGACGAGCTGTCGCGCGGGGCGTTCCGCCACCGGTTGAAGCGGTATCGCCTGGACCGGCGGCTCGGAACGGGGGCCGCCTATCTGGTGGAGCGGGCCGACGACGGCGCCCTGCTCGGCGGTGTGACGCTGACGAACATCAGGCGCGGTGTCACGCAGTCAGCCTCGGTCGGCTATTGGATCGGGCTGCCGTTCATTCGCCAGGGCTATGCGAGCGAGGCGCTCGAAGGTGTCCTGCGCTACGCGTTCGATGTGCTCGAACTCAACCGGGTCGAAGCGGCCTGCATGCCGAGGAACCGTGCGTCGATCGGTGTCCTCGAGCGCGCCGGCTTCCGCCACGAGGGCTTGGCCCGGCGCTATCTGATGATCAATGGCGTCTTCGAGGACCATTTGCTCTTTGCGCGCCTGCGGTACGACCTCAAGATCGCGGCAGGCGCCGGGGAGGGCTGCGCCGGTGCGGCCGAAGCATCGACTCCGGCACGAGATCCTGCCGCTGCGGCACTCGTGAACACGGGACCGCCGCAAACCGCCGCGGAGGGACATGCGGCATGAGGTGGGGCAGGGGGACAACGGGGAACGCAATCGGGTCGAAGCGGGCGTTGTCGATGCTCGCCACGGCGACTGCGTCGGCTCTCGCGGTCGGGGTCATGCTCGTCGTGCTGCTGGTGCAGGCCGGTCCGGCATGGGCGTTGAAGCCGATCACGCTCACCGGCGACCAGGACCGGCTGGAGGTCTCCGCGCTGGGGGAGGCCTACGAAGGGCGCGGCGATACGCTGCAGATCGAGATGGCGCCCGGTGCGGACGGCGCGACGGCGCGCATGGGCGTCCGGGCGACGACGCCCGGCACGAATCCCAACTGGCTGGCGTTCGCGCTCACCAACCCCACCAACAAGGTGATCGAGCTGTGGCTGACGGCCGATCGCTATACGCCCATCGGTTCCGGAATCGTGTGGCCCGACCTGGACGCGCGACGGATCGCGGCCGTCTCGCACTCCGCCGGCTACGCCCCCGAACGCGTGAAGAACGACCGCGTGGACATCTTCCGGCTCACGATCGAGCGAGGGCAGACGATCACCTACGTGGCCGAGTTGGCTTCGGACCGCTTCTCCCGCATCAATCTCTGGAAGCCGATCGCGTTCGAGCAGCGGCAGCGCGAGCGGCAGCTCTTCAACGGAATCATGCTGGGGATCACGGGCCTGCTGGCGGTGTTCCTGACGGCCGTGTTCGCCGCCAACCACAAGTCGATCTTCCCCATGGCGGGCCTGGTCGCGTGGTGTGCGCTGGCGTTGCTGTGCGTCGATTTCGGGTTCTGGCACAAGCTCTTCCAGATGAAGCCCGAGGACAACGCGCAGTACCGGGCGGCCGCGGAGGCCGCGCTCGCGGCGAGCCTCGTCATCTTCCTCACGGCGTTCCTCAGGGTGAACCTTTGGGGTGGGTTCGCGCGCACGCTGTTCGTGGTCTGGATCGTGGCCCAGCTCGCCATCGTCGGCGTCGCCGTCCTCGATCCGCGGCTCGCGGCAACGGTGGCGCGATTGTCGCTGGCGCTGATCGGCGGGCTCGGTTTCCTGCTGATCCTGGTGCTGGCGGTGCGTGGCCTCGACCGGGCGCTGGCATTGATGCCGACGTGGATCTTGTATCTGGTCTGGCTGTTCGGCGCGGCAGTGACTCTGACCGGGCGCATGTCCGGCGAGTTCGCGATGTCCGGTCTGGTGGCCGGCCTGGTCCTGATCCTGGTGCTGATCGCGTTCACGGTGACGCAGTACGCCTTCCGGTCGGCCGAGCCCATCCTCGGCTCGGGACACGGCGGGCAGCAACTGCGACTCGCCGCCATGGACCGCGCCGGAGTCGCGTTCTGGGAGTGGAACCTGCGCCGCGACGAGCTGCGGCTCGATCACGAGATCGAGGCGGCGCTCGGGCTCGGGCCGGGCGAGCTGCCGAGCGCGATCGACGATTTTCTGGCCTATGTCCATAGCGCCGACCGGGAGCGGTTCACGTTGGAGCTCCTTGCCATCCGCGAGCACGAAGGCGGCACGCTGCGCACGAGCATTCGCGTCCGGCATGCCGACAGCTCTTACCGGTGGCTCGAGTTCGAGGGGGCGAGCGTGCCGACCTCGGACCGGCGCAACCTGCGCTGCGTCGGTCTTGTGCGCGACACGACCGACCAGAGGCGCGCCCAGGAGCGGCTGCTGAACAACGCTGTCTTCGACAGCCTGACGTCGCTCCCGAACCGGGAGCTGTTCCTCGATCGTCTCGGCGGCGCCCTGCAACGGATTCGGGAGGGTTTTCCGGGCCAGGTCGCGGTGATCTTCGTCGATGTGGATCGGTTCCGCTCGGTCAATGCCTCGTTTGGCATCGTCGTCGGCGACAGCATCATCCTGACTGTCTCGCGACGGATCGCGCGTATCCTCGGCGGCGAGGGAACCCTTGCCAGGATCGGCGGCGACCAGTTCGCGCTGTTCCTGGCCGGGCAGAACGCGCCGGCCGAGCTCGCTGCGTTCGCCGAGCGGCTGCGGCTGTCGCTGCGCTCGCCGATCCGCATCGCCGGCGAGGAGATCGTGCTCACGGGATCGATCGGCATCGCGCTGAGCGACGGGACCGAGGAAACGCCGCGCGACCTGCTGCGCAATGCCGAAGTCGCCATGCACCGCGCCAAGCGCCTCGGCAGCGACCGGGCCGAGATCTTCAGTCCGGAGATGCAGAGCGAGCGCGCGGAGCGATTGCAGCTCGAGCGTGACTTGGCACAAGCCATCCAGGACCGGCGGCTGACGATGCTCTATCAACCCATCGTCGGGCTTTCGAACGACGAGCTGATCGGCTTCGAGGCCACGCTCAGGTGGCAGCATCCGAAGCTCGGGATCGTCTCGCCGTCGGATCTCGTGCCGCTGGCGGAGCGGGCGGACCTCGCGACGCAGCTCGGCTCGTATGCCCTCGACCGGGCGCTCGGCGACATCGCGCGCTGGCAGCAGGAGTTGCCGCGGCCCGATCACCCGCTGTTCGTGACGCTGAGCCTTTCCAGCCGGCAGCTTCTCTCACCGGAGCTGGTCCAGGAGGTGCGCAATGCGCGCACGCGTGCCGTCCTGCCGGCGGGAACGGTGTGCCTCGAGATCCCCGAAAACCTGGTGATGGACAACCCCGAGCAGGCGTCCCATGTGCTCGAGATGCTGCACGAGGCGGGCGTCGAGCTCTGGATGGAGCGGTTCGGGACCGGATACAGCTCGCTCGCTTACCTCGGCCGCTTCCCGTTTGACGTATTCAAGATCGACAAGGCCCTGGTCGAGTGGTCGAGCCAGGGCGAGCGCGATGCGGCGCTGGTGCGCTCGGTCGTGGCTATTGCTCACGAGCTGGGGCGCAAGGTGGTTGGAGACGGTGTCGCCTCTGCCGAGGATGCGGCGTTCCTGCGCTCGATCGGCTGTCACTATGCGCAGGGCTTCCATTACGGCGAGCCGATGGGTGAGGACGAGGTGGTGCGTCTGCTGCGGCTGATCCGGAAGTCGGAGCGCCGCATGCGCCGTCGCGGCATGGTGCGCGGCCAGGAGAAAAAGAGGCCTGCAGAGACGGTGCCGGAGAGCGTGGCGCAGGTCGACGGAGCGGCCGGTGTCGTTGCGGTGCCCGAGCCGGCGCCTGCTGCGCCGCCGGCCAGACCCGTCATGCCGGTCTCGCCGTTCGGTCCGCCCGCGGCCGGCTCGATGCCCGGGGTGGGAATGGTGCCGTCGTCACCAGTTACGGCGCCGCGAACGCAGCCTCCCGAGCCTTCGCCGACAAGACCGATCAGGGTTCGCGCGGATGCCGCCGGACCAGGGCCGCGCACCTCGCCGCCGACCGGGCCGAGGTCCGTGCCGACAGACCGTTCGCCGATGCCGCCGTTCTCTCCCGGCGCCGGCTCGCCAGCGCCGCGAGCGCCAATTGGACCAGCGCCTCCGCCGCCGCCAGGGGGCGGCCCATTCAGCGGAGCGGGCCCGAGCGGCGTGCCGTCGGCGGTCTCGCCGTCGTCGCCCCGCACGTCCGGCCCGCCGACGGTCCCACCAATGGGTCCCGGTGCGCAGGCCACCATGCCTGCCGCGGCTGCGAATGGTCCCCGGCCGCTCGCAAACGGAGGGCCTCCGCGTCCTCCCGGCATGCGATCTCCGCCTCCTCAGCCGCAGACGGCAGGGCGCGCGAACGAGCCGCCTCCGTCACGTGCGCCGCAAGCGGTGGCGACGCGGCCGGGAGCGGCCACACCGCCGGCCTCGGGGGAGCCGCCGCATCCATCAGCCGAGGTCGTGGCCGCGGCGCTGGGGGCGGCGGTCCTCGGGAATGGCTCTCCGTCCGGTGGGATGCCGGGGGGGTCTATCCCGGCGGACCCGTTCGAGCGGCCGGCGACGCAACCCTCTCATCTCCAGGCCCGGCATGCCGCGATGGCCTCGCTTTCGCCGGCGGTCGCCGAAAGCCTGAAGCGGCTCGCGGGGAAGGCCGACCTGCCGCCGCGCGAGTCCGGCGCGGTGCCGCCCAAGCTCGTTCGGCCAAAGGCGGCAGAATAAGCAAGGCCGTGAGGGGGAGGGCGCGGGCAGCCTCAGCCGCAAATCAGGCGTGGCCGGCGCTCGAGACGAGGAATGCCGGATCGATGCCGAGCTTCGAGAGAGCACGCTCGTAAGTGTGATCGATATCGCTGCCGAAGACCAGATCACGGTCGGCGGTGCAGTGGAGCCAGCCGTTGGCGTGGATCTCGGTCTCGAGCTGGCCGGGCGCCCAGCCGGAATAGCCGAGAGCAAGCAGGTTCTCGGCAGGGCCTTTGCCCTCGGCGATGGCCCTCAGGATATCGATCGTGGCCGTCAGGCAGATGCCGTCTGCGATCGGCAGCGTCGATCCGTCGACCGTGTAGTCGTCGCTGTGCAGCACGAAGCCGCGCTCCGTCGACACGGGCCCGCCGATGTGGACGGCGCGCTCCTCCAGCTCGCTGCCAGCCTCGTCGTCATCCGCCTCGAGGAGGTCGAGTTGCTGGAGAAGGGAGCGGAATGTCACGCTCGGCGCCCGCTGATTGACGATGATGCCCATGGCACCTTCGTCCGAATGCCGGCACATATAGATGACCGCCCGGCGAAACCGCTTGTCGGTCATCGTCGGCATGGCCAGCAACAACTGGCCTTCGAGAGTGCTGTCCTTCACCCAGGATTCGATGTTGGCGCGCATGGGTTTCAGATTAACTCCGTCGGGCTTTGGCTGTGAAGCCATCAAACTGGCGTGAGACACCTCGCTACGCATTGGCGCCGTCGCTGCTTCCTACTAGATAGTGCTCGTAGCGACGCTGAACAGGGTACATCGATATGGCGAAGGCCGCGGCTTATCGAGGGCTGACCGCTCGCAGCTTGACTGCAGCGGGCATTCTGGCTGTTGGCACCCTTGCGAGCAGCGCATCGGCCCAGGATACCGGGACCGCGCCCGTCGCATCGAACTGGGTCCGCGAACAGGCCGCGCGCGTGCGCGTCATCGCAGGCTCCGCGGTGCCGGCAGGCGAGACGTCGAGAAAGATCTTCGCAGGTCTCGAGATCGAGCTGGACGACGGCTGGAAGACGTACTGGCGCAATCCCGGCTCGTCCGGCGTGCCGCCGCGTGTCGAGCTCGAAGGGTCCGAAAACCTTGCCAAGGCCGAGCTGATGTTCCCCGCCCCGGTCCGCTTCAAGGACAGGGACGGCGACACGATCGGTTACAAGAAGCACGTGGTTCTGCCGGTGGCGCTGACGCCGAAGGATCCTTCGAAGCCCATCATCCTCAAGGTCAACGCCGAGTTCGGCATTTGCCGCGAAGTCTGCATTCCGGTGCAGCCGGAGCTGGGCTTGACCGTGCCGCCGAGCGTGGCCAAGGCCTCGGAGCGGGGTCTCCTGCAGACCGCCCTCGAGCGCGTGCCGCTCAAGGGCGCCGCAGATGCGAGCGCGCCGCGGCTCGAGCGCGTGACGGCCAGGCTCTCGGGAGACAAACCCCAGGTCGCGCTCGACGTGCGCTTCCCCGGCCAATCGGCAGAGGGCGACGTGTTCCTCGAGGCGCCGGACGGGATCTGGATCCCGCTGCCGCAACCGACCGGGAGGTCCGAGACGGGCGCGCGCCGGTTCGTCGTCGATCTGTCCGATGGTGCCGACCTCGGTGACCTGAAGGGCCGGCGGATTCGCGTGACGCTCGTCGGCCCGGAGGGCCAGTCGGAGGCTGCATTCGATATGGTCGAGGCCAAGTAACAGGGCCCCCGCCCGGGCCGAATTCACATTCAATATTCCCCGCCCGGGTAGTTGCTTCGGTCCGGCGCGGTAATGGCTTGTTTTTACTTTTTCTAATGTCGCATGCTGTGTACGCTTGCGTGCATGATGTGCGAGCACTGGAAGGTGGCTCTCGATGCATATTCTGACGCGCGGCGACATTCCGCAACGGCTGCGGCTTATCTCCGGTCTGATCCTTTTCCTGTTTGCGCTCACGCATTTCCTGAACACGGCGGTCGGGCTCGTCAGTCTCGAGCAAATGGACCAGCTCGATCGCTGGCGCGTCCTGGTCACCCGGTCATTGCCGGGAAGCATCATTCTCGGCGCGGCATTGGTCATTCACATCTTCTTTGCGCTTTGGAAAGTCGCCGCACGGACGACCTACCGGCTCCCGTGGTGGGAGCTCCTGCAGATCGTGCTCGGGCTTCTGATTCCCTTCCTGCTGTTCCCTCACATCGTGAATACGCGCGTTGCGGCCGAGTTCTTCGGGGTCGAGACAAATTATCTCTATGAATTGGCGAGGCTCTGGCCGGCGAGCGCCATTCTGCAAAGCACGCTGCTCGTCATCGTCTGGATCCATGGGTGCCTCGGCATCCACTTCTGGCTGAGGCTGCATCCGCCCTATCGCGCCATGCAGCCGGTGCTGTTGTTCCTGGCGATGACCATTCCGCTCGCCTCGCTCGCGGGCTTCATGGTGTCGGGTCGCGCGGTGGCGGGCCTGATCGAGAACCAGGATGCCTTCAACCGGGTGCGGGAACTGACGCGCTGGCCGAATGCCGAGGCCAATGAGCTGCTCGCGACCTATCGCGTCTGGGTTCGCCTCGGCTTCCTCGGGCTGCTCGGGCTGATCGCGGCGATCTTCGCCATTCGCTATCTTTCGTGGCTGTCGTCGCCGCGCGTGTCGATCAGCTATGCCGGGGGGCCGACCGTATCGGTGCCGATCGGACCGACGCTGCTCGAAATCTCGCGTCTCAACAAGATCCCGCATGCCTCGGTGTGCGGCGGGCGGGCACGGTGCTCGACCTGCCGGGTGCGTATCGAGGAGGGCGCGGAGAACCTGCCGGCGGCGGTGTTTCCGGAGTCCGTGACACTGGCTGCCATCGAGGCTCCGGCGAACGTCCGCCTCGCCTGCCAGATCCGGCCGGCGAAGCCACTGGTCGTCACCCGGTTGCTGCGGCCGGTCGGCACGGGGCCGGAGGCGGCCGGCGTGCCCGAATCGGACTCGAGCGGCACGGAGAAGCCCCTGGCGGTGCTGTCCGTCAACATGCGCGAGTTCAACGACCTGACGCGCACGAAACTGCCTTATGACGTTGTCTTCCTGCTCAACCAGTTCTTCACCGCAGTCGGCACGGCGATCCGGTCGCAGGGCGGGACCATCGACAAGTACATCGGCGACGGCTTGATCGCGGTGTTCGGTCAGCGTCATGGGGTCGAGGGTGGCTGCCGCCAGGCGCTGCGGGCAATCCGGGCCATCGACCTTGCTCTCGATCATCTCAACTCGGTGATCGGGCCCGAGCTTGGTCGGCCCGTGCGGATCGCGGCAGGGCTGCATGCCGGCCACCTCATCCTCGGGCGGATCGGCCACGGCCAGACCGTGGACCTCACCGTCGTCGGCCCGGCGGTCAAGATCGCGCTGCAGCTCGAGAGCCTCGCCAAGGAACGGGACGTGCAACTCGTCCTGTCCTACGACGTCGCGCAACTTGCCGGCTGGGAGCCGGAGGAGCATCTGGTCACCAGCATCTCCGTCGACGGGCTCGAGGAGCCGCTGGACGTCGTGGACGTGCCGCGCGGGCGCGATCTCGCCGTGACGATCCTTGCGCCCGTGCAGGGGGAGCGCCAGCCGCGGGTTGCCGAACAGCAGCCGGCTGAAGGCTGACGGTCTCCATGCTATCGAGATGTGGGACGGCCCCGGATCTGCGCGCACCTGTCGGTGCGTTTTGTCCGGGGTCTCGGCGCATGCCCTATGCCTTCTTCGCGTACTTGCCGGATAGCTGCGGAGGGATCGGGTCCAGGCCCTTCTCCTGGCGCTCGAGGCGCGTGATCAGCTCCCACCTGCGCTCGAGGTCGTCGCGCACATTGAACGTCAGGCGGCCCAGTCCTTGGGTCTCGATCTCGATCCGGTCGCCGTTCTGGAAGGGATGCAGGCCCCGGTGATTGGTACCCGTGGCGAGAATGTCCCCGGGCTCGAGCGTGTGGATCGCCGTTGCCCACTCGATGCAGCGCTTGATGTCGTGGGCCATGTCGCTGGTGTTGAAGTCCTGGCGCAGCACGCCGTTGTTCCACAGGCGGACCTGGAGCCTCTGCGGGGCGGGAATTTCGTCCGCGGTGACGATCCAGGGGCCGATAGGGGCGAACGTATCGCGCGATTTCATCTGGAAAAAGACGTTGCCGGGCGGCGGCAGGCCGCGCGCCGAGCCGTCGATGAAGTTCATGTAGCCGAAGACGTACTGCATAGCGTCCGCGGCCTTCACGTTCGAGGCGCGCTTGCCGATGACGACGGCGACCTCGGCCTCGCCCTCGAAGACGCTGGCGGGGACATCGGGCAGCACCATGGTGTCGCCCGGACCGATGATGGCGCTCGGCGACTTGTGGAAGGCGTTGATGGGGGCCGGTGCATCGCGCGTTCCGTCCTCCATGTAGTTGACCGCCATGCAGTCGATGGTGGCGGGCTTCGGCAACGGAGGACGGAGCTTCACGGAGGTGAGCGGGACCGCCTTGCCGACCTTGGCGGCCGCTTCGAGCTTCGGGCGAAGCTCGGCGAAGCGCTCGATCACGCCGTTGATGAGGTCGCCCGGGCCGAGGCGAGGCACGTCGGCGACGGCCGACATCACGTCTACGATGGCGTCTCCGACCACGACACCGAGCCGGTAGTCGTCGAAATATCCGATCTTCATGGGCATGCTCCTCGCAACTGGCCGGTTGATCCGGCGTCTGCGGCTCGCAATACGTCGGCGGGCTGCCGTTTGATGATCGCACCGCCTCGCCCGCCTGCCAATCGTTGCCGCAGGCGCTTCCGTCGCCGGTGCTGCGACCCGGCCGGAGTTGCAGCCGAGGGGGCGTCAGCCTAGGTTCACGGCTCGTTCAAGCCGCCGTCGGCGCTTTCCGCGCACCGGCCAACTGCCGAGGACCCGTACATGGCATTCGACGCCAACCGACCAGATCTCACCATCGCCGTGATCGGCACAGGAACCATGGGGCGGGGCATCGTCCAGGTGTCGGCGGCGGGCGGCATGAATGTCATCGCCTTCGACGAGAAGCCGGGCGGAGCGCAGGCCGCGAAGGACTTCACGGCCAAGATGCTGGAGCGCAATGTCGAGAAAGGGCAGTTGTCGCCGGAGGCCGCGAAGGCGGCCGTCGACCGGATCACGGTGGCATCGAGCCTGGCCGAGGTCTCGAAGGCGGACGTGGTGATCGAAGCCGTGTTCGAGCGGCTCGACATCAAGCAGGAGCTGTTCGAGAAGCTCGAGGCCGTCTGCTCGCCGACGACGATCCTGGCATCCAACACCTCGTCGCTGCCTGTGACGGCCATCGCTGCGAGGACCAAGCACCCCGAGCGCTGTGGCGGCATGCACTTCTTCAATCCGGTGCCCTTGATGCGCCTCGTCGAGGTGATCCCCGGCCTCAAGACGGCACCGTGGGTGACGGAAGCGCTGATGACCATCGGCCGCCGCATGACGCGTGAGCCGGTGCTCTGTGTCGACAGCCCCGGCTTCCTCGTCAACCACATCGGCCGCGGTCTCGGTCCCGAGACGCAGCGCATCCTGATGGAGGGCATCGCCACGGTCGACGAGATCGACCGCATCCTCGTCGGTGCGCCAGGCTTCCGCATGGGGCCGTTCACGCTCGGCGACATGGTCGGCATCGACGTCGGCAATGCGGCGATGGCGTCGATGTACGAGCAGTTCTTCCATGAGCCGGCGTATGCGCCGACGCCGTTGATGGCCCTGCGCGCGGCTGGTGGTCTCTACGGCCAGAAAACGGGCTCCGGCTGGTACACGTACAAGGATGGCAAGAAGGTGGAGCCGGCGCAGAAGCCGGTGCCGGCCGTGCGTCCGGCGTCGGTCTGGGTGCGGCCGTCGGATCACAACCAGGATCTGCAGGAGCCATTTCTCGCGTACCTGAAGCAGCAGGGCTTCGACGTGGAGACCGGCTCGTCGCCGTCGAAGGACGCACTCATCGTGCTGACGCCGATCGGCTACGACGTGACGACGGCCGTCGCGGAGCTCAAGTACGACGGTGCGCGCACGGTGGCGGTCGACGTGCTGTTCGGGCTCAAGGGGCCGCGCACCGTGATGGTGTCGCCTGCCACGGCGCCCGAGTATCGCGACATGGCCCAGGCCATGATGGCCGCGGACGGCCAGCCCGCGATCGTGATCAACGACAGCCCGGGCTTCGTCGCGCAGCGCGCGGTCGCCGCGCTGATCAATGTCGGCTGCAACGTCGCACAGCGCGGGGTCGGCGTGCCGGGCGACATCGACAAGGGCGCGAAGCTCGGTCTTGGCTATCCCTATGGTCCGATCGAGTGGGGCGACCGTATCGGCCCGAAGCGCGTGATGTTCATTCTCGAGCGGCTGCATGCGTTCTACCAGGAGCCGCGGTATCGCCCCTCCGCCTGGATGAAGCGTCGCGTCATGCTCGGCCTTCCGCTCTCGGCGCCTGAAGGAACGGCGCGCTGATCCTCGCCCGATTGGCCTGAGACACCCTGCCCTTGTGCATCGCCTTCCAGGCGTCATGCGCAAGGGCATTCTCGTTTTGCCCACCTTACGTTGCCTCGCGCACCCCGTGTCCGCCGGCATTGCCAGCGCCGTGCAAAGATGCTGCCTTAAGGGCGACCGCTGATCGGCGGTCCATAAGCAAGCGACAATGCGACCCTGAGGAAACGTGCCGATGTCCACCGCGTCCTTCGAGCGGCTTTTTGCACCCCGCGCCATCGCTATCATCGGCGCATCGCAGGATCTGAAGCGCATCTCGGGCCAGCCGATCCAGGCGCTGATCAACGCGGGCTACAGCGGCCCGGTGTATCTGGTCAATCCACGCTACCAGGAACTGCACGGTCGCACGTGCTACCCGAACGCGGCGGCGATCGGCGAGCCGGTGGATCTTGCCGTGATCGCCGTGCCGGCGGCGGGCGTCTCGGCCGCGGTGCGCGATTGCGGCGCGGCGAAGATCCCATTCGCGATCATCCTCACGGCGGGCTTCCGCGAGGCGGGTGCCGAAGGTCGCGAGCTCGAAGCCGAGCTGGCGCGGGCGTGCAAGGACTCCGGCGTGCGGGCCATCGGTCCCAACTGCCAGGGGGCGCTGTCGACGGAAAGCCGGATGTGGTGCGTGTTCGGCTCCGTGGCGGAAGAGACCGCGCTGAAGCCCGGACCGGTTTCATGCGCCTTCCAGTCCGGCGGCTTCGGGTACGCGGTCGTCAATCTGGCGGAGTCGCAGGGCGTGGGTTTCCGCAACGTCGTCTCGACCGGCAACGAGACCGACATCACCATGCCCGAGCTGCTGTCCGCCATGCTGGACGACCCCGGCACCGAGCTGGCCTTCGGCTACATGGAAGGCACGCCGCAAGGGCGCAAGCTGCTCGATCTCGGGCGGAAGTCGCTCGAGATGGCGAAGCCGGTGCTGATCTGGAAAGGCGCGCAGACCGACATCGGGACCAAGGCGGCCGCCTCGCACACGGCTAACCTGACAGGCAACTATGATCTCTTCCAGGCCGCCTTCCGCCAGTCCGGCCTGATCGAGACGCAGGACGTCGAGGAGATCGTCGATTTCGCGAAAGTGGCGAGCCAGAAACGGTGGCCGAAGGGACGCTCCATCGGCGTTCTTTCCATCTCGGGCGGATCGGGTGTCGTGTTCGCCGATCGCGCGGCGAAGGAGGGATTGACGCTGCCGCCCTTTGCGCCCGAGACGTTCAAGGCGCTGCGCGCGATCATCCCGTCGTTCGGGGCGGCCGACAATCCCGCCGATACGACGGCGGCGGTCATCAATCAGCCGGAGCTCTTCACGAAGACGCTCGACATCGTGCTGGCCGATCCGGGGATCGATCAGCTCTCGCTGCTGCTCGCGTCGCTTCCCGGGCAGGGCGCTCTCAATTGTGCGACGGCGATTGCCGCGGCGTCGGCCAAGACGGACAAGCCGGTGCAGGTCGTCTGGTCCGGCCGCAAGGCGAAATCGGAGGAGGCGTGGACAGTCTTCGTCGATGCCGGCATCCCGTTCCTGCCGACGCCGGCGCGCGGCGCCAAGGCGGCTGCGACGCTGGCGAAGTTCGCCGAGGACCGGCGCCGTCTGGTTGGGCGCAAGGCGCCGAGCTATGCGGTGCCCGATGGCATCAAGCTGCCGGACGGCGCGGTGACGCTCTCGGAGGTCGAGAGCAAGGCCGTGCTGAAAGCCTTCGGTGTCGGCGTCACGAACGAGGTGCTCGTGCCTGTCGGCGCCGACGTCGCAGCGGCGACGAGGGGCCTCCAAGGTCTGTTCGCCGTGAAGATCGTCTCGCGCGACATCGCCCACAAGACGGAAGCGGGCGGCGTGAAGCTCGGCGTCACGGCGGCGGACCTGCCGAAGGCTGCGGACGAGGTCATCGCCAACGGTCGCGCCTACAAGGCGGGTGCCACCATCGACGGCGTTCTGGTCTCGGAGATGGCGTCGGGGCTCGAGGCGCTGATCGGTGTCGTCAACGACGAGAGCTTCGGGCCGTGCGTAACGTTCGGGCTCGGCGGCGTGCTGACGGAGGTGCTGAAGGACGTCACCTTCCGCATCGCGCCGTTCGACCTCGAGACCGCCCGCGACATGATCGGCGAGCTGCGCGGCGCCAAGTTGTTCGACGGCTATCGCGGCCAACCGGCGGCCGACAAGGAGGCGCTGGCGAGGATGCTGGTCGATGTGTCGTGCATGGCCGCCGCGCTCGCGCCACGACTCAAGGAGATGGACATCAACCCGGTCTTCGTCGGGCCGGCGGGCAAGGGATGCCGCGCGGCGGATGCGCTGATCGTCCTCAAGTAGATGGCACTGTCATCTCTGATACTGCGACAACGGTAGTCCAGCGAGGAGGCTCGCTAGTCGATCTGCTTGCCTGTCTCCGGATCGAGGAGGCGATGCACGTGGACGATGAAATAGCGCATCTCGGCGTTGTCGACCGTCTTCTGGGCCGCAGCCTTCCAGGCCTTCTTGGCCTCGGCGTAGTTCGGATACATGCCGACGAGGTCGAGCTTCGAGAGATCCTTGAACTCGATGTGGTCCAGCTTGGCAAGTTCGCCGCCGAAGACGAGATGAAGGAGCTGCTTTTGAGGCTTGGCGTCGGGCGTCGTGCTCATGTTGGCTCTCTCGGTCGTGCTGTCGCCGCAGGTGAAATGGCGTAAAGCGGCTCGGTTGAAGCCCTTCTAAAGCGGCACGGGCGTTTGGAAAAGATCCCGCCGCGGTGGACCTTCGCCACTTTATCGAGCAAATCGGTGGAGCGACGGCACAAAGGCGGGCAGGCCACCGTTCAAAAGGAGAGTGTCATGGCAGGTCGGCAGCACCGCTACACACCCACGGTCACCTGGACCGGGAACACGGGCTCGGGGACGAGTGGATACAAAGCATATTCGCGCGACCACGTTATTTCGGTCGCCGGCCGGCCCGACATTCCGGGTTCCTCCGATCCCGCGTACCGGGGCGATGCCGGCCGGCACAACCCGGAGGACCTGCTGGTCGCCTCTCTGTCGGCCTGCCACATGCTCTGGTATCTGCATCTCGCCTCGGAGGCAGGCGTTGCGGTTCAGGCCTACCGCGACGAGCCCGAAGGCGTGATGGTCGAGGATGCCGCGCGTGGCGGCTGGTTCGAGAAGGTGACGCTTCACCCCGTCGTTACGATCGCCGCCGGCGGCGACGTTGCGCGTGCGGCTGCACTGCACGAGCCCGCTCACGCCAAGTGCTTCATCGCCAATTCGGTGAACTTCCCTGTCCTCTGCGAGCCGCAGATCCGGATTGCAGGCTGATCATCTGGTCGGGCACCCGACCGATGGGCCCATGCGCGCCGCCGGCAACGGTGCTTGACCGGACCGACCCGTGTCGTGCATGTTCCCGGCCCTCGGAAGCATCGGCTCCGGTGCAGACCAAGCCCCAGTGGCGGAACGGTAGACGCGTCAGACTCAAAATCTGATATCCGCAAGGGTGTGGGGGTTCGAGTCCCTCCTGGGGCACCACAGACCGAAATTTTCATGCAAAATCAACGATTTTAGACACTCTGGTCCGCAAGGTTGGACACTTTGCGTTCCTGGTTTGATCGGCACGAGCCGGCATCCCACGGTCGGCAGTCGTCTTGCGCTCGGCGGCCCGCGTGTAGCGCTCGGCCTTCTTGAGCGTCAGCCAGCCGAAAATGGAGATCAGCTCATGCGCCGTGGCGCCGTTCTCGGCGGCCACCGTCGCGGCGGCCTTGCGCAAGCCGTGCGCGCCGCAGTAGGTGCAGAGTGGCCCGAAGGTCTCCTACCGTGTCCTGGTGTAGCCGAGCGCCGCGTCCGCGGCGGCGCTCAGTTCGCTTCGCTCCGCTGCCTTGCCAAAGCCGCCGCCGCCGGGCGTTGCAAGCCGGACGATCTGGCCCTTTGTCAAAACAACGTTGCGCCGATGGTCAAAGGCGAGACCGTCGATCGTGATTTCGCCCGGCGCCCCATCTCCGCCGCCATTCGCGCCGTGGGCCGCAAATTTGCACCGCTCGGCCATGAAAATCATGCCGACTGGAGTCTCGGACGTCACCTCGAAGATGACCTCCTGGCCAAGCCCGCCGCGATGGCGGCCCATTCCGCCGCTTCCTTGCCGCAGCTCCTTTTTGCGGATCATCATCGGCGCATTGCGCTCGATCAGCTCAACCGGAACGTTCGAGACATTGGACGGCCAGGCGAGCGCATTTTGACCGTCCCCCGCTCCCGTCGCGCCCATACCGCCATTGAAGAACAGCACATTGGCGTAGGTCTTGCCGTTGGCGCGCACGCCGGTCTGAATGAGGCTCCAGAGCGGTGATCCCGAGGCCGCGATCACGTCATCGCCGAGGATCGCCTGCAAAGCGCCGAAGATCGCGATCGGTACATAGTGTCCGGTCGCCATGCGGCCACCGACGGCTGCTGGATAGCGCGGATTGAGGAGGCTGCCTTCCGGTGCGGTGACGCCGATACAGCGAAAGATGCCTTCGTTGTTCGGGAGATTCGGAAGCAAGGCGCATTTCAGCGCGTAGGCCGACATTGCGTACGTGTAGGTGATCGGACAATTGATGCCGCGATCGACCTGGGCGCTGGTGCCGGCGTAGTCGATATCGATACGGTCGTCCCTCACCTCGACCGCGATGCAATAGCGGAACGGCTCGTCCAGGCCGTCCGTAAAGAACTCGTAGGGGTAGCGACCGTTCGGAAGCGCTCGGATTGCCGCGCGCATAGCCTGCTCAGAGCGTGAGAGGATTTCCTCCGAAAAGCCATCGAGATCGGGAAGACCGTACTCCTGCATCAGATCGCCGAGTCGACGCTCGAGAAGATCGAGACCGGTCAACTGGGCCCAAAGGTCGCCTTCGGTTTGATCGGGCGTGCGCACCTGGGCGCGCAGCAGGCGCATGAATGTCGCGTCGACCACGCCGGCATTCATCAGCTTCATGATCGGGATGTGAAAGCCTTCTTCGAACATCTCGCGCGCTTCGGCCGAACGCACGCGGCCGCCGATGTCGGGAGCATGCGCCGTCGATGCCGCGAACGCCACGATCCGACCCTGTCGGAAGATCGGCTTTGCCACCGTGATGTCGTTGAGATGCCCGGTCGCGAGCCATGGCGTGTTGGTGATCAGCACGTCGCCCGGCTGCATGTTGCCCGTGCCGATCTCCTTGATGAACTCCTTCACCGTTACCGGCAGCGTGCCGATGAACGATGGAATGCTCTCCGTGTTCTGGACGAGGCTTTGGCCATCGGCGTCAGTGACGACGAGAGCAAAGTCGTTCGACTCGTTGACGAGCGTGGAAAACGACGTACGGCGCAGTGCCTTTGCTGCCTCGTCGACCGCGGAAATCATGCGGCGCCACAGGATCTCCAGCGTCACCGCATCGAAGCCGCGATTGGGCATTTCCGTCATTGTGCTGTCCCATCCCGGCCTAACGTGACGATCATGTTGCCGCTCGCGGCCACCTCGGCGCGGCAGCCGGGCGCGATCACGAGAGTCGACGATCCCTCCTCGACAATTGCCGGGCCTTCGATCCGGTCGCCCGCAGAAAGGGCATCGCGGTCGAAGACCGGGGTTTGCCGATGCTCGCGCCATTCAGGGAAGTAAACCGGTCGGTTCTTTTTCATTCGCGCGCCGGTGGTCGCAGATGGCGCTCCGAGTGCACGCGCGCTGCCAGGCGGAACGACCGTCGCGGTGACACGGATATTGATGATCTCAACCGGTGTGTTCGGGGGAGTCCGCGTGAAAGCCTCAACGTAACTCGCCTCGAATGCGGCTTCGAGACGACTGCGTGAACCCGCGCCATAGGGACCGCGAGGCAGGCTCACCACCAGCTCCGACGCTTGGCCGACGTAGCGGAAATCGGCGATACGCTCGATCGCCGCCGACGCGGGGTCAAGTCCGGTTTCGGCCACAACGCGGCGGGCTTCGGCCTCGAGCCGCGAGAACATCGCCTCGAGCGCATGCCAGTCGATCCGGTCGACCTCTCGCGCCACCGTGGCCACGCGATCGACGCGGGCGGGAGCGACGAGCAGGCCGAGCGCAGAGGCAACACCTGCACCCCGCGGTACAATCAGCGTGCGCAATCCCAGCTTCCTCGCAACGTGGCATGCGTGTACGGGGCCAGCGCCTCCCGTCGAAAGCAGCGCATAGCGTCGTGGATCCTTGCCGTGCTCGGCGATGTGGACACGGGCGGCATTCGCCATGTTCTCGTTGACGATATCGTGGATGCCCCAGGCGATCTCCGTAACCGAAAGGCCAGCATCCTTCGCGAGCGGCTCGAGGGCATGCCGGACGGCAGCCATATCGATGTGCATGGTGCCGCCGGCGAAGTAATCGGGATTGAGATAGCCGAGCAGCAGGTCGGCATCGGTGACGGTCGGCTGCGTACCGCCACGGCCATAGCCGGCGGGGCCCGGCTCGGAACCAGCGCTTTCCGGCCCCACCTTGAGCAGTCCGATCTCGTCGAGATGCGCGATCGAGCCGCCACCCGCACCAATCTCGATCAATTCGATCGTCGAGATGCGGATCGGCAAGCCGCTGCCTTCGACGAACCGCTTCTGGCGCGCGGCTTCAAATGCGTAGGCGATCTTCGGCTTGCCGTCGTCGACCACGGAGAGCTTCGCCGTGGTGCCGCCCATGTCGAAGGCCAGCACATGACTGCCACCATCGCGCGCACCGAGCGTCGCCGCTGCGAGCGCGCCGGCGGCGGGCCCCGACTCCAGGAGCTGGACCGGAGAGCGTTTGGCCTCCGCTGCGCTGGCGAGACCGCCGTTCGAGAGCATCATCAGGAGCGGTGCAGTGATGCCGCGATGGGCAATCTCGTCGGCAAGCGTCGAGAGGTAGCGCTCGGCGAGCGGCTTGATGTAGGCGTTGGCGACGGTCGTCGAGGTGCGCTCATACTCGCGGATCTCAGGCGCCACTTCAATCGAAGCCGAGAGCGCCAGCTTCGGGAAACTCTTTTGAATCACCTCGAGCGCCTGCCGCTCGTGTCGGGGATTGGCGTATGAGTGCAGGAACACGAGCGCCAGCGAGGTGACGCCTTCGCGAGCGAGGTGCTCCGTGGCAGCAAGAAGTGCGCGCTCGTCGAGCGGCGTCAGGACAGTGCCGTCGGCCCGAATGCGTTCCGGCGCCTCGAGCCGGCGATTGCGCGGCACCAGCGGCTCGGGTTTGCGGATGGTAATGTCGTAAAGTTCGAACTTGCGCTCGCGGCCGATCTCCAACGTGTCACGGAAACCTTCCGTGGTGATGAGGCCCGTCACCGCGCCCTTGCGCTCGATGAGGGCGTTGGTGAAGAGCGTTGTCGCGTGCACGACGCGGGCGATGGCGGCTGCCGGAATATCCGCTTCCGCCATCACCCGGTCGATCGCCGACATGACGGCACGGGACGGGTCGTCATGGGTCGTCAACTCCTTGTGGCTCGACTGACGCCCGGTAATGGTGTCGTAGACGACGATATCGGTGAAGGTGCCGCCGATATCGATTCCGAGCGCGAACCGTTGCACGCCGTTCTCCCATCGTTGGAGGGATAGCCTCGAAAAGCGCGGGCTATAAGTCAAGCGGAACGAGATCCGACAGGTGGCAGACCGCGAGCGTAGTGCGGCCAACAGGAACAGACCGTGTCCTCGTCGGTGAGGAGAGATGGCGACATCCGCGAGGATGCCGCTCACCGAGCAGCGGATACCAACAGGCGAGTGTGTCTGGTCGCAACTGGCGGCGAAACATCAATGGGCCGAACACCGCTTAGCCTTGGCCAGTTCCGTTGATCTTCAGTTTGACGCTAAACGCCCCGCCAGCTTCAGTTCGGCATACGCGGTCTCAACCTCGAGCATGTGGACGGCCGACGTGTTTGAGGGCGACGGTAGATCAGCAGCGGAGTGTGTGCAGGTTCTCGATGTCAAATTGCGCGCTCGGTCTCGGCGTCGAAGAAGCGCAGTCCGGTCGGGTTTACAGCGAGCCGCACTCTCTCCTGCGGCTTCACGCGCACCGTTGGCTCGACACTCGCCACCATGCTGCTTGCGCCGGCAGTGAGGTCGAGGATTACTTCGGAGCCCAATTGCTCGGCAACCTCGACGATCGCGTCGAACGTCTGGCCGGGGGGATCTGATCCGTTCGCCATGCGGAGGTCTTCCGGTCTGATGCCGAGCGTTGCCGGCTTGCCTACGTGGGCCTGAAGGCGACCCTTGCTGGTCTCCGGCACGGCGATGCGCATCGCCGCGTTCTCGGCGACGAGGCTGTCGCCTTCGCGCTGGATCGTGACGTCCGCGAAGTTCATCGCCGGCGATCCAATAAAGCCTGCGACATACTTGTTGGCCGGATGATTGTAGAGTTCGAGCGGCTCGCCCACTTGCTGAATAAGGCCGTCTTTCATCACCACCACGCGATCGCCGAGCGTCATCGCCTCGACCTGATCGTGGGTGACGTAGATGGAGGTTGTCGCAAGTCGCTGGTGCAGCTTCTTGATCTCGACCCGCATCTGCACGCGGAGCTTCGCGTCGAGGTTCGACAGCGGCTCGTCGAACAGGAAGACCTGCGGGTTCCTGACGATGGCGCGTCCGAGCGCCACGCGCTGGCGCTGGCCGCCCGAGAGCTGCCGCGGCTTGCGTGTCAGGTGATCGCGGATACCTAGAATCTCAGCGGCATTCTCCACGCGCCTCTTGATCTCGGCCTTGTCGAACTTCCGCATTTTGAGGCCGAACGCCATATTGTCGTAGACACTCATGTGCGGATAGAGCGCGTAGTTCTGGAACACCATGGCGATATCGCGGTCCATCGGCGGCAGGTTGTTGACGACCGTGTCGCCGATGAGGATATCGCCCTCGGTGATGCTCTCGAGACCGGCAACCATGCGCAGCGTCGTCGTCTTCCCGCAGCCCGAAGGGCCGACCAGGACCAGGAACTCCTTGTCCTTGATCTCGAGGCTGACGCCTTTTACGGCGTGAAAATCATCGTAGCGCTTGTGGACGTCTCGGATCGATACGTTTGCCATCCCTTCCTCACCCCTTTACCGATCCGGTCAGACCCGACACGTAGTGCTCGACGAAAAACGAATAGGCGATAGCGACCGGGATACTGCCCAGTAGCGCGCCCGCCATCAGTGCGCCCCAGAAGAACACGTCACCGCGTATGAGCTCCGAGACGACGCCCACCGGTACCGTTTTCTGCTGGGGTGACGACAGGAATACGAGCGCATAGATGAACTCGTTCCAGGACAGCGTGAACGCGAAGATCCCCGCCGACAGAATGCCCGGCACTGCGACCGGAATAACGATGTAGAGCATCGCCTTCCATCGCGAGGCGCCGTCGATCCGCGCACATTCCTCGAGCTCCCTCGGTATGGCCTTGAAGTAGCCCATCATCAGCCAGGTACAGAACGGGATGAGAAACGTGGGATAGGTCAGGATCAGCGCCCACGGCGTGTCGCCGAGCTTGTAGTTGCGGATGATCTCGGAAAGCGGAATGAAGAGGAGGGTCTGCGGCACCAGATACGTGATGAAAATTGTCGTCCCGAGGCCGCCCGCAAACGGGAAGTTCAGTCTCGACAGCGCGTAACCCGCCAACACTCCGCAGACGAGCGAGATGATGGTCGAGCAGATCGAGATGAACATGGTGTTCCAGAGCCACGTTGCAAACGCCGTCTCCCGGAACAGGAAGCGGATATGGTCGAGTGTCGGATGCCACGTCCAGAACGGTGTATAGGTGGGCCGCTGCCACGCGATATATAGCTCGTTGTCCGGCCTGAACGTCGTGATCACCATCCAGTAGAACGGAAACAGCAAAAAGATCAGGAAAAGCGCCAGTGGGATCCGGAAGAAGACCCAGCGCCGCCAAATGCCACCTTCGATCATTGCTCATTTCTCCCGGCGGCTTCAGCGCGTCTCGACGAGACGGATGTAGAGAAGCTGCACGATCACGATCGCGAACAGGATCGGGAACATTGCGAGCGAGATCGCCGCGCCTTGGCTCAGGAGGCCCGTGCCGACGCCGAGCTGATAGGCGTATGTCGCGAAGAGATGAGTCGCGTTTGCCGGTCCGCCTCCCGTCATCACGTAGACGATCTGGAAATCCGCGAAGGTCTGGATCACCGAGAACAGCACCACGACCATCGTCACCGGCAGCAGCAGCGGCCAGGTGATGTGAATGAAGCGCTGCCACGGCTTTGCGCCGTCGATGGCGGCTGCCTCGTTCAGATCGGGGCTGATGGTCTGCAGGCCGGCAAGCAGCGAGATGGCGAAGAACGGCACGCCGCGCCAGATGTTGACGATGATGATCGACCACATCGCGAGATCGGCATCGCCGAGCCAGTTCAAACCGCCGTAGCGGCCGATCACGCCGGCTTTGAAGAGAAGCCAGTTCAAGACGCTGAACGTCGGGTCGAACATCCACTTCCAGGCAAACGTCGAGAGCACCGTCGGAATGATGAAGGGCAGCAGGATGAATGCTCGCGTGAATGCCTTGAACTTGAAATTGCGGTTGAGGAGAAGCGCCAGCCAAAGGCCGAGCGCGAGCTTGAAGATCGTCGTGATAAGAGTGTACCAACAGGTATTCCATACGACGAGGCCGAAAATCGGATCGTTCAGCAGCCTATCGAAATTCTCAAGGCCGACGAACTGGCCCGGCACGCCGACGCGGGTGTCGGTTACCGACAGCAGGATGCCTTGAAAGAAGGGGTAGGCGATAAAGAGCCCGAGCAGGACGATGGTCGGCAAGAGCAGTACGACCGCAAGCCATCGCTCATCCTCGAGCGGTCGCCACTTCACTCGGGGCACTTTGGCGCCATCTCTGGCGACATCGCCCGGAGCTGCCACTGCCATGGTTCACTCTCCTCGCCGAGGCAACCGCCCAGCTTCGCCCGGACACCCGGTCGCTGCGCGATGATTGATTCGCTGTGCGGAGGAGCCACGCGGCGCAAGTGCCGCGTGGCTGCCTTCTCTCCCTGCCTCAAGCGCCGTAAATCTTCTTCAGCTCGGCGTCAGCAGCCTTGACCGCATCCTCCGCGCTTTGCCCCTTGATGGCAGACGCGAACATATTGACGATCAGGTACTTGGAGAGCACCTCCGCCGCCTTGGCGTTCGGCGGGCCTGCGCGACCTGGCGTGGCGCCGAGCTTGCCGGCCACGGAGTAGGGCTTCATCACCGGATCCTTGTCCCACATCGGATCCGTCTCCCACACCTTGGTCGGCGGCGTGTCGAAGCCAAGGCCCGTCTCGAACCAGCTCGCGTAGTTCTCCTTCGCGTGGATGAACTTGAGCAGCTCCTTCGCCGCCTTCTGGTTCTTCGAGTAGCTCGGCAGAACGTGGCTCTGGAACGTGTGGAAGGCGAACTTGCCTTTCGGGCCGGCCGGAAGCTCGCCGTGCAGGATATCGCTCGCGAGCTCCGCTCCGCTGTCGGTCTTGTATTTTCCTTTCTCGCGCGCGGCGAGCAGGTAAATGGATGCGCCGTTCAATGTGGACGAGATGGTGCTCGCCAAGAACGCCCTGTTGTTCGAGGCGTCGTCCCACGCGAGGCCGCCTTCGTCGAAGGCATCCTTCCACATCGCCGTCATGAACTTGACGGCCTCGACAGTGTCCTTGGAGTTGATGACGACCTTGCCGTTCTCATCGACCTCCATGCCGCCGAAGCTCCACATCAGCGGATAGGCGAACGTCGGTGGGTCCCCGAACGACTGTCCGAGCGCTTGACCGAAGGGTGTACCATTGGCCTTGAGTTTCTTGCCGAGCGCGCGATATTCGTCCCATGTCTCGGGAAATTTGGAGGCGCCTGCCTCTGCAAACCACGACTTGCGGTAGGCGTTGAGCGCGCCGACGATCGCCATAGGCATGGCGACCCATTTGCCGTCGACCTTGCAGTTGCCCTCGCAGAGCGGGTAGTAGCCGCCCTGCGCCTTGCCCACCTCCTCGGCGACGTCCGAGATGTCGACGACACTGGAGGCGTAAAGATGCGGGTGATTGTTGAAGAGCATTATCAGATCGGGGCCGGCGCCTGATTGAATGCCCGACGTGATGCGCGGCTGCAGGTCGTTGCCGTTGACCGTTTCAAAGTTGACCTTGATGCCGAGCGCCTTCTCCGCCGCCGGGACGATCTTCTCGCGAATGAGCTTGTCGCACGTCGGGACGAAATCGTTCCACCTCAGCCAATGGACCGTCGTCGTCTGTGCAATGGCCGGCGCTCGTCCGGTCGCCAGAATGCCTGCAATGCCACCACTTGTAGCGGCTGCCGCAGCAGCCGTCGTACCGACGAATTTCCGCCGGGTCATACGTTTCATCAACTAGCCTCCCTAATCGTTATTCTGCACCGACTTTTAGCGTCGCTTGGTCGCAAGCTTACGCGCAGCGAGATGCCGCAACAAGCCACTCGTCCCGCACCGCACCTTTTCGCGTTTTCACGCAGGTCTGTCGGCATTGACGGAGCCTTATTTGTCCGGACATCCTCGGTGCGCTCGGCTCGTTCAGAAGGGGGTGGCCAGTATCGGTCTCGACCCCGCGAAGTTCGGCACACACTCCCTGCGGCGAACCAAGGCAGTGCCGATCTACCGGCGAACGGGCGATCTCCGCGCTGTCCAGCGCCCGCTCGGACACTCCAAGATCGACATCTTGAGCCTGGACGTAATGTCCTACATTCCGGATGTCATCGTCGGCGCTCCTCGTGAAGGCGATAATGACGACGCGCAGTCAGCACGCATTCAGATCCAAAGACGCTTTAGACTCATAGAGTTCCAAAGCGTCTTTGGACTTGAAATCCGCTTTCTGCCGGGCCGAGAAGTGAGGCGAATTTCAAGTCTGTCGCTTTAGGTAATGCCTTCCTCGCGCAGCGCCGCGATGCTCTTGCCGTCCATTCCGAGCCATGCCGAGAGCACGTCGTCGACGTGCTCGCCGAGCATCGGCGACGGCTTCACCTTGGGGGGCTGGCCATCGAAGCGCACCGGCCACGCGGGCATTTTCACCTTCCCGGTGGTCGGATGCTCGACCGTCTGCATGATTCCCCGCTCGGCCAGCGACGGATCGCTCATGAGCTCGAGCGTGTCGAACACGGCACCCGCCGGCACGCCCGCGGCGCCGATCAGCGTCATCGCCTCCTCCTTGGTGTGCCTGCGCGTCCATTCGGAGATGATGGCGTCGACCTCCGCCGGCCGCTCGGTGCGCGCCGCCTGCGTCTCGTAGCGCGGATCGCCCTTCAAGTCCTCGCGTCCCATGACGGTCAGGAGCCGCTGCCAGTGCTCCGGATTGGCGCGGCTGCAGAAGACGTAGACGTAGTCGTTTGGCCCGCCCGGCTTGCATGGATAGAGTGCGTTCGGCACGAGGCCGCCGGCGACGGACCGGTCGGTGCCTTCCCGCAAGACCGCCTTGCCGGTGAGCTGGGTGCGCGAGAACGGCACGCGCATGTAGTGCACCATCGCATCCTGCATGGCGACCTGCAGGCGCCGGCCCTGGCCCGTCCTCTGGCGCTGGTAGAGCGCGCCGAGGATCGAGATCGCCATCAGCATGCCCGTGCCGGTGTCGCCGAACGAGGTGCCGGGCTTGACGGGCGGGCGGTCGCCGTAGCCGGTCGTGCTCGTCATGCCGCCTGCCGCCTGGGCGATCATGTCGAAGGCGAGGCTTCTCTCGTAGGGGCTGCCTTCGCCGAAGCCCTTGACTTGGCAGTAGACGATGCCGGGGTTAAGCGCCTTCACCGTCTCGTAGGAGAGGCCGAGGCGCTCGATTGTGCCGGGCGCCATGTTCTCGACCATCACGTCGGCCTTCTTCAAGAGCTCGCGCACGATCTCGAGGCCGCGCGGCGTCTTGAGGTTCAAGGTCAACGACTTCTTGTTGGCGTTGAACTGGTGGAAGTACCAGGGATCGTTGTCCGGCTTGCCTTTCTGCAAGCGGCGCCCCGGATCACCGAGGCCCGGATTCTCGATCTTCACCACCTCGGCGCCGAGCCAGGCGAGCGCTTCGGTGCAGGACGGTCCCGCCTCGAACTGGGTGAAGTCCACGACGCGAATGCCTTCGAGACAATCGAGTTCGATTCCGCTGGTCATGCGCAATCTCCGCTTTTGGGGCCAAACGTAAGCAGATCATCGGGAGCGCCGTCCGGGCGCAGCAAATCGCTCATGGCACGACGTGGGCCCAACATTGCGGTGCGGGCATCGGGGAAGTCCTGCGTCGCCGATGGGGTTATCCTTGCGCGGACGTCCCGTCTCGGCAACCGGCTTCGACAGGATTGCGGTGTGCGGTGACAGGTGGGCAGGCCGAGCTAAGCCGGCCAGGACCTCAGAGCGAGCTCGGCGACGTCGAGCAGCTCCTGCTTCGATGCGCCGCCTGCGGCCTGCACCGACATGCCCTGCAGCACCGTCGCTACGTATCGCGCCAGGGCCGACGGGTCGCTGTCCGGTGGCAAGTCACCTTCCGACCTGGCGCGCTCGAGGCGCCGGCGCAGCTCGGCCTCACCGGCGCAACGGCGTGCGGTCAGCTCGCTCTTGATCGCTTCGGATGCCTCGCCGCACGACAGGGCGCCCTGCACCGCGAGGCAACCGGCCGGGTGGCACGGGTCGGTCAAGCCCTCGGCGGCGCCACGAAGCAGCATCTCGACGACCCGCCGCGCCGTCGGCTCCTGCAATGCCGCGCGCTGGACGGCGCCGGGTCCTTTCTCGGCGTAGCGGTCGAGGGCCAGACGAAACAGCGTCTCCTTGTTGCCGAACGCGGCGTAGAGGCTCGGCCGGCTGATTCCCATCGCCTCGGTGAGGTCGGAGACGGAGGTGCCCTCGAACCCACGCTGCCAGAAAACAAACATCGCCTTGCCCAGCGCTTCGTCGATGTCGAATTCGCGAGGGCGGCCCTTCGCCACGGCACGTTCTCCTTCACATCTATGCGATTGCCATACCATTTTCGTACTTACTGGTACAGATAAGCATTGACACTCCCGGCGGCAATCATTAGTTACCGATCGGTACAAAAAGAGGTCCGAGCCGGCACGCGGAATTGGCAATACTTGTCCGGTGTGCCTGTCGGAATCGGTTCGGCTCGATCGTCGTATCTTAGCGGGCTGCGATGCGCCGTGTGCCGTGCCACAGCCGGAGAAGACGAGGGAGTATCATGAGGTTCACTGCCAGAAAGCGCGCCGTATAGGCGGTGCGGTTGCACCGGTGCCGGAAGCTGCTGGAAGCCAGCCACATATCGGTACCGGGCACCCAAAGCCGACATGAAGCCATCGAGAATGCGAACTCTTTACTCGGCAGCCGCTGCCTGAGCCGCAGTGGTACGCCCGAAGGACAAGAACAATGTCGAATCCGGAAACGATCATGAGCAACGAGCAGTCTATCGCGCCCGAGCAGAAGCCGACCGCGCGGCGCCGCTGGGTATGGACGTCCGCCATCGTCCTCTCGATCGCCGCCGCGGGCGCCGGTGCGCTGCACACGGTGCCCGGCCGGACGCAAGCCAAGGAGCCCGCTGCGGGAACGCCTCCGACGCCGGCGGTCTCGGTGGCCGTCGTCGAGCCGCGCGAGGCCGTCGTGTGGGACGAGTTCTCGGGGCGGCTCGAAGCTGTCGAGCGCGTCGACATCCGCTC
>Ga0180220_1000716_pt1 | contig 30963 bp, 33 predicted proteins | sample eDN5th37CBELigBY_FD_151335 | JGI IMG/M metagenome (GOLD analysis project Ga0180220, IMG submission 151335) | Enriched backyard soil microbial communities from Emeryville, California, USA - eDNA 5th pass 37_C BE-Lig BY (version 2) (version 2) | ecosystem: Environmental > Terrestrial > Soil >... | reverse complement strand
TGTTACTCACCCGTCCGCCGCTAATCTTTGGGAGCAAGCTCCCTCAGATTCGCTCGACTTGCATGTATTAGGCACGCCGCCAGCGTTCGTCCTGAGCCAGGATCAAACTCTCCAATAAAGTGTTTGATGTAGCTCATAAAAATTTGTACTATATAGTACGTTCTTGTTAATCAAAATTAACGTTGGCACGCTTGGTTTTGTTTAGTTTTCAAAGATCACTTATCTCGTCGTTCTCTCAGAAGCGACTTTATTAATATAACACCTATTCAATAGCTTGTCAACAATTATTTTTCGTTGTTGACGTTTGGTGTTTGTCTTCTTAATCACTACCGCAGCAGCGACGTTTAATAATATATCACGATACTTTTTATACTGCAAGTGCTTTTTTGATTTTTTTAGATTTTTTACGAATCATAGAAAAAAGGATTCAGAAATATATACCTGAACCCTTCTAATTATAATGGAACTATTCAATTTCTAAAAGACAGATCTTTGTGCTTTATGTATGCAACTCTATTCAACATGTGCGACATTCTTCTTCTATTATGTTCTACATTTTATTTATATTGATATCTTCAATAGAAAGATTGCCGTTATGATACTGATGTTCTAATAACAATATTGTTTCATATCCAGCTATATCGTCTTCACTTTGTAAAATTTTTTTTAGCATATGAAACGATTTAATTTCTGGTGGCTCATGTTTTTTGTTAATTGACTCATAAAATAATGCTGGAGCTAGCTTGATATGTTCCTTGCAATAATTCTTACACCTTTGTAAAAGATCTTCATTTACTCTATCTAGTGCATCATATATATTCATTAATTTCTGATATGCTCGATGGAGTGTACATGGATTTGGCGAGCGGTGAATCACTTCTATAAGTAATTTTTCAGCTAATTCATATTCTTTGGATTCAAAAGCCCAAGCAGCATTTCCCATTAGGAAACTGCAAACATTTCTCTTTGTTTGAACAAGGCTATCATGATGGTCAACGTCCTCTCCTTTTACTCTTCCACCAAATGACCACTTTGCACAATTACGTATAAACTTCTTTTCATATCCCTCTAAGTTATGCCAAAAATCATCAAGCTGTAATTGATGAATAATACCTCCATATCGATATCCTTTATTTGATACTTCCATTTCCCTACTGATTGTAGGTTGTTTAAAAATAAAGAGTTTTTTAATCCCCATACATTCACCTCATGGACAATTCTGGTGAATTATATGTACAACCTTATTCATTCATTACCATTTAAATATTATAGTTGTTGATTTTATCATGATCGTGTATAGTAATGACTAAAATAATACGTTTAAACCACAGGGGGAGCCTTTTAGCTGAGATTGAATGAGAGTAATCATTCTAACCCTTTGAACCTGTTAGTTAATACTAGTGTAGGGATGTGGATGATCATATAATAAGGCAATGTTTGGGACTAATGATGATCATTCCAACCATTGCTTTTTATTTTTCACAGAATGAAGGCTTCCCTTTGGTTTAATGTAAGAAGTGAGGGAATTTAGTTGCAAGGAAATCAACGTTTAGTTTTTTTAATTGAAGTTGCCATGTTAGGTGCTTTGGCCTTTTTATTAGATTTATTATCAGGAGTAATCGGCAAATTGCCGCAAGGTGGTTCTATTTCACTTGGGATGATCCCAGTATTTATTATGGCATATCGATGGGGATTAAAAGGCGGACTACTTACTGGACTCATATTAGGTTTATTACAAGCAATATTTAACCCTTATATCGTTCACCCTGTTCAGGGATTTTTAGATTATTATTTGGCTTTTACATTAGTAGGAGCAAGTGGTGTATTCTTTAAAGCTATACAAAATTCATTAACAAACAATAATAAAAAAATGGCTATTTTATTTATTACTCTAGGTACAATTTTAGGAGGAGTACTTAGAGCAATCGCTCATGTTATTGCAGGAGTATTCTTTTTTGCATCTTTCGCACCAGAGGGTACACCTGTTTTAATCTATTCTATCGGATATAACGCATCGTATATGATTCCGACAATAGTTGTTTCAGCAATTGTTGTCTGCTTGTTACTACTAACAGCTCCACGATTGGTAAATAGGAAATAACTTTTAAACCTTGGTCAGTGACCAAGGTTTTTTTGTTGAAAAAGTGATCTTTACTTCCCTCTTATCCTTCTCAAAAAAATGATCATATTCTCCTGTTATCTAGCATCTATTAATAGAAAGACTAGATTGTTAAAACGGAGGACAGATGATGAGTATATCTTTTGCAATTATTCTACTAACTTTGTTTCTATCATTATTTCATTTTTCTTACGGATATAAAGAAGCTATTCGAATAAGCAATGAAGAAGGTCCTGTTCAAGGTTTTTCCTTAATTTTCAGCTTTCCACTAGGCTTTATATTCGCTTATCTATGTTCAATTTTTTACCTATAGTCGCTTTTTTTAGAGGATGACCAAGGGAATGATCCCATTGTGCATCCTCTTTTTCGCGTTTGAACTACGTCATTTTTTTAGACCTTGTTCATAAATATGAACAAAAGCGCAAGCGCCTTGAACAGCCCCGAAAAGCATAAGACGCAAATGAATAGAAGACGTTCTTTGTCTTCATCATTTGTGGCTAGACCATAGAGGGGCTAGGCTCTGAAGCTGGATGCCGCACGCTTATCCATAGTACAAGAATTTTATAATTTCCTAACGATAAAAAAGATCACCTTTGTAGGAGGTCACATTGAAAACATTTATCCTGGTCTCAAAGAATATCATTTATTTTTCACTTGTCTTTTTCGTGCTCTTTGTCATATCGGTATGTGTACATTTATTTTTCAACATAAAGATATCTACTGCTTACAGTGTCATAATGGTCCTAATTTCATTTTTGTTATTTTGTTTATGTTTGTTTACTCTCATTAGACCTAAACAAAATTTCTCATTTATTAACAAGAAAGGTGTAACCCCCTCGTTTATCTTACTAACCATTAGTATGACTTTTTTATCTATTTATTTTTTATCCATTAACCTCATGATCGCAACAGAACTTGGGGAAAACTTAACAATCGAAGAAAAATATCAGTTATATATGATTCCTTTTCAGGATAAAGTCGTTACCATAGCTGATTACAAAGAGATGAAGGAAGACAAATTGGCGACCACTTACCGTCATGTAGATATTTATTATGAACCACATGAGGAAAAGTTAATCCCAATTATTGAAGACTCAATAGATAAAGCAGATGAACTCACAACATCTCTTTTAGGTGAGGTGAAAGATAATCAAATCGACTTGATCCTTCATTCTTCAACTGAGGAATTATATGAGAAAACTTCATTAATTGAAACAATGGGATATTTTGATGATCCTAATAACATTATAGGCATAGCAGTTACAGATTTATCAAACATCCTTTCAGACGAAATGCCTCAATCCTTTTATTTTCAGAGCACAATCTTACATGAATATACACATTATCGATTACAAGCATTTATTAAACAACAAGGCATCTATGTGTATAGAATCCCCTTATGGTTTCATGAAGGTGTAGCAGAATACATAGGGATGTATAATGTAGCCCATAGGTATTATCCTTTTCAAGAGATTGAATTTGAAAATCTCGATAGTCATCAGGATTGGGAAAAATATCGTTTAGAAAAGTATGATGTTTATTTACAAAGTTATTATGGAATTAAGTACCTTGTTGATCAGTATGGAGAATCTATGATCAAAACCATCATTATTGAAACAGCAAAGGAAAATGATTTTGATAAAGGTTTTTTGAAGGCAACTGGTATTACGATTGAAGATCTACAAGAGCTTTACGTCAAAGATGCGAAACAGACTTATACCGAATAAAAGCCTCCAACTTTATGATTTGGCAGGCTTCATTTCTTTTTTTAGCTTCACTTTTATTATTTGTCTCTCAAACACAAATAAGATAATACCTAGCATAATAATAATTCCGCCAATGATTTGAGGAACAATCATTTTTTCACCTAAAAAATAATATGCCAGAATAATCGATCCTACCGGTTCAAACAGGATCATAATAGAAATCGTATTCGTACTAACCCATTTTAACGACCAATTAAAAAGCGAATGACCTAGGAGCGTTGGAATGACTGCTAATAACAGAAAATAAATCCAATCTGCCTGCGGGTAAGGCGCTAATGGATATCTTAAAACAAGGCAATACCCTAGTAATGTAACTGAGCTAATTCCATAGACAATAAATGTGTACAATGTTAAAGAATGTCTCTTCCGAATTTCTTGCCCGAATAATAGATATGCAGTTATCATCGCACATGCTGCAAGAGCTAACAAGTCTCCAAATAATGCAATACCGCTAATTTTAAAATCTCCCCAACTTATAATTACGCTACCTGTTATAGCAATTAATCCGCTGCAAATGGCCACAATGGATACTTTTTCTTTAAAAAAGAAATAAGTTCCGATAAAAGCAAACAAGGGCTGGAGAGTAACCAACACAACAGAGCTTGCCACAGATGTGTAGTGTAAGGATTCAAACCACAAGATAAAATGAAAAGCTAAAAAGACTCCTGCGATTGTTGAATACACCCATTCTTTTTTTGATAAATTTTTCAATTCACTGATATGCTTTAGAAAAAAGAACGGTGCAATAAGAACTGTCGAAAAAAACAAACGATAAAAAGCAATAACAGGTGCAGGAGCAGTTGCTAACTTCACAAAAATAGCTGAAGTCGATACCGCAATGACTCCGATAACAAGAGCTACAAACGGTAGTAATCGTCGTGATGAATCCACTGGTTTTCCCTCCATCGTATATAAAATGCCTTCAACATTTTAACACGAAATTGAGAAAAGCAGCTTGCCAATATACTCATCTTCAAATTTATTTTCTAATAAAAATGGAAGAGGATAACAACAGATCATTCGTCATCCTCTTCCATAATATTAATTGCTATGCTTTTCTTTATGTCTCATAAAAAGAAATTCTCGATTTTCTTCATCAAATGGGAATAGCTTTTGTTTTTTTGCTTCATCTTTATAATTTGTGAAGATATCCTCTAGTAATTCCTGTGTTGATTTATTTTTCACATCAATACCCAGCTTTTTAGCGGTTTGCATTGTTTTTTTATCGATTACTTCTCGGGCAATATCCTTTAAATCCTTGCCATCTGTATTAATTCCTAATTCCTTTGCCGCATTCATCACACTGACTTCAAATATCTCTTTGCTTAGATCATCTAGTGATTTCCCCTCTGTGTCGATTTTAAGCTCTTTTGCCTTCTTGATTATAAGTGTTTCTCTTATTTCATATGCGATATCTTCAATTTCTTTTCCGTCTGTTTTGATTCCCAGTTCTTTTGCTTTGTTTAAAATATGTGATTCTCTTACTTCCTTGGCAATTTCCTCAATCTTCTTTCCATCCGTTTTAATCCCTAGCTCTTTTGCTTTTTCTAAAATTTTCGCCTCATGGATTTCTCTCGCTAAAACTTCTGTATCCTTACCTTCTGTATCAATTCCTAACTCTTCTGCGCGCTTCTTAATTGTCTCTGGATTCAATTTATGTCTTTTATGGTGTTGAAACTCTTCTTTATCAATTCCCACCTCCATTAAAGTTGGTGCATCTTCAGGGATTTTTTCAGCGAATGCATGATTGGTTCCTATCAATCCTAATGTAAGTACACCGACGAACACATATGTAGCAAATTTTCTCTTCAATTTTTCTACCTCCAACTATTTGATGTTTCTAAATTGTGATCTTCATCACTTATAGTCTCCAATATTCATGAAATAATTGTTAAAAATTTGTTTCATCTTTTCGACTTTCAATTTAAAAATTATGTATCTATTGGGCATAACATATATAATGTGAAATAGATAACATGGTTACGTTTCAATAGATGTTGGTGAACTTTTAGTTAGGAGTGAAAGTAGTGAAAACGGCCCTTGTGATAGGTGGCGGAATTACCGGTCTTACTGCCATGTATTATTTACAGAAATTAAAAAAAGACCAAAACCTTGACTTACAACTTATCCTTATTGAGCAAAACAAGCAGCTAGGTGGAAAGATTTGCTCAGTAAGAACCGATGAATTTATTATGGAAACTGGTGCTGATTCGATCGTTGCACGAAACGAAGGCGTCATGCCGCTTATTAAGGATTTACAGCTAGAGAATGATATTGTTTATAATGAGACAGGTATTTCCTATATCTATACCAAAAATGAACTTAAGCCCATCCCTGCTGATTCTGTTTTCGGGATTCCTACTGGTGTGAAATCGTTATTTAGCAGCACCTTGATTTCCCCAAAAGGTAAAATTTCCGCATTAAAGGATTTTGTCACGAAGAATAAACAATTTACTAGTGAAAGTTCTGTAGGGGAATTTCTCGAAGCTTTTTTAGGGAAAGAAATAGTAGACAATCAAATCTCACCAGTCCTTTCTGGTGTCTATTCCGGTAAGCTTAATAAACTAACGATGGCTTCCACCCTTCCATATCTACTAGAATATAAAAATCAATATGGAAGTATTATTCGAGGAATGTCTAAAAATAAAGCAAAATTCCAATCATCTAGTAATAAAAAGTTTCTTTCCTTTAAAGGCGGTCTTTCCACAATCATAAATCGACTTGAAGAACAATTAGGAGATGTAACAATCCTAAAAGGAATGAAAACAAACAGTATTAAGCTCGTTCAGACCAAATATGAAGTCACATTAGAAAATAATCATACGATTTCAGCAGATTATGTTATCTTAGCAACTCCACATGATGCAGCACAAAAACTGTTAAATAATGAACAGCTTGATCATGAATTTGATAAACTTAAAAACTCATCGCTTACAAGTGTATATCTTGGGTTCGATATTCCAGATCACAAGCTCCCTGCCAATGGGACAGGCTTTATTGTTACGGAAAATAGCGATCTTCATTGCGATGCCTGTACATGGACAAGTCGGAAATGGACACATACATCTTCTAAGAGAGGGCTTCTCGTTCGCCTTTTTTATAAAAGCTCTAATCCATTCTATGAAACATTAAAAAACATGAGCGAAAACGAGATGATTCAAACAGCCTTAAAGGATATCGAAAAAAGCCTGCGAATCACAGCTCAACCCAAAACGGTTGAAGTAACTAACTGGAATAATTTAATGCCAAATTACCACCTGGAACATCATATGGCGGTTACTTCACTTAGTGAAAAAATGAGTGAACAGTTTCCAAAGGTCATTCTTGCAGGTGCTTCCTATTTCGGAGTAGGCATCGGAGCCTGTATTAAAAATGGAAAACAAACAGCAGAAAAAATTGTGAATGAAATAAGAAAAGCGTAAGCGCCTTGATCAGCCTCAGGCAAATAAGCCGCAAATGAATAGAAGACGTTCTTTGTCTTCAATTCATTTGCGGCTAGACACTATAACTAAATACAAAGTTTTATACTTTCTTATATTTGTAAAAAACTCACTAATAGACGAGCAAGTAAGGAGAACGCAAGGCTATAGTTGCCCTAATATTTCATTCTTAATGGTGCTTTATGTACTACATAAATAAAGCAGTGCCATCTAGGTGGACGACACTGCTTTATTTTTATATTTTCCCTCGATATACTTGCCCCACCATGCCTTTTACCTTTGTTTTCACTTTAAACAGGCCGCCTGCTTGAGGGGACAAGGATAACTCTTCATCCGTTAACCCTTGCCTAGCTGTTGTAATATACAATTCATCTAAATTCTGTCCACCGAATGTACATGATGTAACATTCGGTGCTGGAACACGAACCTCATCCAGCTGTTTTCCAATATGGGGATCCCATCGCGTTACTCTTGAACCTCCCCAATGGGCAACCCATATCATTCCTTCTTGGTCAATTGTCATCCCATCTGGTGAACCCATTTCGTTTGGAATACGTACAGCTGTTTCTTTATAAACGATATCTCCTGTTTGTTTATCGTAAGTAAAGGTTGAAACTTCTCCTGTGGGGGTATCAATAAAATACATCAATTTTTCATCAGGACTCCATGCAAGTCCATTCGATATCGTAACAGGTGAAATCACTTTTTTTAGTTGCCCGGAAAAATCCAAACGATATAAAGATCCTTTTCCTCTCTTAGCATTTACATCCATTGTTCCGATATAGAGGCGGCCTGATGGATCACACTTACCATCATTGAACCTGTTATGAGGTAAATCCGTTTCCGGGTCCCCAATCAAGGTTAAGCTCTCAGATTGTAAGTCCAAGGCATGGATTCCATTTTGAAGGCCTACAACTAATTGGCCATTTACTGATGGTACCACTGCACCGATATATTGATCCAGCTGAAATGTGTCATTACGATGATGCTCTGGATCGTACCGATGAAGCCTTTTGCTTATAATATCGACCCAATAAAGCACATGTCCATCCCAATGTGGTCCTTCCCCTAGGATTGCCTTTTGGTCAACAACTAGTTCCGCTTGATATGCCATTTTTCTTCCTCCCCTAAAAATCCCCCTTCTTCTTCATTCCATAACATTTAGAAGATTCCTGCTTTTCTATGAAGAAACTGACTCACTTTGAGTGAATTGACTTTCGTATAAATCGGAATAAAACCCACCTGCTGCTAATAGCTCATCATGAGTACCTTTTTCAATGATATTACCTTGGTTCATCACAAGAATAAGATCTGCATCTCGTATCGTTGATAAACGGTGGGCAATGACAAAGCTTGTTCTTCCCTCTAAAAGATTCGTCATAGCTTTTTGAATTTTCATTTCCGTTCTTGTATCAACACTGCTTGTTGCTTCATCAAGCAAGAGAATTTTTGGTTTAGCAATGATGGCACGTGCAATTGTCAGTAACTGGCGTTGTCCTTGGGACAAGTTTGCTGCATCCTCGCCAAGCATTGTTTCATAACCATCAGGGAGAGTCCGAATAAATTCATCTGCATATGCATTTTTTGCCGCTTGTTCTATTTCTTCATCTGTTGCTTGTTTATTTCCATATGCAATATTTTCGCGAATCGTTCCATTAAAGAGCCAAGTATCCTGTAAAACCATCGCAAACATACTACGAACCTGCTCCTTGCTCATTTCTGTTAAACTTACACCATCAATCCTCATAGCCCCTTTGTCTAATTCATAAAACCTCATCAACAAATTCACAATGGTTGTTTTCCCTGCACCAGTTGGTCCAACAATGGCTACAGTCTGTCCTTCTTTTACGTTTAAGCTTACATCATGAATGATTGGCTGATTCTTGTCATACCCGAATTGAATATGATCGAACTCTATATTACCTCGAAGTGAAGAAACTTGAATCGATGCATCTTTATCTTCTTGTTCCTCTTCTTCATCTAATAAAGTAAAAACCCGTTCTGCTGATGCAATCGCAACTTGAATCATATTGGCAATACCTGCAGCTTGTGCCAAAGGGTGTGATATTTGCTGTGTGTATTGAATAAAAGCCTGAACATCACCGACTCGAATACTTCCGTTTAAAACAAGCAGACCACCTGAAATGGCCACAATAATAAATCCTAAGTTCCCGACAAATCCCATTAAAGGCATCATTAAGCCTGAGATGAATTGTGCTCTCCAGCTTGAATCATAAAGCTGATCATTTATCTTATCAAAGATTTCAATCGACTTCTCTTCACGGCCAAACGCCTTTATAACTTGATGTCCAGTGAACATTTCTTCTATATGTCCATTAATATGACCCAGCTCTTCCTGCTGTTTAACAAAATGCTTTTGAGAAAACTTCGTCACAAAACGTGCCACTGCTAAACTTAAAGGAATCGTTACTAACACGACTAATGTTAACACCGGACTAATAACAAGCATCATAATGATAATTCCCAGTATGGAAATAACAGAGTTTATCACTTGTGTCAAAGCTTGCTGCAGCGAGTTATTAATATTATCGATATCATTCACAGCTCTACTTAATAAATCACCATGTGAGTGCTGATCAAAATATTTAAGAGGCAGACGCGATAGTTTTTCATTCACTTCCTTCCTCATTTGAGCAACCGTTCGTTGTGAAATTGACGCCATTATATATTGCTGCACATAAGAAAACATAGATGAAAAGATGTACAGACAAATAAGGAGCAATAAAATTCTAGCAATATACTCAAAATTAACGGATGTTCCTGAGCTGAAACTCTCAAATATAGAAGAAGTGGCATCACCTAATAACTTTGGACTAATGACATTAAACAAAGTTGAAAAGATCGCTGCAACCGCTACAAGGATCATTCGATTTTTCCAAGGCTTTAAATAACCTAAAAGTCGTTTAAATGTCTTCTTAAAATCTTTTGGTTTCTCGGTAGCCATCATGCCATGTCCATGCGGCCTTCCACCTCCCATAGGAGATCCTCCCCGATGGTTTCTCTTACTCATGCACTCACCTCCCCATCCTGCTGAGAAGCAACAATTTCTTGATAAATTCTGTTGTTCTCCAACAGCTTAGCATGTGTTCCAATTCCTGCAATCTCACCGTCATTTAACACAATTATTTTCTCAGCATCTTTTACTGTATTCACTCGCTGTGCAACAATTAAAATCGTTGCATCCGCAGTTTCAGTTTTTAAAGCCTCCCTTAGAACACGGTCTGTTTTATAATCTAAAGCTGAGAAACTATCATCAAACAAATAAATCTGAGGCTTTCTTACGAGTGAACGTGCAATTGATAATCTTTGCTTTTGACCACCGGAAAGATTTACCCCCGCTTGCTCTAAACTGCTATGTATCCCTTTATTTCTTTTTTCTACAAAATCAATTGCTTGTGCTGTCTGTAATGCTGCATAGATTTCCGCTTCTGTTGCATTTTCTTTTCCAAAAGCTATATTTTCAGCAATCGTCCCACTAAAAAGCGTTGCTTTCTGAGGAACATAGCCTATTTTACTTCGAAGCGTACTTTGCTTCATTTTTCGTATATCCTGTCCATCAATTAAAATCTCTCCACTTTCCACATCATAAAATCGAGGTATTAACTGAAGAACAGTTGTTTTTCCCGCACCTGTACTCCCAATAATTGCCGTAGTCTCACCTGGCCTAGCCGTAAAGGAAATACTTTTTAGAACAGGCTTTTCTGCCCCTTCATAACGAAACGTCACATCTTTAAATTCAATCAAACCTTGATTTTGATGAGGAAGAGTTTCTTGGTCAGGGTCTTTTATCATTGGTTTTGTTGTCAACACTTCAGTTAAACGTTTAGCAGAAACTTGAGCTCGCGGAATCATAATAAATGCCATCGATAACATAATAAGTGACATTAAGATCATCGCTGCATACTGAATAAACGCCAGTAAATTCCCTACTTGCATTTCCCCTTGATCAATCCGAATTGCCCCAAACCAAACAATCGCAATATTCGTAAAGTTCATGATGATCAGCATAATCGGAAACATTAAAGCCATCAACTTCCCGACCTTAATCCCTGTATCACGAAAATCTTCATTCGCTTGATTAAACCTTTTTCTTTCATGCTCAACTCGATTAAACGCCCGAACAACACGAACTCCTGTTAACGCTTCCCTTAAAATCAGTGTTAAACGATCTGTTTTCTTTTGCAATGCCGAAAAGAGTGGAATTGCTTTTCGAGCAACAATGAAAATAACAAGCGCCAATATAGGTAAAGCTGCTAAAAAAACAAGCGATAAAGTACTATCTCGACTCACCGCTAAAATCACACCACCAACTAACATAAGCGGGGCTCTTGTCATCATTCTCTGCATCATATTAATGACATCCTGAACTACTTTTACATCATTGGTTGTTCTAGTAATCAGTGATGCTGAACCAAACTTTTCATATTCCTCAAGAGAAAAATGCTCGATATGGACAAATAAATGCCTCCGCATATCCCGGCCAAATCCAAGTGATACCCTGGAAGCAAAATAACTAACTCCTACCATTAGGATAATCGCCATAAAGGAGCAAAATAACATCCATCCACCTGTTTGAAGAATATAAGGTACATCAGAATTCATAATTCCTACATCGACAATCTCAGCCATTAATGTTGGCAAATAAAGCTCAAAAAGAATAGCAGCTAACGAAAATACAATAACTAGAAACAGCTGTTTCCTATAAGGCTTTAAGTATTTCATCATTTCTTTCATTCGGTCACCTCATTGCACGATTTTGTTCATATGACCATTATAATATAGGAGCTATAGTTAACCTATTGAAATATTCAATATGAGTAAGATCTTTTTAAGTTTTAAAACTCTCATAAGGTGGTAAAGGACAAGTGTAGTTGATTTTTCATAAAAAAGTAGAAAGGTGTGGATTATCATGACCTGGAACAAAAATAATTATCCTGACTCTATGAAAAATCTATCTGGATCTACTAGAGCTAAGGCTATCGAAATCGCAAATGCCCTACTAGAAGAAGGCTATGAAGAAGGCAGAGCGATTAGCATCGCTATAGCAAAAGCAAAGGAATATACTGATTCAATGAATAACTCGACAAATGACTTAACATATCATTTAGTCCCACATGATGGAGAATGGGCAATAAAAAAACAAAATGCCTCTAGAGTAACAGAGGTGTTTCAAACAAAAAATGAGGCAATCGCAAAAGCAAATAATCTAGTTAGAAAAAATAATGCCAAACTGGTGATTCACAAACAGGACGGTACGATCGAAAGAGTCAGTTGAAAGCTTCAGAAAAAATAGCGGATTTCTTTAACAAAATCCGCTATTTTTTCTCTTGTCATTTTACTTGAAGGCGTGTACAATACTGCTATATTCAATTTTTATACGGGGCATTAGCTCAGCTGGGAGAGCGCTACGCTGGCAGGCTATGAGTTCAAAAATATAATGTCCATAGTAAAAACGTTGATATATCAATTTTACATATATATTATTTTGGCTGTTGTCTTTAGGTCAAAATTTGATTGAAACACTCCACTAATTCTGAATCTTGAATTGCGGGGTGTTTTTTATTGTCTTTAGGATATTTTGATGAAAAAGAAAAAGTCGGAAAGCGCAAACGACATAAGCGAAAAGATGAAAAAGTTGTAAAAAAAGATGCTGTCAAAATGGCTTTTGAAAGATTTCTAGAACTAAAAGTTAAACAAAATTTACGACCAGCTAGTTTAAATCAACATGTAGGATTGTTTAAAAATATCAGTGCGTTTCATGAATCCAGAAGTGACAGACCCTTTTACCTGTCAGACATTACAACTGAATTTATATCTGATTATGTATATTGGCTCAAAAATAAAGCTGTTCGATTTGAAGGGCATAAATACAAGCCAAAGGATGCACAAACAGTCGGTTTAGCAGATGCAAGTATTGCTGGTAGAATTAAATATTTCAAAACTTTCATTAATTGGTGCGTTAAGGAGGAATTGATAGTGAAAAATCCTTTTGACAAATGGGAAGGATTCAAAAAAGATGCTCATGCAATTGATGTTTTAAATCGTGAAGAAATAAACAAATTGCTCAAAGTGGCGAAGGAACATTCTAAAAAATCTTTTAAACATTTTAGAGATTATACCCTCCTTCACCTACTTGTTGATAGCATGTTTAGAATCAATGAGGCATTGTTATTAGCTCCATCAGATATTGACCATGTGAACAAAACTATTATCATCCGTTCAGACAACGCTAAATCACGTAAAGCTCGGATTGTACCGTTGAGTAATAAAACCTATCGTCTGTTAGTGCAATTGTTAGAAGAGAATGAAGCATTTGAAGGTGAAGTCGATGATTTAATATTCTTGTCGCTATCAGGTCGTATGCTCAACAATAATAACATTTTAAGAGACTTTAAAAAATTGGCTCAAGAAGCCGGTATCAAAAAGCGTTTTTATCTCCACTTGATACGACATTCATCAGCTACTCTGTATTTGGAAAATGGCGATATTGAGAGTTTACGAAAAATACTTGGTCATAGCGATTTACGCACTGTCTTAATTTACGCACACATGGCAGATAACACAGTAGTCGAAAAACATTCTGAACATGGATTTTTTTCAGCGAATAGCAGTAGAAAACGTGATAACAAGCGTAAATAAAGATTTAGAAAGAACGTATGTTCTGTTAAAATAAAAATAAAAACGAACGGATTATAGGACGGGCATCCTACCGTTCGTTACGACAAATCCACTTGGGACTCTGCCAATATTATAACAGAGTTCCTTCGGAATTAGAAGGAGTATGTGAAATGAATATCAAAAGCGAAATCAATATCATTCAGAAACGATTGCTTGACCGTCTGAACGTCAGGAAAGGCAGTACGTTATTTACTATTATTCAAGAAATTTCTCGTCAAGCATTTGCAACTGGTACATTTAGCGTTAAACAAAAAAATTCTACATTGGCAAAAAAATGCGCTGTAACAACGTCCACAATCAGCAGAAATCTAAAAAAATTAAAAACAAAATGTACCGATTTAATTACAATCGAACAAGACCGAAATTGTGAAGAACGCTTTGCTTCATTGATTTTCACGTTTAACTGTAAAGCAAATTTGCAGTTAGAAAATCAAATGTCAAACGACTTGTCAAACGGTGTACAAACGGAGCATGTCAAGGACTCTAACAAACCAACCGAGGTAGCAGAAAACACTTCTAATTCAACTACTAATCCTTTAGATTTTATTTCTAAATCTAATAAAGATTTAATACTTAATAATGTTAACAAGGTTCAAATAGAAAACATAATTTTTGATACATATTTAGAATTTAAAAAACAAGGCATCGATAAAACTTTATTTAATAAAGTGCTTTGTGAAATTAACCATAAAAGTGGAATTAAAAATTTTGGAGCATATCTACGAGGTTCGTTAAAAAAGGTTGTAGAAAATATATCGAATAAGAAATCTGAGGAAAATAATGTTTATGTAAAGTCAAATTACAATTTAACCAATTTATCGTGGCATTATGACTGGATAAGAGATTGAAAATGCCCCCATTTTTGGGATATGTTTTGAATATTAATATTCAATTTTATATTCGCCTAAAAGTGTAGATACCTTGTAGAATAGGCATTTGCGCGATTTTTTAAGAATTATAGAATTTGCAAATCTTATATATACGTGTGTCCATTTTGTAAACAATTAGAATTTTTGCTTTCTAAATTTTTCACCATACAATGCAAGTGTAAACAAAAACGTTCCTTGAAAAATGAATATAAGAAAACGCCAATGCAATTAAGCGAAAGCGTTTCACTAAGAAGGTTTTAAGTGATTGTTAATTTCATTGTACTGTATTGGTAACGAGCGTAAGGAAAGGAACCAAAAAAATAAGAAGGTTGCTCCGTTAGGAACACCCTCATAAAATTAACATTTTACTGATTTCAATTATTCATCGCTGAATCGGTATGATTTCATTTTCAAGGCTATATTTGAAAATAAGTTCTACTAATGTATGACCATTTATGAGTACAATGTCCTTATATCTTAATTTATTTACATATTTAACAGCTTCAGAAGTAAACCTACTAGTAGTTATGAAATATCCTTTTGTGCCGTTTACTCCTTCTAATGCACCGACAAAGTTCCTTAATAACGGCTCACCAACTGGATAATTGCTTTTTAATTTACATTCAAAGTAAATTTTTGAATTTTCATCTTTCCCCAAATGAATAATTCCATCAATCCCACCATCATTGCTTGAAGGGGTTATCTCTATATTACTTAGAAAGTCTTTATTATAGACCTTTGCCAGAACCAATCCTGAAATTCGTTCAAAATAATCGGGGTCGTCTAATTGCTTTAATTTCTCCAAATAATCATTATTTCTTTTTAATATTAATTTTTGTTTTAGAATTTTCTCTTTTATTATTTTATCTTTTTGTCTATCCTTAGCCAAATCATCTAAACATCGTTTAGTAATTTTATTAGGATTTTGTGCTATTACTTTTCTCGCTTTATCGGTTGCCCTAAATGGTATTTTCTTATCAAAAACTAGTCCAGCCCTTACCAAAAGCATCTTTGAAAAACTTACTTGATAATAAAATTTTCTACCACCAGAAGGAACTCGTTTATTTAATTCATCATCAGTTAAACCAAATTCTTTCGCTAGTATTTCTACAGCTTCTTTAAAAGAATGTATATGTTTACTCCTGTTTAAAAATAGCTTTAACAATGGCAGATGAATTTCATCATATTTTGGTAATGACACAAACAACATCCTTTCGATTTATTTTCATTTGTAATCGAAATAATATTGTGTATTTAAATAGATTATAGCCAGTTTACTTCCTATTTACAACATACCTATACTTACATACAAAAAATCCGTTTCCTTAGTCTAAAATACAGACTAGGAAACAGACTCTTAACTAATTTAACACTTCTTCTTTTGTTGTAAAAACCTCTTGGAATAAAGCTTTTATAAGTTTTTCACTTTCTAATTTTGATTGTTCTATATTTTCTTGTATCTTATCGCATATTCCCACCAACTGATTTACTTTGTCCACAATTTTTCTTTGTTCAGCAAGAGGTGGAATTGGAATTGCGAAATCTCTACATTGAGCAAGCGAAATATTGTCTTGCCCTGCAGTACCAACTGTTTGAGTAGCCCTAATGAGTTTTCCTTCAATTAAAACTAAATATAAGAACTCAGGCAAAACATATTTAATAGGTCTAAATATAGCAAGAGCTTGATTTATATTCCATTCAGGATATTGTTTCGTAACAATTGCTACTTTCCCCAAAGGTGGTCCGACAATATTCATTAACACATCATTAGGGAAAACCTTTGAGCGTTTTAAAAATGTATTATGGATTTCGTTTGAAACGAATTGTGGTTTATAATCAAAATCTATTTTATTATTCACTAAATTATATACTTTCAAATAAGGAATTTCTCCAGTTTCTAATAACTCATTTGATTTAGGAGTTGTACCTTTTGTAATGTTATCGCAAATTAATTCAGCCTTTATATGTAACCAGCCTTCAATATCTGATTGCATTTCTACTTCTTGAAACTTTTTATCTAGGTTAGATTTTTCCCTTGGAGATTGAGCTAATTTTAATCGCTCTATTCTTATTTTTTCTAACAGAGCACTTGGAGTTTCATTATTTCTTTCTTGCTCAACCAACTTACCTTGGATTGCATCTTGTAGAATTGATTTTTTTAAATTAGTACAATAAACTTCTAGTTCTTGAATATGTGCTAAAATTAAATTTACTTTCTGTGATTCATGATTTAATTTCAATACGATTCTATCTTGTTCCTCCCTAGTTGGCAGCGGTATTTCTATCTTTAAGAAGTCCTCGGGATGTATACGCCTTGTTGCACTACCTTTAGCAATTCTAACTAAAGACTTATAAAATTCATCATGTTTTAACCACCAAATTAACCATTCAACGTTTAATCTATCATCAACATCAAAAGAAGGTAAATCAATTGTAGATTCAAACCCATCCAATTCAGGTGGGATAACACCAAAAGCCCCTTTAAATAAATTTTGTTTACCGTAAATAAATTGACCAGCTTTACGTACGTAGTATTTTGTTTTTCCCTCTTTTGTATTTGACAATGACCTTTTTTCAACACCATTACAGTTTAATCTAACAGTTATTCTTCTATTAGGATTAGGTGAAAGTGAAACTTCTTTTGATTCAGTTAAAAGTTCATCTAATTTTAATTTATCCCACATCACTCGCCACTCCTATTATAATTACACTCAAATTCTTCAAGAAGAATGTTTATGTCATGTAGTTTTTTCTTTAGATTATTCATGATGCTATTCGTATCATAAGCTTCATCTACATTAACATTTTTTGGGTTTTTATAGTCTAAGTTATAATCTCTCAACAAAATTTCTTCTGTTTCAACTTTCCATGCAAACTCAGTTTCTACACGCTTATTCCACCATTGACGTTCGACTTCAAACTCTTCCAATCGAATAGGCTTTGTTTTTGTATAATTCTTATATCCTTGTGGTAATTGATGTTCATAGTACCAAATTTCTTTTGTTGGACCTGTTTTATCAAAAAAAAGCAAGTTTGTCGCAATTCCTGTATATGGTGAAAACACACCATTCGGTAATCGAACAATAGTATGAAGATTAAAATCTCTCAATAACTTTTCTTTTATATTTCGTTTTACTCCATCTGTTCCAAATAAAAAACCATCAGGTAATACAACCCCAGCTTTACCATTTTCTTTTAGACGTTCCATTATTAGAACCATAAATAAATCTGCTGTTTCAGATGTTTGGAACTCCTTTTTAAAATTAGATTGAATAGATTTCTCTTCTACTCCACCGAAAGGAGGATTCATACCAATTTTATCAACTTTTTGTTCATCTGAAATATCACGAGTGTCAATTTCTAAGGAGTTGTCCCGTTTAATTTTTGGTGCATCTACACCATGTAAAATTAAATTTGTTACCGCTAATAGATGAGGCATTGGTTTCTTCTCAATTCCAATTAATCCATTAAATACTGTTTCTTCTCCTCCTGTAAGTTTATACTCTGGTTGTTTTTTCATGTGTTCTAAAGCACACGTTAAAAATCCACCCGTCCCACATGCAAAATCAGCAAACTTTTCTCCGACTTTTGGGTCTAACATTTCAACAATAAATTCTGTTACTGCTCGTGGTGTATAATATTCTCCGGCATTTCCTGCACTCTGTAAATCCTTGAGTATTGTTTCATATATATCATTAAAAGCGTGACGTTCTTCATATGAACCAAAATCAATTTTCTCCAATACATCTACAACTTGACGAATTAGTGTACCATTTTTCATATAGTTATAAGCATCTTCAAAAACGTATTTAACTAGAGCAGCGCGTTCATCAGTTGTTTCATCTATTACAAGTTCTTTTAATGTAGGGAACAATTTTTCATTAATAAAATCAACTAGTTCCTCACCAGTCATTGTTTGTCCAGTTTCTTCATTTGCAACAGCCCAATTTCGCCACTTCAACTCTTCTGGAATAATTGAAATATAATCGTCCTCAAATACTTCCCATTCTTCTTCTTCTTTAGAATCATATATTTTCAGGAATAACATCCAAACTAATTGAGAAATACGTTGTGCGTCTCCATCAACCCCAGGGTCTTGCCTCATTATATCTTGTATAGATTTTACAAAATTTGATATTGTCATTTAATCTAACCTCCATCTATCAATAATCAAAGTATAACATAATGGCAATATGCTAAAACAAAAAATTAGAACACACGTTTGTATATCAACATGTGTTCTAATCAGCAGTTTAGCTGATGTCATATAGCTCTTTTTCTAATTCTTTCACTGCTTTTTTCCAACCATCTTTTCCACCAAAAGCTTGTATCAAATCTTTCGGTTTCCCAATTTCTTGAAATGGTTGTAATCGTAATATCTTTGCATCATCTAAATTATAAACCCCTTCATTCATATATTTTTCTAAGAGATTTTCAAGTACTTTTTGAGCAACTTCTGAATACTTAGCGAAATAATTTCGTTTTTTCACATTATTAGCTCGCTCTTTTCTAGTCAGTGGCTTCATATCATATGCTATATGACATATCAAATCAAAATCATCAATGTCATTTAGCCCTGTTTCCTCACGTAACGCTTCTAAAATAACACCATGGTCTAGCAATTCCTCAATAATGGCTTCTTTACGTTCTTCTGAATTCCACCTCTTCAAAAAATCATTTAACTCTGCAAACTCTTCCTTTATATTCCGCTTAGAATAATCCTTAAGTGATTCTGTAACCAACTTTCCGTCTTTGTCGTAGTACTGAACTCGTTCATGTAAAAGCAGTACTTCAACATCATTTACATAAATTTTTCTTCTTGGCTCTTTACCATCTCCGCCATCGCCGTCCCCGTCTTCGCCATTATTTCCACCACTACCGCCAGGTTTTCCATTGCCTCCTCGACCACCATTTTCTCCACCAACCCCGCCATCAACTGGAACAGGGTCTCCGTCAAAATCAGGGTCAGCAAACTTATTAGAAACATCCCGAAAATCTAACAAATTGAAGTACAATTTATCATGTTTTTCGTTAATTCTGGTTCCACGACCAAGAATTTGCTTAAATTCAATCATTGATTCAATTCGGGAGTCAATGGCTACAACTTTACAAGTTTTCGCATCTACTCCAGTAGTGAGCAGTTTGGATGTTGTTACAATAGTGGGATATTTACTGTTAGGGTCTATAAAATTGTCTAGTTGAGCTTTGCCTTCATTGTCATCTCCTGTGATTTTCATAACATATCTTGAATCTTCTTTTACTAAGTCACTATTTTCATTTACTAATGCCTGCCTCATACGTTCGGCATGTTCAATATCAATGCAAAAGACAATAGTTTTCATAAACCTGTCATGTTTTTTGAGAAAATCAGAAATAACTTTTGCAACTAATTCAGTTCGTTTCTCTAATACTAGACTTGTATCATAATCCATTGTGTTATATATGCGGTCTTCAATTGGTCTTCCTTCTCTATCAAGCTGACCTTTTTTGGGTCTAAATCCCATTAAATCTTTGTCTAATCCATAGCGATATACTTTGTAAGGAGCAAGGAATCCATCTTCAATTCCTTCTTTTAGTGAATAAGTATAAATTGGCTCTCCAAAATAACCAATATTAGAAACATCATTTGTTTCTTTTGGTGTCGCTGTAAGCCCCACTTGTACTGCATCTGAAAAGTACTCGATAATTTCTCTCCATTGGGAGTCTTCTTTTGCTGAACCACGATGGCACTCATCAATAACTATAAGGTCGAAAAAGGATGGTGGCACTTGTTTGTATATTTTATCTGACTCATTAGGCCCTGTAATAGCTTGATATAACCCCAAATAAACTTCGTAACTTGTATCAATTTTGCGGTTCTTTATTTTAGTCATTACAGACTTAAATGGTTTAAAGTCTTGGTTTTGTGTTTGGTCAACAAGAATATTTCGGTCTGCTAAAAATAAAATACGTTTAGCTTTTCTAGCCTTCCATAAACGGTAAATAATCTGAAAGGCAGTATAAGTTTTTCCTGTACCTGTTGCCATAACTAACAAAATTCTATTTTCACCTTTAGCAACTGCTTTAATTGTTTCATTAATTGCGTTCATTTGATAATATCGAGGTGTCTTATCACCTAGCTGAAAATAATATGGCTCCGTAATTAATTCCTCTTCTTGTTCATCTATGTTTTCATGTTCCCTGTAACGTTTCCATAAATCATCAGGACTAGGAAAATCATCTAATCCTAATTGCGTTTCTTTTCCTGTTAACCTGTCATGTTCAAGGAAACCGTCTCCATTAGAAGAATAAACAAACGGGACTTTTAACATCTCTCCATAACCAATTGCTTGTTGAATACCATGACCAACCGAGTGTTTGTTATCCTTAGCTTCAACTACTGCAATTGGTATATTAGGCTTATGAAACAAAACATAGTCAGCTCTTTTTTTTGCACCTCTTGTAACAAGGCTTCCACGTACAATAATTCTTCCATCAGTTATTTGATATTCTTCTCTAATTTGTCTTTGTAAATCCCAACCAGCATTTACGATAGCTGGAGTAATATATTTAGTGCAAATATCACGTTCGGTCAAGTTGTGTTTGTTCATTAGTAATTCCACCCCGCATACCTAAACAAATTATATAGTCAAATTGTATCATATTTATCTCCAAGTTATCTTGAAATCATTTACAATTATTTTCGTATTTATCTTTTTGAATATTAATTTTCAATTTTATTTTATTAACTAGATTTGGGGTATTATTCCAACAAGAAGGTCTATTGTATAGACCACTAATCAAATAGCAAATAACTTGCAAAAAACATGTCATTTTTGTTCATTTTCTATGATTTTTTTACACTTTTTCTACCGTTTTTTCATGAAAAATCATTAATTTTACAAGCAGTTATACAACCAAAACTTTTACATGGGGAAAATTAGGGAAGGAAAAACCATTGGTAGTGCATGTTTGCTCCGATTTCCAATATAAAAAACATGCAATTCTTTAATGATTTTATTATGTATTTCAACAATATATTTCTCAAGGTCGCCAAAACTAAATAAAGGGAATGGATTTTTTTCACGCCAACCTAGGTGCAGTCTCTTAAAGATTGCGTCAATTAAAAATAGACCTAGGGGGGGGGAAAACCAATCAATTGAAATAAACCAGTATTGTTATAATACTGGCTCCCATTCATCAACGTCTGTACCATGCCATTTGAAATCTAATTCTCCTTTGGTCCCAAGCTGTGTATTACATGATTTACATAAAGTAATCAAATTGCTTTCCTCAAAGCGCAATTCAGGGTATTTGATACGTGGCTTGATGTGGTGTACTTCAAGTTGATGACTGGAAACAATCACGTTATATTTATACAAGCACCGTTGACAAATACCAGCATCACGACTAATTATCCTTTTCCGAAGGTTCTTCCATTTAGCAGAATTGAAAAATTTCTTTTCTTCAGGGTTTCTTTCGTCTTTCCTTCTATTTCTTGCTCTATCTCTTGCTTTTTTACATTCGCATTTGTCTCTAGCACTTAATCTATTATTACAATAGCAACATATTTTATTTATCATATTAGTTTTCCTTTCATATAAAATAGAGCCACCGATTTAATCAGTAGCTCAGTCAATATCAATGTATTCCACTTTGTAACCCCGCCCATTGTACGTTGCTATTGTTACATGGTATTCCGAACTATCAATTATCTCACTAACAACAACATTGCAATCACTGTCAATGCTTACAGCAGTGTCGTAACCATTCACACAAAAGCTGATTTTATTTTTATCATTGAAATCAATAGTAAATGTGGAACATTCTAGTTCGTAGCCATGTTGTTCAAGCAAACAATGAATAATATAACCGTTGAGGTCACCTAAATTATCTACAATGAAAAGTTCGTATAATCCTTTCAAGTGTGAAGTTATTTTAGCAGCTTGATAAACGTCTAAAACATCTAACATATCAACTTTCATAATCAGTTCCTCCGATTTAATTTTGAATATAAATATTCAATTTTTATTCCTCGATTGGTTCACCGAAGTCATTCCATTTTATTTTTTTCTTGTCTGCTTTTGATTCATCAGTTGTTGGTTTAGGACAACCATTCGCATAAGCTAAATCACATAGCAAATGTAAAATATAAGGTGACAATCCTCGACCATAATTACTTGCTTCTGTTTTATACCATTCTTTGATATGGTCAGGAGCGTCATTTATAATAATACGATTACTCATCATGCTTCCTCCTAAGTTATTAAATAGCTAATATCAAGCTATTATTTAGTCATTGTTAAGTAGCTAACTAGTTATTAAAAAGTAGCTTCTAGTAACTATGTACGTAGCGAATAGAAAAGCCAGCCTATAAATTGAAAAATATTAATCAAGAATCAGTGATAGCTGCATCAGCCGTAACTGAGTGCTTTAGCACGAAGTTGACAACACTAAGCGCAGTCTGTAGTTGTCCAATAATATTATTATTAATAGCATCATTGTTTGGAAGGTTGCAGACGTTGCTTAGCACCTTCGCCTTCTCGCTAACGCTCGAGACCATAACGACCTTCGCTTTCGCTTCGGTTGGTGGATGTCGCCAATTTGTTTTCTCCCATTTATATATATGTTTGTTTAAAAGGCTACTCGTCCTATCGTTGGTACTAATGGATTTCGCTGGAGTTCTTCTACAATTTTGAGCAGTTTTTGTATAAATTAAATAAATATTTGGTTTTGTCTTACCGATACAATTCTTTTCAATACAATAGCGTTGTGAATTGAAATCGGGAGGTAGCTTTATTTGAGAGAAGTGAAATCGTTTGGTATGAACCGAATAATTAATGTGATAGATGCAGTATGTGGAGCAGGTAAAACATCGTGGGCAATTCAATATATAAATGAAAGTACTGAAAAAATGAAACAATTAGCTTTTGGTGAAGACCACGAGAAAATCATTTATGTAACACCATACTTACATGAAGTTGAACGTATAAAACAAGCAACGAACATTGGCTTCGTTGACCCAGAAGCAATCAACGGCAAAGGTTCTAAAATGAAACATTTTCGAGCTTTAATCAATGCTGGACAATCAATCGTTACAACGCACTCTTTATTCAAAAAACTAGATTTGGACACTTTGGATTTGATTGAAGAAGCTGGCTATACGTTGATTATGGACGAAGTTGCAAATGTGATGGAACAATACAATATTGATAACGACGACCTTGAAGTGCTTATAAGAGATGGCATGATTGAAATTGAAGATGATGGCACAGTTGTTTGGCTAGATGATGATTACAAAGGCTCCAGGTTTTACGATATTAAAATTCTTGCTGAAAGCGAAAATTTAACCTACATTGATGGAGTAGCTTTGTATTGGACGATGAACACACGAGCATTCGAAGCTTTTGAAGAAGTATACATTTTGACTTATATGTTTGACGGACAACAACAATGTTTCTATTATGAAGCAAAAGACATCAAATTCAAAAAGTTCAGCGTAACAAACATTGATGGTCGTTATGAATTGATTGATTACGACCCACAGCTTGAAAAACGTAAAGAGCTTTACGATTTACTTAATGTTTATGAAGACAGTACAAATGGTAATGGAAGACCAAGCACATTAAATTCAAATTACGACTCACGAGAAAAATTAACAGTTCAACAGCAGCAATTTTTGCTTTCATCTGGTTGGTTTGACAAAGCTTCTGATAAAGACCTGAAGCAATTGAAAAATAATTTAAACAATTATTTTAGTAAAGTTGTGCCAACTTCCAATGACAGCTTGTATTGGACGACAAAGAAATCAATGACCCCTACTCTAAAAAATCCAAAATGTAAATTTAATAAAAATGATGACCGTAGGAAAGACAATTTTCTATCATTCAATGCTCGAGCGATTAACAGTTACGGACATTGTACAGCGATGGCATTTGTTTACAATCGTTTCGTGAATCCTATGGAAAAACGCTTTTTCCAAAGTTATGGCGTTGAAATTAATGAAAATGCATTAGCAGTATCCGATTTAATTCAATTTTTATTCCGAGGAGCAATCAGAAATGGTGAGCCAATGAATTGTTACATTCCTTCGGAAAGAATGAGGAATTTGCTCAAAAATTGGGCTGAATATAAAATTTAAGCGAACCTTTAAGGGTTCGTTTTTTTATTTAAAAAAGGTCTAGGCTGCCAAATTTGCACGACTTATAATGTAGTAAATACATAAAAAGGGAGCTGTTAGCATGGGAAAGTACGTTTGGGACTTATTACGATGGAAGGCATTAAGATTGGAAAACGGAATCGCTTTTGATGATATATCAGGAGAAACTTTCTATTATACGCTAGTTGATGAAGCAGAATTTCAAGAAATTCCTTTTAAAGTATACGAAACTTATACTATTAACCTTACACATTATTATGAGAGCAACTGTACGGAACCTGAATGGATTGATGAATTAAATACCAAGTTATTACCTTATGGGATTTAAAAGAAAGGAGCATATAATGGAAGAAAAATTACCAGTTAAAATTATTTACAAGAAATCTTTAATGGTTGAGCTTGTCCTTAGGAATCACAACTTGCTTTACACAACTCGGAATCGCAATAATCCAAAGTATCAATGTTACATGTTTGAAGCGACTTCAGAGCTTGACCAAGACCTTGCTGAAATTACAGGGCACACTTATGACAAAAGCACTTAAAAATGTGCTGTTAGGATTGTGGCTTTCGGGATTATTGATTGTGTATGTCTTGATGTTTTGGAATGCCATCTTTCCTTACGATGAAGCTGAACACACACGAGAAGAAATTGCTGAGGAAAATGCAAAAGGTAGGGCTAAAGCAATCAAACGACTACAAGAACAATATATGGAGGAACATCACTAAAAGCCAGTGCTCATTCACTGGCTTTTTATATGTAACCGTTAGATTAACATCATTTATAATTAAAATACCAAAATATCGAGGTGACGCAATGAAAGTTATATATAAAATTACATATCCTAATGGAAAAATATATATCGGTAAAGATTTAACAGATGATATCAACTATTTTGGAAGTGCAAACGGAAAACTAATAGCAAAAGATTTTTCTAGGGAGGAACGGAGAAGTTTTACAATCCGAAAGGATATATTATGGGAATCGGAATTAGCAACAGACAAAGAAGTTAATGCAATAGAGATTGAATATATTCGACAACATAAATCAAACGACCCAAGAATTGGTTATAATAAATTCCCTAAATTTAAATCTTAATATCCGCTTGGTGCACAGCTTTGACCGTTAGTGCGTTTATTTTATACTTCATGACATTTACTATTATTTCGCAGGAAAATGTAACCATTTGTCGAATAGGTAAATGGGAGGTGAAAATATGAGCGAACTAGATACTAAACAAAAAGTCTTGGTGGCATTCTATACTGAATATCAAAAAGATATTCCGAAAATGGACAGCATAAAAGCAGCTGAACTTGGTATTGGGAAAGACGAGTTTGTGATAGCAATACAAAAGCTTGAGAATGAAGGTTTGTTAACTGGTGCCAAATTCGTTAAAGGTGGTCGTGGTGCAACTCCATTAATGGTGTACACCGATTACATTATGGTAACTGGCTATGGGTTGCAGTACGTTGAAGATAAATTGGGTATTCAACCAACAATGAGTGCTGGAGAAAAAGTTAAAGAAGTTACGAAAAAAGCTACTTCATGGGGATACAACGAATTGAAAGATTTCTCAATTAAAGTAACAGCCGAACTGTTAAAAGGCACATTGTCTTAATATCATCGCTAGCCGTCAGTGATTCGTTACTGGAGTATTTTGATAGCATCTTCCGACATAACATGCTAATATAATAAGCAATTACATAATATTAAATTACATAATAAAACAACTTATTCGGGGGTTTTATTATGAAAACAACAGAATCATTGAGAAAATTCATTCAAGAAGAAGTGCTCACAACACCAGAAGCTATTGAATTGTTGGGTGTTACAAGAGCTCGAATATCTCAGTTGATTAGAAATGGAAAACTCGTACCAGTGAAGAAAACAGACAAAGTCAGTTTGTTCCTGCGTGAAGATGTTGAAGCTAGAAAAAAAGAAATAAATGAATTACAACAAAAATATGGGGATGATTACGGATATATTGGAAGACCGATGATAGCAATATTCCCCGATGGAACAGAAATTAAAGCTGACAACAGAAATGAGCTCATTGAAATTTTAAAGCAAAAGTGTAGCATTAGCGGACCTCAAATTGGCAAATTAGTTAAAACTGGAGAGCCATTTCAACCTAAATGGCAGAAGCTTGAACCACTGAGGGGTTTGATTGTTAAATACGTTGAAGAATAACCACCAGTTGACACCAACTGGTGGTTTTTTATGTTTCTAATAGTAAACTATAAAAATAACAAAACTGTAACCAGTGAATGGCTTTTATTTGCAGGAAATTTGTCATGTTCTGGAGAATATTGTTATTTATGGAGGTGAATGATTTGAAAAGAATTTATAAGACTGTAAATATTATTCCTGTGGGAACGACTAAAGCTGATGCTGGAGCATTTGAAGCAATTTTAAATCAAGAAGCTCAAGATGGTTGGGAATTACATAGCGTATTGCCTCAAGTTAATAATGGAACTGTAACCAACAATGTTGCTATTTTCACTATAGAAGTTGAAGAATAGGAGTGACTTTGTATGCAAATGTTAGAAGCAATGGAACTGAGGAAAGAATGGGGCGATAAGCCATGCGACCACCCACAAGTTGTTAAGGAATATCACCTGGGAACTCAAACTGGAGATAGAGTTTGTACTCATTGTGGCTTATCTGCTAGCCCTGAATATTTTAAAAAGCAAAAGTAACACATCATAGCCGTCAGTGCTTCATCATTGGCGGTTTTAATATGTTTCCCTTTCATTCTATTATTAAGAAAACTGACAACAAACTTAACTCATAAATAAAACGATACCTAATCGGCATCGTTGTCTTCTGGCGGGTATGATATTTCTCTACCGTCAATATTAATAACATATGGGTCCATGTTTTTTACTTTTTTCAATAATTGAACCATGTTCATTGAAAACCTACTTATTCCGTTCATTCTCACATGATATATATTATTGCTGGCGCGTAAGTTCACACCAGTTTGAATCCTAACGTCTGTTATCAAATCATAAGCATAAGACCAGAATGAGTCTTCTTGCTCAAATACTCGTTCAGACAATTCTGTAGCTGAAAGTGTAAACTGAGCAGCTAATTGATTAGGGTCTTGTATATCAGCAAAAGTTACAAGAGTTCTCGTAGCAGCTTGTTCATCACTAACAGAAGGCATTGTAAATGCGCCTAATAAACTGTCTCTGTCTGTGAAATATCGTAAGCTTGCAATATCAACTTCGAGGTTGGTAATAGTATCGCTTTTTACTACGTTATAAACTGTTTCTTCAATTTGCTTTAAGAACTCTATGTCAACTGAATCTTGATACAAAGCTTCATATAGCTTATCGTATGTGTGCAATTTTATATAATTAACTCTTACTGATTCTCCATTGCCGACTGGGATTGACTTTTCTCTTGGTGGTGTGGAATCAGGATTAATTGGCTCCCTACTCCAGTCAATAAACCACATATTATCAATCATTGGTTCAACTTCAGCATCAATAATTTGTTTAACATTGTACAAGATGGATTTTATATTTTCATCGCTTAAACTGTAACCTATGAAAATTATTGGATGTTCCATAAAATATGTAAATAGTTTAGCAATTAAGTAAATTTGCTTTTTAAAAAAGTTATCATAATCTTCCTGCTCTATTACGATACTATCACATTCTTCAACTGAGCCATGAATTTTAAGTATATGCCCAATATTAGTTGATTTCTTTTGGCGGATAACCTGTTGTCCAACAATTGCTTCATATTTAGGGAACAGCGTTTCCAACAAATTATCATAGTTAGTAGTTATAATAGCCTGTGGGTTTAATTTTTTTATCAATTCAATTTCGTCATGTAATTCATGTGTTTCAGCATCAAATTGTTCCATAAGGTCAATTAGTATACTTGCAATTTTATATTTCAAGTGAATACTTCGTGAAGCAGATTCGAAAAGAAAAGGAGGAAACATTTCATCATTGCCATGATGTTCCCAAGCATATGTACGGTAGTAATCAACCAGTTCAGAAGCAATTTTTGCGTAATCGCCATTATGTTCTTGAACAAAATATTGCATTGGCCTCTTAATTTCAGGATTCTCTTCAATTAATTGCTTAAGCAAGGTGCCCCAAGTAGGAGACTTTATATACCTCTGGGAAAAGCCAGAACCAATGAAAAAAATTGGCCTACTTTTCATATTATCAATATATTGTTTTAAGTATTCTAGCGAACTATTTAAATATGAATCGTAGTTTGACATAGCTTTATCCTCCCATTTTGATAATAATTCCATTTTATCATTTATATCCCTTTTGTACTACATTTAATGGAAGGAATTTGCTATTTTTCGTCGAATATTGGTACATTGGAGGTGATTACATGACTATTGATGAAAGATTAGATTTTATTGAATACCGACAAGAATTGTTGTTTGAAAACAGCGAATATTCAAGATTGCTTTTTGAATACAAAGTAACAAGGGAACAAAGTAGAGCTATTGCAGAAGTTTTTGAAGACTACCGAAACAAGATTGAAGCTGGCGAAAAAGTTTTTCATAGCTCATTTGAACAAAGAATTTATGAAGCTGTACCTCATTGCAATCATGATTATCATTTTGCAGAATTTTTAGCACAGGAAAATCATAAACAAGGTAGCTGGGAAGAAGTATTTGAAAAACTTTATGGTGATATGCAAAAATATCAGCATTATATGAGCACTTTAGATTGATTTTATAAAACGTCCTCTAAAGGACATTTTATACTTGTTCACAAATTCGATTTGCATAGGGTGAATTTCAATTTTGTTTGCTCAACGTACAACGGATTGAAACACCGTATAATTTGCAGCCCTATGCAAATTAACGAGAGACATATACTAATTGAATATTAATATTCAAAATTAAGAACGATAAATTAATAAGATTTTTATTGTTCGTGTTTCAGTGGAAAAATTGTATAAATATGTTGAAGAAGCTAACGAAGCATTGAATCAATTTTTAGATGGAGATGATTTTGAATATCAATCAACAAGCTTCCGTATGGGAATAACTGAACATATTCAACTTCTTCTAGAACCATTAGACAATCCTCATGATATAATGTCATTTGAATGTATAGTTGAATATGATGGCAAAGTCTTATCCTTTTCATTATGGGAATGCGATTATAACTTCAAAATTTATATGAAATAATTTCTATAACCACCAGTTGACACCAGCTGGTGGTTTTTTATTTATAGTCAAGCCTTTCAACTCGATTCCCTTTCAATACAATAACGTTATACAAAATATTGGGAGGACATTTCATGAATAAAAAGGAACACCCATTATATTCCACTTGGAAAAACATGAAATCTAGATGCTATGTAAAAAGTAATTCAAGCTACAAATACTATGGAGCTAAAGGCGTAACAGTGGCTGAACGATGGCATGAATTTGAAAATTTCGTTTATGACATTGATAATTTAATGACTGATGGTCAATTACTTTATAAAAAGGAATATCAGCTGGACAAAGATTTAAAAGGCGGATATATTTATAGTTTAGAAAATTGTACTGTTATTTTAGCTGATAAAAATAGAAAACTTAGCAATGATAGACAAAAGAAAAAAATTATTGCTTTCAAAGGAAATGAGGAACTTCAATTTAATTCTATTACAGAAGCAAGTGACCAACTGGGAATTAGTCGAAGTACAATTCAAGCATGTTTAAAATCTGAATATCAATTTAAATATTTTGAGTAAAAAAGTCTTGTAGCGTTTAAGTCAAATCAGTATAATAGAGCTAACAGAATTAGTGGAAACGTTGTTACATCAGCGTTAATTACGGGGCATTAGCTCAGCTGGGAGAGCGCTACGCTGGCAGCGTAGAGGTCAGGGGTTCGAGCCCCCTATGCTCCATACTTTGAAACACTCTTTCTATTTCTGGCAATTCCAGAATAAGGAGTGTTT
>Ga0180220_1000715_pt1 | contig 30992 bp, 23 predicted proteins | sample eDN5th37CBELigBY_FD_151335 | JGI IMG/M metagenome (GOLD analysis project Ga0180220, IMG submission 151335) | Enriched backyard soil microbial communities from Emeryville, California, USA - eDNA 5th pass 37_C BE-Lig BY (version 2) (version 2) | ecosystem: Environmental > Terrestrial > Soil >... | reverse complement strand
GCGAAATGTTGGCCGGGGAGATTTTGGCGATTGTGCGGGCCGGCCCCTCCGACGCCGAAATTCAAGCCGCCGCCGACCGGCTGTTGCGACTCGCGGCGTGATCCGTACAAAATCACTGAAAGTGCAGTTTATGAGGAAAAGAAAATCAAGACGCTTACGACTCGCTCGGGCTAGGTTCTGTCCGGTGAATTGCAAACTGCCACCATGGCGTCCCCTGGGACACGGAGGACGCCATGACCCGCCGCTACGAGTTGACTCCCGAGCAGTTCGCCATGATCGAGGATCTCCTGCCCGCCAACGGAAAACGTGGCGGGCAGTGGAACGACCACCTCAAGACGCTCAATGGCATCTTGTGGATTCTGCACACCGGAGCCCAGTGGCGAGAACTTCCCGAACGGTATGGCAAGTGGAAGTCGGTCCACGATTGACTCAGCCGCTGGCGAGCCGACGGCGCGTTCGATCGCATCCTGGAGCGGCTGCATATGAAGCTCGACGAACGGGGCCTGATCGACCACGGCCTCTGGTGCGTGGACGCCACCAACATCCGGGCCAGCCGAGCGGCGGCCGGGTCCGGGGGAAAAAAAGGTCCCCGGCGAACCCCCCGACCACGCCCTCGGCCGCTCCCGAGGCGGCTTCGGCGCCAAGCTGCATTTAATCGTCGACGGCAACGGACTGCCCCTCTCGGCCACGGTGACGGCCGGTCAGACTCACGAATCGAAGTCGCTGGAGCTGGTGCTCGAAGCGGCGCGGATCAAGCGTCCCGGCCGGGGCCGCCCCCGCCGCCGACCGAAGCGGCTGGCGGGGGACAAGGGATATAGCTATCGGCGAATCCGCCGCTATCCGCGTCGGCGCGGGATCAAGACGGTCATTCCAACCCGCAAGGATCAGAAGCGGAACCCCCGCTTCGACAAGGAGACGTACCGGCGGCGCAACGTGGTTGAGCGTTGCGTCGCTTGGCTGAAGGGAAGTCGACGCTTGGCGACACGGCATGAGAAGCTGGCGGTGAACTTTCTGGCGATGGTCAAACTGGCCATGATCCGCCGCTGTTTCAAGGTTTATGATTCATCGGACAGAGCCTAGCCCCGCATGCCCGTCCTAATTGAGGAGCGAATCTGAGGAAGCGCGTTCTGGAGAGAGGGACCGCCGCCCGCTATGATGGCGTCGAATCGCGAGTAGCCCCAACAACCCATTTCGGGAGCGCGGCGTGTCGCAACCAACATCGGGCGGAGAATCCGAACGGGCGAAGAGCATACCCATGAGCGTGGCGATCTCAGCCCCACCTCACGCGGGAGGGATGGTCACGGCCCGGAGGGCGGGCGAGCTTCGGGATATGAAGCTCGAAGTCGACCCCCGCAAGGTCGGCGTCCAGGCGGCCCTGCAACATCTGGCCAAGGCGGTGAACATCGCCTTCCAGACCGACTACGGCGAAAACTACCTGGAGTCGGTCTATCAAGCGGCGATCTTGAAACGGGGCGAGGTCCACATCGTCCACCGCGAGTACTTCGGCTTCGGCGACTCGTGGTTCGGCCAGTTCGGCCGCCTGCTCCGCTCGCTCTCGCTGACCTTCGACGGACCCGACCCCGCCTCCCCCGAAGGCCGGGAGCGAATCCGCGAGCGCGGCCCCTCCTCGATCCGAGGCATCCTCAGCCTGATCGGCCGCAAGCTCGACCTGGTCGCCGAATACGAGGACCGCGTCCCCGCCTACGTCGAGCAGATGTTCGACCGCCTGGAGGGTTCGGGGATCATCACCGGCTGGAACCGGGACGACTGGGAAATCTGGACCACCCGAATCGGCCTCGACATCCGAATCGGCCCCAAGCCGAACCTCGACCTCGACGCCCCTCCCGCCGCCAAGGAACCGGACGCGAAGCCGTAAGGCGGCGCGGAAACATCGTCAAAACGCCCCCGGATTGGGTTCGTTCGGCGCGGCGGGACGGTGCGAAAAACACCATGCAACCCCTTGCCACGTCGTCTCTTGCGCGGAATTTCGAGAGGCCGCGATTGGGTTCGTTCGCGCAAAATTTCGCGATTTCTCCCGCAAGACGACATACCGAATTGACAAAGAGCCGTGAGAAGCGAGACCTTCCCAATTCCCAAGATCAGCGGAAGGCGGCTCGATTTTTCATGATTCGGAAAATACATGGGCGGGGTTATGCCGCCGGCGCGGATCGCGCCGGGCTGAACGTTGAGAACGCGACGACTTCAAAAGGCCCCGCCTCCGGCTTTCGGCGCGTTGATTTCGGCGTCAGGATGGGGGGTGCGTGTGTTCCGGGCTGACTCCAAGTTCCGTGTTCCAGGGAGCGATCATGGCGAGCAAGTTTCGGCCGCGTTGGGTTGCGTCGTTGTGCGCCGTCTTGTTGATGGGAGGGCTGTGTCGGGTGGGGATGGCGGAAGACGGCGGGCCGTCCAGCGAATCGGCGGCGGAGGCCGAGGCGGTTCAGCCCAACATGGTGGGGGCGTATGGGCCCTGGCTCTCGGCGAAGGTGCTCGGCGACGGCCCAGCGCGGCTCTCGTTCCGAACGGGACGGTGGAAGTCGCTCGACGAGTGGCGGAGCGAGGCGAGGAAACGGGCCTGGGAATGCGTCGCGCCGGTGGATCAAGGAGGGACGCCCGAGGTCCGGGTCAAGTCGACGCATGAGTTCGACGGCCTGCACATCGAACGTCTTTCGTGGCAACTTCCTGGAGGGCCGCGAACCGAGGCCGTGCTGCTGAAGCCGGCGGACGCCAAGGGGCCTTTGCCCGCGATTCTGGGGCTCCACGATCACGGCGGCAACAAGTACCTCGGCTGGCGGAAGATCGCCCGGATTGACGACAAGCCCGGGGAGATCGTGGCCGACCATCAAGACCAGTATTACGAAGGCGTGGCCTGGGCCAATGAGGTCGCCAAGCGCGGGTACGTCGTCCTGGTCCACGACACCTTCCCGTTCGGCTCGCGCCGCGTCCGCGTGGCCGATGTCTCGCCTTCCGTTCGCGAAGATGGGATCGATCCCGAGCCCGACGACGTGGAGGGCGTGAATCGCTACAACAAATTCGCCAGAGCCCATGAACACATCATGGAAAAGAGCCTCATCAGCGCCGGGACGACTTGGCCCGGAGTCTACGTCGCCGAAGACCAGCGCGCCCTGGACGTTCTTTGCGCCCGGCCCGATGTCGACCCCAGCCGCGTGGGCTGCGCGGGGCTATCGGGCGGAGGCATGCGCGCCGTGTTTCTTGGCGGGCTCGACGATCGCATCCGTTGCGCGGTCGCCGTCGGGTTCATGACGACCTGGCGCGACTTCCTTCTGAACAAGTGCTTCACGCACACCTGGATGACCTACGTTCCGCTCTTGCCGCGCGACCTCGACTTCCCCGAGATCCTCGCCCTCCGCGCTCCCCTTCCCACGATGGTCCAGAGCTGCGTCGATGACGGCCTCTACACCCTCCCCGAGATGGAACGCGCCGACGCCATTCTTCGCGAGACCTTCGAAAAAGGAGGGGCGGCCGAAGCCTACCGCGGCAACTTCTACCCCGGCGGCCACAAGTTCGACCTCGAAATGCAGAAGGACGCCTTCGACTGGTTCGATCAGCATTTGAAGTTAAAGTAAAACGGCCCGGACGCGGGTTGTTGTCGAGCGGGCATCGGCCTCGGAGGATTGGTTTGGGGAGGGCGAGGCTCCCGTCGCGCCCCACGCATGGCGCCGGCTCTGCGGGAGCCTCGCCCTCCCATTCGCGCCCCAGGCTTGGCGTCGGCTCGGCGAGAGCCTCGACTGGGTTAATTCGTCCGGCTCCTATTCGGCGACATCGTCGGCGAAGGGGTCGTCGTTCCTTCGGGGGCGCGGGGGGGCGGGCTTGGCGGGTTTGTCGTCCGAGGGGGCGCTAAGGCTCGCCTTCTTGACGTACTTGTCGGGGTTTTCGAGGAACTCGTCGCGGCATCCGGAGCAGCAGATGGGGTAGGTCCGGCCTTGGTGCGCGACGGTGAGCGTCGCCGCGCCGCCGGTGACGAGGCACTTGGGCGCCTCGGTCGCGCTGGAGCCCGCCGCGAAGGACTCCCCCTCCTTCGTCAGCCCGACCTCGGCCGACCGGGAATAGCGGGTGGCTCTCGGCGATTTGCGCTCGATGCCCAAGGTGTAACGGATGGAATTGGCGTTGGGCCGAAAGGTTAGGCGCTCGCCGGGTTGGTCGGGGGCCAGGCCGACGCGGTCGAGGGTCAAGAGCTTGCCCGAGTCGTCGAGCGCCCCCTCGTAGATGTGCGCCTCCTTCTCGGGCCCCGTCGTCTGGGCCTTGAGCCGGAAGACTTGCCGGTCTTCATCGAAGGTCAGGGTGGCGGTGGAGAGGAGTTTCGACCCCTCGGCGCGGAGCGTCAGGCCGACCGGCTTGCCGTCGGCGAAGCTCCAGCCCCACGAGTGCGTTTCGGTCCAGCCCCGGAACTTGAGGGCGGGGTCGTCGCGCGACACCCCCTGCCCCCTCCAACTCCCGACCAGGTATTCGAGCGGGGCGAACCGAGGAGGAATCTCCCGACCGCCGACCGGCTCGTCGGCGGCGCGGCCCGCGCCCCCGATTCCAACGATCAAAAGCCCAAGGGCCAGCGCGAGCGGCGGTCGGAGAGAATGCCTCATCACGGTCTCCTCAACGGGTTTGCGATGGCTCGGGGGCGTCGTCTTGGTCTTGGGTCGACCGGGCGGCTTCTCGACCCTCCTCCCCCTCGCGCGTTTCGGTTCCCTCGCGCTGCGAGGCGCCCACGGGAACGTCGATGTCGATGTAGCCGATCATCATCTCCTCGAACGTCTGTTCGCCCCATCGGACGATCTTGTCCGGGTCGGGGTTGTGGGGGTTGCTCGCCGTATTGTCGAAGTGGGCGAGGCAATCGATCCGCGTCCCCTTGGGAAGTTCCATCGGCTCCTTAAGAATATAGTAGCTCTGCCAGCCAAAGTCGTAGCCCGGGACCGAAAGCGCGATTTCGGGCTCGCCGCCGGGCTTGGTGATCGTGTACTGGAACGACTTGCCGCGCAAGTGCATGTGGGGCATGAAGCTGAGCAGGCGGACGTCGGCGGGCAGGGTCATGGAGGAGGAGACCGGCACGTCGTCGCGGTTGGCGGGGATGATGAACTTCGTGTTGACGATCGGCAACGTGCGCGCTTCGCGGGTGACGGGCGCCTTGGCGAAGACGAGGCCGAGCTTGGAGAGGTCCTGGCGAACCCGGCCGTTGGGCGTGTAGTGCAACTGGAAGATCAGGTCCGAGCCGGCGGGGATCCGCTTGGCCGTCCCGTCGGCGAAGCGCGAGGGCATCTCTCCGGGGGCGTAGCCGCAGAGATGGGCGTCCTTCCGCAATCCCCGCTTCTCTCCTTGATGGTCATCGACGAAAACCAAAATGTGGTGGACGACCGAGCGGTCTCCGGGCTTCGCCTCGGCGCCTTGGATCCACTTGTCCTCGGTGAAGTTGGTGGGGACTCGAACGTAAACGTAGTCGACCACCCCTTGCGCCGGGACCGTGTAGGGCTCGGGAAGCTCGAAGACGACGTCGGGCTCGCCGATCGACCAGCCTTCGGGATAACTCGGGGCCTCGGGGATGTCTTTGGGATCGCCGAGGGGCATCCCCCGTTCGATCCAGGCCAGAAGCGTGGCGCGCTCCTTCGCGGTGAGGCTTCGGTCGTTCGAGAATTCGCCGTGACGGGGGTCGGCGTGCCAGGGGGGCATCCGGAGGTTGTCGACGACCTCCTCGATCATGGCCGAGTGCTTGCGGACCTCGTCGTAATTCGTGAGTGGGAAGGGGGCCACTTGTCCGGGACGGTGGCACGACTGGCACTTGTTCTGAACGATCGCGGCGACGTCCGAGGCGTAGGTCACCTGGCCGATGTCGCCCACCTCCGGGTCGATCTCCTCGCGCGCCGCCATGATCTCGGGCGAGGCGGGCCGAACGCGGACATTCTCGGACCTTCGGACGACCTTGGGCTCGACGCGCTCAATCAGGCAGCCGACGACCTTGGTGGCCGGGGTCTCCACCTTTCGGTCTTCGAGGATGGCGTCGAGGGCGTCGCGCAGGTAGTGATTTCTGGGCTCGGGCCTGCGGGCGCCGTAGGAGTACTGATCGTCAATGGCTCCGCGATAGCGAATCCGGGCCATGCCGTCGAGGACCAGGATCTCGGGCGTCCGATCCGCCAGGGCGGAGTCGGCGACCACGTTGTCGCGGTCTTTCAAGATGGGGAAATCCAACTCGAACTGCTTCGCGTGTTCGGCGATCTCGGACTCGGAGTCGCCGGCGTTGGAATTGATCCCGAGGAAGACGAATCCCTTGCTCCGGTATTCGTGATTCAGCTCGATCAGCCGAGGCGCGTAGACGTTCCCCACGGGGCACTCCGTTCCCATGAAGATGAGGACGGCCCCCTTCTTACCCGCGAACCCGTACAGCGAATAGGGCCGACCCGAAACCGCGTCGGTCAGCGTGAAGTTCGACAACCGTTGGCCGACCATGCGGTCGAGCGGAAGCGGTTCGTCGGCCGACTCGGGCGTCTCCGTCGCGGAGACCGCCGGTTCGTCGTCGATCGCCGCCGCGACCGCGCCGGGAATCATCCAGGCGAGCAAGGCCGTTCCAATCCAAACCACGAAAGTCGGTCGCATGGTTGCCCCCAGGGTTTCAAGACGCTCCTCGGTGGATCATTGCGCCCTTCTGATTTGGGAGGGGAAAGCTGGCGCCGGGCGTGGGCTCGGCGGGAGGCTCGCCCTCCCGGAAGCAATGATGCAATCCAGAGTAGCGGGAAACGCCCTTGTGCGGAATTGTAATTCCATTACATACGAATCATAGAAGGCGACGCGCGGAGGGCGGACGGATCGGCTTTCGCGAACGATTTCCAAGAGCGGGACCGGATGGAACCACCAGCCTCCTCAACATGGACGGAAACCGCGAGTCGGTCGACTCGATGTTTTCGAGCGAGCCGACGCTGGTTCTCCAACCCAAGGCCCGAGGCCGTCGATGGGACGGCCGATCCTCTTGGGGCGCCGTCCCCGCGCTGGGTTGAGCGGGGAGTCTGGATGTTCGTCATCCTGGGCCTGGCCCTGCGCGCCGCGCGTTACACGCAGAATCTACCCTTGTGGTCCGACGAATGTTTCCTGGCGGTGAATTTCATCCAGCGCGGGTTTCTCGATCTCCTGGAACCCCTGGACAATGGACAGATTTGCCCGCCGCTGTTTCTTTGGATTCAGCGCGCGGCGGTGGGTCTGTTGGGATTCTCGGAGTTCTCTCTCCGGCTCTTTCCGCTGGTTTGCGGTCTGGCGAGCGTGATCCTGTTCGAGCGGTTCGCGCGCGCGGAGCTTCGGGGCGTTCCGCTGCTTTTGGCCGTTGCGATCTTCGCCGTGAGCGTGCATCCGATCCGGCACGCGGCCGAGGCCAAGCCCTACGCCTCCGACCTTTTAGTTTCGCTGATCTTCACCACGGCCGCGGCGGCCTGGCTGCGCGAGCGCGACCGCTCGCGATGGCTCTGGATTTTGCTGGCCCTGCTGCCCGCGGGCCTGGCGCTCTCGAATCCCGCCGTATTCGTGGCCGGCGGACTCGTCATCGGCCTGGCCCGGCCGGTTTGGAGGTCGGGACGCTGGGCCGATCGGTTGGCCCTGGCCTGCTGCGCGGGCATGCTCGGCGGATTGTTTTTGACCCTCCAGATCGGCTTCGGCGGGCTCCAAAGCGAGGGGGCGATGGAGGGTTTGCGGCTCTACTGGACCGACGACTTCCCACCGCTGGACGATCCCCTGCAACTTCCGGGCTGGCTCCTCGGCGCCGGCGCCGGGAGCATGATGGCCTACCCGGGCGGCGGCGACCGGGGCGCGAGCGCGGCGACGCTGCTCGCGGTGATCATCGGAGCGGCGACCCTGATCCGGCGAGGGCGAGGGGCGCTGGCGGCCTGCCTGTTGGCTCCCCTCGGCCTGAACCTGATCGCCGCGATCCTCCAGCGCTATCCGTTCGGCGGCGAAGCTCGCCTCGCGCAATACGCGGCCCCGGCCATCTGCCTATTGAGCGGAGTGGGGGCGGCCGCCGTTTGGGGGTTCGTCCGCTCGGAACAACGACGGACCCGCGCGCTGATTGGGATGCTCGCGGTCTTGGTCGTCTGTGGCGTCGTCCCCCAGATCGTCAGTTGGAAAACTCCGTACAGGATGGTTCACGACCGGGAGTCGCGCGAGTTCGCCCGGCGATTCTGGCCCGAGCAGGCGCGCGACGCCGAACTGGCCTGCGCGCATCTGGATTTCCACATCGACGGATCGGGAGGCTGGCAAGGGCGGCGGGCCTGGCATCTGTGCAACCAGGCGATCCACTCGCCCCAGCGCCGCCGGTTTGGAGGGCCGAGGCTCGACCGCGTCTCGGCCGATCGGCCGCTCCGCTGCGTCGTCTTCGACAAGGATCCGAACGGCCCCGACGTGTCGGCCTGGCTGGCCCGGATGCGGTCGGATTACGAGCTTCGCTCGATGGAAACCATCAATGTCCCCGCGACCCACGGGCCCGACAACGAGAAATTCACCGATACCTTGCGAATCTATGAATTCATCCCCGCCCACGGGAGAGCCGAAAACAAGGGGGGAGAATACCCGGAGACGCCCCCATCCTGAGCGAACGCGCGACTGGCGCGTTCTTTCGTTTCGGCGGCGAACGGGCCTGGCCCATCACGAGGGAACCAGCCGCCCCGGGCGGCTTTCGGATTTCCCCAGGATCACCGATCCGCGGACCGGCGTCCCAAGCCGATGGTCAACGGACTGAAGAACCGACGAGCCGCGAGGAAACCTTCGGCCGCGGCGATGTCGAAACGAGAAGACGGCCGATCGGGAGATCGGCGTTCCCAGGGAAGGCGACCGAATGCGAGACGCGCGAAACGAATCTCTGAGTGGTGACGGTTCGGCGCGGCCGCTTCCCTCCTCGTCATTCCTCCCTCCCCTTGGGGTTGATCGCGGGCAAGAGTTGGACGACGCCTGGTTCGTCCGCGCGAGCTGGCTCGTGATGGGGCTTGGGGTTTTGGTCCGACTGGTTCGGTACCTGGTCGACTACCCGATCTGGCACGACGAGGCGTTTCTCGCGGCGAGCCTCTGGGACCGAAGCTTCGGCGAGTTGGCCGAGCCGCTCGAGTACGGTCAGGTCGCGCCCTGGATGTTCCTGGTCGTCGAGCGGGCGATTGTTCTCTGCATCGGCTACTCGGAAATGACGCTCCGGCTGTTTCCGACGCTATGCAGCATCGCGAGCGTGGTGGTTTTCCGGTGGTTGGCGTCGAGGCTGTTCCGGGGATGGGCGCTGGTGCTGTCGGTGGCGGTTTTCGCCAGCGCGTTTTACCCGATCCGGCACGGCAACGAGATCAAGCCGTACGCCTCGGACCTGCTGGCCGCGCTGTTGCTGTTGACCTTCGCGGTCGAGTATCTGCGACGGCCCGAGTCGAGCCGATGGTGGTGGATCGGCGCCGGGGCGCTTCCGTTCCTGTTGGGCGTGTCGTATCCCGCCGTGTTCGTGGCCGGGGGAATCTGGGCGGCGACGGCCCCCGGAATCCTCTTGCGGGGAGCCCCGCGAGTTCGCGCGGGGCTCGTCGTATACGGCTTCGTGATGCTCGCCTCGTTTCTGGTGATCTATCTGGCGGCCACCGTCGTTCAGCAAAAGCAAATGGGCTCGTTTTATCGGCACGGTTACTGGAGCGGCGCGTTCCCGCCCACCGACGAACCGTGGCGGCTCCCCCTTTGGCTGCTTGAACAACACACCGGAAACATGCTCGCCTATCCGGTCGGCGAGCATAAAGGGGGCAGCTCGGCGACTCTCGCCTGCGTGATCGCGGGGATCGTGGCCCTTTGCCGTCGCGATCGAAAAACGGTGGCGGCCGTCCTGGCGGCGCCGTTCGGCATGGGGCTCGTCGCCGCGTTCCTCGGGCGATACCCCTACGGGGGCGAGGCGCGGATCATGCAATACTTGGCGCCCTCGGCCTGCTTGTTGACGGGGCTGGGGATGGCCGCGCTGGCCGCTCGGATCGCGCGCCCGAACTGGTCGCGCGGGGTCCCCCGAATTCTACTGGGAGCGATGACCCTTTTGACGGTCGGGTTGATCGTCAAAGACCTGGCGCGGCCGTATCGGGTGGCGAAAGACGTAACGACCCGCGATTTCGCCCGTCGGTTCTGGACCGAGCAGGGGCGCGACGCCGCTCTGGCGTGCGCGAAGACCGATCTCGGCGTCGAGATCGAGCCGCACACCTGGAGGGCCGGCATGTCGGCCGTGTATTTGTTTCATCAGCGCTTGTATTCGCCCCGGCATCGGCGGGGGCTTCCCTTCCGCATTGAGCCCGAGAAATACACGGAGGAGCATCCGCTTCGGGTGGTCCTTTTCCGGGACTACGAAGAGGAGCTTCCGGCCGTGAGGAACTGGCTGGCCGAGATGGAGCGGGATTTCGAGCCCCGGGGATCGTCGGCCTTCGTCGTCGATCCGGGCCGGTCGCGCGAGTCGTGGCTGCGCGACGCCTATGGTGTTTTCGACTTCGTGTCTCGACCCGAAACGCGCGCCGCGGGCGGCGAGGAAACCCCCGAGTCGGCCCGGCGGTTTTGAAGCCGTTCGAATCGCTCTGGTCAAAGAGGATGGGCAAAGATAAGCTGATTAACATAGTGAGCGCGGAGTCGCCCTGGTTGGGACGGCGCCGCGACTCGAGGCCGACGGTCCCGAAATTTCGACGTGACGGGGTTCGCCCATGCGTTTGGCGGCGGTTGTCCTGCCCGACCTGGGGGCCGATCCGCACATGCCGATTGTCGTCAGCCACTGGCACGCCGGCCGGGGAGAGGTCGTCTGGGAGGGGGATCGGCTGGTCGAAGTGCTCGCCGGCCCCCTAACATTCGACGTCGCCGCGCCGGCGACCGGACGTCTCGTGAAGATCCGTATTCGAGAGGACGAGCCGGTCCAACCGGGCGCGATTCTCGGCTACGTTGATCCGGACGTCGAGGATGGCGACCACGGCGATGACGACGACGAATCCAGGGGAGCCGGCGGCCGGGGCGAATCCATCCGTTAGTCAGGTCGCCGCCGGTCATGACCACGTTTCACGAACGATCCGCTGGCGTCATCCCCTTCCACCGGGGGGAGGACCAGGACATCATTTACCTGGTCCTCCATTCGGCGACGGTGCGGAACCCGCGCGCCAAGTGGGAGTTCCCCAAGGGAGGCGTCGAGCAGGGCGAAAGCACCCGCGAAACCGCGGCCCGCGAGTTCCAGGAGGAGACCGGCCTTCGGAACTGGGCGTTCCAAGACGGGTTCGAGCGAAGCCTCTCCTACACCTACATTCGCCGCGGGCGCAAGGTGGTCAAGACCGTCACCTACTATCTGGTCGAGGTCCAGCCGCCGATCGAACCCGTTCAATCCGAAGAGCACGTCGCCGACCAGCACGGTCACTGGCATCACTGGGGCGGGTTCGAGGAGATCAACCGACTGCTCTATCACGCCAAGATCCGCCAAGTGTTCGCCGAGGCGGAATCGTGGCTTCGCGGAGGCCGCCAGCCGATCTCGCCGTCCCGGACCGAGCCCGCCGCTCCCTCGCCGTAACGGCTCGCCCCGCCGCGAGGGCGACGGACTCGGAGCCTCGCCCCCCCCAAATCGGCCGCGATGGCGGTCGCGGAAATCGCCCCGAATTCACCGGGCTCGGTTGTCAACGGCGCGGAGCGGACCTCCGTCGATCCGAAGGTCTCTCCCCACGCGAGGCGGCGGTCGTTACGATGTGATGCCGAGGAGGATTCAACGCCATGTCCGCTTCAGAGACGAGCCAAGATCGAAGCGGGTCGCGCCCGCACCCCGGGTTTTTTCTCGCCCTCGAAGGTCCCGACGGCGGCGGCAAATCAACCCAATCCGCGCGCCTGGCGTCGTGGTTGAGGAGCGAGGGGCTCGACGTCGTCACCTGCCGGGATCCGGGCAGCACGCCCCTGGGCGAGCGGCTCCGCGAGGTGATTCTCCACGGCGAGGACGCGCGGCCCTCGATGCGCGCGGAGATGCTCCTCTACATGGCGTGCCGGGCCCAGCTTGTCGACGAGGTGATCCGGCCGTCGCTGACGGCGGGGCGGGTCGTCGTCTCCGACCGCTTCCTGCTCTCGAACCTCGTCTATCAAGGGATCGCCGGCGGCCTCCCGGTTGAGGAGATCGCCCAGGTGGGCATGGTGGCGACGGGGGGGCTGCTTCCCGACCTAACGCTCGTTCTGGACATCTCGCCAGCGGCCGGACGGGCGCGGACGGGTCCGGCCCGAGACCGGATCGAGGCCCGCCCGGACGACTACCACGAACGCGTTCGCCAAGGCTTCCTGGAGGCCGCGCGGCGGGCCGACGAGCCCGAGAGCCGCCGCTATTTCCCCGCTCCGTTGGCCGTGATCCCCGGCGAGCTCGCCCCCGACGCCGTCTTCGCCCGGATCCAAGAGGAGGTCGGGCATGTCCTGGCGCTCGGTTCGAGGTCATGACCGCGTCGTCGAGCTGCTCCGCGCGGGGGCGAAGGCGGGGCGCTTGCCGCACGCCTTCTTCTTCGTCGGCCCCGAGGGGGTCGGCAAACGGACCTTCGCGCTAACGCTCGCGCGGGCCCTGCTCTGCGAGACGAACCCCGAAGAGTTGCTGGAGCCCTGCGAGTCGTGTCCCGGCTGCGCGCAGGCCGCGGCGGGAACGCATCCCGACCTGATCGTCGCGGGACGGCCGGACGACAAGCAGGAATTGCCGATCAAGGTGATTCGCGAGGTCTGCTCGAATTTCGCGCTCAAGCCGGTTCGAGGCCTTCGCAAGGTCGCCATCGTCGACGATCTCGACGCGATCAACGAGGAGGCCGCCAACGCCTTTTTGAAGACGCTTGAGGAGCCTCCCCCCGGGGCGGTCTTGATCCTCTTGGGCACGGCGCCCGAGCTGCAACTGGAGACGATCGTCTCGCGCTGTCAGGTCGTTCGGTTCGAGCCGATCCCCGAGGAGGACCTGGTTTCGCTCCTGCTCGAAATGGGGATCGCCGACGACGAGGGCGAGGCGCGCCGGCTGGCCTCGCTGGCCGATGGGGGCGTCGGCCGGGCGATGAGCCTGGCCCATCCCGACGTCGACGCCCAGCGCCGGAACTTGATCGACGGCTTGGCCGACGAGCGCGGTTTCGACCCGGCCGAGCAGGTCCAGCAACTCTTGGCGTTCTCGAAGAAGGCGGGCAAGGACGCCGCCTCCCAACGGCGCGGGGCCGGGTTGATGATCGGCGAAATCGCCCGACTGTTTCGGGGCGTCCTGTGGCAAACCGCCGGCCTGGAGGCTCCCGCGGCCGACCCGGCCGATCGGCGGGCCATCGCGACTCTGGCCAATCGGCTCGAGCCCGAAGACGTCTTCATCCTGGCCGACCGCGCGATGGAGGCCGATCGCCACCTCAGGCGCAACCTCTATTTGCCGCTGGTGCTGGAGTCGTTGTTCCACGACCTGGCCAAGATCATCAACCCCGGGCGGCGCGGCTGATCGCCGAGGCTCCTCCAATCAAATCCCGCGCCGCGCGATCGGCATTGAACTTGCCAACGTACTAGAATTATGACGGCGCCCATCGCGCGACGCCTCGCGTTTTCGTCCACGACTCCAACCGACGAAGGAGATTCGAGATGGCGAAGGCGACCTCCTCCCTATCCAAACCAGGCCGAACGGCGACGGCGGATCCGCCGTCGGACGGTCCAACAACTCTCTCCATCGGCCAATATCTGATCAATCGGATTGGCGACCTCGGGGTCAAACACGTCTTCGGCATCCCCGGGGATTATGTGCTGGGCCTTTACAAGATGCTTGAGAGAAGCCCGCTCAAGCTGGTTGGCATGACGCGCGAAGACAGCGCCGGGTTCGCCGCCGACGCCTACGCGCGGGTCAACGGCCTGGGCTGCGTGTGCGTCACTTACTGCGTGGGAGGGCTCTCGGCCTGTAACAGCGTGGCCGGCGCCTACGCCGAAAAATCGCCGGTGATCGTGCTGAGCGGCTCTCCGGGGCTGGGCGAGCGGGCCAAAAACCCCCTGCTCCACCACATGGTGAAGAACTTCGAGACCCAGCACGACGTGTTTCGGCATCTGACCGCGGCGTCGGCCGTGCTGGACAATCCCGAGACGGCCTTCGGCGAGATCGACCGCGTTCTCGAAGCGGCGATCCGACACAAGCGTCCGGTCTATCTGGAGCTTCCCCGCGATTTGGTCCACGCGACTCAACCCGCGCCCGACCCATCGCGGCCAAGCCCCGCCGAAAGCGATCCCGACGCCCTTCGCGAAGCGCTCGACGAGACGGTTGAGATGCTCACCGCGGCCAAGCGGCCGGTGATTCTGGCCGACGTGGAGGTCCATCGCTTCCAGCTTCAAGGCGAATTGATCAAACTGGCCGAGTTGATGGGAGTCCCCATCGCCACGACGATCCTCGGCAAGAGCGTCATCTCCGAGGCCCACCCGCTCTTCGCGGGCGTCTATCAAGGGGCCATGGGACGGCCCGAGACGACCGAACTGGTGGAGTCGGCCGACTGCCTGTTGATGCTTGGCTGCTTCCTAACCGACATCAACCTCGGAGTCTTCACCGCCAAGCTCGACCCGTCGCGGTGCGTCGACGCGACGAGCGAGGGGTTGCGGATCCGCCACCACCACTACGAAAACGTCCAGCTCGACGACTTCATCCGGGGGCTCATCCAGCGGAACCCCAAGGTGAACCAGACGCCGGTTCCGAAGCGGTTCAACCCCTTCGAAGGCGTGGAGATGGGCCCGGGAGACTCGCCGACGACCTCGGCGAAGGTGTTCGCCCGGCTCAACCGGCTTCTCACCCAGACGTCGGGAACGACCGTCATCGCCGACATCGGCGACTCCCTCTTCGGCTCGATCGATCTGCAAATGGACCGGCAGACCGAATTCCTCAGCCCCGCCTACTATGCGTCGATGGGTTTCGGCCTGCCCGCCGCGGTGGGGGCCGGGATGGCGAACCCGAGTTCGAGAATCCTGGTCATCTTGGGCGACGGCGCCTTTCAGATGACCGGCATGGAGCTGTCGACGATCGCGCGCCACGGCTTCAACCCGATCGTCGTGGTCCTCAACAACCACGGCTACACGACCGAGCGGTTCCTCTTGGATGGGAGCTTCAACGACATTTACAACTGGGCGTACCACCGGATCCCGGAGGTGCTTGGGACCGGCTGGGGAATGGAGGTCAAAACCGTGGCGGAGCTCGACGAAGGGTTGGCCCGCGCCTGGGACAACACCAAGAGCTTCAGCATCCTGAACGTCCACCTCGACCCGCGCGACCGAAGCCCGGCCCTGTACCGGTTGACCGAGCGGATGTCCCACATCGTCGACGCGCCGGGGCCGAAGCGGTGAGCATCGGAGAAACCGCCCGGTTTTGGGTCGTCTGAATCGACGCCCTGGAAAACGCGAATCGGGCCGGCTGGCGCGGGAAGCGCCAGCCGGCCCGAAATCGTGTCCTCGCGTCGGAATCCGGGAACCGAAGCGCGGGCTCAGTTCGGGAAGCGGATCTTCGGGCTCCAGAACTTCTGGGCCTGCAATTGAACGGGAACAACCCGGGTGGGATGGACCCACTGCTTCGCCTTGCCCGGGTGGAACTGCCCCCTGGTGAAGACTTTTCGGCCAAGGGTGCCGACGCCCGACCCCGTGTCGTCGTTCCGGCTGACGAACGCCTGACGCCCGGGGACCTTATGGCCGTGGAAGGCCATGATCCGGCGTCGGAAGCCCGCCGGCGGCAGGTATTGCTCCATCGCGACCCGAAGCGGGATGGGCGCGTAGTTGAGCCGGGACATCTCCGCCAGGCTCGGCGTGAACGAACCGCCGAAGTGGTTCACGGCGGCGATCGGCCTGAACGCGCCGGGTTGAACCGGCGCGGCGATTCCGCCCGTGCCGCCGCCCCCGCCGCCGCCCCCGCCGCCGCCGGTGTTGATCGTCGTGGTGGCGGTCCAAGGCTGATCCGACGCGGGAGCCGTGACGAGCGTGCGCCCCGAAACGGTGAACGTCGATGTTCCGGCGGGCAGGTTCAACGACGACCGAGGCGAGATCGTGATGATCGCCCGGGTGGCGTCGGCCGGGTCCACGGCGACCGTGGCGTTGGCGAACGCGACCCCGTTGACGGTGATCGTCGTCGGATCGATGTCGGTGGCCGGATTGAAGGTCGAGCCGTCGGGCGCGGTGGCGCTGGTGACGAAGATCCGCATCGTGTCGGGCGTGGTCCGATTCACGGCGAACGGGACGGTCGTCGACGAATCGATCTGGACGATCGTGCTGGTGATCACGTTGGTCGCCGGCGGCACGCCCACGCTGATCCGAGCGCCTTCGACAATGAGGCCCGCTCCCGCCAAGACCGCCGACGGCAGCGCCGTGAATCCGGGCGCCCCGATGATGAAGTCGCCCAGCAGATCCGAATCGGCGGTGAAGCGCTGGCCGGTCGTCAGCAGGCGGCCGGAGACCGAGGCCCCGAAGAACGGCGGCGAACTGGCCAGGGGAGCCCCCGGCGTCGTCGCGGTCAATTGCAGTCCAGCCAGCGTCGCGGGATTCTCGGCGTCGGCGAGCGAGAAGAGCCCCGTGTACAACCCTCCGTGGCCGGGCAGATAGTAGGCGGCGCCTCGGCTGTCCAGGTATCCCGGCGAGCCGATCAGGACGCCGTTGGGTTGTCCGGCGTTGACGGCCGCGACCGGCGAGAGCGCGTAGCCGGCCAAGTCGCCGGTGTCCGTGCCGAAGAGGTTCAGGGAGTTGATCGACTGGGGAATCGCGTCGAGCGTGAAGTTCCCGGTGATCACGTTGTTGCGGCCGCCGTAGAGCAGCGCGACGCGCCCGGTCGCCCCGGCGAAGCCCGGCGCGCCGACCATGATGTCGGCGAAGCCGTCGTTGTTGAAGTCGCCGGCGGTGGAGACCGCGAAGCCGGCCTGCTCGCCGGAGCCCGTTCCCCGAATTTGCGCTCCGGGAACCGGCGCGGGAGTCGTTCCGGTCGGAGTTCCCACTCGGGCGAGGGAGATGAACCGCTGGCCGTTTTCCGTCGTCGCCAGCGATCCCAGGTTGCCGCCGTAGACCAGGAAGGCGGTCCCTTGCCTTCCCTGCGTTCCCGGGGCGCCGATCAAGAGGTCGCCGAGGCCGTCGCCGTTGACGTCGCCGCCGGAGTTCACGGAGAACCCGGCCTGGCTGCCGCCGGAGGGGCCCGCGAAGACCATTCCGGTCACGCCGCCGGTTTGGCCGATGGTCGTCACGTCGATCGTCGTCGGCGAGGTCGGCAGATTGTTGCCGGTGACGACGTAGACCGCGCCCGACGTGGCGACTCCGCCGACGGTGGCGACCGGCGCGCCCAGGGCGATCCCGTTGCTGCCGTCATTGAGGAAATTGCCGATCCCCGCGACCGAGCGGCCGAGCTGGGAGCCGACCGACGAACTGACGAACGTCACGATCGTCAGCCCCAACGAAGCGGCTTCCGCGGGGTTGTCCAAGTCGATCGTCGCGCCGGAAAGCGCGTTGAAGTTGTTCGTGCCGTAAACCAAATAAGCGCGCCCGGTGCCGATGCCGCTGGTGGTCGAGCCGGCTTGGGCGGCGTTGGGGGCGCCGATGAGGAAGGCCGGAGTCCCTCGGATCGTCCCGGCGTTGGCCACCGAAGCGCCGAGTTGCCCACTGGTCTGTTGGCTCGCGATGAAGGTCACGCCGGCGAACGGGTAGCCCTCCGCGCCGTTGAGCGGGTTGGTCTGGAGGTTGCTTCCAAGGGTCGCCAAGTCGCCGACGCGGCCGTCGGGCGTGTTGGTCAACCAGTCAACCGTGGTCACCGACGAGGTGTCCCTGGCCTGCGAGCCGAAAACCAGATAGACGGCCGAATTGGTTCCCGGCCCCAGCGCGCCGCCGGCCGTGGCCGTGGGGGCGCCGATCAGGAAGCTGTCGAAGCCGGTCCCGTTGATGTTGCCGAGGTTGGCCACGCTGAAGCCCGCCCCCTGCCCTTGCGGGGCGGCGGTTCCAACCATGGCCACGCCGACGTTCGCGTTGGCGATGTTGGGCAAGGCCGGCGCCGCCGTCCCTCCCAGATCGATCGCCAAGAGAATCTTGGCCTCCAGGTTTTCACCGAGCGGTCGATATTTCGCGGGTTTGCGCGCCGGCCGATCCCGCCGGGTTCCGCGTGTGCCGAACAGCATAAGAGACTCCCTTCTCCCTGGCGCTAATCCGCGTCCCGCCCCGACTCAAGCTCGCGGCGGCGCCTCGCGGCGGGCGTCCCTCGTGAGACTCGCGCGAACCGGAAAGCTCCAAACTTCCGGCGCGAACGGGTTTCGGCGCGAATCCGCCGCCAAGGGTTCCCCGATTACCTTGGGAATTTCGGCCCGCGCAAGACCTCGACTCCATCGAAACCCTCCGTCCCACAACCGCTCTCGGCCGAACGCCCCGTTCTTTCCATTCAACTCCGACAATCCGCAAACCCGATACTGCTTGTGATTCGAGCGCGAAAACCGTCCGCGACGAGGCTTCTCGCCCCTGAAGCCGGGTTGGCCCGTCACTCCATTCAACGAGAGGCGGCCCGGCGCCCGGGCGAGCGAGCGATGCGGCCGTCACGACGGAGAGGCGGCGCGCCCGCAATTCCCCCACTCCCGCGATCCGGTGGGACGCAAGTCGTCGAGGCAAGATATAATGGCCGAACCTAGAGATCCGAATTTCGCCCTGACCGTTGCTCGGTTCGGAGCCGCGCCGACCCTGCTGGCGATGCTCCTGGCAACCCAGCCCGGCTGCACGCGGGAGTTCTTCCGCGAATGGGCCAACCAAGACGTCTCCGAGGCGATCTTCGAGAAAAGCCGCGACCCCCGATGGCGGCTCGACACCTTCTCAATCGAACCGCCGGCCTTGTCGCGGTTCGCCGATCCCTACGATCAGGATTTCCCGCCGGCGCCGCCCGACGACATCGCCGCCGAGTCCCTCTCGCCCACGCCCCAGTCTCCCGACAACCGGCTCTTGGTTCCCGCCGAGGCCACCGGGTACATCGAATTGCTGGAGCGCTGGCAAGCGGAGCGCGACGCGATCCCCCAGCCCCCCGCCGCGAGCCAACCCGCGATTCCCCCGTCGCCATCGGACGCTCCCTCGCCGTTCTCGCCCGTCGGAGTTCCGCCGGCGGCCGGCGAATTGCCCGACCCGGCGCCCTCGCCCAACCTCGCCCCCGAGCGAGCCGCCGGGCCGACCACTCTGAAGCTCGGTCCCCGCGACCCCAAGGCGACGCCGGTTCTGCTCGCCGACGCCCGGCCCGGCAACGCCAAGCTGTCGGTGCCTCCGCCCCGTCCGGCCGAGAGCTTCGCGAAGCCCAAGGCCGATCCGGCGGCCCCCAAGACCCGGGACGGCGACGTCCAGCCGGCGGCCATGCAGAACGCCGAGCCCGACATCTCGATTCGCGGCATTCGACCCGGAGAGGTGGAAAACATTCCGCCGGGAGTTCCAAACCCCTACCAACCCCCGCCGACGGCCGTGCCCCTGGATCCCAACCCGATGGAGCGCGACATCGGCACTCCGGGCCTCCCGCGCCCGGATGAGATGGTGCCCGAAGGACCGGAGGGAATGCTCAGCGAGGAACAGGCGTCCGAATTGGCGAGCGTCCTGATTCCCGTCGTCCCCGAGCTCAACGAGGCCGAGGCGGCGGGCCTGCCCCGCGACAGCAGGCCCTACAAGATCACGATGCAGCAGGCCTTCACGTTGGCCCTGATCAACAGCCGGTTCTACCAGACGCAATTGGAGAACCTCTACAACGCGGCCCTGGCGGTGACGCTGCAGCGGTTCGCCTTCCAGCCGCAGTTCTACGCGGGGCTCTCGCCGGTCAGCTCGCCCATCGGCGGCGGCTTCCCCGCGCTGAACCCGCGCAACGCGTTCGATTACCGAACGAGGTACGCCCCCGGCGGCCAGATCTCGGCGCTTCAGTTGGGCGAGATCGCCGGCTTCGGCAAGCTCCTCAACTCAGGTGGCCAACTCCTGATGGGGTTCGCCAACCAGGTGGTCTTCAACTTCGTCGGCAGGAACCCGATCCAACCGACGGTGCAATCGTCGTTGCCCCTCAGCTTCGTGCAGCCGTTCCTGCGGGGCGGCGGCCGAGCGGTCGTGCTCGAGTCCCTGACGCTGGCCGAACGCTCGCTGCTCTACCAGGTTCGCGCCTTCGCCAAGTTCCGCCAGGAGTTCATCGTCTCGATCCTGACGGGCGGCTCGATCCCGAACCTCGGAGCCTCGTTCAACCTGGCCGGCTTCTCGACCGGAGGCAACAGCGACCCGGTCATCGGCTTCATTCCGCTGGTCATCGACGTCGGGCAAATCGACATCAACCGGAAGAACGTCGCCTACTTCGAACAGTTGGTCATGCTCTACCGGCAGCTCATCGAGGGCGAGGCGTCCGGTTTGACCAAACTTCAGGTCGACCAGGCCGAGGCCCAACTGGTCTCGTCCCGCGCCACGCTCGTCCAGACGGTCTTGGGGTACAGAAGCGACCTGGACCAATATAAGATGCAGCTCGGCCTGCCCCCCGACCTGCCGCTGATCATCGACCTAAGCTTGACGCAGGGCTTCCGCGACGTCTTCGACCAGATCGACGACTGGCAGCGCGAGCCCGACCGCGACCTGGCCGACCTGCCCGGCCTCGTCGATCAGGTGCCCGAGCTTCAGGACGTGGTCATCGACGGCCGGTCGATCCTGAACATGTACAAAAACAGCGACACCTACACGAACGACGACGATCTGGAGGATATTCTCCAAGCCGGAGTTCGAACCGCGCTGGAGTACCGCCTCGACCTCATGAACAACCGGGCGCAACTTTACGACGCCTGGCGACAAATTCGGTTTCAAGCCAACAGCCTCAAGGGTATACTCAACGTTGGATTGACCAACCAAGTGCTGACCCCGCCAACAACCACCAACCCGTTTGGCTTTTTCTCGCAAGCCACGAGCTTTAGCCTCGTCCTGAACGCCGAACTCCCCCTGATCCGCCTCGCGGAACGGAACAACTTCAGGCAGGCGCTGATTAACTACCAGCGGCAGCGGCGAGCCCTCCAAAACGCCGAAGACACCCTGAAATATCAAATTCGACAAGACATCCGCAACATGCAGGTCGCCTATATCAATTATCAGATTGCGAAGCGCAACCTGGTGTTGAACATCCAACTGAAGGACAATGCCTTCGAGCAGATCATCGCTCCGCCCGCGGGAGCGGCCGGATCGTCGGGATTGGCCCAGTCGGCCAACGCGGCGACCCAGACCTCGAACCTGATCAGCTTCCAAAGGCAAGTCGTCGGCACCGAACTGCAACTGCTCACCACCTGGCAGCAGTTTCAGTTGGCCCGACTGACACTTTTCCGCGACCTCGGCACATTGCCCTACGATGAATGGGAGGCGTTCAGTGAACTTTTCCCTGCAGAATACCGAGGCCCCAGCCTCGGGCCCGGCACAAGCGACACGCGACCTGCCGCCGCTGCGGAAGCCGGGGCGCCGTAAGGCGTCTCGGGGCAAGCTCCTGGCGATTGGTCTCGCCGCGCCGCTCGCCGTGGCGGGCGTGGCCCTGATCAGCGTCCCCGGCATGAGCAAACCGATCCGCGGGCTGTTCAAAACGACCAGCCTGGAGATCATCCCCCACGAAATCAGGGTGGGGGCGCTGCCCATCACCGTGACCGAAAAGGGGGCCCTGGAAAGCGCCAAGAACGACGACGTCTACTGCCAGGTCGAAGGCCAAACGACCATCATCTCGATCATCCCCGAGGGAACGCGGGTGACCAAGGGGCAGCTCGTCTGCGAGCTCGACTCGGCCGCCCTGCGCGACCAGTTGAACAACCAGAAGATCACCACCCAGGGCGCCGAGGCCGCCTACCAGCAGTCGAAGCTCACCCGCGAAGTGGCCGAGATCGCCGTCAAGGAATACGAAGAAGGCATCTACACCCAGGAAAGGGCGACCATCAACGGCGAGATCAAGCTCGCCGAGTCGGACTTGGCCCGAGCCGAGGACCGCGTCGCCTGGTCCAACCGGATGTTCGAGAAGGGCTACGTCTCGAAGGCCCAGAAGATCTCCGAGGAGCTAAACTACCAGAAGGCCCAATTCTCGCTCGAACAGGCCCAGAGCAAGCTTCGCGTTCTTGAGGAATACACCAAGGCCAAGACCATCAAGGAGCTCAAGAGCGACGTCGAGAAGGCCCGCTCCGACGAGCTGGCCAAGGAGCAGACCCTCCAGATCGAGCGCGAGAAGGAGGCCAAGTACGAGAAGCAGATCGCCAACTGCAAGCTGTACGCCCCCGGCGACGGCCTGGTGGTCTACGCCAACGATCCGGGCCGCTCCTTCGGCAACAACGCCCCCCAGATCGAAGAGGGCGCCACGGTTCGCGAGCGCCAGAAGATCTTCAGCCTGCCCGACATCAGCAACATGCAGGTCAACGCCAAGGTCCACGAGTCGCAGATCGACAAGATCACGCCGGGGATGAAGGCCCGGATCCGGGTCGACGCCTTCGCCGACGTCGAGCTCGACGGCAGCGTCGTCGACGTGGCCCCCCTGCCCGACCCGACCAGCTTCTTCAGCTCGGACATCAAGGTCTACACCACGCACATTAAGATCGACAGTCCCCTGCCGGGCCTGCGTCCGGGGATGAACGCCGAAGTCGTCATCCTCGTCGACCGCAAGGAGGACGTCCTCTCCGTCCCGGTCCAAGCGATCCTCGAATACCAGGGCAAGGCCCATGTCGCCTACCGCGCCGCCGACGGCTACGAGCGCAAGGAAGTGAAGCTCGGGGCGACCAACGACAAGTTCGTGGAGATCACCGAAGGCGTGACGGAGGGAATGGTCGTCGCGCTGAACCCCATCTCGCTGCTCTCCGACGACGAGAAGCGCGACCTGTTCTCCTCCGGCCGCGCCAAGCAAGGTTGGCAAGGCGAGGGCGGGGAGGGCGAAGAGGGCTCCGAAGCCTCCGGCGAGATCGCCCAGGCGGGCCTCGTCGGCGAGGCCGGAGGCTCCCCGGGCGACGGCGCCGCCAAAGCCAAGGGCAAGGGCAAAGGCGCCCGCAAGGGAGCCGGCCTCGGCGGCGCCCTGGCCGAGAAGATGAAGAACGTCTCCCCCGAAGACCTCGACAAAATGAGGTCGGGAACCGACGAAGAGCGGGCCGAGATCCTCAAGAAGGCCGGCTTCACCGACGCCGAGCTGAACCAGATGCGCCAGATGCGACAGGCGGGCGGCGGTCAGGGCGGCGAAGGTCGGGGCGGCGGAGGAGGAGAACGCCGCGGGGCCGTTGGCGGAGGAGGCAACTGACCGTGGATTTCGTCCCAACCCCAGCGCCCCAGGGCGTCAAGCCGCTGGTCTCGATCGTCGACGTCAAGAAGACCTACGTCATGGGCCACTCCCAGTCCGGGGGGCTCTTCCGACGTCGGAGCCAGTCCCACACCGTCACCGTACACGCCCTTCGGGGCGTGTCGATCGATTTTTACCCCGGCGAATACGTGTCGATCATGGGGGCGTCGGGGTCGGGCAAGAGCACCATGCTCAACCTGCTCGGCTGCCTCGACCGCCCCACCAGCGGCCAGTACTATCTGGGCGACAGAGACATTTCGCAGCTCGACGACGACGAATTGTCCGAGGTCCGCAGTCGATACCTCGGCTTCATCTTTCAGGCCTACAACCTGATCCAGCAATACACGGTTTTGGAGAACATCCAGCTTCCCCTGACCTACCAGGGCACCGGCGAACTGTCCGAGGAGGCCAAGGAGCGATCCGTTGAGTTGGCCAAGCTGGTTGGACTGGGCGAACGGCTGGACCACCGGCCCACCCAACTCTCCGGCGGTCAGCAACAGCGCGTGGCCATCGCCCGGTCGCTGATCAACGACCCCTACATCATCCTGGCCGACGAGGCCACCGGGAACCTCGACTCCAAGACGAGCTCCGAAATTATGGCGATGCTCGAAAAGCTCAACGACGCGGGCAAGACCATCATCATGGTCACCCACGAAGACGACATCGCCGAGCACGCCAAGCGGATCATCCGAATGCGGGACGGCCAAATCATCGAAGACAGGCCGAGCCCCCGCATGATGGCGGCCCAGGAGTCGCTCGCCTAAAGCGCCCGGGGCTCGCCGTCCTCGTTCCCCTTCGCCTCGATCGACCGCGCGCCATCATCCACCATCGAACATAAAGGAATCGACTTCATGCGACGCATTTGGCGCGGGCTGACGCTCGGCATGAAAAGCCTGCTTTTGCACAAGCTGCGATCGGGCCTGACGGTCTTGGGCATCGTCTTCGGCGTCGCGGCGGTCATCTCCATGCTGGCGATCGCCGAGGGCTCCAGCCGAGACGCCCAGGAGCGGATCCAGGCTCTTGGCGCCACCAACATCATCATCCGCTCCGTCAAGCCGAGCGACGAGGCCCAGGCCAGCGCCGGCCGCCCCTCGCGCATCCTCAACTACGGGCTTAAGTACAGCGATTACGACCGGATCATGGCCACCGTCCCCACGATCCGCAAAGCCTTGCCGATCCGAGAAGTCCGCAAGCAGGTCCGCCGCCTGCAACACGCCCTCGACGGCCGCGTCGTCGGCACGACGGAGGACTACGCCGATTTCAACATGCTCGAAATCGAGCGCGGGCGGTTCCTGACCGCGGCCGACAACGAGAAGTACCAAAACTACGCCGTGCTCGCCGCGACGACCGCCTCGACCCTCTTCCCCTATGAGGATCCGATCGGGATGTCGATCAAGCTCGGCTCCGATTACTACACGGTCGTCGGCGTGACCAAACAGCGGGCCAGCTCCGCGGGCATCGGCGGCAGCCTCGCCGCGCAGGATTTCAACAAAGACGTTTACATCCCGCTGAACACCTGCCGCGTCCGGTTCGGCGAGAAGATCGTCAACAACCGCTCCGGCTCGATGGAGGCCGAGGAGACCCAGCTCTCGCAGGTCACGCTTCAGGTCGGCTCGATCGCCGAGGTCCAGCCGACCGTGCCGATCATCAAGGCGGCCTACGAGCCGAAGCACCCCAAGAAGGACGTCGAGATGACGGTCCCTTACGACCTGCTTCTTGAGGCCCAGCGACAAGCCCGGCAGTTCAGCATCATCCTGGGAACCATCGCGGCCATCTCGCTCTTGGTCGGCGGCATCGGCATTATGAACATCATGCTGGCGACCGTGACCGAGCGAACCCGCGAGATCGGCATCCGTCGGGCCCTCGGCGCCAAGCGGAGAGACATCACCCAGCAGTTCCTGATCGAGACGGTGGTTCTCTCGGGCGTCGGCGGCGTCTTGGGCGTAACCCTCGGGATCGTCATCCCGCGCATGATCGTCTACTTCATCCCCGACCAAAAGGCGTTCGTCACGGGCGGCTCGATCCTCTTGTCGTTCAGCATCTCGGTCGCCGTCGGCATCCTCTTCGGCCTCTACCCGGCCCGAAGGGCGGCCATGATGGATCCGATCGAAGCCCTGCGGCACGAGTGACCCGACCCAATCGGCCTCCTTCCCCAAGCCGCGCCGTCGAGCGGGCGGACGATCGCGTCCGAAGCGTCCGCCCAACCGACCGCGCGGCTTGCCGTCTTACCCCGCAAACTCGTCGACGAGATCCCGGCGGTTGGGCTTGCTTCCCCATTGGGGGATTACTAGGCTTGAATAATGGCGGACGAATACGGTCGGGGCTCCACCCCGCGATTCGTCTCGTTTTTTTTTGCCCGGCGAGTTTGGGACGAGGCCCGAAGCGAAATTCGAGGGCCGGATCCCGGTTTGCGTCACTCCTGGACATTTCCAAGGACCGGGCGGAGGACGGAGCGACGTCCCCCCCGGCGCGAAGTTGATTCGGTGATTACGATCGATCCGAGGCCGCGCGAACGCCTTGGTCTTTGATTCGTCCAATTGCCCCACGAGTCCGCGTCGGTGACCTGGTCGCGACGCCTTACACCCGTGACGATGATGGGAGTAGATCGGCATGTCCACCACGGACCGCATTCCGATGTCGAAGACAGGCTATGACAAGCTCAAGGCCAAGCTCGACCAGATGAAAAATGAGGACATGTCCCGAATCGCCGAGCAGATCGCCACGGCTCGCGACTTCGGCGACCTCTCGGAAAACGCCGAGTTCGACGCCGCCGTCGAAGCCCAGGGGATGCTACAAGCCCGGATCAACGACCTTCAGGACAAGCTCGGCCGGGCCTACATCGTCGACAAGACCACCCTGCCCACCGACCGCGTCGTCTTCGGCTCCAAGGTCCGCGTCCTCGACATGGACCTGGCCGAGGAGGAGGACTTCATCCTCGTCGGCCCCGGCGAAGAGGATTACGACAACAACAAGATCCTCATCACCAGCCCGATCGGTCAGGGCCTCGTCGGCAAGAAGCTCGGCGAGGAGGTCGAAGTTCCCATCCCCAAGGGAACGCTGAAGCTCAAGATCCTCGAGATCGGCGCGGAGTAACCGCCGATCGGGGCAAGCCGCGGAGGCGCGGGACCGGAGCCGCCGTTATTCGGCCGCGCCGGGGCCCGCGTCCAGGACGATCCCCCAATCCTCCTCCCAGGATCGCGGCGGCCCCGCCGAGAGCGTCAGCGGCTCCCCGGTGATCGGGTGGCTCGCCCGAAGCGCCCGAGCGTGCAGCGCGATGCCGGGGGCGAAGTCTCCCTTGGCGCCGTAAGCGGCGTCGCCCAGGATCGGAGTCCCGCGCGCGGCGGCCTGAACGCGAAGCTGGTGCGTCCGTCCCGTCTCCGGCCAGAGCCGCAGCCAACGAACCCCGGCCGGCAATCGAATCGCCGAGTCGATGTTGACGCGCGTCACGGCCTCGCGGGCGCCCGGTGATTCGGGCTCCGCCACCTCGATGAGGCCGGATGTCCCCGTCCTCCTCGTCAACCAGTCGGTCCAGACGTCGCCCGGTGGAGGAAGGGCCTTGGACCCGTCGGGCCGCGCCGCCTCGTCGTCCATCTCGACGATCGCCCAGTATTCCTTGACCACCCGCCGCTTCTCGAACTGGCCGGACAGCCTCCGCGCGGCCTTGAGGGTCTTCGCCCATAGAATGACGCCCGAGACCGGCCGATCCAGACGGTGGACGATCCCCACATACGCCAACTCGGGCGCGTCGGGGTTGAGATGGCGGCGGACGTCCTGCTCGAGCGTCGTCTCGCCAGGCGGCGCCCACGTCCCCTGCGACGGTTGGCCGGCCGGCTTCAAGACCGCCAGACAGTGCTCGTCTTCGAACAGAACCTGAAGCCCGGCGGTCATTTGACGAAGCGTTCCTGGGTCTTTTATTGAGGCGAACCCGCCGCCTTCCGGACGTTCGGGTCTCCCTTCAGCAAGTCGGCGGTGGAATCGCCGGACTCCATCAGGGCGTTTCCAAGGGCCGCGGTCCCGCCGCCGTCCGATGGGTCGAGCCCCGAGCTGCCGGGAGAGCCGTAACGGTTGGAGGTCGGCGTGGGGAGCCGGTCGCCGGCGGTCGGCGTCCCGTAGATCGAGGCGGGCGAGTTGGCCGGCGTCAACTGATCGTCCACCAAGCCGCCTGGCGCGGCGTTGTGCGAGTCGACCATGGCCCCGCCCGGTGTTGTCCGAGGCTCGGAGCTGAAGCCGACCGCCGGAAGTTGGTCGCCGGTCCTCGCGTAAGGCTTCGCGGCGGGAACTTCGCTCCTTGTGCTTCGGCAACCCGTCCCAACAAGGACGACCGACGCGAGGAGGAATCCCTCAACCAACCGTCGCGAGCTGAAAGCGCGGGGCCAATCCATCGGCTCGCCCTCCACATAAATCATGGCGCTGGACAATTCCGTTCACCGCGCCGCGAGGCCCTTCCGCCGGGATCGGCGAGGGTGAGCCATCCACCAACGGAGGCGCGTCGCCAGAGCCCAACGCCGTCAGCGCGGAGGCGTCGGGGCGTTCGGATCATAACCGCGACCGGAGGTGGGTCAAGGGGAGCCGCCCCCCTCAACGACGGAGGGGAGCGGCGAATGGTCCCGACTCGGGATCAGCCCTTGGCTGCCTCGTACCGCCGGCCGACCTCATCCCAATTGACGACGTTCCAGAAGGCGGAGATGTAGTCGGGCCGCCGGTTCTGGTACTTCAGGTAATAGGCGTGCTCCCACACGTCGAGGCCGAGAATCGGGGTCCGGCCCTCCATGTAGGGACTGTCTTGATTCGGCAGCGAGCAGACGGAGAGCTTGCCGTCCTTGCCGAGGCAGAGCCAGGCCCAGCCCGAGCCGAACCGGGTGGCCGCGGCCTTGGCGAACGCCTCCTTGAACGCCTCGAAGCCCCCCAACTCCATGGCGATGGCCTGGGAGAGCGCTCCCTTGGGCTCGCCCCCTTGGCCGGGGCCGATGATCTGCCAGAAGAGGGAGTGGTTGGCGTGCCCGCCGCCGTTGTTTCGAACGGCCGTCCGAATCGCCTCGGGCAGGGCGTCGAGGTTCGCGATCAGGTCTTCGATCTTCTTGCCCTGATGCTCGGGATGGTCCTTCAGCGCGGCGTTGAGGTTGTTCACGTACGCGGCGTGGTGCTTGCCGTGGTGAATCTCCATCGTCTTGGCGTCAATGTGCGGCTCCAGCGCGCCAAAGTCGTAAGGCAAGGGAGGCAAGGTATACTCTGCCATGGACATTGCTCCGATAGTATTCGAATCCGTGGCCAAGCGGCCGAATCGATCGCCCCGAACCACAAGGTCTCGGGGCGATGCGCGCCTTGCATGGCCGTTTCTCGGTTCGGGCCGCCCAGGCTACCACATGTTGTCCCTCGCCTCAAATTAGCAACTTGGGCGCCGGAGATACATGGGTTGGCGCGCAAGCCCCCGAAAATTAAATCACCGGGGCGACCCTCATGCGGTTGCTCCAAGCTGGGGGAAGCCAAGAGGCGTCGGCGACCTCCAGTCGAGCAAATCCGGGTCCCGTCGTCGGCGGGGCGACCATTCGGAGCGCGAATCGGGGAAACGCGAATCGGGGAAGCGGCGCCCGGGGAAACGGGGCTCGGGGAAATGGCGCCCGGGGAAGCGGCGCCCGGGGAAGCGGCGCTCGGGGAGGCGGCGTCGGGCGAGCCTGAGGTTGATGGGCGATCGAAAGCCCGTATTGGGCCAAAGGCGCGGAATTGGCGGACGCGACGCGCGCGTAAACCGAGGCGTTTCTGGGCAGCGACACACTCACGGAGCCGATCCCCTGGGCGACCAGTCCGCCCCGAGGGTTGAGAACCTGGACCGCGGCCCCGTCGGCGGAGATCTGAAACGTCCCGGCCGCGTTGATCTGGAAGTGGAAGTAGTCCACGTCGGCGGCCGAGTGCAGGGACAACCCCGTCACCGTGGTCTGAGTGACCCGGCCAAGCCGCGTCGCCGCGCTGATCACGTCGTTCGACTCGAGCCGATCGGGCAATGGGGTCGCGGCGTTCGCGTTGACCGACGGCGCCGGCGGGGTGGGGACCGCCGGAGGAGGCGTCGGCCAAGGGTTGGGCGTCGGGGTTGGAATGATGGGCGTCGGAACGGGCGTGGGTGTCGGCTGAACGGCCTGGGGGTTGCCGGGCAACGCCACCGTCAGGTTGTACGCGCCGACGGAGAAGACGTCGTTGGTGGCGCCTTTCACCATCACAAAGTATCGCTGGCCGGGGACGATGGACGAAACGGTCGCCGTCGCGTTGTTCGACCAGGCCGACGGGTCGCTCGCCTTGGCCAGGGGGGTCATCGAGGCGTCGTACACCGTGACTTCGGGGCTGAGCAGACTGACGTTCGCCGCGCCGGCCGTCACGCTCCACGAGCCCGAGGCGTATGTTGGAGCGACGAAGCTGAACCACTCGGCGTCGCCGATCTTGGTCAGCGACGCGAACGAGACGGTCGTCGTGTTCGCCGACGACAACCCCGACGTCAGGTCGATCGGCAGGTTCGCGCTCAGACCGAGACCCTGGCTTTGGTAAGCGTCGAGCTGGCGAGCGCCGTAGATTGCCTGGATCCCCGCGATGTCCCCCGCGGTCAACCCGGAACGAATCCCGCCATACGTCGCGGACATCACCGAGGTTGTGCTCTCGGTATGGTTCAGGCCGAGCGAATGACCCGTTTCATGGAGCAGCACGCTGTAAAAATCGTACTGGCCGTTGATCTGAAACGACATGTTGGTGTTGATGCCGATCTCGCCACCGGCCGTCGCCCCCTGGGGCGGTGGGAAATAGGCCTGGGCGAGAGTCTTGTCCTTGCCCGTGAAGGGATATCCGGCGATCCGGATGTCGCCGAATTTCGGGTCGCCTTGAGACAGCCCCAAGCTGTTCCAATTGTAGGGGCCGTCGGGAGCTGGCACGATGTTGATGTTCGCCGCCGACTGCCAAGTGGCCAGGGCTCTGGCGAGTTCCCGATGCCAGGCCCCGCCGAACTTCGCGTTCAGCGTGGCGTTGAGCACGTTGGTCCCGGAATCCCAGAGAACGCCGTCGGGCGGGATGCTGTAGGTGATCCTGGAGGGATTGGCCCATTTGTGACCGGAGAGAACGTAGTCATATCCGGCCGTCGCCATCAGGGCCCGCTCTTCAAGCGCGTCGTAAAACGCGAACAGCCTCCGCCTTGGAGTTTTGCCTGTTCGCCTCGCCCCGGCTCGTCTCGCGCTCATTCGCCCAAATCGAAATCCGCCATCCTTGCACCCGATCCCGGTCCACTCTCCGAGTGGCCGTTGGGAAAGCCCAAACATGGTGCGCTCCGGTGTTCGCTGGGCGCAGTCCGGCGACAATTGGAGCGCACCGTCCCCCACCCCCGATCATCGCCCGCGAGAGACGTCAGCCTCCCACGCGTATCAGATCCGAGCCGGCGAACCGATCCACCCAATGCGCCTTACGCACTCGCTCTGTTCTTCCTGATCGCTCCTCCTTGATCCAATCCCCTCATCCTTGGCGTCCCACCGTCGTCTCCCCTTCCAGGGTGTGACGGCTTCCCGCTTACTCCGCGATGCCCCCGGGGAACCAAGACGTCGGTCACGACCGACGCCCCGCACTTTGCCGGCCGCATCGAGAAACGCCAAACTGACGCCTCTCGTCGCCGCGCCGACAAATACGATAATTCCATCGGATACCTGAAACCTAGTGCGCGATTCCAGACTTGTTCTCAAGAAATCGCGAGAGCCCACCGACACAAGCCGAACGATCGCCAGAAACGACAACGAATATAACG
>Ga0180220_1000713_pt1 | contig 31032 bp, 26 predicted proteins | sample eDN5th37CBELigBY_FD_151335 | JGI IMG/M metagenome (GOLD analysis project Ga0180220, IMG submission 151335) | Enriched backyard soil microbial communities from Emeryville, California, USA - eDNA 5th pass 37_C BE-Lig BY (version 2) (version 2) | ecosystem: Environmental > Terrestrial > Soil >... | reverse complement strand
CGAAAGGCAGCCGCGAATTCCGTTTCAGAGCTCCGGACGCCAAAACGGCAGTCTCAAGCTTCATCGGCGGGATTCTGATGGGCTTTGGCGCCAGCTGGGCCGGCGGGTGCTCCATCGGCAACGGGCTTGTAATGACCGCGATGATGACCTGGCAGGGCTGGGTTTCCCTAGCCTTTATGATTCTCGGTACCTGGACGGCGTCTTACTTCGTTTATGTACGTCCGCGTGCCAAAACCAAAACAAATCCAAGTGCGGCGCTACGCACATCAACGACTTAAATTAAGGGAGGAACTGATCATGAAACAACAAAAGCTGGAGGTCGTCGGAATGGTATGCCCGTTCCCGTTAATTGAAGCCAAGCAAGCCATCGAGGCGCTTGACAGCGGCGATGAGCTGGTGATCGATTTCGACTGCACCCAAGCGACGGAAGCCATTCCGCGCTGGGCTGCCGAAGCCGGCCACTCCGTCACGAACTTCGAACAAATCGATGATGCGTCCTGGACCATTACCGTTCAGAAGAAATAAAAGCTTTTAGGCGATTTTCCCCGGTCAGAGCCGGGTGAAGATCGCCGTTTATCTATGATTTACAAGCAGAGACGCCGTCCAGCAATGGACGGCGTCTTTTTATAAATTCAGCAAAATCAGGCATGATCAATAAAAAACAACACATTTCCATAGTGCTTCTTAAACCTTTGATAATCCGACGTTTCCTTTAAAACAATGATGGTTGGATATGCATTTACTTTGCGGCGTTTTAGCGCGGATAACATCTCTTGCTGTTCGATGCAATAAAATTTGCCTTCTTCATACTGAATCAGGAGAGGCGGAAAATCCGCCGCGTGATTATCCGAATCATCCGCTCCATGCTCTTCAGTTGCATTTTCCCTCCCCCCTATTCCGTCTAGCCGGATGAGACGCAAGGGAAACTTTACGACGCCGAAATAGACATGCTTTTCATCCATAAAATGATATAAACCGGGATCCATTTTCAGGGTTAGTTGCAGAAAGCACTGGATCCATTCCTCGAGCATCCCGATATTCGCATATTCTACGGCCGATCGCACGGTTGGGGCATACGTCATATGTCCGTCATTTTTCTTCGAATAAATGATTTTCTTGATGGAATCCAAGGATAAAAAATATTCGTCCGCCAGTTCCGAAACGGTCATTCCGCCGGCATATTTGTTGCGAATCATCCTATTCCGTCTCTGCAATCGCTCCCGGTAACCGGTTGTTTCGCCCCAACCCTTCTTTTCCTTTCCGATCGGAATGTATAACAGTTTACCGGCCGCGTATTTTTGAATTTCTTTCAATAGCTTTTCGGGTATGACTTCGCCGGCATTTTCATATTTCATGACGATCATCCTTTATAAGGCGTAGATTCGGTCCTTCAGTTGACCGATCGATTCCATGATGGACGTGCATGATTCCGTGTCATCGATCGACGCATGCCAACGCAAGGTATCGATCCCTTTATAATAGGCCATGCATAAATATCTTTCTTTAAAATCCGGGATGACGATGTCTCTTTTTCCGCAATACTCGAACAGCAATTCAGGGATGTGCAAGTAAGGCTTATTTAAGTCCATAATGGCAAAATCCAACAGAAAATCGCATATGCCGGAACGGCTCCAGTCCGGGAAACCGACCGTTGTTTTTCCGTCCGTGATCATGATTTCGAAAAACGTATTATTATTGACCAAATAACGCCTTCCTTCGCAATAATCGATTCTGGCTTCCATCTCCTTCAAATACGATTCGACAAAGCCGCGGTCCAACATCGTCGTATCGTAAAGTTCCTTCCAATGAAACCAATATCCTTCTTTCTCTTCCGCAAAGGTGTCGATCAGAAATTCCCTGCAGGTAGGGTACTCCGTTTTGCAATCCTCGTTGAACTCGCCGTAGCCCTTTACGCCGGTTATATCCGATGCGCTAATTTCCATGATCTTGTCAAAAAAAAGCTCATAACAATCCGCAAATTGAGCCGGGCTTAATTGATCGGCGAGAAATCCGTTTGGCGTCATGCTGACCTGATCGGAAAGCATCGACTTAATGATATGATCTTTGCTCATGCTTACATCCCCTTTAGGTTACAAATGGCAAAACCGGTTTGTGCGCACCCGCGATGTGCTCATCATAACATCAGCCTTGTTTAGGAGATAGGCAGCGAATAAGTTTAGTCAACTTTACACTCGCGAGCATGGTTCAAAACCCGTGGCACCTGCCGGAACCAAAAATAGCAAAGCCATCCGGGCTGTTTCGCCAGGACGGCTTTGCAAAAAGATGCGGACCTGTTAGCGCTGCAATCGCTTGAAACGGCGGCACAGCTAAAGCGCTCCAATACAACCCAACCTTCAGCTCTTGATCGCCCCTGCGGCGATGTCCGAGATGAACTGCTTGCTGACGAACAGGAACAAAATGATCAGCGGCACGACCGCCAGAAGCGTCCCGGCGATGACCATCGAGTAATCCGTGGTGTAGATGCCGTTAAGCGAAGACAAGGCCACTTGCAGCGTAAACTTGCTTTCGTCGTTCAAAATGATGAGCGGCCAGAGGTAATCGTTCCACGCGCCGATGAACGTAAACGCGCCCAGGAAGGACAGGGCCGGCCGCAGGATCGGCAACGCCACGTTCCAATAGAGCCGGAAAAAGCCGCAGCCGTCGATCCGCCCCGCATCCAGCAGCTCGGAGGGTACGGACTCCTCGGCATACTGCCGAATCCAAAAGATGCCGAACGCGTTCGCCATGCCCGGAATGATCAGCGCCTTGAAGGTGCCGACCCAGCCGAATTTGGCCATGATGACGAAGGACGGCACGAGCGAAAGCTGCGCCGGGGCCATCATCGTCGCCAGGAGCAGAACGAACAGCCATTTTTTGCCCGGAAACTTGAATTTCGCAAACGTGTAGCCTGCCAGCGAATCGAAGAACAACACGAGCACGGTGCCGCAGGAGGCCACGAACAGCGTGTTCAGAAACGCGCCGAAAAAATCGATGTTTTCAAGCACCCGGGAAATGTTATCAAGCAAATGAGTCCCGAACCAGAACTTGGGAGGAAAGCTGTAGATCTCCGCGGTCGTGCGCGTTGCCATGACCACAAGCCAATAAAATGGAAAAACGGATATGACGAGCCCAACGATCAGACCGAAGTAGAGCAGGATCGATTTTCGGATAACCATGCGATGCACCCCCGTTTATTCGTCTTTGGCGCCGCCGCCCTGAACGACCCGCCAGTTGAAGATCGAAAACAGGGCGATCAGGATGAACATGCCCCAGCCGACGGCCGAACCGTAACCGAAGTAGTTGTTCACGAACGCTTCGCGGTACAGATACAGAACGATGGTCAAGCCGCCCCCGCTGACGCCGCCGTCATTGCCGACCAGCACCTGGGATTCGGTGAAAATCTGCATGCCGCCGATCGTCGACGTGATGACCGTAAACAAAATGATCGGCCGCAAATTCGGGATCGTGATGCGAAAAAAAGCCTGAACGCCCGTGGCGCCGTCGATTTTGGCCGCTTCGTACAATACGGTCGGGATGCTCTGCAGTCCGGCGAGGTAAATGATCGCGTTATAACCGACCCAGCGCCAGATGACCATGACGGAGACGGCCAACTGGATGCCCCAGGTTTTGTTCAGCCATTCCACGGGCGAAATGCCAAGCAGCGACAGCAAATAATTCAGCAATCCGTAATTGTTGGAAAACAGCGTGCTGAACACGATGGCTACGGCAACAAGCGAAGTAACGTTCGGAAGGAAATAGCCGATCCGGAAGAAGGTCCGGAATCTGACGAAGGACGCGTTCAGCAAAAAAGCGACGATCAGCGCGAAAAACAGCATCGGAATCGTGGAATAGATCCAGATCAGCAGCGTGTTGCCGACCGCCTTCCAAAATTCCGGATCGGTGACCATGAACTGGTAGTTATTGAGGCCGTTAAAGGTCATTTCGCCGATGCCGTCCCATTTCTGAAAGGAAAGATACATCGAAAACAGGATCGGGAACAGGCCGAAAACGGCAAATAAGATGTAAAACGGAGATATCGCAAGGTACTCTTTCCGGTGCTTCCATATTTCGGACGCCAAGCCTGCCTTACGCCCCGCCGGCGGCACGGAACTTCCCGGATCGAAATGAGTTCGCTTCTGTAAGGGTTCACCCATAAGACTCAACCTCCATTGTCGATGATGGTATGATCGTTACCGCAGCAGCTCCTTTTTGACCCTGGAGAGCGCGTCTTCCCAAGCTTTATCCGGATCTTTGCCCTGAATCGCGACCGTTGACAGCTCCCGGCCGACGATGCCGTTCAGATTGGCGTATTTCGTTCCGAAATAGGCGGGCTTTACGTTGCGTGCGGACTCCGAAAAGATTTCGCCCGTGACCTGGCCGCCGAAAAACTCTTCTTTTTGTTTCATGGCGTCCGAATCGAGCGCCTTTTTGGCGGACGGGAACAGATTGATTTCCTTGAAGCTGGTCACCTGGTTCTCGGGATTTTCCAGCCATTGGATGACGTCGAAGGCTTCCTGCGGATGTTTGCTCGTTTTCATGATCGCCAGGAACGATCCGCCGTTATTGCCGTCCCCTCCCGGCGCCCTTGCAACGCGCCACTTCCCTGAAGTGTCGGGCGCCGCCTGCATCAGAATTTCCTTGCTCCAGACCGCACCGACGAAGGACGCGATTTTTCCATTGTTCGCCGCGGCGTTCCATTCGGAGGAAAACGTGCTCGCATTGACCAGCAGCCCCATTTGGGACGCCTTGACGGCGAGATCCCACGCTTTCTTCATGGAGGATGAAGGATCTTCGCCTATGAAATTTTCGTCTTTATCAAAATAGATTTTGTCCGATTGGGCGTTGACTTGGGTGTAAATGTTGCCGATGTTGTCCGTGAGTTTGACTTTGCCGCCTAATGCCTCCTGGAGTTTTTGGCCTGCGGCGAAATAATCTTCCCAGGTTCCCATCAGCTTATGGACCTCTTCCGGATCGCTGGGAAGCCCGGCCTGCTCGAACAGGTCCGCCCGGTAAAACAATGCGGTAGGACCGGTGTCCATCGGCAGCGCGATCATTTTCCCTTGCGGCGTCACGCCCAGCTTCCATTTCCAGTCGAGATAATCCTGTTCGATGTCTCCCGCGCCGAGTTCGTACAAATCGTAAAAACGGTCGGCGTTCGGGAATAATTCCGTTACCCAATCGTTAAAGGCCACGATGTCCGGTCCGCCGGTGCCAGCCGCCAGCGTCGTTTTCAATTTGGATTTGAAATCGCCGCCGATTTTTTGGGCATTGAGGCGAATGCCGGGAAACTGCTTCTGGACCGACTTGATGAGGTTGTCATCGATGCTTCGGTTCCAGTACCACAAAGTAAGCGTTTTCACATTATCGTTAGAAGAAGAACCGCTTGAACACCCGCTAATCATGAGAACTGCAAGCAATAGACACATGAACGTCATGCGAAATTTTTTCAATCGCTTCGGCCTCCCATCGCTGGCTTATGGTACTGCAGTTTAATCATCACTCCTTCGGACAAAGTTTTAATGAGTAAATATGTATGAACCATTATAAACAATTAATATCATTTTTGAAACGGAATGGTAAAAAATATTCTTGAGACCGGCACCCGGCCCTCTTTGCGCTCTCGCGTTGACCGGCTCCTGAATTGGCCTCAATCCGCAAGCACGCTTAACTTAAAGAATGATAAGGGGCGTAAAGCCCCCTATCCTCACTCTACATCGCGCCCTCGCTTCTCGGCATTGACTTCTCTAGTTATTTCCGGCGTCCGCTTTCGAGATTTCGGTCAAAACGAGCTGTTTCAAGGTCGCATCCCCTTCGATCGCTTTTTCTTCGTATTTAAACTTAACCTGCTCGTCGGGCTTCATGGCTTCCACGGCCGGCTTCAGTTTTTCGTCGAATTGGAACGCCATCGGTTTGCCGTCGACGATGATTTCAACCGTGTGCGAATCCGCGAGTCCGGTTATACTGCCTTTCCCTTGTTTGACGGCCGGGGCTTCTTCTTTTGGCGGGTCTTGCGGTTGCTGCGATCCTTTGGATTCCTGTGGGGCTTGCGGTTGCTGCGTTCCTTGGGGCTCTTGCACCTTTCCCGGCTTTTCCGCCGGTTTTTCCTGCTGCTGGGCAGCATGCTGGTCATGTCCTTCCGGCTCCGGGTTGTCTCCGCAAGCGGCTAGCGTCAGCGAAAGCATCAGCATGATCACGAGCGACGCCGGACTGCATTTCACTTTTAACGTATGCATGGCAGAAGTTGCACCTCCTTATCCGTTTGACGGAAAACGGCTTATCCATGTTTCAGGATCGGGCTTAAGCATGCTTTACCCAACATGCCGTTCATACAAACAAAAAAGAGCCCGGTAAGCAGCCATAAAGGCAGCCGGCGGGCGAATTCGTTCTTTATTTTACGGCTCTGCCTAGGATCGGTCGATCCTCGTCCCCTCCGAAGGATACATTAAATCTGTGGCCAATCTCGATCGTCTCATCTTTGAAGCATACCTCCATCGTAGTGCAAAAAGGAGTTTCGATGCCCCGAATCGTCAATAAGAGCTCATCCGGCGATCTCCACGTAAAGCTCGAAGCCATGCGGGTGTCCCTTCCCCCGAATACCGAGGTTTGTCCGAAGTTCCAATCATGGCGGCCCAATGGGAGCGTCTCGTCGCCTTCTTCTTTTATGAACGTCAGGCAGGCGGATTCTGCGTTAAAATCGATGCGGAAGCCTTGCAGCGAAAATCCGTTTTCCTCCAGATCATATCTTCTGCCGCCGAATTGAGCCTCCAGCTCCGAACGGGGTTCGAACCGGGGAAGGTCCAGGCTCAGCTTCGCGAGTCTTTCATTCAGCTCGGTAGACCGTTCGTCAGCCTCCGCCGGTTCCGGCAAAAATGCATCGAGCAGATGGTCCCATACGCAATCGAGGACGCCTTGAAGATCCCCCGTTCCGGCCGTGATCGCCATCACCGCATCCTGCTCCGGCATCACGATGCAAAATTGCCCGAAAGCGCCGTCTCCGCGGTAAACGCCGTGCCGGCAGCGCCAGAATTGGTATCCGTAACCTTGCGCCCAGTCGCTGTCCCCGCCGTCCCCGTTGGAAATCCGCTTGCCTGTGGCCTCCTCGATCCAAGCCTCTTCGATCAGCCGTTTTCCTTGCCATACTCCTTTTTGCAAGTATAACTGCCCGAACTTCGCGATATCCTCGGTGGTCACGCACAGGCCGTAACCCCCGGTATGTATGCCGCGCGGACAGGTTTCCCAGGTTGGATTCCGGATGCCAAGCGGCTCGAACAGGCGGCTTTGCAAATAATCAAGCAAACGCTGACCCGATGCCCTCTGAAGAATGGCGGAAAGCATGTACGTCGCTCCGGTGTTGTATAGAAAATGGGTGCCCGGTTCGTGCGGAACCGGCAACGCAAGAAACGCTTTGGCCCAGTTGCCGTCCGCCGCCTGATGGAGCGCATCCGTCGTGTCCTTGTCATGGCCCGTCCCCATCATCAGCAGATGGCGAACCTGCATGGCAGCCAAATTCTCCGAGACTTCCGAAGGCAAATCTTCCGGAAAAAACGAGACGACAGGAGCGTCCAGCGTTAAGATGCCCTCATGGACCGCCATGCCGATGGCCGTCGAAGTAAAGCTTTTGCTTAGCGAAAAGAGCATGTGCGGAAGCTCTGGCGCATAAGGAGCCCACCAGCCCTCGGCGGCCACATGACCGTGCCGGAGAAGCATAAAGCTGTGAATTTCAAGTTTCCGTTCCTTTAGGCTATCGAGAAAACCGATCACCTTTTGCGGGGATACCCCGAGTTCCTCCGGTTTTTTTCTCGACAGCGACAGTTCCGTTTTCTGCATACATCCACTCTCCCTGGTTTAAAGTGGCATAGCTTTGTTTCATTTCCATTATACACCAATGCGCCGCTCTTTCGGCCTAAATGGAAAGCAATTCGAAGATTTTCGGGTTATAATAGGGATTGCATCTTCAAATCAACTTTCCAAGTCAGAGATTTTCGACGAAACCGGAGGACTAATCGCCATGAAAGACTTCAATCGCATGCTGGAAAAATACGCGGAACTGGTCATTAAGGTCGGGGTCAACATTCAGCCGGGCCAAGTGCTGCTCGTGCAGGCGCCGCTTGAAACGGCCGAGTTCACCCGCCAGATCGTATCTAAGGCTTATGAAGCCGGGGCCAAATACGTTCAGGTGGATTGGGACGACGAAAAAGTGACCCGAATCCGCTATGAAAAGGCACCGGACGATTCGTTCGGCTATTATCCGAAATGGACCGCCGACATGATGGAGCAGCTCGCCGAAGGCGGCGGAGCCGTATTACATATCAAAGTGCCCGATCCGGAGCTGTTCCGCGGCATCGACGGCTCAAAGGTAGCCACGGCCGTCAAGGCCGCCGCCGTCGCCCGCGAGAAATATCAGGCGTATGTGCGCAGCAATAAAGTGACCTGGTCGCTGATCAAAGCGCCGACGAAGGCTTGGGCCGACAAAGTATTCGCCGATCTGCCGGAGGAAGAACGCGTGCCCGCCATGTGGGAGGCGGTGTTCCGAATGAATCGCGTCACCGAAGACAACGACCCGGTCGCCGCCTGGAAGGAGCATATCCGGACGCTCAAGGAAAAACAGGAGTTCATGAACAACAAACGGTACAAAGCGCTGCATTACCGCGCGCCGGGAACGGATTTGCACGTCGAAATGCCCGAAGGTTACCTGTGGCTGGGCGGCGGCGATTACAACGAGGCCGGCCATTATTTCGTCGCCAACATGCCGACGGAGGAAATCTATACGATGCCGCACCGGACCGGCGTCAACGGTACCGTATCCAGCACGCTTCCGCTTAACCTGAACGGCCGCCTGGTCGAAGGCATCAAACTGACGTTCAAAGACGGCAAAGTCGTGGAATACGACGCGGTTTCCGGCCGCGAGCATTTGGCGTCGCTGTTCGAAACGGACGAAGGCGCCTCGTATCTCGGCGAAATGGCGCTTGTGCCGAACGACTCGCCGATTTCGAAGATGAAGCGGGTATTCTTCAACACCGGCATCGACGAAAACGCCTCCTGCCATTTTGCCCTTGGCAGCTCTTATCCCGTGAATATCGAAGGCGGAACCAAGCTTAGCAAGGAAGAACTTCTTGCCCGCGGCGCGAACGTCAGCTTGACGCACGTCGATTTCATGGTCGGTTCCGAGGCGCTTGAAATCGACGGCATTTTGCCGGACGGTACGATCGAACCGGTATTCCGCGGAGGGGTATGGGTATAAAACAGTTTTAAACGTTCTTATTTTGTCTTAGAGGGACGGTTCTCCGATTTGAGCAACAAGGAGAGCCGTCCCCTTTTTGCGCGCTCCCCTCCTCTTCCCCCTGTTTCGTTTTGCAGGCTCTCCTATGAAGTAAACATGGGTTCCGATCAGCTAATGCTGCCCATTCCGCTTCGCGTTTTCCCGCCCTTGCACGGTAATCAGCCGATGGTAGTATGAGAGATTACGCCGCAGCACGGGCACGACCGGCACGGCTTTTGCGGATTTGCATCGCCATCACCGATGCGATGAAGCATAAAAATCCGGCGACCACGAAAGCTTGCGAATAGCTGCCGAGCCAGTCGCGCAACGCGCCTGCGCCGTAAGCCGCCGCCGAAGCGCCGATTTGGTGGGCGACGACGACCCAGCCGAAAATCATGCCGGACTTCGCCGGCCCGAACGCTTCTCCCGCCAGCTTGGCAGTAGGCGGAACGGTTGCGATCCAGTCCAGGCCGTAAAACACGGAGAAAGCGACGAGCATGTACGGTGAAGCGCTGCTTAGCGCATAAGGCAAAAACAGCAGGGACAAGCCGCGGAGCCCGTAATATGCGAACAGCAGCTTGCGGCTGTCGAAACGGTCGGACAACCAGCCCGAAATCGTCGTGCCGAACAAATCGAACATGCCCATCATCGCAAGCAGTCCGGCGGCCGCGACCTCCAAAATGCCATGGTCGCCGCAAGCGGCGATGAGGTGGGTGCCGATCAGCCCGTTCGTGGACAATCCGCAGAAAAAGAAAGTTCCGGCGAGCAGCCAAAACGTCGCACTTTTTAGAGCCTGCCGTAAATTTTGCAACGGAGCGAGGAATATATTCCCTTCGAAAGGCGACGGTTTGACGATATGATCGGAACCGTAAGGCGCGGCGCCGACGTCATGCGGGTGGTTGCGCATCCAGATCGCGACGGCCGCCAGTACGAGGACGATGCTGAATACGGCGATATAAACGGCATATTTCCAGCCGAAATCGGATGTTATTTTGGCAAAAAGCGGCAGAAACAGCAGCTGGCCTGTAGCGGCGCTGGCCGTCAGCAGCCCGACGACAAGCCCTTTGCGCTTCACGAACCACTGGTTGCTGACGGTCACGCCGAGCACGTTCGCCATCATCCCTGTCGCAAGCCCCGAAACGATTCCCCAGAGCAGCTCGAATTGCCACAAAGAACGGATCAAAGGAGTCACGGCCAGGCTTAGCCCCAGAACGGCGAGGGAAGCGACGATCACTTTGCGGAAACCGAATTTCAGCAGCAGCGCTGCCGAAAACGGGCCGACCAAGCCATAAAGAAATATGCCGATGGAGATGACGCTCGAAATGCTGGCGCGGCTCCATCCGAATTCGTTTTGAAACGGAACCAGCAACACGCTGGGCAGCGAACGAACGCCTGCCGATACGAGCAGCGTGGCAAAGGTAAGCAAAACGATAATCCAACCGTAATAAAAACGCGATTTAGGCCTGATTTGAACTTGTTCATCCCTCATGCTCATCGTAGGGTTCACCTTCCAATTATATATTTTGTTTGTACATACAAGATAAATGACGGCCAAGCGCAACGAAATTTCCGTCCTAAGACGACTTGCGCTTTGGCTCGCCTGGATAGAGCTTTCCGTTAATGCTCCAACAGCTCGCTCGCGGACTCCTGCATCCGGGTCAGTTCATCGGCCAACTCCTTGCCGAGCTTCGCCTCGTAAGCGGCTTTCAGCTTTTTGGAAGCTGCGCGGAGCGTTTCCTCCATGGCCGTCCCTTTTGCCGTCGGATACACCAGCACCGTTTTCCCCTGAACCTGACGCTCTACGAGCTGTTTCCCCTCGAGCTTATCGATGAACCGCGTCAGCGTGGAAGGCGTGATGTACAGTTTCTCGGAAAGCTCCTTTTGGGTGATGCCCGGATTGGCGATAACGAGCCGAACCAAATAACCGTACGCGGGCGCAAGACCCGTCATGGCAAACGCATCGTCTGCAAGACGCGTAATTGCCCGGCTTAAACGGTTCGTGGTAAAGTACATGCAAGTGTGCAAAAACGATCCGTCTTGTTCAGAGGGGGGCTTTGGATGGTTGTTTGGTTCATTCGGCATGATGGTTCCTCCTTTTATCGGATCCAGCGATATTTATTTTGTATGTACAACTAAATTAAATGAAATGGATGATATTGTCAAGAGTTTTCTGAGAAGTATCTGCACGAGCCCGGGCGCAATGGCAAGTTAAATCTAACAGAGCGCCCGGTTGCAGCGGACATATACCCAGGGACGAAAAACCAATCGGCAGACAAGGCGAATGTCGGTAAGGGCCATTGCCGGAAACATGAGCGCTTTATGGTTTTGACGCCGGACCGACACGTCATGGGAACAGCTTTAGGGAACTAGGGGCATTCGGCCGATCGTCTCCCGGCGTTCAAAGCGGCGATGTGCTTCGGCCGCCTTCGACATGGGATACACACCTTCCACCGGAACGTAAAGCCTGCCTTGGCCGATCCATTCGATCAACCGGGTCTCGTACGCCTTCCAATGCTTTCGGTAAGGCAGCCCGTTCGTCCGGGTCACGAATAACGAGCCTTTTTCCTGAAGCTTCATCAAGTCGAACGGAGGAATGAACCCGCTGGACTGTCCGAAAATAATCAAATATCCGCCAAGCCCCAGGCTGTCCAGGTTCATGTCGAACGTATCTTTGCCGACGCCGTCGTAAACGACGCGCACGCCTTCTCCGTTTGTGATCCGTCTCACCTCCCGGGCCAAGGCCTGATCCGCGCCCGATCGGACGATCACGTGGTCCGCCCCGGCTTCACGAACAGCCTTTGCTTTACTTTCGGAAGAGACCACGCCGATGACTTTTCCTCCGCGCAGCTTCGCCATTTGGACCAGAAGCAGGCCAAGCCCTCCGGCTGCTGCTTGAACCAGACACCAGTCTTCAGGCTGTACTGGATACGCATGATGCGTAAATGCATAGGCCAAAAATCCTTGCGTGTATACGGCCGCGGCCAGCTTAAAATCCAGCGCGTCGGGAATCGGCATCAGCCTTTCGCTCGCCGTGACCACATGGGTGGCATACGTGCCGCTCCCCCCGAAACAGAGCACCCTGTCGCCGATCTTCAAATGCTCGGGGCTTCCCTCACCCAGCGCTTCAATGACGCCGACCCCCTGGCTGCCGATTGTTAACGGGAGCGTCGTCTCCATCCCGCCTTTCTCTTTATAAAATTTCTGATCCGCCAATTCTCCCCTGCGCATCTGCACATCCAAAAAATTGACCGATGCCGCGTGAATCCGGATTAGCGCCTCTCCTTGTTTAAGCTGCGGCAAATCGACCTCTTCCCATTTCATTTCCTCCGGTGCTCCAAACGTATGAATGCGTACTGCTTTTGCCATAAGTGTTCCTCCTCGTTATTTGGTTTCCTGGAAACAATGTATAATGAATCGACATCTTTGTCAATATTGTTTCTTGGAAACCTATCTTGAAGCGCTGCTTGCTGTATAATAAACTGGTTATATAACTAATCGAGCAGGAAAGGTGAACATTTGTGGAACATTCAGGCGGCACGCATCCTTCGAACGGGATGAATCCAAAACAGGCATCCATATCCCGCATCATGGACCTTATGGAGCAATTCGGTCAGCGAATTCAAAAAGAGGATGACGACGAACGCAAATGGCTAGTCCAGCACTGCAGCGACCCGGAATTGAGTCGGCTCATTGCCGAGATTACCGTTGCCGAGCTTCATGTCGTTGATGCCGTCGGCCGCCTTGAGCCGGTGAACGGCATTACCGTTTCGAAGGATTCGGGCGTACCCAAAGGAACCGTCTCCAAAATCGCACGCAGGCTGATCGGCAAAAAGTTGCTGACGTCCGAGTCGCTTCAAGACAATAAAAAGGAAATTCTGTTTCGGACGACTTCTTTGGGAAAAAAGCTGTTCGAGCTGCATCAACAGCTCCACGCGGAAATCGAAAAAGGGGCTTCCGCCTTCCTGAACCGGTATTCCGAACAAGAGCTGGCTTTTCTAGGCCGGGTGCTGCAGGATGCGGTGAATGCCTCTTGGGTTGCGCTGGACGAAAAACAATCCTAAGATTATCGCACAAAAGCATAAACATTACTGATACTATAAGAAAAACGTCTATCGACGTACTTTCCCAGCAGACAGACCGCTTTTAGTTGAAGTTTTTCTTGCAATATCAGGATGCCATGGCTCTGGAGTTTATACTTTCTGATATTATTAAAAAACAAAAGGCAGCCATGCCGCTTCATGCGGCAGACTGCCTTTTGTTCAATCGTTATGCCCATTTTAGGTTCGAGTTCGATCCGCTTCCGAAGCGATCTGCGCAAGCTTGGCTTCGTCAAGCTCCAAAATGATCGGGCAGTGATCGCTGCCCATCACCTCCGCATCGATCCGCGCATCCGTCAGCGCAGGCACCAGCCTGTTCGATACGAGGAAATAATCGATCCGCCAGCCGATATTCCGCTCCCTGACCTTCGGCATAAATGACCACCACGTAAAAGCGTCATTCCGATCAGGATAAAAATGCCGGTAGCTGTCCGCAAAGCCGGATGCCAGCAGTTCGGTCATTTTGCCGCGCTCTTCTTCCGTGAACCCCGAATTGCCCATGTTCGACTTCCAATTTTTCAAATCGATCTCTTGATGGGCAACGTTCAGATCGCCGCAGATGATGACCGGTTTCTTGGCATCCAAAGCGGTCGCGTAGCTGCGGAAACGCTCCTCCCATTCCAGGCGCAGCGGCAGCCGCGACAGATCCCTTCGGGCGTTGGGCGTATATACGTTGACAAGATAAAAATACTCGAACTCCAGCGTAACGAGACGCCCTTCCGCTTCCGCGTTTTCTTCCATGCCGTAGTAAACGGACACTGGCTTTAATTTCGAAAACACCGCGGTTCCGGAGTAACCCTTTTTCTCGGCGTAGTTCCAGTACTGCCCATACTCCTCGCCGTAATCAAGGCATATCTGCCCTTCCTGCAGCTTCGTTTCCTGCACGCAGAACAAATCGGCATCGCTTGCCGCAAAATAATCGTTGAATCCTTTATTGACGCAGGCCCGCAGGCCGTTCACATTCCATGATACCAGCTTCATCCGTAACTCTCCTTATGGCTATCAATCTATCGACATCACTTGATAGTGTACCATAAAAGGAATATGCCGTGGGGCTTCCCGCACATATGATCCACGGGATGAGAGTCCCCGCCACGGCCATTGGATTTTACGATCCCGCCTGCGCTTTCAGCCCTTCATACCAAGTCCGGACATCGCGCTCCAAACGGGTTGCCAGCTCCGGAAATTCATCCTTCAAATTGACCCGCTCGCCGGGATCGGCTTCCAAATCGGAGAGATGCACGTCGTCGGGCTGCAGGCGGTCAAAGTCCAGCTTCCCGCCCAGCACCAGCTTCCATCGGCCTTCGCGGACGGCAAGCTGGCTGCCGTATTCCCAGAAAATCCGTTCATGCGGCGTTTTCGCTCCCTTCGTCACCATGTCGGCAACGCTAATTCCGTCGATTTCATCCGCTGAGGGCAAATCCAAGCCGGCAAACTCCATCACGGTCGGTACGATGTCCGCCATCATGCCGACTTCCTCGCATACCTGCGCCGCAGGAATGGCGGCCGGATATACAAGAATGGCCGGTTCACGGATTCCGCCTTCGAACAAACTTCCTTTATGTCCGCGGAAGATCCCCGCGCTTCCCCCGTAATAAACGTCTTCCGTGCCGTCCAGGAAGTTGCGCGACTCCGAGGAAGGGCCGTTGTCGCTGGAGAAAAAGATCAGCGTGTTCTCGTATATGCCGGAGCGCTTCAGCGCCGCCACGATCTCTCCCACCCCGTCGTCCACGGCGGAAATCATGGCCGCCATGAGCTGACGGTCCCGCGGCAGATGCTTGTAGCGCTTCATGTATTTCTCCGGCGCATGCATCGGATAATGAGGCGCATTATAGGCTGCGTACAGGAAAAACGGTTTGTCCGACGCCCGGTTCCGTTCGATGAAATCCACCGACTTGTCCGTGATCAGATGCGTCAAATATTCGCCGTCATGCCACACTTCCTCCTCATTGCTCCACAGGTCGTGCACGGGATTCACGTGCGGCATGCCCCAATAGAAAATGTGGGAGTAATAGTCGACGCAGCCGGCTTGAAAGCCGAAATATTCGTCGAAGCCGCGCGCATTCGGTTTGGTCGTTTCCGCCGAGCCCAAATGCCATTTTCCATATAATGCGGTGCCGTAACCCGACTCCTTCAGCCGCTCCGCCAGCGTCTTGGCTTCAGGCTTCAACCCCTCCGTGCCCCTCTTGCCTCCCAAGATATGGCTCACGCCGGTTTTGGCGGGGTATAGCCCCGTCAAAAGGGCGGCCCGGGATGGAGAGCAAACCGGGGAATTGGAGTACCAATCGGTAAAGCGGACGCCTTCCCGTGCAAGCGCATCCAAATGCGGCGTGCGTATCGCGTCGGATCCATAACATCCCAAATCGCCGTATCCCAGATCATCGCAGTAGATGACGATAATATTCGGTTTCGTCATTGCAGTCACACCTTTTCGTAGTTATTTCGAGTTGTTCCAGCGGTCATAGGCATCCTGATAAATGCCCAGCATTTCCTCCAGGCCCATCTTGTCGATCATTTTGACGTATTCATCCCACTTCGTTAGCGGCTCCTGGCCGACGACGAACTTGGCTTCCATTTGGTCCACGTACGTTTTGATGTCGGTTTTGATCACGTTCAGCCTTTTTTGCTCGTCATTGCTGAAATAAACATCCGGATATTCCCGCACTGCATATGGGTTCAGCTTCTCGTCCACCATTTTGTTATAATCCGGTCCTTTGCCATTGTCACGCATAGCGTCAAATTCTCTTTCCTTGATCAGCGGCAATTGCCCGCCACAGTCCGGGGTTAACTTTGCCCGGTATTCCTCGCTGTTCATTCCTTCCGGAAAATCGAACTCCCACTTTGTTTTGTCATCATTCAGCCATTTGATGCTGTTTCCGTAAATCCCAAGTTTACTGCCTTCAGAGGAGTACAAATAATCAACCCACCGCATCGTTGCCTCAGGACGCTTATTCTGATTGGTAATTGCAAATGTTCCGCGGCGGATTTTCGATGATTTCATCGCCAGCTTCTCGCTGTTGACCGGACTGGTAAGCGGCCCAAGCATGGGGTGCTTTAAATTGTCTTCCGGTTTGTCAACCTTCAGGACGAGATCTGGAGACGAATGTATGAAAGCGCCGATCTGGTTTGAATTGCCTTTGGCCGTCATTTGCTGGGACGTCTGCACAAAAGTTTCCCCATCCATCAGCTTCTCCGTGAACAGTTTGTTCAAGTAAGCGAGGTATTCCTTGTACTGGTCTTGCACCGGATTGAAGCGGACTCTTCCGTCCTTTACCTCCACTTCGCGGCCAAGCAAGCCGAATGCTGGCAGCAGCACACTCTGAAAGCCGCCCAACTTCTCACTGGACAACGGAATTTCGTCGTTTTTGCCGTTCTTATTGGGATCTTCGTTTTTGAACCGCTTCAACAGTTCATACAGTTCATCCGTAGTCGTTGGCTCCTTCGTAATCCCCAGACTTTCCATCCAGTCCCCGTTCAGCCACAACCTGTTGGGAACGAAAGCCCGGGGCTCGTCGATGATGAGCGGAAGCGCGTAAATATGCCCGTCCACGGTCGTAATCGATTTTTTAATGTCCGGGTTTTCATCCATGAGCTTTTTGAAATTCGGCGCGTACTTGTCGATAAGCCCCTCCAACGGAATCAGATACCCCTGGCCGCCGTATGTAACTTCATCGTCGGGTGTAAGTGCGGCATTGAAAAACACGTCAGGCAACTGGTGACTTGCAAACGCCAGGTTCTTCGCCTCTTGATAATTAGCCGCTGGAGGCGTGTTGAAGTTGAAATGGATATTCGTCATTTCCTCCATCTTTTTAAATAGTACCATATCGTCCCAAGGTCCATGAATAGCCGCTTTCGCGCCCATCATCGTCAGCGTGATTTTTTCGTTTACGATCGGGTAACCGTCGGCATTGAAATTTTTTGATGCTTCCGGCCCCTCCCCGGATTGGCTTGCCTTGTCGCCCGGGCCGCATCCCGATAATAGTACCGCACTGCAGAGGATCGTGCAAAAGCTGCCCTTCAGCCATTTTTTCATACGCATTGTTTTTCCCCTCTCTGTTCATGTTCTTTTCATATGGTTTTGTGCTTGAGAACTCCAAGGAGTCCTACCCCTTAATGGACCCGATCAGCACGCCTTTCATGAAATAGCGCTGCATAAACGGGTAAATGACGATAATCGGCAAACTTGATACGATCATGACGGCATATTTGATGATGTCGGCAATGCGCGCCTGCTTGGCCATCGCCTCCATGTCGTCCCCCGTCATCAGCATCGTGTCGTTCATCTGGTTTTGCACGAGAATCTCGCGCAATATCAATTGCAGCGGATACAAGCTGCGGTCCTTTAAATAAATGATCGCATTAAAATAACTGTTCCAGTGCGTGACTCCGTAATAAAGCGCCATGACGGCGATGATCGGAGCGGAAAGCGGGAGCACGATCTTTACGAACAGCACGGTGTTCGAGCAGCCGTCGATCTCGGCGGATTCCTGAAGCTCCTTCGGAATATTGGTTTGGAAAAACGTGCGGCAAATGATCAGGTTATATACCGCGACGGCATTCGGAATGAGCAGCGCCCATACCGTGTTCAACATGCCCAGCCAGCTGACGAGGAGAAAGGTCGGAATGAGTCCTCCTCCAAAAAACATCGTAAACACGATCAAGCCCATCATGACCCCGCGGCCCTTCAAATCTTTGCGGGAAAGCGCATACGCTCCCGGTATCGTAAAAAGCAGATTGATCGCCGTTCCTGCAACCGTATACAACATCGTGTTCCGGTATCCGGTCCATATTTCGGGATTTTGAAACACCCGCTGATAGCCCTCAAACGTAATGCCTCTCGGAAAAAGCCACATTTTCCCTTGGTTCACGTAGACCGGGTCGCTGATGGAGGCGCTGACAATGTACACGAGCGGGTATAAAACGACCAGCAGGATCAAAAACAAAAAGATAACGTTGACGATTTCAAATACCCTGTCCGATTTCGGTTTCCTATTCATGATGCGATCCACCTTTCTTTACCATAGGCTTGTTTCGTTCACCCGCTTTGCGATCCGGTTCACGGTCAGCAGCAGGATGAGATTGATGACGGAATTGAACAAGCCCACCGCGGCCGAGAAGCTGAACTGGCCTTGCACAAGCCCGCTTCGGTATACGTAGGTGGAAATGACGTCGGACGCCTCCAGATTCAGCGGATTTTGCAGAAGGAAGACTTTTTCGAATCCGACCGACATAAAACTCCCCGCGTTTAGAATGAGCAGGATCACCATGGTCGGCAGGATGCTCGGAAGATTGATGTGCCAGATGCGCTTGAGCCGCGTCGCCCCGTCGATCATGGCCGCTTCATGCTGCTGGGGATCGACGCCGGCCAGCGCCGCCAAATAAATGATCGTCCCCCAGCCCATGCTTTGCCATACGTTCGAAAGGACGAACACCGACTTGAACCATCCCGGCTCCGCCAGGAACGGAACGGGTTCGCCGCCCATGGCTTTGATGGCCAGATTCACGAGCCCGGTGCCCGGCGAAAGAAAAGCGATAATCATGCCGCTCATCACGACGACGGATATAAAGTGGGGGGCGTACGTCACGGTCTGCACCCACTTTTTGAATGCCCCGTTTCTCAGTTCGTTCAACGCCAGCGCGATGATGATCGGGATCGGAAAGCCGACGGCCAGTTCGTATAAGCTGATGCCGAGCGTATTCCATAGGAGCTGCCCAAAATAATACGAATCGAAAAAACGCCTCAGATGTTCGAGTCCGACCCAAGGGCTGCTCCAGATCCCGGAACTTGGGGTGTAATCCCTGAACGCGATCTGCAGGCCGTACAGCGGAAAATAATGAAAAACGATAAAATAGGCCATCGTGGGCAGCACGAACAAATACAACTCCCAGTTTTTGAGAACCGACTTCCGCCCGCTCCCTTTGAGAGCTCGCCTCGTCCGTTTAGCGGCAGGCAATGTCCTTGATGTCATGTACCAAATAACCTCCTTCACAAATGACTTGAGCAAACCGCGGTTCATCACCTACAGGCTACCCGCCCGGGACGACGGCGTAAATTTGTGAAATTTATTCGGAGGTTGCGATTTTTTACAATGCCCGCGCGATAAGGCAAAACCGAGTAAATATGTGTTTCTTGCTGCGGCATGGCGATTTTTTACATGTCATATATGCCGGTCTCTTGAAGCACAAGGATTGAATAGGCATAGGCCGTAGCGGATTTACATGTACCAAAAAAAGGCGCGCACTCCAATCCATCCTTAAGACTGAAGCGAACGCGTTTATCTTGGGGTGAGCCTGCCGGCATCAGGAATGCAGTTTGCGATATTGCCCAAGGGTCATCCCTTCCGTGTTTTTGAATTTGCGCATGAAATTGGAGACGTCCGCGTAACCAACGCTGGCCACGATATCTTTAATCGCCATATCGCTGCCCCTAAGCAGTCTTTTGACCTCTTCCATGCGGAGATGGGTGACGTACTCGGTAAACGTGTACCCTGTCTGTTCCTTCATATAGCGGCTAAAATAGGAGATCGACATTTGAAAATGGTCGGCGATCTTTTCCAGGTTTAAATCGTATTCCTTGTAACGCAGTTCGATATACCGGAAAATTTCCGCGCCCATGGCCGTTTGTTTGCTTTCCTTGTTCGACTGCACGCGTTCGCAAATATGGTCGATCAGTCCGCTCATTCCTTCGGACAGCTGTTTTAAAGTCGTAAATTCGGTTAAGCGGCTTCGAAGTTCCGGAGGAATGCTCAGTTTCAGCTCGTTAGTCGTTCTGAGAAACGTATTGATCAGGTCAAAGCTCATGCAGCGGAAGTAGAACAAGGATAGTTCTTTCCCGGCCAAATCCTCCATGATATTTGACAGCGCTGCTTTGGCCGCCGGACCGTTGCCTTGCTTCATGCTCTGCAGAAGACGGATTTGCTCCTCCGCCTGGAACCACTCGCTGCCTTCCTGCCATTCGGACATATCTTCGAAAAACAGCACCTCGCCTTGGCGAATTCGCACGCTTTGTTCCAATGCGGCCGTAGCCTCGATATATGAGCGATTCGCTTGGTTCAGTCCGGAAACGATGCCGCCGATGCCGATCGTCGGGAGAAAACCGCAGCAGCGCTCGAAGACCCGGGCGATATCTTGCGCAATCTCTTCTTGGATTTGACGTAAGGACGATTCCCTTTGGTCGAAACCGACCAAAACGGCGATGGATTGGTCCGCGAATAACTCCACCCCGTATCCAACCGCACCGGAAAATTGGATTTCGGACAGCTGCTTCAGCAGCTCCTCCCGGTGCCGCGTGGTTACATACTCGCTTCCTACCAAAGGAATGACGGCTACGAAGCAGGTCGCCTCTGCAGGAAGTTGAAGCCTTTCCCCGGATCGAATAGCATCCCGCTCCTCCTCATGGATGGAGCCTGACAACAGGCGGAAGATAAACTGCTCCCGAACGATCGGACGCTGCTCATCGATTTTTTTCATGAGGTCGCGCGTCGCCCGGACGGAATTCCGGATCAAATCGAGCTCATGATTTCGGCCGGCGGCGTTTGGCGTCCCCTGCAAGGAACGCGCGTCATCGGCGATGCTCCGGATCGGGCGGTATTGCCTCGTAGAAAGCAGGAAGGCGGTCAAAATCCCGAAGGCAACGACGGCGCCGCATATCAACAAGACGAATGTCTTCATTTCCAATACCCGCCCCAAAAACTGATGGGTCGGCATCATGACGGCATACGTCCAGCCCGTCAATTCGGACTTCGCTACCATTAAGGAGTAATGCTCGCCTCGTAAAGTCGCGTCGTGGATGCCATGCGTTTTTAACGCGAGCAGCAGCTTCGCTTCCTGTTCCGGGATGTCGTTTTCACGGCTTCGCGAGGCCAGGATGCCTCCTTCCGAATCCAAAATGTAAACGCTGCCATTAAAGTCGCCTAAAATAGGCCCCACCAGGTCCGTCAGCATCGATTCGCGGATAAAAAAACTGACGGTGCCGTAAGGCGAAGGACTGTTGCGGGGAATCGGAAACATGTACATTAACACGTTTTGCTTTAGCGCCGTGCCGTCGGCCTCTGCCTGGGTACGGCGTATTTCGGGAAATTGAAGATGATTCATTTCCAGATCCAGCCTTGGCCCATCAAAGTCGACAAACCTGTATACTTTATCCGCGAACGTTTCGAACGAACTGATCCCGGACGAGGTATACAGCCTCTTTTCCCCATGAAAATACAGGCCGACCTCGTCGACGATCGTGTTGTTCGCCTTATACTTCCCAAGCTCGTCTACCGCTTCGATCTCTTTGTAGTTCCCGCTCCTGACGACAAAGGGAGTCAGCTTGGGATCGATCGAAATCCTTGAAGCCGTGTTATCCAAGCCCCGAGCCAGCAAGTCGAACGTATTTTTGACCTGGTTCAGCTTGTACACGTTCGAGGACTCGATTTCGCTCTGAAACCGCACGACCGCATTATAATAAACAACGGCGCTTAGGATGATGAACGGAATGGCGAAAATCAGCACATGCGACAATAAAAATTGATAAAACAAGCGGGAATTGCTTCGTTTGCGCCCCATGGTCCTCCTCCGGTAACTGATAGCGCGCGGCAGCAAATTCAGCAAGGAAACGCGAGCCATGATTTGCTTTGCCGGGGCTAACGATGATTTTTCGTACAATATAGGGGTAATCCGGAAATCAGTCAATACAGGAAACGCGGCGACCGGCGAAAAAAAACCCGTAGGACCCGACAGGAATTTTGTCTGCCCATGATTTCTCACATATGTTAAAATAGCAGAACTGCTCGTTCGTTCGACGATGCTGCAGAAAACTTATCATTTTGGAAAAGGACAGAAAAACATGAGACAGCGAACAGGGTTTAAACGAGACGCAAATCGGCTCGATCATCGGCATCGGGGGTGTCATTACGCTCGTCGCGCAGCCGCTCTGGGGCATGATCAGCGACCGGACGCGGACCATCCGCAAAGTCCTTCTTATTTTGGTGCTGTGTTCGACGGTAACGGGATACCTGTTATATAGCACGGACCGGTATGCCTTGATTCTGCTGTTCGTCATGCTGACCTACTTCTTTCTGATGCCGGTCGATCCGTTGACGGAAAGCCTCAATTTCCGCGTGGCGGAACAAGCCGGCATCAGCTACGGATCCTTGCGGACGTTCGGCGCGCTCGGGTATGCGGTCATGTCGCTGGCGGCCGGTTATCTCATGACCGAGTTCGGGTCCCGCAGTCTGGGATACACGTTCGCGGGGCTTGGCGTCGTCAGTCTGATCATTACCTTTTTGATGCCGGACGCGCCCGTATCCGGGAAGCCCGTGACCATGAAAAGCCTGAAAAACTTTTTAAGCAACAAAGAAACGTTGTTGTTCCTGATCCTCGTCTTTATCAGCTCGGTTCCGGCGAGAATGAACGATACCTTTTTGGGACTATATATTAAGGATTTGGGCGGGAAGCCGGATTTGCTCGGCCTCGCATGGTTTTTGGCCGCAGGCAGCGAGATTCTCGTGTTTTCCTTAAGCTTTTGGTGGCTCCGCAAAAACAAGGAGCTCGCCATCATTTCTTTTGCGGGAGCATTTTACTTTTTGCGATTTTTTATTTCGGCCTGGATTCAGGACCCGAATTGGCTCGCCTATATCCAGCTGCTGCAGCTGCTGACGTTTCCGGTATTCTACACGGCCGCAATCCAGTATTTGTACAGCATCGTGCCTGTAGAATGGAGGGCTACCGGACAAACCGTGCTGGCGCTGCTGTTCTTCGGGGTATCGGGGATTTTGTCGTCCTTTGCGGGCGGCGCGTTGTATCAGGCTTTCGGCGGCCGGACGATGTATTTGACGATTTCGGGCATGTCCTTTATCGGCATGTTGTTCGGCATCATGCTGTACCGCATGTACGGACGCCGAAAAACAGGCGAGGGAACGGAATCGGCGTAACGATTTCGGCGTGAACTTTGGTCCAACGAGCTATACTTTAACTTCATCGTCAAGCAAGAATAAGAGCCGCACCGGAATTAAATCCGAAGCGGCTCTCTTTCGGTCATCCGGCAGGCATGGAGGTGCCTTTCCCGCAAAACCGTCTTTATCGATTATACGTTTTGGGATGCTTTTCCTTCGGTGATGCTTTGTACCTCGTACATGTTTACCTTCGTGCCAATGACGTATTCCGGAGGTTCCTGCCCCTTTTTATCGCGGTGTCCCTGGAGGTGAGCGTCGCTTTTCTCCCAGTTTTTCCAATCTTCGCGGGACCGCCAGCGGATCATGACCGCGACTTCTTCCTCTTCCCTGCTGATTTTGGTCGTCATGACCGTTTTATCGATCAACCCTTCCATGCCGTCGATCGGGCTTTCCTTGCTGAACCGGGCCACGACCTGATCGGCATTCCCCGCCTTGACCGTGATTCTCCGAAGTTGAATTAACATGCTAGCCGCCTCCTAAGATTAGATATCGTTGATTTCGGCAAAAACTAAAACTTATGTAACATGCAAAAATCAGTTAAACCTTTATATCCATTTTAGTTGATAATGATTATCATCGTCAAATGATATTTGCTCAACGTTCATTTTCATTCCCTTTTTCTCATGCGCCCCTGGTTGGTCGTTTCCCAAAAAATTGATACAATAGGATGGAGTATGTCCAAAACGTCTCATGATGTATTTTCATTCGGAAGAGAGGATAAGTCTAATATGATCATTAAACCGAGAACACGCGGATTCATCTGCACCACTTCACACCCGGCAGGCTGCGCGGCACAGGTTCAAAAACAAATCGATTACGTCCAGTCGAAGCCTGCGATCGAAGGGCCGAAAAACGTGCTGGTGATCGGCGCATCCACGGGCTATGGCCTGGCTGCCCGGATAACGGCGGCTTTCGGCGCGCAGGCCAATACAGTCGGCGTTTATCGTCCAAGCAGCGGCTCCGAAAAACGCACCGCTTCGGCAGGCTGGTATAATTCGGCGGCATTCGAGCAAGCCGCTCGGGACGCAGGCTTGAAGTCATACAGCGTGACCGGCGACGCTTTCGCCATAGAAACGAAAGATAAAACGATTCAGCTCATCAAGGAAAAAATCGGCAAAGTCGACCTCGTCATTTATAGCGTGGCCTCCGCCCGCAAAACGGATCCGGAAACGGGAGAAACGTTCAACTCCGTGCTGAAGCCGATCGGCAAGCCTTTTACGAATAAAACCGTCAATTTTCATACGGGCGAAGTCACGGAAATCACGCTTGAAACGGCAACGGAAAAGGAAATCCGCGATACGGTAGCCGTCATGGGCGGGGACGACTGGGAGGATTGGATCGACGCGCTTCGTGCCGCGGAAGTGATGAGCGAAAACGCAACGACGATTTCGTTCTCTTATATCGGCTCCGAGATCACGAAAGCCGTCTATCGCGACGGTTCGATCGGCCGGGCGAAAGATCATCTGGAGGCAACGGCCCTAAAATTGAACGATGAACTTAAACTTAGCGGCGGACGGGCATACGTCGTGGTCAGCAAAGGCCTCGTGACGCAGTCCAGTTCCGCGATTCCGATCGTTCCGCTTTACATCTCCTCCCTGTACAAAATCATGAAAGAAAAAGGCATCCATGAAGGCTGCATCGAACAAACCTACCGCCTCTTCGCGGATCGCCTGTATGCCGGAGGAGAGCCGCCGGTCGATGAAGTCGGACGCATCCGCATCGACGACTGGGAGCTTCGCGAGGACGTTCAGGCCGAAGTGGTCAAAATTTGGGACCAGGTCACAAGCGACAACATCTATGACCTGACCGACCTTGAAGGATATCGCAAGGAGTTTTTCCAGCTGTTCGGGTTTGAAACCGAAGGCGTGGATTATGAAGCCGACGTGAATCCCGACGTCCAAGTTCCCAATTCGATCTAAGTTTTACGCTCCATGAGGGCCCGCTTCCGGCGGGCTTTTTTCTTTTCTCTCCCCCCTTCCCGCCGGGCTCCATCGCGTTCGAACATACAAGTGTACGCTCATGGCGGACATTTCCGCCTTTTTTTCATTACATAATGACATAGGACTGGCAGTTCCTGCATTTAAAACGTATAATGGTAGCGGGTCCGATAAAATAAAGCGTTCTCATCTGACTCGAATATCCAGTTCACCAAACTCGGAGGAATGTATTCATGAGACTAGAAAAAGACTTTCTCGGCACCAAAGAAGTACCCGAAGACGCATACTACGGGATTCAAACGATACGCGCGGCGGAAAACTTTCCGATCACCGGCCAGCGAATTCATCCGGAACTGATCCGGGCGATGGCCATGGTCAAAAAAGGAGCCGCGATCGCAAACATGGAGATTAAACGGCTGCTCCCGTCCAAAGGCGAAGCCATCGTGAAGGCTGCCGATGAAATCATTGACGGAAAATGGTTCGACCATTTTATCGTCGATCCGATCCAAGGCGGAGCTGGTACGTCTATTAATATGAACACGAACGAAGTCATCGCCAACCGCGCGCTGGAGCTGATTGGCAAAGAGAAAGGCAGCTATGCCGACATTAGCCCGAACAACCACGTCAACATGGCCCAATCGACCAACGATTCCTTCCCGACGGCGGTGCATTTGGCAACTTTGACCATGATCGAAAAGCTGCTCCAGACGATGCAGGAATTGAAGCAGGCTTTCGAACGGAAAGCCGAAGAGTTCGACTCCGTCATCAAAATGGGACGAACCCATCTGCAGGATGCGGTGCCGATCCGGCTCGGGCAAGAATTCCAAGCCTACGCGCGGGTGCTGGGACGGGATATCGAACGCCTTGCCGCAACCAAGAAAAACCTGCTCCATATCAATATGGGCGCAACCGCCGTCGGTACAGGCCTAAACGCCGACGTCCGTTACATCGAGCATGTCGCCAAAGTGCTTGCCGAATTAAGCGGATTCCCGATCGAGCCGGCGGACCATCTGGTGGATGCCACCCAGAACACCGACGCGTATACCGAGGTTTCGGCCGCCCTTAAAATTTGCATGATGAACATGTCCAAAGTAGCGAACGATATCCGCCTGATGGCATCCGGCCCAAGAGCCGGGCTAGGCGAGCTGTCGCTCCCTGCAAGGCAGCCGGGGTCTTCCATCATGCCGGGCAAAGTCAATCCGGTCATGTGCGAAGTCATCAATCAAATCGCCTTTCAGGTGATCGGCAACGACCATACGATTTGCCTGGCCTCCGAAGCCGGTCAGCTGGAACTGAACGTCATGGAACCGGTGTTGGTATATAACCTGCTCCAATCCCTTGAGATCATGAACAACGGCTTCCGCGTATTCCGCGAGCATTGCGTCGAAGGCATCCAAGCCAACGTGGAACGCTGCCGCGAATACGTCGAAAACAGCGTCGGCATCATCACCGCGCTGAATCCGCATCTCGGATACGAGGTCGTGTCGCGCATTGCGCGCGAAGCGATCCTGACCGGCAAGCCGGTTCGCGAATTATGCCTCCTTTATAACGTATTGACCGAAGAAGAGCTGAATATCATCCTTGATCCTTATCAGATGACGAATCCGGGAATCGCCGGCGCGGAATTATTGAATAAGGAGTAACGTAAGAAACGGCCAAGCAGCGTTTTAGCAGCGCTGCTTGTTTTTTTTGTCTCCTTTTTCGGTCAAAGTCCGCAGGATGTGGCAGATAATCGGTATCGTCACTAGGGAGATTGTTTTTTTCTATTATGAATTTTTCATATGTTGTAATTTTAACATATATTTTGTTTTATCGTGAGCAGAAGCCGCTTGATTAGACCGAAGGAAGACGTTTTGAGGCCGGCATGGCGGGTTGTTTCAAAATCTTGGAATATTTACGGGGAAATTCAGCCAAAATACGTTAATCAACGATTTCATTTCGGGAAGAGGGAACAAACCTCAAATGAACAAAACAGCTACCGTGCATGTCGTTCAAATTTTTATGGCCCTCATGCTAATGAATGGCCTGACGAGCCATGTCATCATCAATCCGTTGGTGCTGGATGCGGCTGGAAGGGATGCGTGGCTTTCCGTCGTTTTTGCTACCGTATTTCTCGTTCCTTGGACCATTATGCTTGCCGTATTCATGAGAAGGACAGGCCAGCAAAAAATTCAGCCGTGGCTGGCGGAAAAAACGAACCCGGTCATGTCCTGGATTTTGGTTGCTCCATTAATCATTCATTTGTACCTTATCGGCGGCGTCACGCTTTACCATACATCCAGCTGGACGATCAGCAACTATTTGCCTGCGACCCCCAAAGTCGTTTTGATCGGCACTTTGTCGTTCGTATGTTTTTACATGGCCAAGTTAGGCATTCGCTCGATCGCGGTCAGTTCCGGGATTTTGCTTCCCTTGGTCGTCTTTCTCGGTTTTTTCGTATCGATTGCCAATGCTTCGGAAAAAAACTTTAATCTGCTCGCTCCCATTCTAGAACACGGAATAATGCCGCCAGTGAATGGAATGATATATGTTGGCGGGGGTTTTGTGGAAATCTTCGTTATTTTGTCCATGCAGCACCGGATAAAAAACAAGGTAAAGCTGTGGCATATGGTCGTCTACGGATTAATCATCTCCTACATTACCCTTGGCCCGATCGTCGGGGGCATATCGGAGTTCGGGCCGCAAGAGGCCGCAAAGCAAATGGAATCGCCCTATGAACAGTGGAGGCTCGTTAAAATCGGCGAGTACGTGGAGCATGTCGATTTTTTGTCCGTTTATCAATGGCTGGCCGGCGCATTCATGCGAATTGCGCTTGCCCAATATCTCCTTGTCGAGATACTGCCCTTTAAAAGCAGGGTGATGGCAAACCGCTTTATTCTGGCCGTAACCTTCAGTTATATCCTGATCGCCATGTTTCCCGTCAGTCAACACGCGTTCTATCAAGCTTTGTATCGATATTACTTTCCGATCACCCTAATCGTAAACGTGCTGTTATCCGTCATCTGGACCGTTTTAACGTTTTTGCCGGCGAAGAGAAAGGAGGAGGCATCATGACCCGATCAGAATCCAAAAGCGAAAACGCGGTATGGACGCTGCCTAAAATCCAATCCGCCTTTTCCAAGAGTTTCGACGTCATCATCAGAACCTACCGTTTGGAAAAAAACTCGGCCTCGTCGGAAGTCGTTCTCGTCTATGCAAGCGGACTCGCGGATTCCCCGCAAATCAGCTTGGTCGTGCTTCCCGAGCTCCAGGAAATGTATCGCGAATCGGGCTTTTTCCTGCAGCAAGACGGCGATTTATATACCAAGCTGGCGCTGGACGAAATGAAGGAACCCATTACCGAACAAAAAATCGAGGATATCGTGTTTCAGGGGGGGCTCGTGATTCTCATCCCGCTAACCAACCAGATGTTTTCCTTGGATATTTGCAATGCTCCGAAACGCAGCCCCGAGGAGTCGAACGTCGAAATTTCGATCAAAGGGCCGAAAGACGGTTTTACCGAGGATTTTGTGACGAATATCGCTTTGATCCGCAAACGGATCCGAAGCAACTCCCTATGCTGCGAGGATCTTATTTTAGGCCGCAGGTCAAGGACCAGGATCGCTTTGATGTACTTTGACGACATCATCTCGCCGGATATTCTGATGGAAGTCAGAAAACGCTTGAAGAAAATCGATATCGACGCGATCTATTCGATCAATCAGCTGGAGGAACTTTTGTCCGATTCCAAATACGCTCTCTTCCCGCTGCTGGATTTCAGCGGCCGTCCGGATTACGCGGTTTCAAGCTTGGTCAATGGCCGATTCGTGATCATTATCGACGGCATCCCCATGGCGTTAATGGGACCGGGCACTTTGTCGCTGCAGATGAAGTCTCCGGAGGACATCCATTTCAACTACATCTATGTCTCTTTCGTGAGACTCATCCGGATTCTAAGCCTGCTCATTTCCATCGGGCTGCCTTCCTTTTGGGTATCTTTGGCCGCTTTTCATCAGGACCAGATTCCTTTCCGGCTGATGGCGACCATTTCGACCGCCAGATTGGGACTTCCTTTATCGGCCCAGATGGAGCTTTTCCTGCTGCTCGTTCTCCTTGAAATATTCCGTGAGGCAGGAATCAGACTTCCGAGCACCATCGGTCAAACCCTAACGGTTATCGGAGGCTTGATTATCGGCGACGCCGCCATTCGCGCGGGCCTCGTTTCTCCCTCGTCCGTGGTCGTCGGAGCCATTACCTCGGTCGCAAGCGCCACGCTGGTGAATCAAACCTTAAGCACCGCCGTGAGCGTAGTCCGATTCGGGCTTTTTTTAGCTTCGTCCATCCTAGGCATGTACGGCATGATCCTCGGGTTCATTCTCCTGCTTGCTTATGCGTCAAGACTGCGGACCTTCGGCGTTCCTTATTTGTCGCCCATTTCGCCGTTTCGTACGAAAGATTTTCTGCTGGCCATTTTGCGAGGCCCCTGGAAGCTTTTGCGTAAAAAACCGACGTCGCTCGGCACCGTGGATTCGGATCATTTTGGGGAGAGTCCGCAATGAGGAAAGCCAAAAAAATCTTCTTGTCGCTGATGATCCTGATGCTCGTGTCCGGCTGCTGGAATTCCAAGGACATTCAAAATATGGATTACGTTACCGCTCTGGGCATCGACTATGACGGCGGCTTTTTCAAGAGCTACGCACAGGTGCTGAATTTTACCAACATCGCCAAATCGGATACCGGCGAAGTAGGAAAACCGGTGCCCATATGGGTTGGGTTAGGCGAGGGAAAAACGATAACCGAATCGTTAACGACCATGTACGCAACATCGCAAATCAGAGTTTTTTGGGGGCATATGAAGGCGGTCGTCTTATCCGAAAATGCCATGAAGCATGGGATGAAACAAGTTTACGACATGCTGAACCGCTACCGCGAAGTTCGATATAATATTCTGATGTACGGCACCAAGGAGCCCTTAAATGAGATTTTGACGCAAAAATCCATTCTGAATCTTTCGCCTTTGGACACCGTCATGGATCTGCCGTACCAGATCTATTCGCAAAGATCGTTTATCCTGCCCGAATACGGCTTTAAAATCACCGCGCATATGAACGAGCCGAGCGGTTTGGGCATGATTCCATCCCTTGCTCTTGACAGAACCAGCTGGCAAGAGGATAAGGAGAAACGTTCGATGTTCCGGATCGATGGGGCTTATTTTTTCCAAAACAAGGAGTTTCGGGGTTATTTAAGCGAAGATGATCTTAAGGGAACGAGATGGACTCAGCGCCAATTGGTGCATTCACCCATAAACATACCGGATACGGGACGCCCCGTCGCCACGCTCATGATCCAAAAACCTCATCTCTACGTGAAACCGATCATCGAAAACGGCAAGCCCCGTTTCAAAATCCGTGTCTCCGTCGATGCCTATATCGACGAACTGATCAAAGACACGCCGCATGAAAAAATGGAGACCATGGCGGGCGAAGTGATCAAAAATGAAATCAAAATGAGTTACAAAAAGGGCTTGGAGAAAAAAGCGGACGTATTCATGCTGGATGAGAAGCTCTATCGCAAACATCCGAAAAAGTGGCACGCGTATCACCGCGCCGGTCCCTTCATTCTCGATGGAGACTCCATTAAATCGATCGATATTCGAGTCAGCATCGAAAGCTCCGGTAAATACAAACAGAGGGTCAATTAGTTTTCGCATCAGCGTTGATTTCAATCATAACCACCCGTCCAACGGGTGGTTTGCACTTAGGGTATAACCCCCTGTTGCCAAACTGCGCCTAAAGACGCTAGCCTGACAATAAATTGTTCAG
>Ga0180220_1000712_pt1 | contig 31050 bp, 24 predicted proteins | sample eDN5th37CBELigBY_FD_151335 | JGI IMG/M metagenome (GOLD analysis project Ga0180220, IMG submission 151335) | Enriched backyard soil microbial communities from Emeryville, California, USA - eDNA 5th pass 37_C BE-Lig BY (version 2) (version 2) | ecosystem: Environmental > Terrestrial > Soil >... | reverse complement strand
ATGCCGAGGAAAGCTCCAAGGCCTGGTACTACGTTGCCCGCGCCACCTACTCGTTCTCCAAGCGCACCGCTGCCTACGCTTCGGCTGCCTACATGAAGAACAAGGGTCTGTCGGCTCTGTCGGCAGCCGGCGGCACCGCTCCCTCGCCCGCACCTGAGGCCGGTGGCAACCAGACCGCTGTCATGATCGGTCTGCGTCACAGCTTCTAAGCAGTATTGAAGTAATGCCGCAAGCCGGTTGAAGCGCTACTCGTAGCCCTTCAACCGGCAAACCGGCAGATTTGCAGTACCTGTAGTATCCGTAGATTTGATTTGATTTGACTTTTCGGGCTTGCCTCTTCGGGCTTGCCCGTTTTTTTCGTCCAGGGCACGGATCAGAAGGCGTGTTCGATACGCGCCGGTTCTCCCGCCCTGATCGTAAGCCGGCTCTGTACCGGGGGCAGATCGCCGTTCCGGATACTGATTTCGTAGTTGCCCGGCGGCAGCGCCAATGTTCTCAAGGGTGGCGAGACGCCTCGCGACACACCGTCGATGAAGACCTCACCCCAGGGCCGGACGTCGATACGAACCTGCACTGCGGCGACCTCGGCTTCTCGTTTGGGCGCTTCTGGTGTCTGCGCTCGGGGCGCTTGCCCCACCGCTTCCAGCTCTTTCTTCTGCGCCTCACCCCAGGTCGCGACACCCGATGGAAGTTCCGTCCGCGAGATCTCGTGCGCGCGCTCCACGCTGGCAGTCGAGGGCGGCACTATCGGCGCTTCAGATTGTTCTCCCGACATATCCGCTCGGTCGCCCGAAACATCCTGATTCACCGAAGCGATTCGCGCGTCGAATGCTTCTGCTTGAAGATCGAATCCTTCCGTGCCGCTAGTATCCGACCCACGTCCGGCGCTCTGTGAAAAATCGAGCTCGCCTGCCTCATCCGGCTTTCCCGTCGCTACAAAAGCCGTATCCATGGCAGCCTCTTGTCCGGACGCCGCCTCTTCTGAGGCCAGGCTTGTCTGTGCCGGGGCGGCCGCTACCTCGGTTTGATCCGGCTGCCCGAGCGGACCGTGTTCCGCCGCGGCTACGGCGGGATCCGTTTCGTCACTGCCCTGAAACGACCATATCGCCGCGCCCGCTCCCAGCAACAGCAGTACGGCCAGCGGCAGGCCCCAGCCCACAGGTTTGCCTTGGCTGCCCCGCCCCTCGCAGTTCGGCGCTCGCTCGCGGCTTTGCTCCTGCACCGGACCGTTTGCCTCATGGGCCGGGCTGCGCTCCTCCTTATAGGGAGGATTGTTTTCGTCCCAGGTGGAAATATTCTCGGCTCGAGCCGAGCCGTCTTCCTCATGGGACGAGTCCCGATGCGGCGTAGCGATCGCCGGAGAGAACGGCGCAGACACGGACGCTCCCGGCATCACGCCAAGACTCAACAAGAACTCATTCACGCTTTGCTGACGGGCATGCGCATCGATCGACAGTCCGCGCTGGATTGCGGCCAGCAGTTTGGCGGAGAAGCGTTGACGCGCATCGCCGTCAAAGCGGACTTCAAGCTGGTTCGCCATGCGCTTTACAGCGTCTGCGGGCGGGTCGCCCATGATGAGGGCGTAGGCAACGGCGCTCAGACCATGAACGTCCGTCCACGGCCCCACAGGCCAGGCGGCTTCGTCCATATACTGCTCGAAAGCCGCATAACCGTCCGGCAACACCCCAAACAGCGGCCCAACTCCGGAGTTTTGCCGCGTATGCAGCGGTGCCGATCCAGCCGCGTCGAGAAGAACGAGCTGCTCGTCGGCCAGGAGCGCCTCTCCCTCCGCATTCACGCGTATGTGCGACGGTGCGATGCCCCCATGCACGTGGCCGCGTTCGTGCAGGGGATTCAGCGCTTCGCAGACTCCGGCCAGAAAATGCTTCAACTCCGCCTCGTCAACGCTCCCGCGCCGACGCCATACCTCGCTTTCTTCCAGCACAAGGGATTCCGCTACTGCGTCATAGGTCGTCATCTATGCTCTCCATCGACAGAGGATGTGCCAACGTTTTGGCGCGTCCCAGGAAAAGCCGGCTGAACAGCGTCGTATTGAGTGTCCCACCGTGTATATGGCTTTTATGGGCCGCGCCTTCGACGGGGTTCGTCCACCAATAGCTGCTGACGGAGTGTTCGTTGAAGTAGCGCGGCAGTTCGGGCCAGCTCAGTTCACCGTCAGCCACCGCCAATGGCGCGATCTCATGGCCGCCGTTCAGCACGCTGAGAATATCGTCTCCCTTGTTGCAGGCGGGTGGAGTCGCCCCAAGGACATTCGGCAAGAGCGACTCGGCCAGGCGTAAGGAGTCATCGAGTTGAACGGCGCTGCAGCCGTGCCGCAAAGCGGCCAGCATGCTCGATCCCAGGGATCGATAGAAACCCGCTGATCCCGACAGCATGTCGGACCGGTACAGCTGTGTGTCCATGCACAGCAGCAGAACGAGCGGGAAGCTGCGGCCCACACGGTCGCGGCCCGGGCCCACGCAGCCCAGTTGCACCACTTCGGTGCCCAAGCCCGCGGGAAGGATGAAGTTCCAGAACGGCGCACGCTGATAGGCCGCTTCGTTATCGCGCGAAGCGCGCAGCACGTCGACCACGCCTCGTTGCAGCCAGCGGTCCCACCACACTATCTGGGCCCGCTCCAGGCCGCGATGCACAAAGTCGCCGCTGGCCGGCAGCTTGCCGTACCAGCCCAATCTGAAACCGCGGGGGCCGAGTGTATGCGTCATGACTCTAGCCTCGTCCCGGGCAGGCGAAACCCGTCATCTCGGCCAGCCTGAAAGGGCTTTTGACGCCATGGGCCGTAATCTCGAGCATGACCTTGCGGCCCGCGACGTCGAAGGTCGCCACGGTTACTTCAGGCGAGGGGCCCGGGCTGAGGTTGGCCTGGTCGAGCAGACGGTTCAGCGCCCAGGGGCCATTGGCCGATATCCTGGAACCGCCCATCTGGGGCAGCAGCTCGATACTGGCATGCCCGCCCGCGCCGGCGCCCGGCCACTGTACAGTCGTGCCCACCTGCGGACCGTGGGCATAGCGCACGGTCTGGCCATCGACGTTCATGACGAACTGGGTGATGTTCTCGTCCATCTGCACCGGCCTGATCGTCACTTTGTAGCCGGGTTCCGGCCCGCCATTGGCGAAGTAGACGCTGTTGATGACCGATGCGCGCTGGAATGCGCCCAGATAGGCGGCGGACTCGCCCCGCTCGCCGTCTATGCCTGGCTTGAAGCGCCATCGGCTGCCCGACATGTCGACATGTTCCGCCAGCTCGTTCTGAAAAAAGGCCTCCATCATGCCGCCAGGTCCGAACAGTCGCGCCATGTCGTTGGGCGCGACGTCTCGCGGAGACCGGGGCGAAAACGGATAGCGGCCCGCGATCGACTGCCGGCAGAATGTGCCGATTCGCGCAGAAATGTTCTGCCCCAGTTGCCGCCGCTCGCCATTGGATACTTCGCTGGACGCCTGGGCGGCAAGTTGGGTCAGCATGGTGGCCACGGGCTTGGGCATGCGGCCGGCCTCCGCCCGCAGCTTGCTGACCACCGGTGAAGCAGGCCGCGGACCGGCGCTGCGCAAGGCGGCGTCCGCCGCGGTGAGATAGCCGTAGAGCTCGTTGAGCAGACCCGTGGTGGCCGCTACAGGCGGCTCCGCGCCGGGCACCGCAGTGACCATGTCACGGTATGCGGCAAAATGCGAATCCACAATCGTCTCGACCTTCTGCCGGGGACCGGTGTCGCGCGCTTCCAGCGCCTGCCCCACCGGTCCGAACATGTCCACCAGGGAATCTTGAGTTGAGTTCACGCGTTCGCGCGCGCGCTGCAGCAATGAGCGTTCGTCGCTGCCCGAATCGCGCAGAAGCGTTGTTTCGCGCGCCACGCCCCGCATCAGTGCGACGAGAGGCGAGTTCGACGCCGACAAGGTCCGCGCCATCTCTATGTTCTGCAGCAGCGAAACCGCCGGCGCCAGCTTGAGATCGTCCAGGTAGTCGTCCCAGATCCTGACATAGTCGTTCAGATAGAGGCGCCGAATGTCCTGGGCCAGCAGCTCGGCCGACGACACGTTGGCCCCCTCAGTGCCGACCTCTAGTATCCATGCATCGTCGCGCCGCAACTGTCCCGCCACGTCTCCGATGCGAGGACTGAAGACTTCCCAGTAACCGTCATAGCTGTACAGAGCCGGCACGCCTTCGCTCAGGGGCCGACCGCTGGCGCGGATGAATACCGACAACGCCGAGGGCCCGCCCAGACTTGCCAGCGTGATGTCCGCCCCGTTTTCCTTGAGCAGCAGGCGCCGCAAGCGGCTGTAGGCTCTTTGCGCCAGCGGATGGGCATCCAGTTCGGTCCGCGCGCGCCGCACCAGTTCTTCGTCGCGCGGAAACGGCGAGGAACGCGCCGCGTCGTCCAGCAGGCGCCGTAGATGGCCGGACAAGGCCTCGAACTCGACGCGCGTGGTGCCCGAAGGCAGACCCTTCTGGACATCCGCCAGAAGCCAGGTATGCAGAAAATCCGCATCGTAGCGCTTGATGTCGTACATCATCAGATACGCGCGCAAAGCCTCGTAAGAATACTCCAGGTCATCGGGCGGCGCGGAACGCAAGGCCATCTCCAGGCGCCGCGCGGCCTGGGGCATCAATATCTGCTGTTGCGCCGCGCGATAGACGCCGTCGACGCCCGATTGGACCTTGCTTCCCTGGTATAGGCCGAATCGGTACGACCAGGGAGGGCTAGAGGTATCCAGCCCGCCCGTCGAGGGCAATTCATACAGGGCCGTCATATAGGGCATGGGCGTTTGCAGATCGCCCGGCTGGGTGACGCGGATGGCGCCGGCCAGTTCCTGAACTGCAGGCACGGCCTCTTCCACTTGTGCGAGATAGCGCTGGTTGTTGCGATAGCTCGTCGCCATGCCCAGAACCAGAGCCAGCGCCACGACGCCCACCACGGCGTAGCCCGCCCATTGCACGAAGCGGTATCGCCTTTCCCACTTCAGATTGCGACCCGCCAGAGCGGCTTCCGGGAAAATGACTTTCTTCAACAAGTCGTGCAGAAAAAAACTGCGGCCGTGGCCGGCTTCCGTTGTCTGCGCGCCGCTGTCCACATGCAGGCCTTCGAGCTTCAGATAGCGCTTGAGCCGCCCCGTCACCCTGTCGAAGGTCGTCCCTCCCTGGGTGCCGCTGGTGAAATACACGCCTCGCAACATCAGGGTGGACTCGAAGCGGGACGACTGGAACACATCGCTCAAGACCTGGGCCAACAATGGCCGCAGTCCGGCGAACTGCTGAGGCAGCAAATAGGCCAGGGCCCGCCCTTCCGGCTCCGCTTCTGCGTCGAGCACGTCCGGCAGAGCCTGTTCCAGCCGTTCCTGCAGCAGGCCGAACTCGGTATTGAAGGCCTGGAGCAGATTGAAGCCGTCGGACTGCGTGTCGGTGTGCGGAAAGGTGAAGCCCCAGACCTGTTTGAGCTCTTCGCGCGTGCAGGACGCAAAGTACTGTTCGAAGCCCGACATCAGGTCGGCCTTGGTGACCAGCACATAGACGGGAAATTTCAGGCCCAATTGCTCGCGCAGCTCTTGCAGCCGTTTGCGCAGCACGCCCGCATGCTCGACACGTTCGCTGTCGGAAGCGGACAGCAGATCGGCCAGGCTGATGGTAAGCATGACGCCATTGATGGGCTGGCGGCCGCGGTACTTCTTGAGCAGGCTCAGGAAGCCCTTCCATTCCTCCTCATCCCCCGTGGGATCGCTCTCGTGAGTGGTATAGCGCCCGGCAGTGTCCAACAGTACGGCGTCATCGGTAAACCACCAGTCGCAATTACGCGTGCCGCCCACCCCGCGCAGGGCTGCCTTGCCGAAGCGGTGCGCGAGGGGAAACTTCAAGCCGGCGTTCACCAACGCCGTGGTCTTGCCCGACCCCGGAGCGCCGATGAAGATATACCAGGGCAACTGGTACAGGTGCTGGCTGGTAAATCGCGACAAGGCCCAGCGCGGCTGGCCAGCGCCGAACTTCATGTCCTTGAGCAGTCCGATGGCCTCGTCGAAGCGCTCGGACAAAGCCTTGATGTCCTGGTTGTCCCGCTCGGCCGGCGCGACGACCTCGCGGGCCGGCCGGCGCAGTTGGCCCAGCAACCTCGCATTCAACCTGCCCTCGCGCCACTTGCGCCACAACAAGCGGGCCAGCCACGCCAGAAACAGCAAAGTAATGATCCACAAGCGGACGCTTTCGCTTTCGAGCGGCCTGACGGCGCCAACGGCCAGCAGCGGACCGGCGACCCAGATAAGCAGCGCCAGCGCAGCCAGGCCCAGGAAATTCCACAGTCCGCGGCTGGTCAACAATCCCATGATACGGCTCATGGCTGGACGCCTCCCAGCGAACGATCGGTACTGCCCTGCCCTTCAGGGGCGACAAGCAGCGTGATCTCCACACGACGGTTGCGTGCGCGGTTCTCGGGCGTGTCGTTGGGCGCAACGGGATCCGCTTCGCCCCGTCCTTCGGCCCGCACCCTGGCCGGGTCGGCCAGGCGTTCGTCCAGCAAGGCCTTGACGGCATCCGCCCTGGCTTGCGAAAGCTCCCAGTTCGAAGGAAAGCGCAGGGTCCGGATGGGCACGTTGTCGCTATAGCCTCTTACCAGGATGCCGCCTTGCGTATCCTTCAAGGCATCGGCCACTCGCGACAACACGGGCACGTAACGCGACAGCACACGATCGGAACCCGATGCGAACAAGCCATCGCCACGCAGGACGATGACGCTGCGGTCGGCGGCATCATGCACGTCCAGCAAACCGTCGCGCACTTCGGCGGCCAAGAACTCGCCCAACCTGAAAGGCGCCGGGCGCGCCGGCGGCTCGGCGCGCGGCTGCTGGATCTGCATGGAAGGCAGGGGCAGAGTCGACAGCCGCGCATAAAGGTCATCCGAGCGGGCTCCCAGATTCCAGCTCAGCCCCAAATAGGTCATGAGGCCTATCGCGCCGGCAATGACAGCAAAGACCCACACAGGCACGGGCAATCGCCTGACCTCGGACAGCAGGGGCGCGTCACGCCAATGAGGCGACAGGGGCGATGCGTACTCACCACGCGCCGAACGCAGGATCAGCAGCAGCCGCTGCTTGAGCGTCGCAAGCTGATTGCGCCCGTCGTCTGCCACCCGGTAGCGCCCTTCGAAACCCAGCTGCAGGCAGTAGTACAGCAATTCGAGCAGATCGATGTGGCGGGCCGGATTCTGGGACAGGCGTGCCAGCAACTGGAAGAACTTTTCGCCGCCCCAGGTTTCGTTGTGGAACGTCACCAGCAGGCTGTGCGCCGACCACACGCCGTTACCGCCCCACGGCGTCAGGGCAGCCGCCTCGTCCAGCGCAGTGCATAGGCAATAGCGCGCGCCGAGTATGGTTTCGTTGGCGATGCCGGCCTGCTGCGCACGGAGTTCGAACTGACGCACCTCGTCGACGAGGCGTTCACGCAGCATGGCCGGCGAGGCATGAGAGGCCGTCGCGCGGATCTGGGGGATGAGCACAAGTAAAGGATTGGCCGCCGCCAACAGTCGATTGGCGCTGCGTGGGGCCGGCTGATCTTCCAGCGCCCAGCGGCTGCCGGAGACGTCGGTCGGCGCTTCTTTCCAGAGCTCGGTCTCCAGCGCCATGGCGTCGTTCATGGACATGCATGTTTCTCCTGTCAACGGCGCACGGCCCAGCATTCAAGCTGCAGGCCGGGAAACTCGCCCGCCAGATGCAGCGCCAGGCCGCCGGTGCGCTGCAGCTGCTTCCACATCTCACCGTTCTTCTCAAGTTCGAAGTACAGATAGCCCGCGTGATAAGGCAATTGGCGCGGCACGCTCGATACCTGGCGCAGACCGATGCCGGGCAGCTGCAGATGCACCAGGTCGCGTATGCGCTCGACGGGTCCCAACTTGGCCTGAGCCGGAAACCGCGCGCGCAGCAGATCGGCGGGCACTTCGGCGTGCACCGCCAGCAGAAAGCCCGCATTGCGCAACAACTCCGGGTCGTTGATCTGCCCGACGCGCACGCCCTGCCCCTTGTCTTCCAATACGATCTGGACGGCGCTGTCCTCTACCACGGCGGACAAGACGCGCCGGATGATGAGCAGCAGGGGCTGGAAGGAGGCCGCCAGGTCATCGTGCAGATACTGCGGAATCTGCGAGAAGCGCCGCGATGAGGCGTCGTAGCTTGTGAGCTCGCCGGCCAGCATCAAAGCCTCGCGAAACAAGGTTTCGGGATGGACTCGTTCGACCTGGGCAGTATGGCGGATGAGGCCGTAGTAGCGGTTCACCGTAGTCAGCATCAGGAATTCCGCCAGTTCGGACACTCCGCCGCGACCAGGCTGCATCATGCGCTCGGCAAGCACTACGCCCCGCGCCTCGAGCAATGTCTGCACTTCGCGCATCCAGGTCCGCAACCCGGCGCTCGCTCCCACCGCCAGCACGGGAGGAATGTAGGTTTCATCCAGCACCACTCTGTGGTCGCTGCGCCGTTCGACGACCCGCGCCACACCCAGGACGATCCAATCTCCCAACGCCTCATCGTCGAACGCCAGGCGCAGGCGCAGGCGGCCGAGCTGCAGCACCGCCGGCTCCAGGCTTACGTCACAGGCGTCTTGCACCTCGCTTTCAGTCACGTCGTAGCGCGCCAGAGAGCCGGGCGTATCGTCGAAGACCACATCGCGCTCACCCGAGCGCGATCGGGCGACAGCCAGCACGATCTTCCTCCCTTGGACGTCGGACGGCACCTCCAGAGCGGGTGGCGCATCGCTCGCGGAAGAAAACGAGAATGGCGTTCCATCCGGAAAGACGCCCGCCGCCGCCTTCAAGGCCACGGCGCCTGACGCCAGCGCGCCCTCGTCCAAAGTCAACTCGCGGAAACCCCAGGCGATGCCGTCGACGCAATCGCTGCGCAGCCTCGATTGGGCTTCCAGATAGCGCTCCTGCTGTTGAAAATGATGAGGGCGCAGGAACATGCCCTCGGACCAGACCACTTTCTTCTGTTCCGTCATGATTGCTCGATGCATGAATGGATGGGATGGGCGCATGCCGCGGCCAAGCCCTAGTCGTCGTACGAAGTGATGGCGATGCCCTTGCGGTTCACCCCTAGCTCGATCTCCGCCCCGCCGGGCGAAAACTGCCAGAACTTGTAGATATTGGTGCTGCGGCTTTTGGGCAGATCCACCAGCAGGCGCCAGTTGCTGGAATCCAGATCGCGATAGCCCGCCACGATGCCCACGGCCTGGGCCTCCACGTGGCCGGGACGCTCCAGGTCGAGCCGCTGTCCCGGCCGCAGCGTCACGCGTTGCATGTCAAGCAGGTCGGCGCCGAGAGTTTCCCGCGCATCGCCCTGAAGTGAAAAATAGTCGGCCGCCTGGAACGCTCCCGGCGTCTTGAGTTCATACAGCGTGATCTGTATGGGCGACGGACGTCCGTTGGCATCCGGGTTCACGTCGTTTGCGGTGTCGAATCGAATCTCATACGGTACCGCGAGCTTGCTTTCGGTCGCGGCGCATCCGGCCAGCGCCATGCACAGCATGGCCAGCAACGAAAAAGTCAGTCGCCCTGCAATCATTCAAAATCCATCCTCTGCTTCAATCGGCTCGTGCCGACCGCCATTGCGTTCGGCACCACATCAAACACAAATCAGAAGACAGGGGCGTTACAGCCAAATAGTCTTACCTCCGATACATCCGGAAAGACTTTTGCAGCACCTGTTTGCTCATCTTGCCCTCCAAAGTCAAATTTCCGTCATAAGGTGCAACTAGCATGGTGCGACTCCATCCACTACTTTCCATGGAAACCTCGGAAGCGATGAACACGACAATCCGCCTTCTGACCGCGATGATGACCAGTTTCTTGTTGGCCGCCTGCGCTCATCAGAGCGGCAGCAGTCCCCAGGCCGCCACGCCGGTGCAAGAGCGAGCCATGGCGCAAGCTCGCGAGGCGTACCAAGCGGGCCGATACGCCGACGTGGCGCAGCAAGTGGGCCTGTCGGCGGATCTACAGACCGCGCCGCGCGAGATGCACATCGAGGCGCTGAAGCTGCAGGCTTTCAGCTATTGCTTGCTCGAGGACACGCGCCGCTGCGAGCGCAGCTTCTCGCGCCTGCAGGCGCGCTATCCCGACTATGAGTTGTCGGCGGCCGAGCGCCAGCATCCCATGTGGGGGCCGGTATACGAACAGGTGAAATCCGGGAGACGTTGATGCACATCCAGAGCCCGCTCATGCTGAAGCAACTTACCGTTCCGTCCGGCCACGATTCATCTGTGCATCGCATGATCGACCTGGCGGCGCGTACCCACATACTCGGATGCGCGGCCGACGCCGACGTGGTCCTCGCGGCTTTGCCGGGAGCGCCGCCCATCGGCCGCATACAGGCCGTCATACGTGTGCAAGACGGTCTGTGCAGCATCGAGAACGTAAGCGCCCTGGGCCGTGTTTGCATCAACGATCGGCCGCTGGGCATGCGTCAATCGGCTTGCCTGCGCCCGGGCGATACTTTGCGGATAGGCGGCCATGATCTCGTACTCGAGACGGCGGACAAGGCGACCCAGCCGGCGGCCGAAGCGGAAGCCGCCAAGATCGAGACGGAAGAGACCCGCGACGTCTTCGACAGCCTCCTCGGCGGGCCGGGCGTGATCCCGGTCGGCAGCCCTACTCCGCCGCTGCCCGACGGAGGCGAAGTACACATTCTGTCGGACACACGACCCACTGTCCTGGACGATGACGATCCCATGCTCGGTCAGCGCGAGCATGACGTCACCGCCGTACTCGGCACAAGCAAGTCGGATCAACCGAACTCGTAAACGAACTCTCCGTCGCGGGCCGACAGGCCGATCCGCTTCAATACGGCCCCTTCCAGCGACGCGTCGAGTACGCGGCGACTGATCCGGGGCAGCACATTGTTGAGCACGATGGCCTCTATCATGCGCGCGCCCGATTCTACCTCGACGCAGCGATCGACGATGAGCGCAGTCGCCGATTCATCCACTCGCAGATCGATGCCGTGGTGATCGCGCAGGCGTTCCGCCAGCCGCGCCATATGCATGGAAACGATGCTGGCCAGCATGGTGTCGGACAGCGGATAATAAGGAACGACGGCCAGTCTGCCCAAGAGCGCGGGCGGAAATGCGGCCAGCAACGGCCGACGCAGCGCTTCGCCCAACCGCTGCGGCGTCGGAAGGTTATCGGGATGCCGGCACAGCATTGAAATCTCGTGTGTGCCGATATTGGAAGTCAGCAGAATCACCGTATGGCGAAAATCGATGGCCCGCCCTTCTCCGTCTTCCATCCAACCTTTGTCGAATACCTGAAAGAACAGTTCGTGCACGTCGCGGTGCGCTTTCTCGACTTCGTCAAGCAGCACCACGCTGTGCGGCCTGCGCCGCACGGCCTCGGTCAATACACCGCCCTCTCCATAGCCGATATAGCCGGGCGGCGCGCCCTTCAATGTCGAGACGGTGTGTGCCTCTTGAAACTCGCTCATGTTGATGACGATGAGATTCTGCTCGCCGCCATACAGCGTCTCGGCCAGCGCCAACGCGGTTTCAGTCTTGCCGACGCCGCTGGGTCCGCACAGCATGAAGACGCCCACCGGTTTCTCGGGATCGGTCAGGCGCGCGCGCGAAGACTGAATCCGTTGCGCAATCTGATCCAGGGCGTGACGTTGCCCCACCACGCGCCGCTCCAGCGCCTCGCCCAGCGCCAGCACCGTGCCGGCCTCGTCCCGGACCATACGACCGACCGGGATGCCTGTCCACTCGGCCACCACTGCTCCGACCGCCGCGGCATCGACCGAGGGAAACACCAGCGCGCTCTCGGCCTGCAGAACGCCGAGCCGCTCCTGGACCATGGCCATCTCGCTGCGGGCCTCGGCCGGCGAATCGTCTTCCTTCCGATCCGCCGCGTCCAGCCCAGCCTGCATACCCGCCATGGCCTCTTGCGGCGCCACCAGTCGCTCCCGCAGGACCCTCAAACGCAGGACCAGCGCCTGCTCTTCATGCCATGCGCTTTCCAGTGCGGCCAGCTCGCGACGCGCCGCTTCGCGGCTGTCGGCGCACCGGCGCAGCCGCTCGCCGCGCTCCAGGCCCAAACATGTCTCGCGTTCCAGAACGTCATGCTCCATGTCCAGCGACTCGATGCGGCGCCGCAGGTCTTCGACAGCCCCCGGCGTCGCATGCTGGCTGACCGCCACGCGCGCGCAAGCCGTATCCAGCAGGGCCACCGCCTTGTCCGGCAGTTGCCGGGCGGGGATATATCGGTATGAGAGACGTACGGCGGCATCGATGGCCTCGTCCAGGAGCAGTACACCATGATGCTGTTCCAGCGTGGAGGCGAGGCTGCGCAGCATGACGATCGCCTCGTCGGGCCGTGGTTCGGCCACCTGTATGGGCTGGAAACGACGCGTCAACGCAGGGTCTTTCTCGATGTGGCGCTTGTACTCCGCCCAGGTCGTGGCGCCGATTGTGCGCAGTTGGCCGCGCGCCAGGGCTGGCTTGAGCAGGTTGGCGGCATCGCCCGTGCCGGCCGCGCCGCCCGCACCCACCAACGTATGGATCTCGTCGATGAACAGGACGATGGGGGTTTCGCTGGCCTGCACTGCATCCACCACCTGATGCAGCCTTTGCTCGAACTCGCCCTTCACGCCGGCGCCTGCCTGCAGCAGGCCGATATCGAGCAGCAGCAGGCGCACGTCGCGCAGCGCCGGCGGCACATCACCTCGCGCAAGGCGCAATGCCAACCCCTCGACCACCGCCGTCTTGCCTACGCCCGCCTCGCCCGTGAGCAGAGGGTTGTTCTGGCGCCTGCGCATCAAGATGTCGATGATCCGGCGGATTTCTTCGTCGCGTCCGGCAACCGGATCGATGTCGCCCGCACGCGCACGTGCCGTCAGGTCGGTCGCGTAGCGCGCCAGAACGCCCGGGCCGGCGCCGCCGCCGGCAATTGCCTCGGCGCTGTCCGGCGCGGATTCAAGCGCCTCGGGCGAGCCCGCCGTGATTGCATGGAACTCACGCAGCAGCACATCGGGCAGCACCTTCTGGAATTCGGCGCTGATGCCATGCAACACGCCGCGCTGCGAAGCGGTCTTCAACAGGCCCAGCAGCAGATGGCCGCCCCGTATACGCTGGGCGCCGAATTTGAGCGAAGCGATCATCCAGCCGCGCTCAACCGCCGTGTCGATGTGCTCTGAAAGATCGGCGACCGAACCGGCGCCGCTGGGAAGCCTGTCCAGCGCGGCGACCAGTCCTCGATCCAGTCTGGCCCTGTCCAGCTCGAAATGGCTCGCGATGCGATGCAGATCGCCGTCCCGTTCGTGCAGCAACTGATGCAGCCAATGCACCAGCTCCACGTGCGTATGGCGGCGCAGGCGGCAGAAGCTGGCCGCGCCCTCCAGCGAGCGGTACAGCGTAATATCCAGCTTGCCGAAGAGTTCCATCCGATTGATGTCCGACATTGTGTTCCTGTCCTGAGTTTGCGTGTTGAAGTGGCGCGCTCCGACCGCCTTTCGCTCATTGATGGCCGGCTATCTGCGCGCTCATGCGGCTGCTCGTTTCGTATTGAAGACTCCAGGCGCCGTGCCGGCGCATCTTTCGGGCGCCACGACCAGATCGCCCGCGTCGCCCATTGCCTCAGGCCGCGTTCCAAGCCAGCTGGCCAACCCCAGCGGCGCCGGGCGGCCCAGCGCGATGCCGCGGACATCGCGCCGGTCGAGCAACAGCCGGGCATCCCAGGCAAACTCGATGCCGACATACTCCCTGACCCAGTCGCGCAATTGCCGCCACTTCTTGCGGCCGGGCAAAAACTGCATGTAGTCGGCCAGGCGCATCGGCCCCAGCACCAGCCGAAATGCATGCTGGGCATCACGGACCGCGGCTCCCAGCACTGTGCCACGCCCCAGGGAAGCGCGCGCATCCAAAGCCAGCCTGTCGTCCGGTTCCAGCCTCAGCCAGCGCGCCTGGAATTCGAGCAGCCGCACCTCCAGGCCGAAGTAAGCGCTCAGAATCCGGATCAGGCCTTCGGGGTTGCGCGTCTGACGCAGCAGATGGCCGGCCATGGCGTAATGAGCGTGCGGCGCAATGGCGCCGCCCTTGCCGGCCGGCGCACTGTGATGCAGCAGAGCGGCCAGGCGACGGCTGAAATCTTCCTGGGGATGATCCAGGGACGCGGCGCTCTGGGCATCGGCCCAGGCGCGGTAGAACAGCAGGATCAACCGATGGTGGAAGATGTCGGCGAAGGCCGTGAACGCCCCGTCGCCGTGATGGATGAGCCGTTCGCGCGCATACTCGGTCAGATGCAGCGGCAAGGGACCGTTGGGGCCGAAGAGCCCGAAGCTGTAGAGCGACAGTTTGGCGGGCCGACCGGCTTCCGGAGGTTCGGCCGCGGCAAGCGTCGAAGGGGCGAACACCACGTGGGGCATCTGGCGCAGGCGCAGCGGCTCCTGGCGCGGCGTTCCCGCGCGGCCAAGGCGCCTGGCCGAGCCGCCCCGCGCATCGATCCACCTCAGCACCTGGAAAAGATCCTGTTCGTATGGGCGCGCCTGCAAGCGCGCCCAGAATCCGTCCATCAACGGTCTCGCGTCGGCGCAAGCGTCCGTCTGCACCGGCGCCGCCGTTCCCATGCCAAAACCATCTCGCAAGTTCATGCCGGGACACCATCTCTGCGCTGTGCGCGTGACTGATCGACTGTCGGTCTGCTCATGCGGCTGCCCTTTTAGTGTCAACAGGCCCTATACAACGGTCCGTCCGCCCGGCCGCGGCGTCCAGCGCATCACCTCGCCGCGCTGCAGAGAAGACAGCGCGAACTCCGTCATGGTGTTGATCGACACGTGCCGGGCCAGAAATCGCTCCAGGACTGAACCGAACACGTAGGGGCTGGAGCCCGAGAACGCCGTTTCATCCACCTGCAGGTCGATGCGCACCGCACGTCCCATCTGCATGGGACCCGCCCCGGGCAGTCGGCGGAAGGCCGGCGACATCGACACACGGCGCAGGCCTTCGATCTGGCGCCGCAGCGCTGGCTCGGCCAGCGGCGCATGGTTGCCGATCAATTCGCGCAACAGCAGTGCGCCCTGCTCTTCGCCCACGTCCATCAGGTTGGCATAGTTCAGGCCGAGTTGGCTGATCAGCCGCCAGGCGGCCGCCCCTTCGGCCAGGGCAGGCCGCGGGCGCGAAGGCCCCTTTAGAATGCGGATGGCGGCGACCGGCGCCGAGACGCGCAGGCTGAAATCGCTCTCCATGCCGCGCGGAAGCAGCAGAGGCAGATCGCGATTGGTGCACAACGCCTCGATGCTGAGGTGGCGCAGCCTCTCGGAATAAGGGGCCTCGTTCCGATCGACCAGCGAAACAAAGCATTCGCTGCCGATATAGGCGCTGCGGGCGTCCGGCCGCCCCTGCCCCTCGGGAACCACGCGCGGCTCGCGCCTCAAGCTGTAATAGGCTCCGTAGTCGCCCTCATCGCGCGACACCGATTGGTAGAACGGCCTGAAGGTCTGTGTGGGTCCAGCAGGTGCATGACCGGTCAGGGACGTCATGGCATAGACTTCGAAATCCAGGGGACGGGTGCGCTCCACCACCACGTGATACTCGTGCCGGCGGGGCGAGACGATGATGCGCTCGGCCCGGCGCGCGGCCAGATTGACCACGGGAACGCAGTGCAGGGCCAGGTGCTGCGCCGTGATCACGTCGCGCAGCGAGGGAGCCGCTTCGTCGAACATCAAGGTCAGTTCGAAGGCCTTGACCGGCCCCTCCCGCGCCAGCCGGCGCAGATGCGGCTTCAAACCGCCTACGCTGAAAAAAAGAAAGCGCTCGGGGAAGGCGGCATATTCCTGCAACAGCCTGTAGCCCTGGAAAACCCGTCCGTCGACGGGCAGAAGCGCCTGGGTGGCTTCAAAGCCCTCGTGCCGGATCGCATCCCCATTCAGCTGCCCCGCCGTCCGGATCGGCCTCTCCACCCCATGACACACCACGGCGCGGCAACGGGCGCCGATGAGTTCCATCAAGCGGCTGGCATGAACGTCCTGCCCGTTGACGAAGAATTCCAGCCTGTCCAGGTCGAGCTCGGCCAACAAGGCGCCTCCACATACCTCGAGGCGCAGCCTGAGGGCGCTGCGCACACCCGCGTGCCGGTCCGGAGCCGGGGCAAGACGAGGCGGCGGCAAATCGCCGGGCGGGTCGATGACGGCCGCGTGGGCGACACGCAGCGGCCACAGCGTCACATCGTGGCCGGTGGAGAATTCGCAGCGGGTCTGCTCACCCGGCGTCAGTCCGCCCCGCAGCTGGGTGCCGCGCGGCAGGCTGAAGCCCTTGGCCAGAGCGCCTTCGTTCATGCTCGGCTGCAACTGCACGACCGCCATGGAAGGTGTGGGCGCGAGATAATTGGGGTGTATGACTTCAAGCAGACGCTGCGTCAATCGGGGAAACTCGGCATCCATCTTCATCTGGATGCGCGCCGTCAGAAAGGCCGTTCCTTCGAGCAGGCGTTCGACGTAGGGGTCGGCGACCTCGGTACCGTTCATGCCCAGGCGCGCCGCCACCTTGGGGTAGTTCGCCGCAAACTCGGCCCCCATTTCGCGCAGGTATCCGAGTTCCTTGTTGTAGTAATCGATCAAAGAAGGACTCATCCCGCGGCCCCCATGTCGGCCAGCGCGACATCGCCGCTCTCCAGGTCGATCTCAGTGCGGAACAGGAATTCCAAGGGATGGGGGATGCACCATAGCATGCCCTGAATGCTGAGGCTGACAATGTTGTGATGCACGAGGGCGTCGGCCTCGGTCGCACAACGCACCACCAGCGTATCGGGCAGGATGCGGGGCTCGAAACTGCGTATCGCCCGAGTCATCGCGTTCTCCAGATCCAGCCAGTCGACTTCCGACATCCGCCGTCCCGCCATGGCGCCAATGCCGTAGTTCAGCGTCGATTCCCTGACCTGGGCATAGGCATCCAGGTTGTGCGTCGCTTCAAGGTTGAGTGTGTTGAGCAGCCAGCGCAGATCGCGCAGGACGGAGCGGCGCAGTTCCGCATGGCTCAGAATCGCCCCGTCCGGCCGGTCGGCGGCGCGGCGCGGCATGGTATCCGTAAGACGATCCAGCAACGCCGGCTGGAAGCGGTCCTGCACCAAGTGCAGACGATAACGATCAGGTTTCATGCCGCTCCATACGCAACGGGCCGCGGCGAGCGCGGCCCGTTGCCTTGCTTAGACTTCCTTGTTCTGCTTGATGTCCCAGGCGACCAAGCTTTCCGCGCCCTTGCCGCCGTTGTCGGTCTGCTCCCAGTACTGCTGGCGCACCTTGGCGGCTTGGAAGGCATATTCGACCAGCACGGCCTCGGACTCCTTGTCGGCCGACACCTGGACCGAGGTCACCAGTACGTCCTCGAGGGTTATCTTGGAGTACTCGACCTGGGTTCCGCCGGCCTTGCACATGGATAGTTCGATCTTGGGCAGATGCTTGCCACTGGCGCAGTGCTTCATCACCGCCGGCGCAGCCTTGTCGATGCGCGCCACGACGTGCAGGTCGTTGAAGTTGGCCTTGCCGATGCCGCCGCCACCGCCCGCGGTCATCGAGCCGGGTTGCGTCGCGCCCCAGGCGAACGACCGGATGTCGGTCCAGTCCTTGTGATTGGCATCCCTCGACTCGCCGCTGGCACCCTCGATTTTCATGAACATATCTACAGCCACGGAACTCTCCTGATTGAACGTTTGAAGACCATGATTCATAGCCATCGCTATGGCCTCAACCGCCGCTCTGCTTGAGCGACGGCAGCTTGGATACCAGTCTCAAAGACACAGTCAGACCTTCGAGCTGATAATGGGGACGCAGAAAGAACTTCGCTGCGTAATATCCTGGGTTGTCCTCGATTTCCTGCACCTGCACTTCGGCCGCGGCCAGAGGCTTGCGCGCCTTGGTCTCTTGCGATGAGTTCGCCGGATCGCCGTCCACATAGTTCATGATCCAGTCGTTCAGCCACAACTCCATGTCGTCGCGCTCACGGAAAGAGCCGATCTTGTCCCGCACGATGCACTTCAGGTAGTGGGCGAAACGGCAGCAGGCGAAAAGGTAAGGCAAGCGCGTTGCCAGCCGGGCATTGGCCGTGGCGTCGGCATCGTGGTACTCGGCCGCCTTCTGCAGTGACTGGGCGCCGATGAAGGCGGCGAAATCGGAGTTCTTGCGATGAACCAGCGGCATGAAGCCGTTCTTGGCCAGTTCGGCTTCGCGCCGGTCGCTGATGGCGATCTCGGTGGGGCATTTCATGTCCACCCCGCCGTCGTCGGTCGGAAAGGTGTGACACACCAAGTTCTCGACCGCGCCGCCCGACTCCACGCCCCGTATCGAAGTGCACCATCCATACTGCTTGAACGAACGGTTGACGTTGACCGCCATGGCGTAGGCCGAGTTGGACCAGGTATAGCGGTCGTGGCTGGCGCCGTCCGTGTCCTCTTCGAAATCGAACTCGTCCACCGGATGCGTGCGTGCCCCGTAGGGCAGCCGTGCCAGGAAGCGCGGCATGGCCAGCCCCACGTAGCGCGAATCCTCGGATTCGCGCAGGCTGCGCCAGGCGGCGTATTCGGTATTGGTGAAGATATTGCTCAAGTCGCGCGGATTGGCCAGCTCTTGCCAGCTGTCCATCTGCATGACATCGGGCGAAGCCCCCGAAATGAAGGGGCAGTGCGCCGCAGCCGAGATGCGGGCCATCTCGCCCAGCAACTCCACGTCCTGCGGGCTGTGATCGAAGTAATAATCGCCCACGATGCAGCCCAACGGCTCGCCGCCGAACTGGCCGTACTCTTCTTCGTAGACACGCTTGAATATCGGGCTCTGATCCCAGCCCGCGCCCTTGTGCCGCTTCAACGTGCGGCCCAGCTCCTTCTTCGAGATGCACATGACGCGGATCTTCAGCAGTTCGTCGGTCTCGGTGTTGTTGACGAGATAATGCAGGCCGCGCCAGGCGCCTTCGAGAGCCTGGAATTCATTGTGATGCATGATGAGATTTATCTGCTCGGACATTTTGCGGTCTATTTCGGCAATGATCTCCTGGATGGCTTGATAAGCGTCCGCAGACATCGTCACTGCGTTGTCCAGCGCCTGGCGGGCCAGCGTCTGCACCGCCTGCTCGACCGCCGAGCGGGCCTGTTCGGTCTTGGGCTTGAACTCCTTCTGCAGCAGCGCGGCCAGATCGCCTGCGTCGACGCTTGCCGCGCCTTGCCGTGTTGCTTCCAGGGCTTGTGCATTCATCGGATTCATTCCTCTTTCTCGCAGGGCTGTGCCGCCAAGGGATCGTCGCTCTCGGGCTCGGACACCGGCCTGGGCTGCGCCGCCAAGGCGCTCAGAAGCGCGGGATTCTGTAGCACTTCGCTGATCAACTCTTCCGCACCTGCCTTGCCGTCCATATAGGTCAGCAGGTTGGCGAGCTGGGTGCGCGCTTCCAGCAGCTTGTCCAGCGCGTCCACCTTGCGGGCCACAGAGGCAGGCGAAAAATCCTCCATGCTCTCGAACTCGATATCGACCGCCAACTGCCCCTCGCCCGAGAGCGTATTAGGCACATGAAATGCGGCGCGCGGCTTGATGCCCTTCATGCGGTCGTCGAAATTGTCGATGTCGACGTCCAGGAAACGGCGCTCGCCGATCTCCGGCTGAGGCTCCCGGGACTTGCCTGCAAGGTCGGCCATCACTCCCATGACGAAGGGAAGCTGTATCGTGCGCTCGGCGCCATAGATCTCCACGTCGTATTCGATCTGCACGCGGGGCGCCCTGTTGCGCGCCACGAACTTCTGTCCGCTTTTGCTTGTCGCCATGATCTGCTCCTTGCACTGGCTGGCCTGAATGGTTGTGAAGCATGGCGCTCGCTCAATCCGTGCGCGGCATCCATGCGGAAAACTGGTCGACGCCCTGCGGCGCCAGGTTCTTCAATAGCTCCTGGAAGCTCAGGGGTACGGTCTGCTGCACCCGCCGTATCAGCAGAGGCGCGGGATGGCTGGGCTCATGAGTTTCGAAGTAGCGGCATACCTTGTCCAGAGCAAGCAAGGCGTCATCACGGGACTCAATGCTCACGTCGCGCCAGGACGGCGCCGCAACGCCTTGCCCTGTGGATGCCCCAGGCTCCTGTGCACACGTCTGTGGCGCAGGAGCGTCGATACTCTCAGGCGCCAAGGGAACGCCCTGGCGCAGCGCGACAATCAATCCCAGGCTGCGCTCCAACGGGGAAAAATCAGGCGTCCACTCGGAACCCGCTTCGCGCGCCACGATTTGCCTGATGCGTTGCAGGGCTTCCAACGCCTGCGCCGCCGCAATCACATTCGGCGCGCGTATCAGAAATGCGTGCTTGAGCGCCTCGCAAAGCCGGGCCCGCCCTCCGGGATAGAGGTCCAGTTGAGTGACGCTGCCGTCCAGCAGAGCTTCGGCGTTTCGGACCGTAATCTGGCCGTGCACATCGTCCAGCAGGTGTGAATCGCGCAAGGCGCGACCGGTACCATTGCCGTCGGCCAGAGCGGCCAGCGCATTGACTCGGGGCATGGGATCGTATTCGCCGTCCAGATGAAGCCGCGGATGGATGCTGCCCCAATGGCTTTCCAGCAGGGAAGCGACCAGCTCGGCGCCTTGAGCGAATCCCTGCAGGCCGCGCAACTGCGTCCACGCCTGCGCCAGCAAAGCCAGCACGCGCACATCGCAGCTGCGTTCGCACAGTGCGAGCGCCTCGCGCTCCACCACGGACCAGTCGGGCGTTTGCGCGGGAATGATGGTGGCTCCGAACTGCTGCTCCGGCTTGGCCACGGCCGCCTGCTGCAACGCCAGGAACTCGGGGCTGTACTCCATGTCCTGCCCGCAGGATTCGTCCTGATCTAGTGACGCGAATGAGGGGGGGAGTGCTGTCATCGGTCTCAACAATTGCTGCTTCATCGAGCGGCCCGTCCACACAAGGACCAAGCCTTCGTATTGACCGAAATTCTAGGCAGCGGCGTTTATCCCAATGTGACAGGTTCCCTTTCTTACACTCTTTAAGATTGTGTTGCGGGGCATGCTTTCATGCGCCCCATTCGTTGGAGAGCAATAAAAAAGGAGCCGAAGCCCCTTTTGTCGGCGAAACACTGCGCGCCATCACTCGTCGGCCAGGCCTCTTTCCTGCAGCACGCGCAGCGCGTCGGGGCCTTCTTCTTCGTCGCCATCGAAGATGTCCTCGCCATCCAGCATGTAGGCGCGCAACAGCGCGTCGACGGCCTTCTCGTCGTCGAGCCGCAGCAACGCCTTGCCCAGCATGTAGTGCACATAAGGGTTTTCGTTTCCGCCCGGCGCGTTGAGCGCATCGTACATGGCGTCGCGGGCCGATTCGAAATCCCGCAGCAGATAGTGTGCTTCGGCCATGGACGCATTCAGCCACATTGCGGCGTCCCAGTCGTTGCGCGGCTCGGGCAGGAGTTCGAAGGCTTCGCGCCAGGAAGCCAGCGCGCCTTCGTAGTCTTCGTCGTCCAGTCTTTCGTTGCCCTGCTCGGCCAGGGTCTCGACCTGCTCATAGATATGATCGGGTAGTTCCATGGAGTCCTCGTTGGTATGCGCCTGGAGCCTGCCGGCATGAAAAGGCCTAGTGCTTGGCGCCGGCCCTGTCCAGATAAAAGGAAAGATACTCGGGTTTTTCGCCCTCGAAGGGCCTGCGCTTGTATTGTTTGTACAAGCCGTCGAACAACGCGAAAGCCTCGTCCAGCCCACCCGCTTCATAGTAGACCGTCGCCGCCAGAAACTCGGTGTGCGGATTGATTTCCGGGCCATAGGCTTCGCGGGCCAAGGCCAGCCAGGGTAACGCCTTCTCGATCGGGCCGTTGTCGCGGTAGAACTCGGTCAGCGCCACGGCCATCGAACCGGCGAAATCGTGCTGCAGGCGCGGCTCGGGGATGCAGTGCCAGGCGGCCAGAAAGTGCGCCTCGGCGGCTTTCACATCGCCGGCCTGCAGGGCTTCACGGCCAAGGCCGCCATGCTCGTAAAGCTTTTCAGTGATCTGAGGCGTCAGGGGTATGGGCTCTGCCATGAAATATTCCTTTATGTCGTTCGATGCCAACTATCGCACATGTTTGGCGCGCGCATCTTTCCGTCGCTCCACTGCAGGTGTGTGCATGCGCCTATCGCAGCGGAGGCAGGTAACGGTCTTTAAGTTTAGCGCCGGCCGAGCGGTTCAGGCTGTAGTGGTCCAGCCTGTAGTTCTTGGAGTCCAGCATCCAATCGCGCACCTTGGGGGACTTGGCTCCATACCTTCTGCCTGTCGTGTTCCACCACTTGACGGCGTCCGTCTTGTGGGCCATGTCGGCCTTGTTCAAGGGATACCATTTGCCGTCAGAACCCTTGAACGTCGTTTTGCCCGTCAACGGGTCTTGCCTCAACTCGCCGTTCTTGCGCATGCGCGCCTGCACCTCGCGGCCGGTGCGGGAATTCCTGCCGGGCGTGCGTCCCAGATATTGTTCGCGCAGACTTTTCTTACGCGGCGCCTTGCCCGAGGCCTGCGACGTTTTGGCATTGTGTCCCTGGCCGGCCGGCTTGCCCTTGGCCGGCGCCTTGGCCGCTTTGCCGCCGCCCTTGGCGCTTTTCGCAGCCTTGCCGGCGGCGCCCGCGGCCCCGCCGCCTCCCGCCCCCAGCAGCAGCACCTTGATCTGGCTCGGGATGACCCGCATGCCCAGGGCGTTGCATCGATTCTGCACTGCCAGGCTGGTCAGCCGCGTCGCTGGTATGCATTTGAACAGTACATTCGGCACGCAGGTGATATGTCGCGATGGCCCCATGACCGAAGGAGAAATCAGCCCCAGCGCCAATCCCGGATTGTCGCCGTTGGTGAGGGGGATGGTGGTCAGCAGATTATGTGCCGGCATGCCCATCAATAGGATGTTCCAGGCATTGGGTATGCCCATGGGTCCCAGCGCGAAGTTGGGATAGGGGATCGGGATCAATGCGGGCGGAGTCTTGCAGATATCCGGAAAGGCCAGATCCATCCCCATCAACTGACAGTTCGCGAACATGCTAGATCCTGTCTACGCTGGCGGCGCCGGGGCCGGCCCGCCCTGCCGTGGGCCGCGCAGCCGACCACAGTTCCGCTTCATACAGATGCGGGTCGTTTTCCAATATTCCGGCGCGCGACGTCCAGCGAGCATCCAATGTCACGGCCCGATGCAATTGCGTGCGCATGAAGCGGCCTTCGCGCAGATCGGCCGCGCGCAGATCGGCATAAGAGAAATCGGCGTAACTCAGCGCAGCATGCGAGAATACGGCGCCGCGGCAGCGGGCTCGATGGAAAATGGCTTGGCTCAGATCGGCGCCGCTGAAATCGGCGCCCTCCACAAATGCGTCGGCCCACAGGCTTTGCGGGAACAGGCCGCCCTGGCATTGCGCCTGATGCATGTCCGCCTTCACGAACATGGCCCTGCCCGCCCGCGCGCCCGACAGCCGCGCCTCACGCAGCGAAGCGCCCTTGAAGCTGGTCTGCTCCAGGTCGGCGGCCCCGAGATCGCAGCCCTCCATGCGGGAGTCTGTAAGTTGGCATCGCCGCAGGCGCAAGCCGCGCAAGTCCTGGCCCGCCATGGCCAGTTCGACGGCCACTACCGCCTCCCAGCTCATTCCACGCAGCGCCGCGCGCGACAGATCGCCCGAATAGATCAAGGTGCGCTCCAGCGCCGCACCGATCAGCTCCAGTTCATCCAGGCCGCATTCAGAAAACGAGCCGGCCGACAGTCGGGTTTCGCCAAAGCGGGCGCGTGTTAGGACGCAGCGGGTAAAATGGCAGTCGCTCAGCGCCGCTCCCGTGAAGTCCGCCTCTTGCGCCGAACACATGGTCCAGCTCGAATTCTTGATGGCGGACTGGCACCACAGGGTCCGGTTCAGCTCGCAGCCGTTGAAGGCGCACTCATCCAGCACCGCGCCGCGCCAGTCCGTGCCGTCCATCAGGCAATCGTAGAATCGCGAGTCGGTCCAGTCCTGTCCATCCATGGTCATGCCGCGCAGGTCGCAACGTACCAGCACTGCGCCGGCGTAATCGCCCGGAGTCAGCGCTATCGAGCGCAGGTCCAGGTCGGCAATGGCTTCTCCGCCCTTGACCCGTTGCCCGAAGGCTTGTACCCCGCTCATCTCCCCTCTCCTTCGCCGTCCGCGGCGGGCATGGTCTTGGTCCACTTCACATAGGCGTCGGCCAGTCGCGTGCTCGCGTCCAGCAAGCTTTGCGACACATCGGCTCGAAACAGGTTGGCGCCTCCGAGATCGGCAAAGCGAAAGTCGCTTTTCGAAAGGATGGCGTCGATCCAGTCCGACTCGCGCATGTCGGCCCCCGCCAGGTCGCACTGCATCAAGAGCGACCCGCCCCCGTCGGCGCGATGGAAGCAGGCCTCCCGCAAATCGGATTCGGACAGATCGGATGACTGCAGCCGAGCACCGTCGAACCTTGCGCCGTGCAGATCGACGCCGCGCAAACTGCTTTCCTCGAGCCAGGCATGAGAGAACGAGGCGCCCGCCAAATCGGTCTGTACCGCACAGCAGGTCCGCAAATGGCTGTGTCGGAATGACAGCGCACCCGAGCATTCGCTCAGTACCCAGCCGCAGGCCGTCAATTGCGCATGATCGAACCTCGCCTCTTCCAGCGTGCAGTTGAGCCAGACGACGCGTTCGAACACCGCGCGATCGAAGGCGACGCGCTGAAAGCTCGATTGCCGCCAGAAGTTCACGACTTCGAGCCTTGCCCTTTCGAAATCGCAATCGTTCAGCTCCAATTCGCCCGGGGAACATTGCTCGATGGCCGCATCCGTGAAGCGGCAACGCGTAAAAGACGCCTGATCCAACATGGTTTCGATGAATACGGCACGCTCAAACGACGAATCTTCGGCCGCCAGGCCGCCCAGGTTGGCGCCCTTGAGCAGCGCGCCGCTCAAATCGGTCTCATGCAGCCTGGCCCGCGTCAGCACCGCCTCGGTCAAGTCGGCTCCGGCCAGGCGGGTTCCTCGCAGATCGGCCATTTCCATCCAGGCGCCGCGGCATCGGGCTCCGCTGAGATCCAAACCTGACAGATCGACGCCCGTCAGATCCAAGCCTGACAGATCCCGGCTGCCCTGCATCAGCGCCTGTACTCTGCGGCGCATGCGCACGCTGCGGCCGCCCGGCGCCGGCATTGCCGGCGTCTGTAAATGGGCTGCGGCCAGATACAGTTTTTCCATGCCCCTCTGCCCGTCGTCGAGCATGGACCGTACCCGTTCCGGGCCCATGGAGTCGACTTGAGCTCCGCCCTGTGACCGTTCTGCTTCGGCATCGGTTTGGCTGGCCGGCATACCGTTCTTCCGCCCGCGCGCGGCCAGCCCCTCTTCGGCCAAGCCGATCATGCCCAGCGCCTGTACGCTCTTGTTGAATCGTGGCGGTCCGCCGGGCGGGGGCGACACGGAGGCATCCAGTGCCGCCCTGGCGGCGCCTGCACCGGGCTGGCCTTCGGCCTCCGCCCGCAACTTGCGGTCCGCCTCCCGCCGCTGACGCAGCATCGACGCCTTCGCCAGCCTGCCCTCGCGGCGCATGGTACGCACCAGTTCCGGCAATTCGTCCAACGAACGCACATCGACAGGCAGCGTCTTGTCCATATCGTAGGCGGCCGGGTCGCGGCCGGCCTGCTTGATCCGGTCTCGCATATCGTCGCGCATTTGATCCGCGCGCCTTTGCTGGTTGACCATCAAAGGCCGGCTCAAAGCGTCGGTGTTGAAGAAGTCCTCATCGCGCATGGCGCTGCGCGGCAGCAGATCGCTGTCCTTCAAGGCGTGGATCGGGCCGGTTTCGCGCTCCCGCCTCTTTCTAAAGACCCGCCGGTAATGATCGATGGTGCGCTCGGGCTCATCGACGTGCTCGATCGCCGGCATGATGGCGGCGATGTCCGACGCGTCGTCGGCCGCGCACGGCGCCGCGCCGTGAAACATCAGCAAGACGCGCTCGCTGTCCGGGAAGAACCAGGCCGTCGTATGGCGCAGCGGCACTTCCAGGAACGCCTCGCCCATGACGATGAAGCAGCGGGCCTTCCAGCGCGGCAGCGTCCCTTCGAGGCACTGGACGGTCTCGTGCATGTTCCAGATCGCATAAGGCGTACCCGGTTCGAAGGCTTCGCTTTCCCTCAGCCACTGGTCCGGCTCGGCGGCGTTGAAGAAATGTGGATCAAGCGTGTCCAGAAAGCCTGGAAAGCCGTCCTCGAGCCAGGAGGAATGATAGCCGCCGCTGCGGGCGAAGCGCCGGGGCCGGACCGGCGAAACCGGTCCGAAGGAAGCCGGCTGCCCGCGCTGGCCGGGGCGTGCTACGTGCTGCTGCATGGGCTCGACGTTGGGCGCCTTCCAGACGCCATCCGGGTCTCGCGCTGCGCCTGTCCCCCAAGGGTTCTCGTCCACATCGACCCCACCATAGGCGTGGCGCCAGTCGACCGGCACGCCCCGCACGGGCGCCGGCTCGGTCCAGCGCTCGCCCTCGCTGCGACGGTCGCCGAACACCAGCAAGTTCTTCTCCCGATCCGCCACCCTCACGCGCAGCGCGACATAGCCCGGATTATCCACATCGTGCGACCAGGCCCGTCCCGAGACGAGAAACTCCGCGCAAGGCTTGGGCACGGCTAGGTCGACGGCATTGTCTTCTTCGAGCCACGCGCCGGTTTGCCCCCAGATATCGGCTTCGGGCAGCAAGATAGGGATATCGCCCAGCGTGGCCATGGCCAGCACCGAAACTCCCAGGCTATGTTGTCTTCGATAGGTGTAGGGCCGAGTCAGCAGACTCAGGCGCAAGGGCTTGATGATGCGCATGCGGCGGCTACTCGATGCTTACCGGGTTCTTCTCGCGGTCTATAGCCACATTGGCGGGGTCTGCCGGATCGTACAGCAGGTGGATGTGCTTGCCGCTGGCGAAACCGGGCAGCAGGCCTTCCTCGATCTTGACCCTGAGCGACACGCTTCTGGTCGCGCCTTCGGCCTCCATGTCGACGATCAAGGTCACATACGAATAGCGGTGCGTGGTGGTTTCGAGGCTGCCCCGGCGGCGCATCTCCATCACTTTGCCTATCGCGGATTGTGTCGTGCCGCCGGCGGCCAGCCGCCGCGCCAGTTTTTCTTCTGCGTCGGGCAGCAGGTTTTTGAGCGTCAACACCGTAAAAAACACAATGAAGCCCGCAACCAGCCACAAGCTGTAACTCGGTACGCCGTCCTTGCTAAAGCCCCAGACATAGACGGCAAACACCAGCGCTGCAATCGTGACCACTGTCAGCACGGTTTTTGTTTCAGGCGACATACCTTTCCCGTCCGCTTGCTTTCCGTTCGCCAGGTCGCCGCCTCGCATGGCGCCTCCGGTTTCTTCCATCATGCGACTGCCCTTTCAGTTATCAGACCTACGTAAACAAATTGATGATCTGATTCGATACATAGGCGCCTCCCGCCTGGATCTTGGCCGCGGCGGCGGTGGTCAGCCTGACCACGTCTTTCTTCATTTCCACCAGGCCGGACTTGTCCTTGTATTTGGCGCCATCGAGCTTGACCAGCGCCCACTGGGCGTTGACTCCGTATACCTGACCGCGCATGCCCCAAGCGTCCGCGGAAAGACCCACTACGTTCAGACGCATTGGAGTACCGTGCGCATAGCTGTCCTGCCAGAACGAAGTGGGGCCGGTCACGTTCACAGTCCATTTGGGCGTGGTCACCGTCATGTCCGTCTGGGCGTTGATCGTGACGGAACCCGTGACGGTCTGGTCCAGCGTGCCGTCGATCTTGCTGGCCACATCGCCCGTGACGGTTTCGCTGACCGCGCCCGTCGTTTCATCAGTGACGGCGCCGGTGATGGTTCGTGTCACCGCGCCGGTCGTCGTTTGAGTCAGGTCCCCGGTGATGGTTTCGTCCACATTGCCGGTGGTCTCGTCCGTCACGTCGCCGGTGATGGTTCGCGTCACCATACCCGTGGTGGTCTGGGTAAGGTCGCCGGTAATGGTCTCGTCGACGTTGCCGGTAATGGTTTCAATAATGTCGCCGACGAAAGTGCGTGTTTCGTTGCCTGTGACGGTTTCATTCACGTCGCCGGTCACCGTGCGGTCCGCGCCTGAGAGAAAGGTCTCGCTTTCATGGCCATGAGTGGTGCTGGTGCGCACGCCCATCACGGTCAGCGCATCGCTGCCCATGATGAGCGTCGTGCGGTCGCCTTCGACCGTATGGGTCTCGTTGGCCTCGACCTCGGTCGCCAAGTCGCGCTCGGCATGCAGCCAGATGCGCTCCATACCGGCACGATCCTCGAACATCAGGGCGTTGGCGGTCGAGCGGTCGCCGTCCTTGCTGCGGCTCAGAAACCCGCTTTGAGTGGCGTTTCCAGGCAGGTCCCAGGGCGGCATATTGCTGGCGTTGTAGACGCGGCCGATAATGATGGGCCGATCAGGATGCCCGCCTATGAAATCGACGATGACTTCGTCGTCGACGCGCGGCAACTGGATGCCTCCGAAACCGCCGCCCGCCCAGGGGCTGGAAACGCGCACCCAGCAGGAGCTGTTCTCGTTCTTCTTCCCATAGCGGTCCCAGCGGAACTGGACTTTGACGCAGCCGTAGTGGTCGGTCCAGATCTGTTCGCCCGGCTTGCCCACCACTTTGGCCGTCTGCGGTCCATGGGTGCGAGGCAGTGGCGTCACGCGCGGCGCGCGGAACGGTATGGTGGCGGGCACCATGATGAACTCCACCTCGAACAGGCTCTCGCCGTCATCGTCCGTCGAGTACCCGCTTTCTTGGATGCAATAGCGCGCCGCCCTGACAAGATACTCGCGATTCTCGGACAGGCGTGGATGATTGCTCAGCGTCACCAGGTAGCCCGGAGCCAGACCGGTGCTGTTGCTTTGGCCGGACGCCTCGGATTGCCGGGCCTGCAAACCTTCGAGCCGCACGCGTGAATAGTGTTCGCCCTGGTCGGGGTCGGTATAGCCGCCCATCCATTCATAGACCTCGAGATCGCCGTGCGAATACGGCCCTGGATTGCTGCGTAACACATCGAGGCTGGCCGCGGGCTTCTTGAAGTCGTAGTCGGCGGTGGCGAAGCTTCCGGGCGTCACCTGCTCGGCCGGCTCCCAGCGGGACACGTATTCGCGGTCAGGCTGTACGACACGGTCCGGACCGAAGTAGGGGATGCTTTCCAGATCAGCGAAGGGCTCATGGTGCGCCACATCGTCGGTGATGATGAGGGTATGCGCGCCTTCTTCGTGCCGGAACCAGTAGTACATACCTTCGTGCTCCATCAGCCGGCTGATGAAGGCGAAGTCCGTCTCTTCGTACTGGACGCAGTAGTCCCATTTGCGATAGCTGCCGCTCAGCTTGAACTCGACCGGATGATCGTACTCGGCCAGTACTTCACGGATCACGTCTGGAACAGACTGCTCCTGAAAGATCTTGCTGTCCTTGGTCTGGGTCAGGTACCACAGCCAGGGGCGCAGCGTGGCGCGATAAACGTAGTGGCGCGAGGTCGGTGTGGCGCGCCCCACCATCTTGCAGCGCACGACCTGCCCGTTCAGGAAGCGCGGTTGGGACCAGCCTCGATCCACGCGCAGGGTCACCGACTGGCTCAAGAGCTGCCTCAGGTCGAGCTGGGCGGATTCGGACACCATATCCACGTCGAACTCGAACAGGGTGGACAACGCTTCTTCGCCGTGCATGGAGCGAAACAGCAGCTCACTCGGCGGCAGGGGCGTGTTGACTTGGACGCGTCGATTCATGAAAGGCCTCCGCACTCAACCCATGTGGATCTGGTCGGCATCCACCTTCAACAGATGCTTGGCCGTGATCAGCGCATTTGCACCATGAATTCGAGCCGCTTGCTGGGCCTCGTAATCCAGGCATCCCGCGCGCACCTGCTCGGTGTCGCGCACCAGCCGCAACACGCTGTGTGCGACCTGGGTCAGGCGGTCGATGGCCAGTTCGCACAAGGATCCCACCCAACTCGTCCGCGCCACGGCGACATGGGCCTGGCGACCAAGGTAGTTCAACTCGTCGATGGTGAGCTGCCCTCTTTGCGTACGCAGGTCGAAGGATTCGCTGGTCAGGCTTAGGCCACGCGGACAGCCCAGCTCCAGATCTTGTGCGGACCGCAGCGAGATGCCGCCTTTGAGCGAAGCGAGATGAATGTCGCCATCCAGTTCGACCCGCGCCGTGTCGGGGTCGGCCTGCCGCACGACCGCAATCAGATAGACCTGCTCGGGTACGGGCCCGCAGATCAGTACTTCGTCCCCCGCCTGGGGCGCCAACAGGCAACTGGCGGCGCGCTCGACGCGCCAGTCCCTGCCTTCGCATCGAACCAGGCAGCTTCTGTCCTGCCCGGTCTCCACGACGATGCCCAGCAGTTGGACCGGGTCATATCGCAACTGTGAATGGGGACTTGCGGCGGACGTGGCCATTCGAGACCTCCTGGGACGGCGTTGATTGGATGCCGCTACTCTAGGAAGGAGGAGTCTCGATTTGATGACAACTAGTGTTTTTTACTGTTCTTACTTTTTGAAGCAGGCGCTCTGGCAGCACTCCGCCGGCGAAAATGCTCTGAATGCGGCAGTTGAAGCCTATGTAATGCTTCCATCGTGCTCTTAGAACGCCGCTGGAGGCGGGGTGCTTTTTACCGGGCGTTGGGGGCGCTGCGCCCGACTGTCCGGTAAAAAGCACCCCGCCTCCAGCGGCTTCCATTTGGGCAAGCCATACAAGCCTGCTTCCCACGACACGGGATGGAGCAGCATCACCGCCAAGCGCAACCTGTCGGAACCGCCCTACTTCCGGTCGGTCAGGAACTTGCCGTCGGGGCCGTCGGCGTTCTTCTGGCGGCGGGTCGTGCCGTCCAGGCCGCCGTCCACCGCCCACTCGGCGAAGCGGGTCGGGCCGGGTTCGAACTCGCGCGGCACCCAGTCCTTGTCGAGCTGGTCTTCGTCGGCGTAGTACTCGATGAGGCCGCCCGCCGGGTTCTGGAAGTACCAGAAATAGGCGGATGAAATCGGATGCCGGCCGGGGCCCAGCTGGGTCTTCCAGCCGCAGCGGTCGATGTGCAGGCCGCCGCCGAATACTTCGTGGATGTCGCGCACGGCGAAGGCCACGTGATTCAGGC